>Ga0335085_10004210_pt1 | contig 24067 bp, 26 predicted proteins | sample Lox_Sample_45_FD_206712 | JGI IMG/M metagenome (GOLD analysis project Ga0335085, IMG submission 206712) | Soil microbial communities from Loxahatchee National Wildlife Refuge, Florida, United States - Lox_Sample_4.5 | ecosystem: Environmental > Terrestrial > Soil > Wetlands | place: USA...
GGTCGCCGAGTGGCTCGGTGATGTACGGCGGCAGCGGCGCCTCCCCGGCCGGCTCGCCGTGGAGCCGAAGCCGCCAGCGCCCCTCCCCCAGGTGCTCGAGCAGCTCGACCTCGCCGTAGCGCTCCCCGGCCCGCAGCCGCCGCGTCGGCCGCGCGAGGCCCTCCCAGAGCCCGTCCTCCAGCCGCTCGAGCAGCAAGACCTCGCCGCGCGGCCGCTCGATCCGGATCCGCGCCGGCACGACGCGCGTGTCGTTCACCACGGTCAGGGTCGCCGCCGGCAGCAGCTCCGGCAGGTCGTGGAAGACACGGTGCTCGACGGCCCTGGAGACCCGCCTGTACACGAGCAGTCGCGAGGCGTCGCGGCGCTCGAGCGGGTGCTGCGCGATCAGCTCGGCCGGCAGCTCGTACTCGAGCTCGGTTGCGTCCATCCGCCGCCGACGTTACCGTCGCACCGATGGACAACCGCTACTCACTCCCACCGGAGATGCAGGCCGCGCTCGACCGGGCGCGGCTCCAGATCGAGGCGCTCGCCCAGACGGCCGACGAGCTCCAGGTCGTCCTGCCGGACGCCGTCGGCAGCGCGCTGCGCGACGGGCTGCGCGAGGAGGCGGCGCCGATCTCGCGCCGGCTCGCCGAGGTCAAGGGCCTCTCGAACCAGCTGATCCGCCGGCTCGAGCGGCTCGAGACCGACCTGCTGATCGAGCGGCACGCGCGCGTCGACGACCTGCAGCTGCTGGTCGACCTGATCACGGCGCAGTGGAAGGGCCTCAACGACCGCCTCGACCGGCTCGAGCGCTCGCTCGAGCCGAAGGCCGAGGTCGTTCCGCTCCGCCGCGACAGCGCGGGTTAGCCGAGGGTTAGCCGACCTCCGCCTCGGCCGGCAGCACGAGCTCGAACCTCGAGCCCCTGCCGGGCTGCGAGGCGAGCTGGATCGACCCGCCGAGAGCGTGCGAGAGCTCGCGGGCGATCGTCAGCCCGAGGCCGGTTCCGCCTGCCCCGGAGACGAACGGCCGGAAGAGGCGCTCCTGGTCGGACGGCGCGATGCCCGGCCCGTTGTCCTCCACCGCCACGTGTACCGTCCCGTTCGTCTGCCCGAGCTCGATCGCGATCCGGCCGCCGTCCGGGGTCGCCCGGAAGGCGTTCGAGAGGAGGTTGTCGACGATCTGCAGCACGCGGTCGCCGTCCGACACGATCACCGGCTTCGCGTCGACCCGCACCGAGAAGTCGATGGCACGGGAGCGTGCCTCCTCGGCGAACGTCTCGTAGGCACGCTCGACGAGGTGCTCCATCCCGACCTCCTCGCGGAGCACGGTGAACCGGTGCGCGTCGAGCTTCGCCAGGTCGAGGATGTCACCGACGAGCCGCTCCAGGCGGCTCGCCTCCGCCTCGACGATCGCGAGCGACCGCGCCCGGCCGTCGGGGTCTTCCACGAGCCCCTCGGCGAGCGCCGAGACGTGGCCGCGGATCGCCGTGAGCGGCGTCCGCAGCTCGTGCGAGACCGACATGAGGAAGTTCCGCTCGCGCGCCTCCGACTCCATCAGCCGCTGCGTCATCTCCTGGAACCGCTCGGCGAGATGGCCGATCTCGCCCGGCGCCTTCAGCGGCACCGACACGTCGTAGGCCCCCACCGCCACCTCGTCCGCCGCCGTCGAGAGGCGCAGCAACGGCCGCACGAGCCGGCGCGAGACGTACAACGCGAACGCGCCCGCGACCAGGAGGCCGAAGGCGAACGCGACGGCGAGCCGCCGGAGCAGCGAGTCCGCGAACTGGTTGATCGCCGTCTTCTGCTTCGCGACGATGATCGCGCCGATCGTCGCGTGCCCGACGTCGACCGGGTTGGCGACCCCGTAGTAGCCGCCCGTCAGTCCCGGCGGCGTGAAGACGAACGTGAGCGTCTTCGCCGAGGTCCAGTCGATCTTCTGGAGGTTGATCCGCGGCAGCCCCGGGTCCTCGCCGGGGAAGGGGCTCACGGGCCCGTCGAAGTAGATCTTGTCGCCCGTCGCGTTCTCGAGATCCTGGCGCGCGAACGTCGGCGCGCGGCGCGAGTCGCCGCGCTTCGCCGCGAAGTCGGCCGCGACGGCGCTCGAGTACAGCTGCGCGATCGCAGCCGACTCCCGGCGCAGGTCGTGGAGCGTCTGGTGGCGGGCGAAGCTGCGGAAGAGCTGGATCGCGATCAGCCCCGTCACCACGCCCGAGAGGAAGATCCCCGCCAGGAAGAGGAGGGGCAGCCGGACGCGAAGTGACGAGAAGAGCGCCGGCACCCGGGCAGTTAGGTCGCCGCGACTTCCTTCTGCGCGTCGCGCGGGTTCGAGACCTTGTAGCCGACGCCCCACACGGTCACGATCGGGGAGGCATCCCCGAGCTTGCGGCGGAGCTGCCGCACGTGGACGTCGACCGTCCGCGTGTCACCGGCGAAGGTGTAGCCCCAGACGCGCTCGAGCAGCTGGTCGCGGGTGAGGACGAGCCCGCGGTGGTCGAGCAGCTCCCAGAGGAGGTCGAACTCCTTCGGCGCCAGCTGGATCTCCTCGCCGTTCACGGTCGCCTCGCGGCGGCCGGCGTCGACGCGGAGGAGGCCGTGCGTGATCACCTCGGTCTGGAGCTCGCGCCGCTCGGGCGCCGCGCGGCGGAGGACCGACTTGATCCGCGCGACGAGCTCCCGCGGGTTGAACGGCTTCGTCAGGTAGTCGTCGGCGCCGACCTCGAGGCCGATGATCTTGTCGACGTCCTCGTCGCGCGCCGTCAGCATCAGGATCGGCACGTCGGAGCTCTGCCGCAGCCGCCGGCAGACCTCGATGCCGTCGATGTCCGGCAGCATCAGGTCGAGGACGATCAGTGCCGGCGCGTGCGCCGCAGCCTCGCTGAGCGCCTCGGAGCCGGTGGACGCGGTGCGGACGTTGTAGCCCGCGTTCCGCAGGTACAGCGACACGAACGACGCGATCGAGCTCTCGTCCTCGACGACGAGGATGGTCGGAGCCGCGGCGGCCATCACTGGGTCGGCGTCACCGAGGTCGTGGTCTGCTTGCCGAAGACGTCGTCGGTGGCGCCGCGCGTGAGCAGCTGCGGCTTGCCGCCGTTCACGGCGAACGAGCCGTCGTCGAACGTGCCGAGGCCGGTCGCGAGGATGCTTCCGCGCCCGACCGCCGAGGCGTCGATGTCGGTGCCGATCAACTCGATCGTGTACTTCCCCGACGGGAGCAGAAAGCGCACGTCCGTGCCCGCGTAGACGCCGGAGCCGCGGCTGTACTTCGACTTCCCGCTCGACACCGCCGGCACCGAGGTCAGGTCGTCCGGCTGGTAGCTCAGCACCATCAGGGTGCCGGTGTCGATGTGCCCGTAGATGACGCCGCGGCCCTGCACGAAGATGGTTCCGCTCGCGTGTGTCACCGCAAGCGAACCGTCGCCCGACGCCGCGTCGGCGGCGAGCGCGGCGGCGGGAAAGACGAGCACTGCCGCCAGTACGAGAAACACCTTGCGCATCGTCTTCTAGTCTCCTCCCCCAGAGTATGCCGCGGTTCACGAGCGTGTAAGGATTTCGGGGCGCGACCGGGGCCCGCCACCCCGCCCGTTAGACTCGGGCGGGATGTCGCCCATCCGCCGCAAGGCCGAGCCGACACCCACGATCCCCGCGCGGAGACCCCATCCCGGCCTGCTGAGGCGGGAGCGCCGGGCCCTGATGAAGGCGCGCGAGGACCGGCTGCGCGACCTCGGCGGCGTCGTCGTCGAGATGTACCGCCGCGGCTCGTGGCGCAACGACCTGATCGACGAGCGCTGTGCGGAGGTGATGGGCATCGACGCGCGGCTGGCGGAGATCGACGAGCTCCTCCACGGGGGCGCCGGCACCGAGCGCTGCACGTGCGGCGCGGCCGTGATCAAGGGGTCCCATTTCTGTCCCAACTGCGGTCGCCTCCTCGACGGTGACGACGAGGCGATGCTGCCCGACGACACGGTCGTCGCTCCCCCCGAGTGACGCGCAGGCAGCTCGCCGCGCAACTCGCGGAGGGAACGTGTCCGCGCTGCGGCGCGCCGCGAGACCCCGCCCAGGCGTACTGCCTCGAGTGTGGGCTCCGCCTCCCCGTCGTCGTCGGGCCGCTCGCGGCGTGGCGGCGCCGGTGGGTTCGCGGCCTCGGCTGGTACCCGGGCGACTGGATCTGGGGCGCGCTCCTCGCGACGCTCGTCGCGGCGGGGGGCGCCGCCGCGGCGCTGAGGCTCGACCACGGCCACCGTGCCGCCGCCGCGATCTCCACGTACGTCGCGCCCGTGCCCCGGGCGGCGACGCCGACGCTGCACCGCACGCGCAACGGGCGGACGGTCTGGCCGCCCGGGCTCGACGGGTGGACGATCGTCCTCGGCTCCACCCCGGCAGGCCGCGGGATCGCCAAGTCGCTCAAGCTCGCGAGCCGGGCCGCGCGCGAGGGCCTGCTCCAGGTGGGAGTGCTCGACTCGTCCTCGTATGGAAGCCTGCATCCCGGGTACTACGTCGTCTTCAGCGGCGTCTACGGGATCGGCAGCGACGCGCAAACGGCGCTGACGACGGTTCGCTCGCGGGGCTTCGCGGGGGCGTACGTCATCCGCGTCAGCGCGTGAAGGTGCTGCACACGCAGGCCTAAAGCGGCCGGATGTTATCGAATAAGAAAACATTTGTAACAACCTCGAGAACCAGGTAGAGTGGCTCTCGAAGCCCTGTCGGGAGGGCAGAAGGCCGCATCACCACATCATTCTTCGGTAGTCAACAGGAGACCAAAAGGACGAGATGGACGACCAGGTCCTGCAGATTCAGCACAGCATGTATCAATACTCGCGAGCGATCTATCGATCGATCAGGGGTCTGATCGACCCCTACGTCGACCCGGACACGCATCTCGAGTACCGGCGACAGGTCCTCGCCGCGTGCGAGAGCACGATGGAACGGCTTGCGGCGGATCCTCACTACTTCGCCAAGCCGGACCGGACGCTCTTCGCCGACATCCGCCGCTACTTCCCGATCAACGTCCAGGCCCAGGTGGCGTGGTCGGTCAATCAGGGCGTCGGCGCGGCCGTCGACTTCATCGAGGACCAGATCGAATCCGGTGCGTTCGAGGGCGGCGTCGCCCACTGCCACGCGACCACCCGCAAGGGCAAGCCGTGCCAGCGCACGCCGCTGCCCGACCGGGACTACTGCCCCTCGCATCAGCATCTCGACCGGGCGAAAGTCGCCGCATAGCGCGCACAAAGCTCGCTCTCCGGGCGAAGCGTCAGGGTCTCGAGCCGTCCCCGAGCCGCTAGGCTCGGGGACGCCCGATGAGCCACGATACGGACAAGCTGATCCGCCAGCTCTCGCTGGTGGCGTTCCTGATGGCGGAGCTCCGGCCGCTCACGGCGCGCGACATCAAGTCGAACGTCGAGGGCTACCAGGAGATGAGCGACGAGGCCTTCGCGCGCCGCTTCTACTCCGACCGTGCGGAGCTCGTGGGGCTCGGCGTGCCGCTCGACTCGCAGCGGGACGAGTTCACGGGCGAGGAGCTCTACACCCTCCGTTCGGAGCGGTACTTCCTGCCGCCGCTCGACCTCGACGACGACGAGCTCGCCGCGCTGCAGACGTGCCTCTACCTGCTCGAGGGCCGGTTCGCCTACGCGGAGCCGCTGCGGCTCGCGCTCCAGAACCTCGCGCTCGGCCGCTCCGGGGGCGTCGGCGCAGCGCCGACCTCGACCGCCGTGAGCGTCGAGGTGCGCGACCCCGACTACACGCCGGAGCTCCAGGGACGGCTCGGGAAGCTCGAGGCGGCGATCTCGAAGCAGCGGACGGTCAAGTTCACGTACTGGTCGATCGGCCGCGACGCGGAGCGCGAGCGCACGATCAACCCCTACGCGCTGCTCCCCGAGAACGGCACCTGGTACGTGATCGGGCTCGACCTCGAGGACCAGGTGATCAAGAGCTTCCGCGTCTCCCGGATCCGTTCCGAGATCCGCTTCGCGACGCGCCGCGAGCGCGACTTTCGCATCCCCGAGACCTTCGACGTCGAGGAGTTCCGCGGCCGGGCCGAGTGGCAGTTCGGCGACATCGAGGGCGAGGCGCGTATCGCGCTCGCGCCCGACACCGCCTGGTGGGTGCAGCGCGAGTACGCCGGAGAGCGCAACAACGTCGAAGACGGCGTCTTCGTCACCCAGTATGCGTCGCTGCCGATGCTGGCCCGCTGGGTGCTGCGGCAGGAGGGGCGGGCCGTCCCGCTCGAGCCGTCCTCGCTGCGGCGTCTCGTCACCGAAGGCGTCCGCGCCGCGCGCAAGGTGCACGAGGGCCAGCCGCCGGCGCCCGCGCTCGAACAGCACGTCGAGTTGCACGAGCGGGTCTCCGACCGCCAGGCGGGGCCGGTCGCCCCGGAGCGCTTCGGCGTCCTCCAGTCGCTCCTCGCCTACCTGCTCGCCGCCTGCGGCGACGAGCGCGACGCCGTCATCCCCGCCCGCGACCTCGTCGGGCGGTTCTCCATTCCCGAGGAGGCACTCGAGGAGCACCTGTCGCTGCTCAACCTCGTGAACTTCGGCGGCGGCTGCTACGCCGTCTACGCGGAGCTGCACGGCGATGAGGTGCACGTCGACAAGGAGCTCTTCGGCGACACGTTCCGCCGGGCGCCGCGGCTGACGCCGCTCGAGGCGCGCGCGATCCGCCTCGCGCTCGAGTTCGTCGGCCCGATGGTCGCCGCCGGCTCGAGCTCGCCGCTCGACCGCGTCCGCGCCAAGCTCGAGGAGGCGTTCGGGCAGTTCGACCTCGCGCAGACGCCGACACCGCAGGCCGGCGCCGAGGAGGATCTCGTCGCCACCCTGACGAGGGCGATCGACCGGAAGCGCCTGGTCGAGCTCGAGTACCTGAAGCCCGAGTCGACGGAGGTCGAGACGAGGACGATCGAGCCGTACGGGATCGAGCGCCGGCTGCCGCACTGGTACGTGCACACCTGGGACGTCGACCGCGACGCGCCGCGCAGCTACCGGCTCGACCGCACGCGGACGGCGAAGCTGCTCGAGCGGGCGTTCGCGCCGCGCGAGGGCTTCGACCCGTCGGAGCTCCACGGGGCGACGACAGCCCGCATCTGGTACTCGCCCACCGTCGCGCGGTGGGAGGTCGAGAAGGGCGCCGTGCCGCTCCAGGACGGCGCCGCGCTGTCGGAGCGGCGCGTCGGCAGCCCCGACTGGCTCGTCGGCGAGCTGCTCTCCTTCCGCGGCGAGGCATGCGTGATCGCGCCGCCCGAGCTCCGGAAGCTCGTCGCCGTGCGGGCGCGGGAGCTCGAGCGCCGGCTCCGCGAGGCGCGCTCGGCCGCCGCGCGCGCCTAGGAAGCGCGGACTGCGCTCGCGGTCCGCTCGAGCGGCAGCTCGAGCGTGAACGTCGAGCCCTCACCGGGAGTCGAGCTCACGTGCAGCGCGCCGCCGTGCGCGTCGACGATGGCGCGGGCGATGTAGAGGCCGAGGCCGGTGCCGGGCTTCGACGACGTCCCGTGGACACGCCCGAACTTCTCGAAGATCAGGTCGCGGTCCTCGGGCGCGATCCCGGGCCCGTGGTCGGCGACGTCGATGCGGACGTGCCCGTCGACTGCCGCGGCCCGCACCTCAACGGGCGAGCCCTCGGGCGAGTACTTGACCGCGTTGTCGATCAGGTTCGTCAGCACCTGCCGGAGCCGGTGCGGGTCACCGCGCACGACGGGCAGCTCGACGGGCACGTCCGCGGCGAACTGCACCGAGTCCCGAGCGAGCTCCGCGGCGGCGACGGTCTCGTTCACGAGCCCGACGAGGTCGACGTCCGCGAACGTGTAGCTGAACGTCCCGGCGTCGATCCGCGACGTGTCGAGCACCTCGCCGACGAGGGCGGCGAGCCGGTCGGTCTCGTCGGCGATCAGGGCGAGGAACGCGTCGCGCTGCTCGGCCGACAGGTCGCGCCACCGCTGCTCGAGCGTCCGCGCCGACCCGATCACCGCCGCGAGCGGCGTGCGCACCTCGTGCGAGACGAGAGAGACGAAGTCCGCCCGCAGCGTCGAGAGCCGGCGGAGCTCCGCCACCGTCCTGCGCTCCGCCTCGTGCAGCCGCTCGGCCTCGTCCGCGCGCGCTTCCGCCTTCGTCCCCTCCTCCGCGAGCCGGCGGACGAGCCAGCCGACGATCAGCGCCATCAGCACCTCGAGGCCCGTCTGGAACGTCACGAGCTTCCAGGTGAACGGCGTGTCCAGATGCTCCGAGCGGAGCTTCTCGAAGATCGCCACGACCGGCGCCGAGATGGCGGCGACGATCAGGCCGCCGGGGGTGGCGAAGCGGACGCACGCGGCGGCGAGATCCATGTAGAGGATCTGCTGGACCGGCAGGCCGCGCTCGAAGGCGAACGCGAACGTGTACCCGACGGCGACGGCGGTGTCGAAGCACTGCGCGACGAGGCTCTGCCCGAACGGATGCCGGGCACCGAGCTTCGTGCGCGCGAGCACGAACAGGGCGATCGAGCCGGCGGCGAAGATGCCCGTGGTGACGGCGGACCACAGCCGCCACTGGCCCTCCGACGGGTACCCCGCCGCGAGGACGGCGGCCAGGATGAAGGGGAACGCGACCAGGCGGACGATCGAGATCCATCTCTCGAGGACCCTCAGCTGCACGTGCCCTCCAGGCGGTTCAGGGCCCACCTCGCATGCTCTGCCAACATCTCGTCTTCTCCATCGGCGTGCCGCTTCAGGACCTGGAGCACCTCTGTGCTGCCGTCGCCGCCGTTGCCGAGCGCCACGAGCGCGTTCCGACGCAGCCAGCGGGGGTCGTTCCGCGGCACGTAGAGGCGGTCCAGCAGGTCATCGTCGACGCTGCGTTCGCCGGAGAGCCAGGCGAGCAGGTCGACGTGCGCGGTGCCGCCGGGCTCGAGGCCGCCGCGGCGCCGCTCGACGCCGCGGTTCCACGGGCAGACGTCCTGGCAGATGTCGCAGCCGTAGACCTGCGTGCCGAGGTGCGCGCGGTAGTCCTCGGGGATCGGCTCGGGCACCTGCGTCCAGTACGAGAGACAGCGCGTCGCATCGAGGACGCCGGGCTCGTCGAGGGCGCCCGTCGGGCAGGCGTCGAGGCAGCGCGTGCACGAGCCGCAGCCGGGCGCCGTCGGCGGCGTCGGCTCGAGCTCGGCGGCCGTGACGAGCGTCCCGAGCACGACCCACGACCCGTGCCGCGCCGTGATCAGCATCGTGTTCTTGCCGTAGAAGCCGACCCCCGAGCGCGCGGCCGCCTCGCGGTCGACGTGCTGGTTCGCGTCGACGAGGACGCGGTACGGCTCGCCGAGCGCCCGCCCCAGCCGGTCGAGCTTCTCCCTGAGCTCGGCATAGCCGTCGCTGCGCGTGTACCTCGGCAGCCGGCCTGACCGCGGGGGTGCATCCGGCTCGGGCGTCCAGTAGCAGAGGGCCGCGGAGACGACCGAGCGCGCCCCGTCGAGCAGGGTCTCGGGGTGGCACGACACCTCGGGACGGGCCGTCGTGAACCCGAGGCGGCCGAAGAGGCCGCGCGAGCGTCGCTCTCTGATGTGGCGCTCCGTCGACTCGTACGGCTCCGCCGGCGTCACGCCGGCCGCGTCGAGACCGAGCTCCGCAGCGAGCCGCTGCACCTCGGAGGTCGTCACGGCTCCATTCTTGCAGCGAGCCCCGCGTGCATAGCATCCCCGGCCGTGAAGGCTGTGCGGATCCACGAAGACGGCGGGCCGGAGGTGCTGCGGTACGAGGACGTTCCCGATCCGGCGGCGGGCCCGGACGAGGTCCTGATCGAGCTGCGCGCGGCGGCCCTCAACCACCTCGACGTCTGGATCAGGAAGGGGCTGCCCTCGGTTCCCAAGCCGCGGATCCTCGGCGCCGACGGCGCCGGCGTGATCGCGGGGACGGACGAGCGGGTGGTCATCAACCCGGGTATCCCCCACGCGCGCGGCGTCCATGTCATCGGCGAGCACGGCGACGGGACGTACGCGGAGCTGATCGCGGTGCCGCGCTCGCAGGTGCACCTGATCCCGGACGCGCTGTCGTTCGAGGAGGCCGCGGCGTTCCCGCTCGTGTTCGAGACCGCGTACAGGATGCTCGTGACGCGGGCGGCGCTGGAGCCGGGCGAGTGGGTGCTCGTGTGGGGCATCGGGAGCGGGGTCGGCACGGCGGCGCTCGCGATCGCCAAGGCGCTCGGGGCGCGCGTGATCGCGACGTCGTCGAGCGACGCGAAGCTCGCGCGGGCGCTCGAGCTCGGCGCCGACGCGACCGTGAACCACGACACGGACGACGTCGTCGCGCGGGTGCGCGAGCTGACGGACGGCGCCGGCGCGGACGTCGTCGTCGAGCACGTGGGCGAGGCGACCTGGGCGCGGACGCTCAACGCCGCCGCCCGCGCGGGGCGCATCGTCGTCTGCGGCGCCACGTCCGGCCACAGCCCGCCGGCGGCGTTGAGCCGCGTCTGGTGGAAGGAGCTGACGATCCTCGGCTCGACCATGGGCAGCCACGCCGACTTCTCCGGCGCCTTCGACCTGGTGACGTCGGGGAGGGCGCGGCCGGTGGTCGACGAGGTGTTCGCGCTCGCGGAGGCCGCGGCCGCCCACGAGCGGCTCGAGCGCGGTGAGCAGCTCGGGAAGATCGTCCTCCGGATCCCGGGCTGAGCGCTAGGGAAACCGCGGCGAGGCCGGATGCAGGTCGTACTTGCCGCCGTTGCTGCAACCCGGCGGGATCAGGTACGCGGGGGTGTCGGCGTAGTCCGCGCCGTTCTCGGCCAGCTGCTTCCGCATCATCGCCTCGGCGGTCGAGGGCGGCACCCCGAGCTTCTCGGCCACGCCGACCCCCGACTGGTAGGCGAAGCAGTTCGCGAGCGACTCCGACGCCACCCCGTGCAGATGCCACGACTCGTGCGCGAGCACGACGACCGCGTGCGAGGCGGACTCGGCCTGCGGGTCGAGCTTGCCGTCGCGCAGGTGCACGAGGGCCAGGCAGATGCCGGTCGTCAGCCACGCCTGCCGGCCGCCGACCTCGGCCAGCCCGTCGTCCCCCTGCACGTACCCGACATGCCGGTCGTCGCAGCTGACGGTGACACGATGACCTGCGATCTCCCCCGCAAGCCGGGAGAACTGCGCCTGCCCCGCGGCCCGCGTCTGCGGCGAGAGCTGCTGCCAGCCGGTTGAGCGGGTGAACAGCAGCACACCGACCCCGACGACGATCAGAACGGACACGAGCATCCCGAGGCGGCTGCGTCGAGGCGTGACCGCCGGCGGCGCCGGAGCCTCGCTGGCGGCACGGACGGCGTTGTCCCGGTCGAGCCGGAGCGGCCCCGCCGCAAAGCGGCCGGTGGGAAGCGCCGCCAGCTGCTCCTCGTTCCCGCGCAGCCACTCACCGACTTCGGCCTGGGTGAACTCGCCGGTCTCGAGCCACAGCTCACCGCCCTGCTCGAGCGGGACGTTCAGCAAGGCGCCGCGGCCGAGCTCCTCCAGATCCGAGCTCTGCGGGCCGGGATCGACCCGCACCCGTCCCGGGGTCGAACGCCAGCCGGAGAGAAAGAACTGCGCCTCCGCCACGACCGCGAGCAGGAACGGCAACCAGACGGGGATCCAGCCGCTCACCGAATACGGCAGCTCGAAGTAGACGATCACGACCGTGACGACGGCGGCACGCACCCACCAGATCGGTCGGATTCCGGTCACCTCGATATCAACGTAACCTCAGTAGCGGCTCGTCCCGCGGACGGGCCGAGCCGCGAACGGCTGAGGCTGAACGACCGCGGCGCCTCGATTACGGCCTGAGAACGCCCCCTGAGCCTCGGCTATAACACGGGTCGATGGCGTCGAGATTCTCCGCTTCGGATGTTGCGGCGCTGAGCCGTGAGCAGAAGATCGAGGCGCTCGGGATCGCTCTGCGGATGAAGGCGGCGCACCTCCGTCGGAGGGAGGGCGGCGAGCTCATGACCGATCAGGAATGCCTCGACGCGGCGATCGAGTACGAGTTCGATCCCTCGGTCTCGTCGCCGCAGGCATCGTTCAAGTTGGAGGACGACTGGCCGGAGCAGGAGGCGCTCAACCCCTACCGGTGGCGGAGCCGATCGTGGCTGTACCGCTTCTGGAAGGGAGACCCGCTGCCGGTATCCGCGGAGTATCACGCGATTCGACGCGCGAAGCCGTGGACGATGGATCCCGAGTGGGACGTTCCGTGGCCGCACGAGTCGGGCCGTCCCGACCTGCCTCTCGAGGAGCCGGCGCAGGGGCTCTGACTGAATGCGCGGGCCGGCCTGAGCCTCGTCGACGAACCGGTCGACTTCGGGCCGAGTCGTAGTAGCCGGCCGGATAGATCCAGATCGACAGCCATCCAGCCGCTTGCAAATTGCTCGGTATCGCCGATGCGTCGCATTGGGTCTCCGGGCGCACGATGGACATCTTCGCGCGATTGTCCGAACCGGATCGCCCCGACACCTTGAGGCAACGGCAGTCGGGAAGGTGCCTGTGGTCGGACGCCGGCACAAGTGTCCAGAAAAGGCAACGGCAAACGCCCGAATCGAGCCTACTGGCGCTCGGGTCGAGATGACCGGAATCGACGTATACGAGTTTGCAGACGATCTCGTCCGCCGAGTCGTCACCCAGACCGACACGATGTCCTTACTCGTCCGGCTGGGCGCCGTTCCAGCACCCGGGCCGTCGGGCCCCTGGCGCTCGATCTGGCGTCGGCTCTCTCGGCTGCGGCAGTGCTCCGGTATGAGGCCTGACGCGGCGGGCTCTCTTGAGGTAGGCCGGGAGCCGTCCGGATCAATGCGTATTCTTGGGAATATGTTGCTCGTAGAGACAACCGTCTTCGGGCGCCAGTGGCCAAAGGGACGACGGTTCCGCGGAACCGCGCCGCAAGCCCGCGAGCAGTTCGCACGTAGTGCGGTTTGCGCTACAATTGAGCGATGGCGCGTGCACCGCACCCGGTTTCACTCAGGCTCGGTGACGAAGGCACGCGCGCACTCGACGAACTGGCGCGACGGCGTCACGTGTCACGTGCCGAGGCGGCGCGACAAGCAATAACGGAGACGGCGGCACGAGAGCGGCGCCGCGCCGGACTCGCGGCCGAAGCCGCAGCCCTGATCGCGAACCCGGATTATGTCGCCGAGGCGCGCGACATCGCCGAGCTGATGGAGCAACTTCGTGGTCCGAGGTGACGTCCACGGGATCGTGGTCTCGAAGCGCCGAGGGCACGTGCAGCACGGACGGCGCTACGCCGTGATCGTCCAGGCCGACGATCTGCTCGCGCTGTCGACGATCGTCGTCTGTCCGACGTCTACCTCGACGCCCGCGGCGAGCTTTCATCCGGAGATCGACATCGCCGACCAGGCGACCCGCGTCATGTGCGAGATGGTCGGAGCAGTCGATGCCCGAGCGCTGGGTGAACGCGTCGGGCATCTCACCCTCGACGAGATGAGAGCCGTCGACGACGCGCTCGAACTCGTACTCGACCTCGTATAGCCCCTCCGAGGCCGAGTGCGGTGGTCTGCGCCGGCGTCCTACCGCCTGACGCACGCCAGGCGAGAGCTTCCTACGCGGTGTAGAAGCCGCGAACGTAGCGGCCGTTGCGGGCGTCGAGGACGACCGACATGTGGGTCACCTTCGAGCCCGCGCCGGGGGCGAAGCCGACGTGCTGCGGGTGGGCGGCGGTGAAGGTGACGACCCAGGCGGGCTCGTCGCGAAGCGTCGTCCAGGCCGAGTGCGCCCGGTCCGGAGCGATCTCGACCGGCCCGGCAATCGTCGCTCGCAGCGTGGCCGCGTGGCCCCACACCTTCGAGCTCGCTGAGCGCTGCGCAAGTGCGACCGCGCGCGCGGCCGAGATGAGGCGGCCGTCGCCCTTCGGCGGCAGCAGGACGATCACGTCGGTGATGTTCACGCCGCCCGCGGGGATCGTCGCCGGCACCCGGTCGACCGGCACCGGCTCGCGACTCGAGGCCGCGGCAACCACGCCGACCGCGGCAGCAGCGGCGACGCCCACGACGAGAAGGCGTACGGTCACGCCTACCAACTTGGCCAATCGCATGCGGGATCCTCTTAGAGCCCGAATCGAGCTCTTAGAAGCCGAGGATGAACTTGGCGTCGTCGGACATGCGCTCCGGCGTCCACGGCGGTTCGAACGTGAGCTCCGACTCCACGTCCTCGACGCCCGGCAGCTCGCGCACGACGCGGTCGATGTCCTCCTGGATCATCGCGCCGGCAGGGCAGCCCATCGACGTGAGCGTGTAGCTGACCTTCACCTTGGGCCCCTCGACCTCCACGTCGTAGAGGAGGCCGAGGTCGACGATGTCCATCCCGAGCTCGGGATCCTCGACCTGATGGAGCGCGTCGACCACCTCTTCGCGTGTCGCCATGGCTTCGAGCGTACCTCAGACCGCCGTCGTGAGCGCCTCGGCGCGCACGAGGACGAGCTCGAGCAGCTCCGCAGTCGCACCCTCGAGCGACGAGCTCTCGATCGCCGGGACGCCCTCCCGGAGCGCCCGCTCGACGATCGCGTCCTGCAGCAGGCGGATCTCCGCGAAGCTGTCGAGGTACTTCTCGAGCGCCCGCGAGCCGCCGGTGGCGCGGTCGCGGACGACGAAGTGGCTCCGGTGCACCTCGATGTCGTCGACGTGGAGCACCGCGTGGACGAGGAGCGCCCCGTCGATCTCCGTGGGGACCAGGCCCGGGACGAGGTGGACGCCCTCGATCGCCATCGACCAGCCCTCGGTCATCGCCCGCTCGAGCGAGGCCTCGACGCCGACGAGGACGCGGCGTGTCTGGTCGATGAAGCCGGCCTCCGTCAGCTCCGGCGTCCCGCCCGCCTCGAAGCTCGAGACGTGGACGGACGGCATCTGCGCGTGCGGGAAGTACGCCCGGATCGTCTGCCGGATGAAGTCGGTGGAGGTGACGCGCGTGATGCCGAGCCGGTGAGCGGTCTCCGTCGCGACGGTCGACTTGCCGGTGCCGGTCGCGCCGCCGACGAGGAGCACGATCGGCACGTCGAGCGCCTGCAGCGCCGCGAGCCGCCGCAGGTGGAGCACGACGCGCCGCCCCTCCGCCTCGCCGAGCACCTCCGCGGCGACCTCCTCGAGCCGCTCGAGCTCCGCCGCACGGCCGCCCGCCGCGTACAGGTCGAGCTCGAGCTGGCCCGCGATCACGTAAGCCGCCTCGAGCCCCACACCCGCCGAGACGAGCGAGCGCGCCATCAGGCCCTTCGAGTACGGGAGCCCGCCGGCGTCCCCGAGCGGGAGCGGATCGCGGTAGTGCGGGTACATCAGACTGCCAGGGTCTCCGGGACGAGCGCGAGCAGCGCGTCGTCGATCCCGGGCCCGACGACGTCGTTCGCGGCGAGGACGACATGCCGGCCGCGCGCAAGCGCATGCTCGGCCACGAGGTCGATCGCGGCGCCCTTCAGCTCGGTCAGGTACGTGTCGGCCTCGAGAGCCGCAAGCTCGCGGTCGAGCGTCTTGCGATCGCCGAGGCTGCGCGAGACGTGGACGACGTCGGCCTCGAGGTGCGACGTCTCCGCCGGGCCGGCCGTGAACACCGCCACGCGCCCCGGCAGCGGACCGAGCGGCCGCAGGCGGAGGTCGGCGCGGAGCGCGCCCGGCGCGTCGCAGCCGACCGAGAGCACGAGGTCGCTCACGAGCCGCCGGTAGAGATTGAAGCCGTCGCTCGTCTCGCGGCCGGGGCCGACGACGAGGACGCGGCGGCCGGCCGCGATCGGCGGCACGGCGGTGCCGCTGCCGTCGAAGACGACGACGCCGGGCGAGCGGCTCGCGGCGAGCCGCGCGCCGTCGGCGACGTTGGAGACGAAGGGCCGCCCGGCGAGGCCGCCGCCGGCGCGGCGGCAGCCGATCGTCGTGACGCCCGTCACGGCCGCGATCTCGAGATGGTCGGAGGCCGCATGGCGGCCCGAGCGCGACAGGGCGACGAGCGCGGCGACGTCCGGCGGCGCCTCGACGAGCTCCGGCTCGCGCGGCCCGCCCCGCCCCATCGTCACGACGACGACGTCGTGCTGACGCGAGAACAGCCGCGCCAGATGCGCCGAGACGGCGGTCTTGCCGACGCGCTTGCCGGTGCCGAGAACGGCGATCGAGGGCCGCTCGAACGGCTCGTACGCCGGCGGGTCGAAGCGAAAGTCGGCTCCGTGGTAGGAAAGCCCGGCGGCGAGCGCCCGGGAGGCCCAGCGGAACCGGTCATCGGGCGTCGTGACCGGATCGTCCGAGAGGTCGACGAGCGCCTCCGCCTCGCCGAACGTGTCGACTAGCGGCACGCCATATCCCTCTCCCTCGCGCAGCTTCTCGGTTCCTCCGGCGAGGATCGCGCCGACCCACTCGTACGGCAGCTCGCGGAGAGCCTCGCGGACGACGTCCGGGGAATGCTCGCCGTCGATCAGCGCGATCGCCTTCACCGCCGCCCGGCCGTCACCTCGTCCTCGATCCGCGTCGTGTACTTCTCGTACTCGAGCGTCTCGAGGTCGAACTGGATGATCTTCTCGGAGCCGTGGAACGGGTAACGCCGCCAGATCGCGACGTGCGTGCCGGTCGCCTCGACGACGTTGTAACAGGGCCTCGTGTTGCCTCGGAGCCGAAGGGTCGAGACGGTGCCGGTGTTGACAACGAAGAGGTTCTCGAGCTTCCACGCATAGGGCACATGTTTGTGCCCCGAGAGCACGAGATTCACACCGGCGCGCTGCAGGCACTCGAGCGCGTCACCGGCGTCGTAGACGACGTTTCGCTCCCGTCCGGTGCCCGGCACGGGCAGCAGGTGATGGTGGAGGACGAAGACGCGGAGTCGCGCCGGCGTCGCGAACTCCTCCTCGATCCACCCGTAGCGCCCGCGGCCGATCTGGCCGTGGTCGAGGTCGGGCTCGGTCGAGTCGACCGCGACGACGGTCACGCCGTCCTTGCGCAGCACCGAGTTGCGCTGCCCGAAGAGCTCCTCGAAGTGGACGTAGCCGACGTTGCGCGAGTCGTGGTTGCCCGGGATCACGACGACCGACTCACACTCGAGCCGGTCGAGGTAGCGCTTCGCCTGGGCGTACTCCTCCTTGAAGCCGTAGGTCGTGAGGTCTCCCGAGCAGACCACGATGTCCGGCTCGAGCCCGTTGATGTCGGCGATCGCGCGCTCCATCAGGTCCGGCACGAAGTGGGGATCGCCGCAGTGGATGTCGGAGAGATGGGCGATCGTGAACCCGTTACCCACACTCGAAGTGTAGGAGCGCTCGAGGCCGGTCATCCGCCCCCCTTGGTACCTTGGGGAACAGGTGCTGCTGGAAACGCCGATTTTCCAGGCATATCGAGGCGAGGCCACTCCCCGCTTCGTCAACGAGGCGGAGTTGGAGTACGCAAAGCTCCTCGACTACTACGGTGTGCCCTGGATGTACGAGCCCCACACGTTCGTGCTCGAGCGCGACGAGGACGGCCGCGTCACGGAGGCGTTCACGCCCGACTTCTACCTCCCGGAGCAGGATCTCTACCTCGAGGTCACCGTGATGAAGCAGTCGCTCGTGACGCGGAAGAACCGGAAGCTGCGCAAGCTCCGGGCGCTCTATCCGGACGTGCGGATCAAGCTCTTCTACGAGCGCGACTTCGCGCGGCTCGCGGCGCGCTACGGCCTGCAACAGGCCTCTTGACCGGTCGATCCGGACTCGACGAGCGCATCGGCGACGTCTACCTGACCGCGGACGAGCTCCGCGCCCGCGTACGCGAGCTCGGTGACGAGATCGCCCACGACTACGCCGGCCGGGAGCCGCTGCTCGTCGGGACGCTCAAGGCCTGCATCCCGTTCATCGCCGACCTCTCGATGGCGATGCCGATCGCCCACCACCTCGACTTCGTCGCCCTCGCCGGGTACGGGCACGCACAGCTCGGCGGGCACGAGCAGATCCGGCTCCTGAAGGACCTCGACCGGGAGATCGCGGGCCGCGACGTCGTCCTCGTCGACGAGGTCGTCGACACGGGGCTGACGCTCCACTACCTGACCCGGACGTTCCGGCTGCGGTCACCCGGCTCGCTCGTGTGCGCCGCACTCTTCGACCGGCCGTACCGCCGCCTCGTCGACGACCTGCCGATCCGCTACGTCGGCTTCACCGTTCCCGACGAGTTCTTCGCCGGGTACGGCTTCGACGTCGACGAGCGCTGGCGCAACCTGCCCGACCTCCACCTCGTGCGCCGTTTCTAGAAGTTTAGCCTAGGCTAAACTTCTGTCATGTCGACCCGGGCGGCCACGCACGAGGAACTGCCGCGCGGGCTCCGGACGGTGGACGAGGCCCTCCACCGCACGCGCTTCCGGCTGCTGCCGTTCCTCGGCCCCGCCTTCATCGCCTGCATCGCCTACATCGACCCCGGCAACTTCGCCACCAACATCGCCGCCGGCGCGAAGTACGGCTACCTGCTGCTCTGGGTCGTCGTCGCGGCCTCCTTGATGGCGATGGTCATCCAGACGCTGTCGGCGAAGCTCGGCATCGCCACGGGCAGGAACCTCCCGGAGGTCTGCCACGACCAGTTCTCGCAGCGGACGTCGTTCCTGCTCTGGCTGCAGGCGGAGGCGATCGCGATGGCGACCGATCTCGCCGAGTTCCTCGGCGCCGCGCTCGGGTTCAAGCTGCTCCTCGGCATCGACCTCACGCTCGCGACCGTGCTGACGGCGATCGTCGCCTTCGCGCTCCTGTCGCTGCAGAGCTACGGCTTCCGACCTTTCGAGGCGGCGATCGCCGTCTTCATCGGCGCGATCGGCCTCTGCTACCTGGCGGAGATCTTCTACTCGCACCCCGACCCGGGCGCCGCCCTCCGTGGCCTGATCCCGTCGTTCAGCGGCTCCGAGTCGGTGCTCCTCGCAGTGGGGATCCTCGGCGCGACGGTGATGCCGCACGTGATCTATCTCCACTCGGCCCTGACGCAGGACCGGATCGTGCCCGAGTCGTCCGAGAGCGCGCGCGTGCTGATGCGCTACACGCGCATCGACGTCCTCGTGGCGATGACGCTGGCGACGCTGATCAACTGCTCGATGCTGATCATGGCCGCGAGCACGTTCCACCTGAGCGGCCTGCCGAACGTCGACTCGCTCGAGAAGGCGCACAGGACGCTCGAGCCGATCCTCGGCCCCACCGCGGGCTCGCTCTTTGCCGTCGCGCTGCTCTCGTCCGGGCTCTCGTCCTCGGCGGTCGGGACGCTGGCGGGCCAGGTCGTGATGCAGGGGTTCATCAGGCGGCAGATCCCTGTCTGGGTGCGCCGCGTGGTGACGATGATCCCGGCGTTCGCCGTCGTCGCCGCCGGGGTCGACCCCTCACGAACGCTCGTGCTCTCGCAGGTCGTGCTCTCGTTCGGGATCCCGTTCGCGTTGATCCCGCTCGTCTGGTTCACCTCCCGCCGCGACGTGATGGGCGACCTCGTCAACAGCCGGCTCACCACCGTTGTCGCGAGCGCGATCGCCGTCGTGATCGTCTCCCTGAACGTCTTCCTGCTCGTGCGTGTCGTCGTGAGCTGAGTAGCGGTCGAGCGCCTGGAGCGCCGCGGCTGCCTGCCTTCGCAGCGGGCCGACGGAGGCGCGGTAGTCGGCGTCGTCGATGTTGCCGACTCGATGGTCGAACTCGAGCTCCTTGAGCGCCGCGAGCGCCCGGTCACGCGCCTCGAGCAGCTCGAGCACCTCGTCGCCGGCGATGTCGATCAGCTCCGGCTCGCCGGTGTCCCGGAGGAACGGCAGCGCCACGACGACGACCGCGGCGACCGCGATGAGCGCGCCCAGGACCAACCAGATCACGCGCGGGCGAGCGAGAGCCGCGCCACGAGCCGGCGCTGCTCGCGGGCGTCGGGCCACATGGCGATGAGCGACCCGCCCAGGAAGACGAAGCCGGCGACCCAGATCAGGTTCACGAGCGGCTTCACGAGCACCTTGAAGTACACGCGGTTGCCGTCGACCTGGTCGAGGATCGTGTAGAGGTCCGTGGCGTTCAGCCAGTTCGTGTGGATGCCGACCTCGCGCGAGACGCCGAGTGCCGAGGAGTTGATCGAGGTCGTGGCGATCTCGCCGTTCCAGCGGCCGGTGACGGCGAGGTGGCCCGTCGTCTCGACGGACGTCCCGGTCTCGGTCGTGACCTTCCTCTCGGTCAGCCCCATGTTCGTGAGGTGGTAGCCCGCCACGTTCATCGACTGGCCCTTCGCGAGCGCCTGCTCCTTCGTGGTCGAGTACGCGCTCGAGCCGATGACGCCGATCGCGAAGAGGACGATCGCCGCATGGACGACGTAGCCGCCGTAGCGCCTGCGGTTCCGCGACACGAGCGTGAAGAGCGAGCCGGTCACCTTCGTCCCGCGCACGAGCTCGACGACGATCGTCGTCAGCACGAAGGCGCAGAACGTGTAGCCGATGATGCCCGGCAGCGACGACCCGGCGCCGACGACGATCAAGACGAGTCCGGTGACGAGCGCGACGCCGATCGGCCACCGGAGCGTCTTCACGAGCGCTCGCGCCGTCGTGCGTCGCCACGCGATCAGCGGCCCGATCCCCATGAGCAAGAGCAGGGGCAACCCGAAGATGCGCAGGAAGAAATCGAAGTACGGCCGCCCCATCGTCTGCTGGTTGCCCTTGACGAGCTGCGCGATGATCGGCCAGATCTCGCCCCAGAAGATCGTCAGGCAGAGGGCGACGAGCAGCAGGTTGTTGTAGAGGAACGCCGCCTCGCGCGAGAGCGGCGACTCGAGCTTCGTCCGGGCGCGAAGGAGCGGCAGGCGCCAGATGATCAGGGCGAGCGAGAACAGCGTCGAGGCGACGACGAACCCGAGGAACCAGCTGCCGATCGAGCTCTTCGCGAACGAGTGGATCGACTCGATCACGCCGGAGCGCGTGAGGAACGTGCCGAAGACCGAGAGCTCGAACGCGAGCGCGACGAGCACCATGTTCCAGATCCGGAGCATCCCCTTCCGCTCCTGGATCATCACCGAGTGCAGGAACGCCGTCGCCGCGAGCCACGGCATCAGCGCGGCGTTCTCGACCGGGTCCCAGGCGTAGTAGCCACCCCAGCCGACCTCCTCGTACGCCCAGTGGGCGCCGAGGATCTGGCCGAAGCCGAGGAACATCCAGGCGGCGAGCGTCCACCGGCGGGTGGCGACGATCCAGCGCTCGTCGGTGTGACCCGACAGCATGGCGCCGGCCGCAAAGGCGAACGGGATCGAGAGGCCGACGTAGCCGAGGTAGAGCATCGGCGGGTGGGCGACCATGTACGGGTTCTGGAGGCTCGGCACGAGGCCCTGGCCGTCGACGGTCCGCGTGACGGTCGTGAACGGGCTCGCGACCGCGACGAGGATGAAGCTGAAGAACGTGGCGATGCCCCCGATCACCGGCACCACCCAGAGGACGACGTCCTTGAGCAGGCGGCGGTTCAGCGACACCGCGAGCGCCGCGTAGCCAGTCAGGACGAGGAGCCACAGGAGCAGCGAGCCCTGCTGGCCGCCCCAGAAGGCGGTCAGCGAGTAGATGGTGCTCAGGTCGCGGCTCGTGTGCTGCTGGACGTAGGAGTACGAGAAGTCGTGCGTCACGAGCGCCCGCACGAGCACCGCCGACGCGATGACGGTGGAGCCGAAGCAGGCGAGGAGGGCGAGGCGGGCGGAGTCGGCGAGGCGACGCCGGCGCGTGGTGGCGGCGGCGGCGCCGGCGACGAGCGCGTAGAGCGCGAGGCCGAAGCTGACGACGAGCGCCGCACGGCCGAGGTCAGCCATCCGGCTGGCTCACGTGTTCGTGGAGGTGTACTTGCTCGGGCACTTCGTCGTCATGCTGGTGGCGACGAACGACTCGCCCTCGAGCCGGCCGCTCAGGTTGACGTCGCGGCCGACCTTGAAGAGATCCGGCACCGAGCCCTTGTAGACGATCGGGATCGTCGGGCTCGTGCCGTTGATGTTGTGCAGCTTGAACTGGAGGCCCTTGCCGCTGTGGGAGTCGCCCATGACCGGCCCGATCACCTTGCCGGTCAGCGAGACGTTGCCCGTGCGGCCGTTCAGGTTGCTCGGCTGCAGCGCCGGCGTGGTGCCGCTGACGGCGGTGTAGACGAGGAAGACTGCGAGTAGAGCCGCAACCGCCAGCGCGACGACGAGCCTGGCCGGGCTGCGGGACGAGCGGGCCATACCGCCCCCAGTCTAGCCTTTGAGCTACTCCGTCTAGCCGCGGGCTACTCGTTCGCGACCAGGCGACGCTCGGGCACCCGATAGCCGTGGTCGGCGCAGAGGGATCCCGGGAGCTCCTCGGTGAGCGCGTCGCAGTAGCCCTTGCCGTACGCGGCGCGCATGAACGCCGCCACGACCTCGAGCGACCAGTCCTCGATGCCGGCGGCCTCGCGCCAGAGGTCGGTGAGCCGCAGGTCGATGTCGAGCTCGAGCAGGTCGATGCGTGTGGGACGTTCTGACATGAGTCGAGCGTAGAGGGAGGATCGGACGGAGGCCTCCCCCTGCCGGGGATATCGGCACCGGTCGAGTGGGGGGATAGATTTCCGGCGGATGTCGCGCCGGCTCCATTACGGCCCCGCCCGGGTGCCGTCCCGCGACAGCCCGGAGGCGGCGATCGAGGCGCTGCTCGCGCGTGGCCTCACAGCCTGCGAGATCGACTTCGAGGGCCGCTTCTGGATGGACTACGACTTCGCGGAGCGCTTCGGCGAGCTGGCGCGCGAGCAGGACATCGCGCTGTCGGTGCACGCGCCGATCGCCGGCTTCATGGGGCACGCCGAGCGCGGCAAGAAGCTCAACATGGCGGTCGGCATGCTCGACCATTCGGCCGGCATTGCGAAGGCGGCCGGTGCGGAGGTCGTCGTCTTCCATCCCGGGTTCCTGCTCGGGCGGACGCGCGAGGACGCGATCGACTCCGTCGTCGAGCAGCTCGGCGAGCTGCGAGAGAGGCTGGCAGGGAAGGGACGCGACGTGCCCTTCGGCATCGAGGTGATGGGCCGTGTGCGGGAGCTCGGCTCGGCCGACGACGTGGTCGAGATCTCCCGCCGGCTCGACTGGGTCCGTCCCGTGCTCGACTTCGCCCACATGCACGCGACCTCCGACGGCGCCTTCACCTCGGTCGAGCCGTTCGTCGAGGTGCTCGCCAAGGCGGATGCCGTGATCGAGCCCGGCGCGCCCTTCCACATCCACTTCTCGGACATCCAGTACGCCAACCGGAACGAGACGAAGCATCTCCCCTACGGCGAGGGGACGCTTCGGGCGGAACCGCTGCACGACGCGCTCGCGCGGTTCGACCGCCCGGCCACGGTGATCTCGGAGTCGCCGGACGCGGCGTCGACCGACGCGATCCGCGCCATCCTCGGGGCGTAGCCGCGCCAAACAGCTTGTGGTGCAAGTCGCAATCTGACAACTGCTTGTGACTTGCACCACAAGCTGGTTTGAGCGGTGAGGGTTCGGCTCGGCTCGTTAGCATCCGGGCGTGCTCGATCCCGGCGCCTTCAAGGCATACGACGTCCGCGGCATCTATCCGTCACAGCTCGACGAGGCGGGCGCGTACGCGGTCGGGCGCGCGTTCGCGGAGCAGTTCGAGCCGCGGCGGATCGCCGTCGGACGCGACATGCGGCTCTCGTCGCCGTCGATGGCCCATGCCGTGATCAACGGCGTCGCGGACGGCGGTGTGGACGTGGCCGACCTCGGGATGGTCGGCACGGAGATGGTGTACTTCGCGACCGGGCAGCTGGGACTCGACGGCGGGATCATGGTCACCGCCTCCCACAACCCGGCCGAGTACACGGGCATGAAGATCGTGCGCCGCGGCGCGCTGCCCGTCGGGAGCGAGTCGGGACTGCTCGAGATCCGTGACCGCGCCCTCCGCGGCGAGTGGCGCGAGGCGGCACGTGGCAACGTCGAGCCCACCGACGTGTGGGATGCCTTCGTCGAGCGCGTGCTGGGGTTCGTCGACCGCGAGGCGATCGCGCCGCTCCGGATCGTCGTCGATGCCGCGAACGGCATGGCCGGCGTGATGCTCCCGCGCGTCCTCGAGAAGCTGCCGCAGGTGGACGTCATCCGCTGCAACTTCGAGCCCGACGGCAGCTTCCCGAACCACGAGCCGAACCCGCTCTTGCCCGAGAACCGCGAGTTCATCGTCCGCCGCACGACCGAGGAGGGCGCCGCCTTCGGCGTCGCGTACGACG
>Ga0335085_10004211_pt1 | contig 24066 bp, 21 predicted proteins | sample Lox_Sample_45_FD_206712 | JGI IMG/M metagenome (GOLD analysis project Ga0335085, IMG submission 206712) | Soil microbial communities from Loxahatchee National Wildlife Refuge, Florida, United States - Lox_Sample_4.5 | ecosystem: Environmental > Terrestrial > Soil > Wetlands | place: USA...
ATAACTCCAAAAATACCTTGACGACAACGTTATCGATAAGTTATACTTGCAGCAAGTAGAGGTGTGGGAGTCGTCCCGTTCTCTCGAGCGCTAACCTCTTCAGAATCTGCACTTACGAAAAATGCCAATCCAAACTCTGCAGAATCAACACTTGTGCAATCATATCATTCCCGGACCCTTACAAGTCCTTTAGATTCAGCAGTTACAAGCCTCATGGCGCAAAAAAGTAGCTAAACCTGGCAGAATCAACACTTCACTAAAAACGCTTTTTTTAATGTGATTTCTCCACTCAGCCCAGTCCCATCCCAAGTTCGGGCTGGTCAATAGTCGGACCATGTCGATCGCCGACGGGCCGTTGGTTCTGATCGCGAAGGCCACCCCAAATCGTCTCACCGCTCAAAGGGTACGCCACCCGCGTGGACTCCCACTTCCTGGAGGATTGCACAGAGGAAGGAATGGTGCCTGGGGCACAGCGAGGCCACGGAGCGATGCGGCGCAAAAGCCCTAACTGGTAGTTTTGCCAATTGCTTGAAGTGCGGCGAGGTTTACAGTGCATAGGATTCGTGGACGTGTGCCAATTTTAACGCACGGTAGCCATGGAACAGCACGGAGGGATCATGGGGAACGCAGGGCGGGGGACAGTGCAGCGAAGATGGATTGTGGCGTTGGCCTTAGTTACGTTGCTCGTTTGTGGGGCGCGCGCGTCGGCAAAGACCGTCGTGGATTTTGATCCCAATCTTGATTTTTCGAAGTTCAAGACCTTCGCCTATTACGGCGGGGTGGAACATCTGGCGATGCTGCAGCTGAATCCGGATCAAATCACCGACGAGATTCATGCTGCGGTTCGGCGGGAACTGACCAAACGCGGGTTGAAGGAAGTCAAGCCGGAGGAAAAGCCGGATCTGGCAGTGCGCTATTGGGTGAATTCGCAAGCCAACGTGGACTATGCGCCGACGGGGAATTGGAATGGTTTCGCTCTGTATATCGGTGACTATTGGGCGTACACCTTCGATTTGGTGAACGCGCAATCGATGCGTGAAGGCTCGTTGCTGCTGGATTTGATCGATGTGCAGGGAAAAGATCTGGCGTGGCGGCTGTACCTCGAGCAGAAAATTCTCAACGTCGACGACGTATGGAAAAAAGTCAATGCAGAGATGACGAAGGCGTTTGAAAGTTTTCCGCCCACGCAAAAGGAAAAAGAACAGAAGAAAAAAGAAAGAGCCGAACACCCTCCAAAGCCGCAGCCCGCCACCGACTGAAACGGATTTTGAATGTCTTGTTCCATGCGCGGCGTCGTGGCGTGAAAAGACCCATACCCAGCCCGCTGTACGCGATTCTCGAAACTAGAAAACCACGGGAATCGTCCAAGATTATGGGAGGATCGTTCAGAGCTTCGATGTAGCAGCACCAATCGTCGATCCATCGCAGGCCCTAGCGGGCCGTTCCTCACCAGCAGTGCCGCAGAATCATCCTTCTCCCATTCCAGCCCTGCGGCGAAACATCAGGAGGTTTGTTATGCGAATATTTCCCGCAGTTGCTTTTACTTTGTCTGTCGCGATGCTTCTGTTATTCCTCAGTCCCATGGCGCGAGCGGACGAATGGAACAAGAAAACCATCGTCACGTTTAATAACCCAGTGGAAATCCCGGGGCATGTTTTGCCGGCCGGAACGTATATGTTCAAGTTGATGAATTCGAATTCCGATAGGGACATCGTAATGATTGAATCGCCACACGGCAGACACCTGGACGCAATCGTCCTGGCCGAGCCAGCCTATCGGTTGCACTCGTCGAATCATGAGGCGTTTCAGTTCGAGAGCAGAAATCCGAAATCGCCGGAAGCTGTCAAGGATTGGTTCTATCCCGGAGATCTGACGGGAGTGCAGTTTCTCTATCCAACTGTCGCGCAGCCACACACCAGCCAGTCTCTGCAATAAACGCAGACTATCGGCAGACACAATCCAGAGGCCCGGCCTGGGCTGGGCCCTGGATTCTTTTGTGCGAGCACCTAACAGGGTGCGCGCGAGAATGGGTTGGGCTGAGAAATGGGTGTGACGCAGCGCACGCAGCGTTACGTTGACTTTTGGCTACACTACCCATAGCATTTTTAGTTCTACCCGCGGCGCCGTTTTGCTCTATCTGATGCCGCACACTACACCCCGCACCGGAGGAAGTAATGCCAATTAAGGTTGGAATCAACGGCTTCGGCCGAATCGGACGCAACATTGTGCGCACAGCGCTGAATGACAAAGACATTCAGTTTGTCGCCGTGAATGACATCACGGATGCCAAGACCCTCGCGCACCTTCTCAAGTATGACTCGGTGCTCGGCAACCTGCCGAATACCATCACCCATACCGAAGACAGCATCAGCGTGGATGGCAAGAGCTTCAAGGTGTTCAAGACCAAGGATCCCGGTGAAATTGATTGGGCCAGCGTGGGCGCGGACATCGTTGTGGAGTCCACAGGCCTGTTCACCAAAGGCGCCGACGCGCGGAAGCACATTCGCGGCTCGGTGAAGAAAGTGATTATCTCCGCTCCGGCGACCGATCCCGACGCAACCTTCGTCTTGGGCGTGAATGACAAGACCTACGATCCTGCGAAGCATCATGTGGTTTCCAACGCTTCCTGCACCACCAACTGCCTAGCGCCCGTGGCCAAGGTGCTGCACGACACATTCAAGATTGTGGCTGGCACCATGACCACCATTCACTCCTATACCAACGACCAGCGCCTGCTGGACCTGCCGCACAAGGACCTGCGACGCGCGCGCGCCGCGGCCTTGAATATGATTCCCAGCACCACCGGGGCGGCCAAAGCGCTGAAACTGGTGATCCCGGATCTGGATGGCAAGCTCGATGGGTATTCCATGCGCGTGCCCACGCCGAACGTCAGCGTGGTAGACGTCACCGTGTTCGTCGAAAAGCCCGCGACCAAGGAATCGGTGAACGCGGCGCTCAAGGCCGCGGCACACGGACCGCTCAAGGGCATTCTCGGGTACACCGAGGAGGAACTGGTTTCCTGCGACTTCAAGGGCGATTCGAACTCCTCGATCGTGGACGCGGGATACACCAAGGTCGTCGGCGACAAGTGCGTGAAGGTACTGTCGTGGTACGACAATGAGTGGGGCTACTCCTGCCGTGTACGGGACTTGATCAAGCTGCTGGCATCCAAGTTCTAATGGCGTGAATTGTGATTCGTGGCTTGTGACTCGTGGCCGATGTGGGCGGCGAGTCACGAGCGCGAGTCGGCGTAGTGTGGCGTGTGGGAGGGCTTGCCCATCTAGGGTCAGCCCTACAAGACCGGCTGACAAGAAGGTTCGCTCAAATACGCACCCGGTTTCGGATATCTGATCACTGATATCCGGTATCAGACAATGCTATCTCGCAATTAATCGAACGAGGCAACTCACCATGAACAAATTGACGATTCAGGATCTGGATTTGAAAGGGAAGCGTGTATTCATACGCGTGGATTTCAATGTGCCGCTGAAGGATGGCGTGATCACGGATGACACGCGCATCCGGGAGACACTGCCGACGTTAAACCTGGCGATCCAGAAGGGCGGACGGCTGGTGTTGGCTTCGCATCTGGGACGTCCGAAGGGCGGCCCGGACGCGAAGTATTCCGTTAAGCCTGCGGCGAAGAAACTCGAAGAGCTACTCGGCAAGCCGGTGGCCTTTGCGTCGGATTGCGTGGGTGCGGAAGCAGAAGCCAAGAGCAAAGCGCTGAAGGATGGCGATGTGCTGGTGCTCGAGAATGTGCGCTTCCATCCAGAGGAAGAAAAGAACGGCGAGGCGTTTTCCAAGCAACTGGCGGCACTGTGCGATGGCGTGTTTGTGTGCGACGCCTTCGGGTCCGCGCACCGGGCGCACGCTTCGGTGGTCGGCATTACGGAATTCGTGAAGCAGGCGGCTGCCGGTCTACTGATGGAGAAAGAAATCGCGTATATCGGGAAAGCCGTGAGCAATCCTACCCGGCCGTTCGTGGCGATCCTGGGTGGCGCGAAAGTAAGCGACAAGATCGAAGTAGTCGAGAACCTGATGAAGATCGCCGACGCCATGCTCATCGGCGGAGGGATGGCTTACACCTTCCTGAAGGCCCAGGGTCTCGGGATTGGAAAGTCGCTGGTGGAAGAAGACAAGATCGAGTTAGCGAAGAAAATTCTGGCGGACGCGAAAGCGAAGAACTTCAAACTGCTGCTGCCCGTAGACAACGTGATTGCGCCGGAGTTTAAGGCGGATGCTCCGTCGATGGTTGTGGATTCCCAGTCGGTACCGGCGGACCAGATGGCTTTGGACATCGGTCCCAAGACTGTGGAGACCTACAAGGCCGAAATCGCGAAGGCCAAGACCATCGTGTGGAATGGACCAATGGGCGTATTTGAGATGCCGGCTTTTGCCAAGGGAACTTTGGAAATTGCAAAAGCGGTGGCGACCGCGACCACTGCTGGTGCGACCTCGATCATCGGCGGCGGCGATTCCGTAGCCGCGGTGCACCAGTCGGGCGTGGCCAAACAGATTTCACATATTTCAACGGGCGGTGGCGCGTCGCTGGAATTCTTGGGCGGTCGCAAATTGCCTGGCGTGGAGGCGCTAACAAACAAATGAGCGAAGGTAAACGTCGCCGGGTAATCGCCGGCAATTGGAAGATGTACAAGAATCAGAAGCAGACCCGGGCATTTTTCCGGGCCTTGAAGCCGCTGGTGGCGGAAGTGACCGATTGCGACATGGTGATCGCGCCGCCGTTTACCGATATTCCGGCAGCGGTCAAAGCCGCGAAGGGCACGACTATCGCCATTTCGGCCCAGGATGTGTATTGGGAGAAAGAAGGAGCGTTCACCGGTCAAGTCTCCACAGGGATGCTTGTCGAGGCCGGTTGCCGGTTCACGATCGTGGGACACTCCGAACGCCGGCAATTTTTTGGCGATACCAATGAAACAGTGCTGAAGAAGACGAAAGCAGCGCTGGCGGCCGGACTTACACCGATCGTGTGCATCGGAGAAATGCTGGCGGACCGCGAAGCCGGGAACACCGAAAAGGTGATTGAGGGGCAGTTCCAGGGCAGTGTGGGCGCGTTGACCCCCGAGGAATTCTCCCGTATTCTGGTAGCTTACGAACCGGTCTGGGCGATTGGCACTGGCCGCACAGCAACACCGGAAATCGCGGCGGCAGTGCATAAGTTCGTTCGGCAGTGTGCCGCAGGACAATTTTCCCCAAGCCATGCTTCCGCGTTGCGGATTTTGTATGGCGGAAGCGTCAAGCCCGACAATATAAAAGGGTTGATGGCGCAGGAAGAATTGGATGGGGCGCTGGTGGGCGGGGCGAGTTTGGACCCGAAATCGTTCGCCAGTTTGGTAAAAGATTGGCCGCGTTAGCGGGAGCCTGGCAGAGCGCCGGGGAACGTCATTTAGATTGAGGTGCAGGAAATGCCATCTTGGATGAAATGGACCGTCGCGTTGCTGATCGGCTTCGCGATTATCACGGTCGGGTTCCGCTGGGCCCCTTGGCTGCTGACAGCATTTTTTGTGATGAACTGCCTGGTGCTGATCATCGTGGTGCTGCTGCAGAGCGGTAAGGCTGCGGACCTGGCAGGAGCGTTCGGCGGTGCGGGAAGCCAAACGGCCTTTGGGCCGCGAGGGGCGGCTACAGTGCTATCGCAAGCGACTACCTGGTGCGCGGTGATGTTCATGGTGTGCGCACTGGCGATGGTGGTGCGGGTGGATAAGGCTGTAGAAGGTGGCGGATCGATCCTCGAGAAGTATTCGAAACCCGCGCCGGCAGCAACCAAACCAGTGACTCCAGCACCTGCGACGCAGACGCCGCAATCGACGCCGCAACAACCGGCTCCGGCTGCACCGAAGAACTAATAATTTAGTTTCGGCCGCGAGTTTTCGCGGGTAAAAGCGGGCCGGCACTCCAATGGCTTGCTGGTTTCGGGGCGCGCGGCTAGAATAAATGAGTTTTCCTCAGTGCGGTCGTGGCGGAACTGGCAGACGCACCAGCTTGAGGGGCTGGCGGTAGCAATACCGTGGTGGTTCGAATCCACTCGACCGCACCATCTTCAATTGTAAAATCCGCCACAATTCATGTGTCCACAACAATTCGTGCAGCGTCCATATCTATGAGGTTGGATGTATTGACCCAACGCGGGCTGCGAGGATTTTTTTCCGGCTTCCAGCATTGGGAGTCGATCCATGCCCGTGCCCACGTTTGACGTCTTCTCGGGGCGCGTTGACAAAAACGTGTTCTGGATCGAGGCGGTCGAAGGATCAGGAAACGCCTACGAGCGAATGACCAAATTAGCAGCACAGTCTCCTGGTCCGTACTTCGTTTTTTGCACCCGGACACCCACCGTTTGCGGATCAATTGATACGTCCGTGCCGGAAGAGATCAGACCGCGGGCATCTGCTTAAATCCACAGCGGGAGTTGAACATGCAAGGTGCAGCAGTTCCAGTGAAAGATCGTGGTGTTCCTTGCCGGTATTGCGGCAAGCCGATCCGATTGTCCGCTTCCATCTTGAAGCGCGAAACAAAAATGAAAAACGATATAGAGGATCCGAAGCGCCTACAGTCCAAAGTATTTCCGGCCAGGTGCCGGTCCTGCCGTGCCGAAGGAATTTATACGCTCGATCAAATCGTCGATCTCTGACAGTGGCTTGCGCGAGAACGAGCCATGAAAACGCAGTGACATCCCACTAACCTTTTGCAATGTAAATCGTGAACTAGTGGACCGGCGCGGCCAGAGCGGATGCGCCCACAATGAGGAATTCGTGTTTCTTGCCATTGAACTTGAATTTCATTTTGTCTTTATCGACAGTGAACGCGATGGGGGTGTTCGCGGGAATGATTTCCTTTTCCGACGGCTTGGGCTGGCGGATCTGGTATTCGGTGGTGGCGGTTCGTACTACATATTGCTGGCACATCAGATCTGTAGATTCTTTCTTGCTCTGCTTCTTGGTGCCACAACCCACGGAAGACATGGAGATGACCGTGCCCGCGGTAGGTTTCTGATCCGCGAAGCCCAGGCCCGCACCCAGCGCCAAGATAGAGAAAACCAAGAAATATTTCTTCATCGTGTTCTCCTTTTCGTGAAGGCGGCTGAACTCCGAATCAATAGGAAGCCTACTGGTTTATACCACGGCTGCGTTCGGACTGCTGCTATGATTTCTCCATGGGACAGCAACTGACGGAAGTTGAAGTGCGCGTGCTGGGTGCGCTGATCGAGAAGGAAACCACCACGCCCGAGTATTATCCGCTTTCCTTGAACGCGCTGGTCAATGCCTGCAATCAAAAATCCAATCGCGAGCCGGTGATGGCACTCGACGAAGAGGCCGTGCGCCAGGCGCTACGCTCTTTGACGGAACAGGCGATGGTGCGGTCGGCAAGCGGGGATTCGCGTGTCGCTAAATACGAGCACCGCCTCAACGAGCTGTATAACTTTCACCGCCACGAGATCGCGGTGCTGTGCGTTCTGATGTTGCGGGGACCACAAACGCCGGGGGAGCTGCGGACCCGTGCGGAACGCATGTATGCGTTTGAGGATCTGGATGCGGTGCACGCGGCGCTGAATCTGTTGATGCGGCGCGAGCCGGCGCTGGTGAAAGTCCTGTCTCGCCAGCCGGGAACCAAAGAATCGCGGTACATGCAGCTGCTGTCGGGAGATGTTGTCCCCGCGGATAATCGAGTTGGTGAGGACGAGAGCGGAGTCAGCGGCTCGGAGCGAATCGCGGCGGAATCAGCATCCACGAATAGCGATCGCATTCGCGAGCTGGAAGACGAAGTCAGGGAATTGCGCCGGGAATTGCAGACGCTGCGCGAGCAGTTTGCGGCATTTCAGAAGCAGTTTAAGTGAAACCGTAAAAGCGGGAATCCGGCTCCCGCACTCCGCATTATTTCTGGAAGACGGCGCGGACTACTGCGGCAGGGCCGCTGTGCATGTGACCTTCTGCGACCACGAGCTCCTTTTCTTCCAACTTCAGCGCAACTGCCGGAGCAAAATCCTGCTGTAACATAGCGGCGGTGTAGAGCAGTTCCACTTGTTTGGGCCCGCCAGAAGTGAATTTCAATTGCGCGGGCGAGAAAGCTTCGAGAATGACCAGCCCACCCGGTTTGGTAGCACGCAATATCCCGGCGTGAACGCTGGTGCGAAGCTCCGGCGGCAGATGCAAATAAATAGCGAAGACGCCATCGAACTGGTCCACAGGCCAAGACCAGGTAGCTAGATCCGCTTGTTCGATGGTCATGGTCACGCCGCTGGCTTGGGCCGTCTTGCTTGCGCGCGCGACGCCCACGGGAGACAGGTCGACAGTGTGCACCTGAAAGCCCTGCCGGGCCAGCCAAACACCGTTGCGACCGTAGCCGTCCCCAGGCACGAAGAGTTTCATACCTTGCTGAAAACGATAGGCTTGCGAGGCGACAAAGGCATTCGGCGCTTCGCCGTAGACAGGTTCAGCCTGGGAGAAGCGTTCATCCCACATCTTCTGCGGATTCGCCCACTTGTCGTTCGTCACGTTTTGGGCCTCTCCCGATAATAATCCGAAGTCCGCACCAGCTGAAGATATACAGGATTTCCTCCTGTTCGTACCCGCTGGTCCAGAACTGTACGCCGGGACAGGTTGCCCGAGCCGAAGCACAGGTGCACCCTCAACAGACCCCGCAAGAAAGGCCTGTGGTTTATGTATTGTCCCGCCGCAGATCGGCGCAGTTCGCGAATGTTCCGCGCGAGCCTGATTCTTTTGATTATAGGCGCCAGCTTATTTAATGGCGTGAGCCTGGCCGTCGCTTCGGCGGCGGAGCGAACCATGAATGATCTGGGAAAAGAGCCGCCAGTGGCCTCCCTCCAGGTAGCACCAAGCGCCTTGGATTTTGGTTCGCAAAATGTGAAGTCACAGAGCGCCCTGCAGATCACCGTGAGGAACACCGGAACGGCTTCGGTGACGATCTCCGGAGTTACGGTGACTGGAGCAGGATTCAGTTTGGCAAACATGTCCGCGGGATTATCGCTAGCACCAGGCCAGCAGACGCTGATCCAAATTTCCTTCCGACCCGCGACTAGCGGCACGGTATCCGGAACCGTCACGATTCTCAGCAACGGTTTGGCGTCGACGCTCACCGTGCCGTTGGTAGGCACGGGAGTCAGTGCGCCGGCAACCAGTGCCCAAGTTAAGTCCGCAGCCATGACCGCAAGTACCGCTGCGGCGGCTACCACCGCGAGTGGATCTACGACGGCGACGTCCGGGCCATTGCAGGTGCAACTGTCTTGGGATGCAAGTCCGAGCCCGGTGACAGGATATCGAGTACATCGCGGTGCGGCCAGTGGTGGGCCTTATAGTGTAAGCACCGCGAATTTGATAACGACCCTGAGTTATAGCGACACTAGCGTGACCGCGGGAACGACCTACTACTACGTGGTGACATCGGTCAACCAGAGTGGTGTCGAAAGCGCATATTCAAATGAGGCAGCCGCCACTGTTCCTAGCTCCGCGAAACCAACAACGCCCTCAACGCCAGCGTCAACCGCAGGCCCCACGAGCCCGGTGACGGGTATGGCCTTGAACGGAAGCGCTGCGTTGAATGGAACGAAATTGCAACTGACTAGCCAGGCGCAAAACCTTGTAGGAAGCGCGTGGTATTCCAGCCCGGTGAACGTGGCAAAATTCTCGAACAACTTCACTTTTCAATTGACAGATACAGCAACCAGTTCGATGGGCAACGGATTTACGTTTGCCATCCAGAATGCAGGAGCCACCGCGTTGGGACCATCGGGCGGAGGACTCGGATACGGGCCCGACAAACCGACTGGCGCGTCCAGCAGTCCAAACAAGCCGATAGCCAAGAGCGTAGCGGTGAAATTCGATCTGGTGAACAACAACGGAGAGGGGGCGGATTCCACCGGCTTATATAAAAACGGGGCATCGCCCACAACCCCGGCGGTCACGCTGGGCGGCGGAGTGAATCTGCACAGCGGAGATGTTTTTCAAGTGCACATGACCTATGACGGAACGACGTTGACCATGAATGTCACGGACACTGCCCACACTTCCCAGACGTTCACCACCTCCTGGCCGATTGACATCCCCGGAACGGTTGGGGCAACGACCGCCTACGTCGGGTTCACGGGGGCCACGGGCTCGTCAGTCAGCAATCAAAATATTCTCAGCTGGTCCTACGCGCCGACGAGCACCGTGGCGAAGACGCCAGTGGTTTACCGCACGGCGTCGTTGCCGGCGGCGAGCTCGGGTCCGGCATTCCGCACCTTTACTTACGCGAGTTTCCCCGACACCACCGGCACCATCTTGGATGCCACGGCGATCGGTCAAAGCGTAACGTTCACCGTGAATATTGCAACCGCCGGAACCTATGACATTAAGCTCGGGTACAAAACTATTAATAGCCGGGGGATTTCGCAATTTTCGATCAATGGCGCGAATGTCGGCGCGCCGCTGGATCAGTACCTGACCTCAGAATCGTATGCGACGAAGGACTATGGGCTCTTCACGTTCGCTAGCCCGGGCAACTACGCGTTTAAGTTTACGACCGTGGGGAAGAACGCGAATGCATCCAGTTACTCCATCTCGTTCGACGATTTCACGCTGACCCCCCAATAGCCCGCAGTTGTGCAGGCAGAATCCCGAGTATCCCGAGCGCGAGTAAGCGGTGACGTGCGCCTGGCGCTCGTTGGCAAATCGCAAGCCAAACGGTAAGATACGAAACGGGTTCAGGGCGCCCGTATAGCGAACTCCTGCGAGTATGGTCACCTACGACGAAGGCGGCAACGCCTCTCCATTCACGGGCTCCGGCCTGCTTTCCGGCGTATTCTCAACGCGGCACAAAACCATTGGATTGCAATATCTTTGGCTGTCACTCGCCAGCGTGCTGGTGGGCATGGTGCTTTCGGCGTTGTTGCGGGCCCATTCCTCCTGGCCGGATTCAGCCATCCCGTTTCTGAGCGGATTCGAGAGTACACCGGAGCGCTACGCGGCGGTGCGGCTGCTGCACGGGTCGTTAATGGTGTTTTTTGTGCTGACCGCCGCGCCACAACTGGGATTCGGCAATTTTCTGTTGCCGCTGCAGATTGGCGCGGAAGAAATGGCCTTTCCCACTTTGAATTGCTTTTCGCTGTGGCTGACGGTGGCGTCGCTGGCGGGGATGACGGCTTCGTTCTTCAGGCCGCTGAACCAGGGTATTGATCTGTGGCTCGCAAGCGCGGCGATTTTTTCCATTGGGGCGCTCCTGAGCGCGCTGAATTTCTGCGTGACGACAATCGATCTGCGAACCAAGGGAATGACCCTGCCACGCATGCCGGTGACGGTGTGGGCGTGGTTTGTGAACGCCATCCTGAGCCTGCTGATCTTTAGCGTGTTACTGGCGGGTTGTACCACCATACTATCCGACCGCTTGCTTGGCTCAAACTTTTTCAGTTCCGCGGCGTTTCTGGCGCAGCAACCGTTGAATCTGGTGCGTGTAGACAACGCTCCGATCCTTTGGCAGCGACTGTTCTGGTACTTCGCGCAGGCGGAAGTGTATGTGGCGATGTTGCCGTGTTTTGGAATCATCACGCATGTGGTGGCGACATTTGCCAGGAAGCCGGTGTGGAAGGAACGCCTGGTGGTGTTAGCGATTTGTGGAGTGGGCGTGATCGGTTTCTGCGTGTGGGGCTACCACATGTTTGCCACGGGCATGAATCCCTATGCAGAGCTGGTGTTCGCCGTGCTAGCGTCGTCGCTGGGCGTTCCCGCTGCCTTCCTGCTGGCGAGCTGGCTGGGAACCTTGTGGGACGCGCGAATTGCGTTCACGACCTCCGCGCTTTTTGCAATTGGATTCATTTCATTGTTCATCGCGGGCGGGCTTTCTGGGATATTTCTGGCCCGGCACGATTTGTCGCGCGCGGCGGTCAGCCAAGATTTCGTGATTGGACACTTTCACTTGGTGATGGGCGTAGCGGCGACGTTCGCGATTCTGGCGGGCCTGTTCTTTTGGTTTCCGAAGCTGTTTGGATGCCGGATGAATGAATCCCTGGGGAAAGCGCATTTCTGGCTGACCTTTGCCGGAGTGTATTGCATTTTCATGCCGATGCACTGGATAGGATTGCTGACGCAATCGAATTTGCTGCCGGAGGCGCAACGGGTGGCATTGGCGTCGGCGGGAGCGTCAATCCGCACGATGGTGACCGTGGCGACGATCTGGACAGTGGGAGCGCAATTGCTCTTCGTGATGAATTTCTTTGCCAGCTTGCTACGCCGGAACGCGGCGGAGGCGGATAACCCCTGGCGCGCCTCGACACTCGAATGGAGTATTGGGTCGCCGGCGCCTACGGAGAATTTTGGCGGGAATGCACCGGTGGTGTATCGCGGGGCGTATGAACTGGCGGGAGAATCGCGAGAATTTTTGCCGCAGGATATTGCGCCAGAGATGCTGGAGAACAAAGCAGGCTAACCGAAGGAAAATGGTTGAAGCGCATGACGACGACGCAAGAGATCGAATTGGTCATCGAGAAAAAGGGTGGAGGCGGAGGCAGCGATTTGCCGCCAGCGGATCGCCATGGCGGTGGGGGAGACGACGGGAAGAAAAAGCCGAATCGTTCGGTGTCACCCGGCCGATATTACACTGGAATTGCGATTGGCATTGTTTCGGTCTTAATGTTTTTCATGGCGCTGGCAAGCGCGTTTCTGGTCAGGCGGGGCGGCCCCGACTGGAGGCCGGTACACATTCCGGTGCTGCTGTGGGTGAACACGCTGGTGCTGCTGGCGAGTAGCGGAACTCTGGAGATGGCGCGCAAGAAGCTGGCGCACGCGGACGTTACGGGTTTCCGGCGATTTTGGCTGATTACAACCATTCTCGGCGTGATTTTTTTGATTGGGCAAGTGGTGGCGTGGCGCGTTTTGGTGAAACAGGGGATTTATTTGGCCAGTAATCCGGCAAGCAGCTTTTTTTATATTTTTACCGGGGCGCACGGGTTGCACTTGTTGGGCGGCGTGGGCGCTTTGATTTACGTGGCGCGGCGAAATTACGATGCGGCGAAGATCACGCGAACCGTGGCCGCGGAAGTCACTTCCTACTACTGGCACTTTATGGACGCGTTATGGTTGTTTCTGTTGGCGTTGATGTGGATCGGGAAGTAGGGACGAGCGTCGGTTAGCCGGATACTCATTGGAGAATCTCGCTGTTGCGATCGGTCGGCGCCCCACCTCTGATCACCTCAAAACCACAACGGTTTGCGAATCCGTGGTAATCCGCTAAAAAATCAATTTCAAAGCGAATTGGATTTGGCGAGCGCTGGTGGTGCCGTCGGCGCGCGTAACGGTGGAGAGCGACTGCCCGAAAGTGGTATCTCCCGGGATAAAGAAATTATTGGGCTGCGCAAATTGCGCGTGATTGAAGAGGTTGTAGACCTCCATGCGGAATTGCAGCTTCAATTTTTCGGTAAGCGCCGTATTTTTTAGCGTGGCCACGTCGACGTTGACCAACCCAGGGCCGTAGAATTCGTTTTTCCCGGTATTAGGCTGGAGGTCGAACGGAGTGGTGTAAACGCTGGCGACCGAGGGACCGGTGTAGGTTTTATCGGTCCCGGAGGGTTGCGCGGTGCTTCCGGTGATGCTGACGCGGGCGTACTGGCCGGTGTGGTTCGCGTCGGTGAGACCAAAAATATCGTAGGGGTGGCCGGTTTGCGCATCGATGATGCCGGTGAGGGACCAGCCCTCGAAAATTCGGCCGACGAATCCACTGCTCAGATGATCGTGTCCGCGGCCGAGGTTCGGTTCGTAAATAAAATTGATGGAGGCGCGGTGACGTATATCGAAATCGGAATTGCCGCGTTCGGCGCGCAAGTCGAAGGAGTTGCGCGGCAAGTTTCCGTTGTTGCCCGCCGGTACGAGCGGGTCGTTCACGTCGCTGATGGCATGAGAAAACGTATAAGCAGCCTGGAATTGAAAGCCGTGGGTGAATTGCTTTTGCAGGTTAACCTGCATGCCGTGATAGATAGAATTGCCGATGGATTTGTAGAGGAACGCGCCCGGGCCACCGCCTGAGAAGAAGGCGTTATTGTTGACGGCGTTGAAGGGAAGTGGGCTCGCGGTCGGATCTGCCCCACCTCCGTACCACAGATTGCCAAATTGCAGGGTAGAAGTGTCACAACCGTAGGCATTGCCGGGAACGCAGTAGTTAAGGAGTTGCGAAACGAGATTTGGTTGAGGTGGATCTCCATCTATAGCGCGGAAAATGTGAGTGCCTTTGACGCCGACGTAGTTGACTTCCAGGGTGAGCGTGGGAGTGATGGCTTGTTGAACGCCGAGATTCCAGTTTTGGCTGTAAGGCGTCTTAAGATTCGGATCAATTAAAACGACATAGTAAAACGAACCATCGGGCACGAGCAGCGGGTCGACCGGGGTAAGCGAGGAGGGCGGTGTGACCGAGGACAGCGGGCCGAACGGTTGGTTAAACGACGTCAGAGAAAACGGCGGATTGCCGCGGGTATTGCCGAAGAGATTGCCGTAAACACGGTCGTGGAAGATGCCGTAGCCGGCGCGGATGGAGGTGCGTCCGTTCTTCATGGGATCCCAGGCCAGCCCGATGCGCGGCTCAAGATTATTGTACTGGTTGTTGTAAAGCGTGTGGCCCGTGCCGGGGCCGACGATGGTAAAGGGGAATCCACCTGTAGGCGCGGGCGCACTGGCGTCCATGAAGAGGTTGGAGAGGTTGTTGTTCACTTCAAATGGAACTCCGAAGTATTCGTAGCGCAGGCCGTAAGTGGCGGTCAGATTCGGAAGAACCTTCCAGGTGTCCTGGACGAATCCCGCCCATTCGCGTTGCCGAAAGCCACGGAGGTCGGTCGAACTGCGATTCTGGTTTTTATCGAAATATTGCGTTTGGTTCTGAGTATCGACGTATCCGAGGAGAGAGAGCACCGCATCTTCGGTGGTGGGATCGTTGACCAGCGGGGAAGTGTCTGGAAGCGCGACCACCCCGGAATTGGTGAAGGCCTGGAAATCGAGCTGCGCGCGCGTGCCGAAATCGTCGTACGAATTCGAGTACACGTCACGGAATTCACCACCCCATTTGACGAGATGGCGCCCACGCGTGAAGGTCATGGTGTCGAGCGTTTGGTAAGTGCCGGTGAAGCGTGCCTGGCCATTGGCGTCGCCCAGCGTCAAGCAGCCGACCCCGGGGAAACTGGGAGCACCGAACGGAACGGAGTAATCGGCTCCGACGCCAACGGAATCGACCTGTCCAAAGCTGTCGAACGTGGAGACTCCGCTGCAGTTGTATTGTTGGTTCGAGCGATTGGCGCCAAAACGAAATTCGTTGATCAGGCGGTCGGAAAAAGTGGAGGTGAGCGCGATCATGGCGTTTTGCGTGCGCTCGTAGAAAGCCGTGCCACCGAGATTACCGGGAAGGAAATCGCTGTGATTGACGTTGGGATCGCTGGCCTGGTTGAAAGAGTAGCGGCCGGACAGGACGTGTTTCTTCGTAAGGTTGTGATCGATTTTGATGGTGAAATCGTCGGATTGCAGCCGTGAGGTGCTGGGTAAAAAGAGGACGCCCGAAAGACCGGGGACGACCGCAGGCCCATTGGGATTGGGAAAGAGGCCAAGAAGTTTTTGGATTGTCGGATCGAGACCAAGGCCCAGAACGTTGTCGTTCGCATTAACCGGGACGGGTTCACCGGTGTTGGGATCCGGCGCCGTGAATTGGCCAGTCTTGTATTGTGCAGTGGGAACGGTGCTTTGATTGGTGAGCGTGGTGTTGAAGCGTTGTCCTTCGTAATTGACGAACCAGAAGGTACGGTCCTTGATGATCGGGCCGCCGGCGGAAGCGCCGAAGTCGTTGCGGTTGTAAGGATTTTGCGGGCCGGTGGTGGAAGGATTGAAGAAATCGCGCGCGCCGAAGGCATTGTAACGGCCGAACCAGTAAGCATCGCCGTGCAGGTCGTTGGTACCGCTGCGCGTCAAGACTTGGATGATCGAACCATTATTTCTGCCGTATTCGGGGGCGAAGTTGTTGGTGATGACGCGAAATTCCTGAGCGGAATCCGGATTGAGGGCGTTGAGACCGCGAGGCGCGCCCGGCACGTCGGTCTCGTTATTGTCGACGCCATCGAGAAGGAAATTATTGTCGCGTTCACTGGTGCCGTTGACCGAGAAGCCGCTAAGACCCGCGCTGTTGGTCTGCATCACGCCGGGACTGAGAAGGATGAGCTGGTAAGGGTCGCGGGTGAGCAGCGGGAGATCCTGAATTCGCTTGGCGTCTACGAGATTGCTGATTTGGGCGTTGTCGAGGTCGATGAGCGGGAGTTCGGAGGCTTTCACTTCCATGGTCGTGGCTACGGCACCGAGTTCGAGATGCGCCTCAAAAGTGAAGGACTGATTGACCGTGAGAGTCAGATCGGGAATGTGAAAAGACTTGAAGCCGTCGCGCTCGACGGTGAGGGTGTAGGCACCCGGGGAGACGTTCGTGAACCAGAAGATGCCTTCGTCATTCGTTGAAACGTCGCGGGAAGCACCGGTCTGAGTGTTCATGAGGGTGACCTTGGCGCTGCCCACTACCTGCTCGCTGGGATCGCGAATGACGCCGCCAACACTGGCGGTTTGGGCTTTGACCGCCGCGGGCGATAGCAACAGGCCTGAGAGCAGACATACAGCGATAGAGATGAGAAAGAGGAAGCGCGTCATTCAATCCCCCAATGAAGAATGCCGGACACCGCCGACAGGAAACTTAAGGAACCCGGGGGTTCACACTACAGGGAAGGAACCGCCCCCCAGGCCGTTCAGATGAGGAGCAGTGTAGCACCAAGACCAGAAAATCGAGGCGGTTGGTTTTGCCAAGGTGACTTTTTAAACAGCAGGGAATCAGCGGAGACGCGCGGGCGGGTCGGCACCCGGTGGAAGACACTTCACTGGATGCGAAGCGCTGTGGGCCTCGACTTTGACCGGGGCCGGCTGAGGAATACCCAAACCGGCATTGCTGTCCAGATGTTCCTTGGCGCAAGTGGGGCAGTAACCCTTACCGGTGTCTTCGTCGCGTTGGCTGGCGAGTTCATAGCAACCGCAGATGCAATCGCAGTAGCCGGTTTCCGAGGCGGTCTTGATGGGTACCAGGGGCATGAGTGTCTCCAAGAGAAGAGAGATTCCTCACCCCGCAAATTACGTTCGGAATGACGAATGCGGTTCTTCCTCTCTTAAGAACGAAGATAGCACGCCGCGGACAAAGAGAAAATGGCTCCGAGGTCAGGAGTTCAAGTTCTTGAGTTGGGCCAGACGAAAGGGCGAGCCCAAGCTCTCGCGCAGGTCGAGCCAATGGTGCTCCGGGATGGACATAAACACGTCGACAATTTTGGGATCGAACTGCGTCCCGGAACAGCGGCGAATTTCCTCGCGAGCGTGCGACATGGGCAGTGCTCGGCGGTAAGGACGATCGCTGATCATCGCGTCCAACGCGTCGGCGATTGAGAAGATGCGTGCCCCCAGTGGAATCTGTTCACCGCGGAGGCCCCGAGGGTAACCGCTGCCGTCGAAGAATTCCTGGTGCGCGAGAACGATTTCGGCGGCGTCGCGAAGTACCTGAATGCGTGTTAGGACGTTGTAGCCGATTTCGCAGTGGGTGCGCATGATCTGCTTTTCGTCGTTATCGAGCGGGCCGGGCTTGCGCAGAATCGAGTCGGGAATGGCCATTTTGCCGATATCGTGGAGGAACGCCGCGCGGGCCAGGATGGGGAGATACGTGAGTGGAACCGGAACGGCTTTAGCGATGGAAATAGTGAAGGCGGTAACGCGCTGGCAATGGCCTTCGGTCTCCGCGTCCTTCAAGTCGAGCGCGCTGCCGAGGGCTTCGAGGGTGTCGTCGTAAGACTGCTCGAGTTCGATATTTTTTGCCTGGAGTTCGGCGGTGCGCAGCTCGACTTTACGTTCGAGATCGGCCTGGTAGTTGCGGACTTCGATGACCAGGCGGCGGTGCTGGAGGGCCCGTTCGACTCCGTGGTAGAGCTGGTCCTTCTCGAAAGGTTTGAGGATGTAATCGTAAGCGCCGCGGCGAATGGCCTCGAGCGCGGTGGAAATATCGTGGATGGCGGTAACCATGATAACCGGGACCTCAGGGTCGAAGCCGTGGAGCCAGTCGAGAAGCTTGATGCCATCCATTTCAGGCATGATCATGTCGGAAAGCACGAGGTCCGGGGTTTCTTTGCGGACGTAGTCTTGCGCCGAGCGGCCGTTACTGACGGCCGTGCAGCGGTAGCCACGCGATTCGAGCATGGTCGAGACAACCTCGCGAATGGCCTCTTCGTCGTCCACTACCAAGATATGATCGGCGTCCACGGTGATGGTTCTCCCAGTAAGCATTATAAGGGACGGCACACAGTGTTTTGCGTACCCTTGCCCAGTCAGAAAATAGCGTGTTAGCGTCAGAAGAACGTAGAGTCTGCCCCGACCGAAAGACAGACTCGGGCTCCGTGTCACTTTTTCATCCCGTACCAGCACTTGGGAGGATCCGCTGTGGTGCCGAACCAAGGCCTCCAGGGTATAGCCTTCTTCGAGGCGACAGTTTGCCTCACGTTGCTGGTATTGTTCGTCCACCTGATTCGCGACAACCCCGCGGTCTTTTACAAGCTCTGGCTTTTCGGCTGGATTAGCCTGACCATCTCCTCCTTTGCGGAATTGGCCACATTTTATGAACCCCATTGGGCTTTGCAGGTGTTTCAGGCTGCGGCAGGAGCCGGGGCACTGGCGCTGTTCCTGTCGTCCATCGTGGAATACGCGATTGCTCCAAAACGGCTGTATTGGCCGATGTGGTGGCTAACGATCTTGATGGCCCTCACGGCGGGTTATTACCAACGTAAGCAACCAGAGTGGGGAGGAACGCGATGGGAAACGGCGTTTCTGTATAGCGGAATATGCCTGAGTGCCGGATGGATACTCTGGCGTGCTTCAAATGTTCGTACTGGGCATGGAAGCAAACTGCTCGCCGGAGCATTCTTGCTGCTGGGACTGAATAACCTGGACCGGCGAATGTGGACCGAAGGGGAAGTCCACCTATTGCGGTATGCTTTCGATCATTTCCTGAATGCCGGACTGGGCATCGGGATGATCGTGATGTTGCTGGAGACGGCGCGGGCGCGCTCCGAGGAACATAGCGAAAAGATGAGGCAGTTTACGATGCTGACGGCCTCGAGCAGCCAGTCGGTGTCCTTGAAGGAACTGTTGCAGAAGGTCCTACGGCAGATTACCGCAAGCGTGAACGCTAGTCACGGAGTCGTCTGGTTGCTGGAAGGCAAGGGCGATACATCGGAATTCGCGGCGTGCGCTTCCGTGGGATATACGGACAGCTACTTGAAGCAGCATCAAAGGATTTCGCTGAATGACACCTGGGTGCAAGAAGTGCTGCAGGAGGAATACCGGGTGGTGCGGTTCGAAGAGGAGAAAGAGCCGAAGGTTCGCCGTGACATGGCGGAAGCGGGCATCACGCAACTCATGACCGTGCCGCTCTGCGGAAAAGAAGGGCCGCTAGGCATATTAAATGTGGGTGCGCTGCCGGGGAGAAGATTCGAAGAAGACGAGTTGGCTTATCTGGTGAACGTGGCGAATTTTCTGGGAACCACGATCGAAAACGTAAACCTGTTTGACCAGATCAAGTCCGTTCAACAACAGTGGGTGTACACGTTTGATTCCATCGGCGATCCGATTCTGGTACATGACGAGCAGGGACGCGTGGTTCGAACGAATACGCGACTAGCGGACCTGCTGGGGCGAAAGACCCAATCGATGTTTGGCAGGGCGGTGAGCGAATTATTCAACGTGCGTGAACAGCCGTTTCGGATTTGTCCTTATTGCGAAGGTATTTCGGGCGAAGGAGACGATCCAGATCCGTGGCTACGCGGGTATTTCCTGGCCTCGAATTCGCAATTCACGGATCCTGCCGGGAAACAGTTGGGCACTATTCACGTGCTGAAAGACATCACCGAAAGGAAAAAGGCCGAAGAAAAATACCGGACACTGGTAGCGAGTGTGCAGGAAGGCGTGTTTATCGCCACGGTGAGCGGGCGATTTCTGGACTTTAACGACGCATTGATGCGCATTACCGGATATGAGAATCGCGACGAGTTGCTGAGGCTGGAAATTGGCCAGAAGCTGTACGCGAATCCGGCGGAATACGAACGGCTGAGAAAACTTCTGCACGAACACGGATCCGTGAATGATTTCGAGTTCGATATTCGACGCAAAGACGGGGAAACGCGAACGGTGAGCGAGTCCTCCACGGCGGTGCGGGACGCCGCGGGAAACGTGATTGCGTATCAGGGATTCCTGCTGGACGTGAGCGAGCGGCGGAGAGCGGAGCAACAGATTCGGCGGCGCAATCGCGAACTGATGGTGCTGAATTCGATCGCTGAAACATTGTCCTACACGCTGGACTTGAGCGAATCGGTGCACCGGACGTTGCGACAGATGCTGGAGTTGTTCGAGCTAGATGCCGCGTCGCTGTACCTGTTCGATAAGGACGACGTTACCATCCGGCGAGTGTCTGCGGTGGGGCATCGCTCCGAGTTAGCGAAGAGCTTTCCGGTGATGAAACTGCCCGCGGGATTGCTGCAGCAATTGCGCGCGACACATGCGACCTTTCTGTCGGTTCAAGGGCTTCCGTTACCGGCACTAGCCCGGGAGTTGCAGCGAAAGGAGGGAATCGAGTCGGCTTACGTGGTGATGCTGTGGGCAAAAGAAAAGATTATCGGCGGACTCGTCGTGGGCAGCCGGCGGATGCGAGAATTTTCCGTGGCGGACATCAGCCTGTTGACGGCGGTGGGGAGCCAGGTGGCGAGCGCGGTAGATCATAGCCGGTTATATGAAGAGACGAGGCAAGCGTACGAAAATCTACGACGCACGCAAGAACAGTTGGTGCACAGCGAGAAACTGGCGGCGGTTGGACAACTGATCTCCGGAGTGGCGCACGAACTGAACAATCCGCTTACAGCGATTCTGGGATATAGCCAGCTTCTGTCGACGAGCGGGGAAGTCGGGCCCCAAGCGCTCGGATATAGCGAAAAGCTTTACAAGCAAGCGCAGCGAACCCACCGGATTGTGCAAAATCTGTTGAGTTTTGCGCGCCAACATAAGCCGGAGCGCGTCGCTGTTCAGCTCAATACGATTCTGGAAGATACCTTGGCGCTGCGCGATTACGACCTGAGGATGAGTCAGATTCGAGTGCACCTGGATTTGGCGGGCGATTTGCCCGAGGTGCCGGCCGATCCGCACCAGTTACAACAAGTGTTCCTCAACTTAATCAATAACGCCGTGGATGCGATCCTGGAAGGCGGGTCCGCCGGCGATCTTAGGGTGCGCACGGGGGAAGAAGCGGACCAAGTATTTGTGGAGTTTGTTGACAGCGGACCTGGCGTGAAAGATCCGACGCGCGTGTTCGACCCGTTCTATACGACGAAGCCGGTGGGAAAAGGGACCGGATTGGGATTGAGCATCTGTTACGGCATCGTGACCGAGCATGGAGGAACGATCCAGGTGAAGAACGCGCCAGAAGGCGGCGCGATGTTCCGGATTGTCTTGCCGATGCGTTCTAGCGTGGCGGCCGAAAAGAATCCGGAAGCGGAGCCGGCGCGAGCGGCGAGGAGTGGCCGGATTCTTGTAGTGGATGCCAATGAATCGGTGTTGGAAACCGTAGGACAATTGCTGACCGCCAGCGATCACGTGGTGACGACCTCGAAGTCACTGAGCGAAGCACGGCAATTGGTGCGCGTGCGGAAATTCGATTTAGTCGTGGCGGATTGGCAGATGGTGTATCAGGACGACGTGGCGGCCGGGAAGAAGGGGGCAGCCCAGGAGGAGCATGGGCTAGGGCCACGGGTGCTATGGACGACGTCGGTTTCGGCGATGGAAAAAGGTCCAGGTCCAGCGAGGTATCTCCCCGCGGGTGAGGCGATTCTGCAGAAGCCATTTCAGGCGGGCGAATTATATGCGGCAGTGGAAGCGAAGCTATTCGGGATCGCGGCGCCGATCCTCCAGGAATAGCGGGGGCTCCGAAGAGATTGCGGCGCGTTCTCCAATTCGTGATGTGGCCATCTCCAGTTGAAGCGTCATGTCGCCCTCCATATCCGAGAGAATCCCGAAAATATCCCAAGGCTGAAGACCAAACCATAAACGGAAACGAAGGTAACGGCAATTCAGAAGGAAGCGGACGTTCAGGCGGAAGCGATCGAGTTCGTCCATAGGCGAGACTTCCGGAGCAATTTTGGCCAGGATGCGGGAAGCTTCGAGGAGAAGTTGGTATTCGTCCTGCAGATAGTTGAGGTAACGGAGGGCAATATGCTGACGCTCGCGGCGGAGGCGAGCAGCAAGTTCATCGTGGCCCTTGCCATGGAGAAAATCTGTGTCTTCGGGCCGTAACGACTGGAGTATTTGGGGTAACCGCGCATAATGGCGCTTTTCCGAGAGAGCATTCAGAACATCGTCGACGGAAAGCAATACTCGCTTGGGAGGGCGGACAGCCCACAGCAACATGAGAACAAGAAAAACTACGGCGATGGTAAAGAACAGCAGAGGTGAGCTCATGGTCGCGGATCCTCGGAACGGAACAGGCGGTTCAAACGGTGGTTGAGCAGGTATAAGCGAGAATTCAGCTTCTGAGAAAGCTCCCCGTAATCTTCCGGTGAGAGCGTGGCCGGAGATGTTGCCACAGGAATTTCCGAATAACTTCTAACGGCACTAATCCACAAAAGAAGAGTTGCGGTGAACGTCAACAAGTCCAGGTAATCCCATAAATTGCCGGCGGCGCGACGCCAGTTTTCATAGATAGAATCGTTGAGGACCGCGAAACATGAATAGAGGCAGAAGCCTATCGCCAACAGGCGTTCCAAGTCGGGCATAGGCACGCGATAATAACGCACGAAAACGAACAGGGCGACGATGAAAGTGGCAATGCCCAACTCCGTGGAGCGATCCGCGTTCAGCACCACGAGCTCCCACTTGGTCTTAGCCGAAGCTATGGAATAGACGAGCACGCAAGCGGCCAGCCCGAGGAGGATACGGCTGACCATGGCCCCAATGCCGGAATAGTCCGCGAAAGTCTTCCTGGAAATTTCCATAATCGCGCCCCACCGGACCGCGATCACCATCGCTTGGCTGCCCCATCCCACGTCATACGATTGGCGACTGTCCGTACCGAAGCTCATATAGGAGGCGGCGACTACAGCGCTCTGCAGTATAGCCACGATGACATAGAGGCAAAAGGCCGGGTGGGACCGATAGAACCTGCGCCGGACGAGGAAGAAAAGCAGGACCAGCTCGAGGAGCGTGCTGAGGGCCCATGAGACATTGCGAAGGATTAGGGACGCGGCCATCTCAGGAAGAGTATCAATACTTAACTCGAAAGTAAATACCTACTGCTCTTCCCGAAATGGTACGCGCCAAAGTCAGAATGATAAATCTCTCAGGCTGCTACGAAATTTCAAGCGCTTGGGGATGACCGGAGCGTTTGAGTGGCCGGCCGTGGCCCGGGAGGCGGCAGCGGTACGCCATCAACGACGGTGCTCGTGCCGGGCCGAGGCCCCGGTGGAGGGAGTGGGACGCCGTCGAAAACGTTGTTGATAGTAGGCCGCGGGCCGGGGGGCGGGAGTGGAACGCCATCGATTATGGTGCTAGTGGTCGGGCGTGGCCCTGGAGGCGGCAACGGAACGCCGTCCAAGGTGTTACTGGTGGTTGGGCGCGGGCCCGGAGGCGGAAGTGGCACTCCGTCGGCAATAAGAACCGAACCAAAGCGCGAATGCGGTAGACCTGCAGGATTAACCGCAACAACAGCGAGGAATAGGATTAGACTAGCCGATAGTGCAAGGCTTGGGATCAAGAGACTTTTTTTCATGAGAACCCTCCTGGACTGGAAGGTGCCTCGGTCTCTTAGGAATCGCGCTTTGTGGTGAAAAAAGTTCTGTGGACGGAACGGTTTTCAGGTTTGGAATTACTTCATGATTGAACAATTCCAGGTGTACCAGCAGATTTTGTTTGATTTGACGGCGAATTACCTCGAACCCTTGCCGACGGCATATGGGAGGCTGGCGTATCTAGGTAGTTTGCGGGA
>Ga0335085_10004212_pt1 | contig 24061 bp, 17 predicted proteins | sample Lox_Sample_45_FD_206712 | JGI IMG/M metagenome (GOLD analysis project Ga0335085, IMG submission 206712) | Soil microbial communities from Loxahatchee National Wildlife Refuge, Florida, United States - Lox_Sample_4.5 | ecosystem: Environmental > Terrestrial > Soil > Wetlands | place: USA...
AACCGGAGGGGGCGATTGTCGAGCGCCGAGGGAAGCCTGAACCCGTACTCGACCAGCGTCTGCTTGCGGGAGCGGTCTCCCTCGTACATGCCGGCGATCTGCGGCAGGGAGACGTGAGACTCGTCGACGACGACCAGATACTCGGGCGGGAAATAGTCGATGAGACAGGCGGGCCGCTCGCCGGGGCGCCGGCCGCTCAGGTGCCGCGAGTAATTCTCGACCCCGGCACAGGTCCCGATCTCGAGCAGCATCTCGACGTCGAAGTTAGTGCGCGACTCGAGCCGCTGAGCCTCGAGGAGCTTTCCCGCGGTGCGGAGCTCGGTGAGGCGCTCCCCGAGCTCGACCCGGATGGCGCGCACCGCTCGTTCGACGGTGGCTCGCTCGGTGACGAAGTGCTTGGCGGGATAGACCGCGCAGCGATCCAGGGTCTGCAGCACGTTTCCGGTCAGCGGATCGATTTTGCTGATCCGCTCGATGGTGTCACCCCAGAGCTCCACCCGCACCGCCTGCTCCGCGTAGGCGGGGAAGATATCGATGGTGTCGCCCCGCACCCGGAAAGTGCCCTGCTCGAAGCTGGTGTCGTTCCGGTCGTACTGGATGCGCACCAGGTCCGCGAGGATGCCGTCCCGCCCCGGGGTCTCCCCGACACTCGCGTTGAGCAGGAGCCGCCGGTACTCGACGGGATCGCCCAGGCCGTAGATGGCACTGACGGTGGCGACGATCACCACGTCCTCCCGCTCCATCAGGCTGGAGGTGGCGCGGAGCCGCAGACTCTCCAGGTCCTGGTTGATGGAGGCGTCTTTCTCGATGTAGAGATCGGTCGAGGGGACGTAGGCCTCGGGCTGGTAGTAGTCGTAGTAGGAGACGAAATACTCGACCGCGTTCCCGGGCAGAAATTGCCGGAGCTCGCCATAGAGCTGGGCGGCCAGCGTCTTGTTGTGGGAGAGGACCAGCGTGGGCCGGCCGTGCCGGGCGATGGTGTGGGCCAGGGTCATGGTCTTCCCCGAGCCCGTCACCCCCAGCAGCGTCTGGTATTTCTCACCCCGCGCGAGTCCGGCGGTCAGCTCGGCGATGGCTCGCGGCTGGTCGCCGGCGGGCTCGAAGGGCGCCTTGACCTCGAATTTCGGCATCACTTGGCCAGGCTGAGGAGCCGGCTCCAATGCTCGGATGAGACCGGCATGACCGACAGCCGGGACATGCGAACCAGCGGGAAATCGGCAAAGGCAGGGTCGGCCTTGATGGCGGCCAGCGTCACGGGCTTGGCGAGACGGCCATCGGGGGCCACGTCAACGACGACCCATCGCGGGTCCTGCTGCTTGGGATCCGGGTAAGGTTTGCTCACCACCTTCGCCATGCCCACGACGGCCTTGGTGGCGCCCGTGTGATAGATCAGGAGCCGGTCGTTGGGCTTCATGGCGCGCAGATGCATCAGGGCCAGGTTGTTCCGGACCCCGTCCCAAACGGTCTTGCCGTCGCGCTCGAGTTGATCGAAAGAGAAAGTGGACGGCTCGGTTTTCAGCAGCCAGTAGTTCGGCATGTTACGGAAGGTAAATCTAGGTCCCCGCCTCTCGACGCTCCACTTCGGCCACTCCCTTCACCCGACGCACCGCCTTGATGACCTTGGCCAGGTGATGAAGGTTGTCCACCTCCACGAATACCGTCCCGAATACCGAGCCATCCTTGGTCTGCAGATCGGCGCCCTTGATGTTGGTGCCGGTCAGGCTGATCGCCTGCATGATGTCGGGGTAGAGCCCGCGACGGTCTTCACCGCTCACGGCCAGACTCACGGCAAACGCCTCCCCCTGGACTTCCTTCCAGTCGATTTCCACCCGGCGCCCTTCACCAGTCAGGGTGAGCAGGTTCGGGCAGTCGGAACGGTGGATGGAGATCCCACGCCCCTGGGTCACGTAGCCCACCACCGGGTCACCGGGCACCGGCTGGCAACACTGCGCATAACGAATCAGCAGCCCGTCGACGCCCTGGATCTTGATCCCCCGCCCCAGGCGAAGTCGATCGATCACCCGGCCCAGCACCGATGACTTGGGCTCCTGCAGCTCTTCGGCGGGGAGATCGGGGTAGAGGGCCCGAATCACCTGATTGACCGAGACGTCCCCCCGGCCGAGCGCGACCGTGAGCCCCGCTCCGTCGGCGAGCCCGAGGCTGCCGGCGGCGCGCTCCAGAGCCTCCGGCGGCGGGGGATCGAGGCGGCGTCGCTTGGTCTCCCGGGTCAGTATCTCCTGGCCCAGGCCCACGCTGAGCTGCTCCTCCTCGTGCCGGATCCACTGCTTGATCTTGTGGCGGGCCCGCGCCGTCTGCACGTGACTCAACCAGTCCCGACTGGGCTTGGCGGTGGGGCTGGTCAGGATTTCGACCGTGTCTCCGTTCCGGAGCTCGCGGTGCAGCGGGGCGATACGGCCGTTGATCTTGGCGCCCTGGCAGCGGAGACCCACTTCGGTGTGCACCAGAAAGGCGAAGTCGATCGGGGTCGCTCCCTTGGGCAGCCGCTTCACGTCCCCCTGGGGCGTGAAGATGAAGATCTCGTGCTGATAGAGGTCGATCTTGAGGAACTCGAGGAATTCCTCAGGCGTGTGCGTGTCCTGCTGCAGCTCGAGCAGCTGGCGGAACCAGCCCAGGTGCAGATCGAGCTCGTCACGCTTCCCGTCGGTCTTGTAGAGCCAGTGGGCGGCAATACCGTATTCGGCGGTCCGGTGCATCTCGACGGTGCGGATCTGCACCTCGAACAGCTGCCCGCCGGGGCCGAAGATGGTGGTGTGCAGCGACTGGTAGGCGTTCGACTTGGGACTCGCGATGTAGTCCTTGATCCGCTCCTGGAGCGGGGTCCACACGTGGTGGATGATCCCCAGGACGTGATAGCAGTCGGGTACGCTGCGGACCAGCGTCCGCACGGCCATCAGGTCGTAGATCTCGTCGAACGGCTTGTTGCGCCGCTTCATCTTCTGGTAGATCGACCAGAGATGCTTGGGCCGCCCGGTGATTTCGAACCAGTCGATGCCGGCCCGCTTGAGCTCCTGCTCCAGCGGCACCTTGAGCTTGTTGATCATCGCCTCGCGGGCCGACTTCTTGGCCGCCACCTGCTGGGCCAGGCTCTTGAACTCCTCCGGTTCCAGGAACTGGAAGGCCAGGTCCTCGAGCTCCGCCTTGATCCCGGCCATACCGAAGCGGTGGGCCAGCGGCGCGTAGATCTCCCGCGTCTCGGTCGCGATCCGGGTCCGCCGGTCGGGGGGCAGGTGCTGCAGGGTCCGCATGTTGTGCAGCCGGTCGGCCAGCTTGATGATGATCACCCGGGCATCCTTGGCGACCGACATCAGCAACTTGCGGTAGTTCTCGACCTGTTCTTCGGCGGTGGAGCGGAAGGTGAGGGAGGCGATCTTGGTGAGCCCATCCACCAGGCCGGCCACCTCGGTCCCGAACTCGCGGGCGATGTCCTCGGTGCGCACCCCGGCGTCTTCGACCACGTCGTGCAGCAGCGCCGCCGCGATCGAGGTCGAGTCCGGGAACTGCTCGGCCAGCGTCATGGCCACCGTAATGCTGTGGGAGATGAAGTCGTCTCCCGACATGCGCTTCTGGCCCCGGTGGGCGGACGCGCTGAAGCGAAGCGCCCGCTCGATCAGCTCCAGATCCAGCTTGTCGGCGTGCCGCTCCAGGACGCTCCGGAACTCGGGCGCCAGCTCGGGCAAGGTGCCGGTCACAGCAGCCCCGTGCTCGCGAAACTCACGAAACGGTCTCCTGCCACGATGACGTGGTCATAGACAGGTAAATCTAGCAGTCGCCCAGCCTCGGCCAACTGTCGCGTCACTGCGCGGTCCTCGGCCGATGGCGTGGGGTCACCGCTGGGGTGGTTATGCACAACAATGATCCCCGCAGCGGCTTCCGCAATAGCCGCGCGGAATACCTCACGAGGATGCACCAGGGACGAGTTCAGGAGACCCCGGGTGATCAGGACGTCCCGGAGGACCTGACTTTGGCTATCCAGGGCCAGGAGGTGGAACTCCTCAACCGGCAGGTCTCGGAGCCGGGGGCCCATCAGTTGGGAGACGTCGGCGGGCTCCCGAATCCGGGGCACCGGCCGCCTGCTCTCCTGGGTGAGCCGAGTGGCTAACTCAAAGGCGGCTAACAACCTGGCCGCCTTGGCCGGACCCACCCCGCGCATCCGAAGCAACTCCGCCGAAGGCCTCGCCGCGAGCCCCCGGAGGGACCCCCCGCTGACCGCCAGGAGGTCGCTGGCGACCTCCATCGGGCTCCGCCGTCCATCTCCGGTACCCAGCAAAATGGCCAGGAGTTCCGCGCCCGTGAGGGCGGCCGGACCCAGGCTCCAGAGGCGCTCGCGCGGGAGATCCGAGGCTGGCAGGGGGAACGAGGGCAGCGCCATCCCGGGAGAGTAGTGGGGAACTCTTCCGGGGCTTGGTACCGGCGAGCGCGGGTGACATCGGAAATCCCCCGCCTTGCCAAGGCAGGTCTATCGAAGCTCGATCTCCCGGGTGGTGCAGGCCGATCGGCCCGAATCGGCCGAAACCCGAAGCCCGATGGCGTAGCGGCCCGGCTTGATGGTCCCGAGATCGAGAACCACGGTCTGGGCGAGGAAGTCGCCCACCGGCTGGCCGGGGTGATTTCCTCGCAGCGCGACCTGCTTCTTCCCCGGGGGGAGGCATTCCCAGCGGCCCAGGGCGGACAGTGGGCCTTTCGAGGAGAGCTTCATGATCCCGATCTCGACCTCAGGGCCAGCCTCCGGGACGGGTGACCCATACGTCTCCCAGAAGAGCCCTATTCGAGCTTGTGGCAATGACGACGTGGCCAGCGCGCGATCGAGCGCGTCCTCGAGGGAATCGGGAGGTGTCCCATCAGGAGCCGGAAGGAAGAGAAGGAGATCGGAGACCGCGAGTCCGGTGTCGGCGGGTGCTCCGTCTCCAGCCACCACTCGGAGCCTGCTCACCCGTAACGCCTCTGCCGAACGGGCTTCCAAGCTCAGGACTCGGGGACTCCAATCAGTCTCCACCGTGGCAACGCCGTTGCCGGACTCAATGGGTTCGCCGATTGCCACGGGCGTGCCCGGATCCAAACCGGCACCGAGGGTCACCGTGGGAACTCGCCCAGCGAAGATCGTGTCTCCCCACACGCTGAACACCCCGACGGTGAGTGTCCGTTGGGCGCGACGGAACCGGGCCAGTTGGACGTGCGGAATTGTGCCGAAGGCGTTCGCATAGACTGGGGCGTAACGGGCCGACGGGCGCATCGGGCTCAGATCCCATGACGCCCGATCCGTAAGGCCATCGCCCAACGGTGAGGCCGGTGATGCAAAGAACCAGAAGGCAGGACTCCGGATATAGCCAAGAATGGGCGATGTGAACTGACTCCAAGGGTTGGGCCACGGTCGGGACCAAGCAGTCGGCGCGCCATACCGCAACACCGATTCGGCGACGTACCAATCCCAGGAGAGACCGTACACCCAATCGGTGTTTTTCAGAAGGCGGACCATCACTTCTCGACTGTAATGTTCGGTTCGGAGATCGTTACCAGGCAGGGCGAAGAGCGGACGCGCCAGCCACCAGATCCAGTCATTGACCAACCCGCGTTGCTCGCAGGAGAGCAAGCGGTAGGGCTCTTCCCTGAAGAGCAGACTCAGGTCGGTCCAGCGGCAGCGCTCCTCGGCCGGCATATCCGACAGCGCGAGGGCAAACACGCTATCGGCCGCTTGGTAGCTCCCGCCCTGGTGGAGAACCAGCCCCTCCAGGGCCTCACACCACCATCGCGTGCTTCGGCAGCCAGTGGAAACGGCCAGCGCGGCATCGACCCGAGTCTGCTCGAGCAAATAGCGCACCCGCTGGCCCGCGATCCAGTCGTCGCCGGGGACTCGCCGGGCGGACGCTTCAAGCCGCTCGAGAAGCTTCTCACGCGCGGCACGGATCCCGTTGGGCTCGTTAGGCATCGAGCCGTAGGGGCTGTATCGATAGCAGACGCGGCCGATTACCTCGTCGCACTGACCGCCACCGGCCTCTCCGCCCAGGGGAAGCAACGCGCGGCGGGTCTCCTCGAAGTCGTACTGCCAGCGCCGCGCGTCACTGAGGACGGAAATGGAATCAGGGTACCTGGAAGCCCTGGTCCCGGCGAGCTGGGCGAAGAGAGGGAGACTGGCCGGCGGGAAGGCGACCAGCCCAAGCCAGATCGAAAATGGAAGAAACGAAACCCGCGGGTGCCTCATGATGATCTGCAACCAGCCAAACGTAACGAGCGGCTATCTCCCCGCTCCGTGGCACTTCTTGTACTTCTTCCCCGAGCCGCAGGGACAGGGCTCGTTGCGCCCCACTTCGGGTACCGACGACATGCCACGATTCGGCGCGCCCAGGTTGCTGCGCAACCCGGGAGGCGGTGGAGGAGCCGGCGGCCCATTCCGGGTGGCGGGCATTGCCCCTGAAATCAGATCGTCGGTCCCGGATGGGGCCGGCGCCGGCGGTGGACGGCGCGGGGGAGCCGGACGGGGCGCAGGCTCGGCGGTCACCTGGATCTTGAGGAATCGCTCGGTGAAGGTGAGCTGGACGTCCCGCATCAGGTCCTCGAACATCTCGAACGCCTCCCGCTTGTACTCGACCAGCGGATCCCGCTGACCGTAGGCGCGGTACTGGATCGCGTGGCGGAGCTGATCGAGGTCGTAGAGATGGTCCTTCCACTTCTCGTCGAGGACCCCGAGCATCACCTGGGAAAGCAGCTGGGAGTCGACGTCGGGGATGTTGATCGATCGACCGAACTCGCTCAAGTAGGCGATCTTCCGATCGAAGGCTTTCTGACCCTCGACATCGACGGCGTCCACGATCCGCTCCAGATCCGGCGTCCGGGATGGGTCGGTGACTTCGTCCGCCGTCAGCAGATACTGAAGCATGAGCGTCGAGTGGAGCCCCGGGCGGTCGAACTCCTCGGGTGTTGCGGCTGCCGCCAGGGTCTGACGCACAGTCCGTTCGAGGGCGCCGGCGATCATCCGCCGAGCCTCGGCCTTGAGCTCTTCGCCCCGCTCCAGCGCGAAGCGCCGCAGCGAATAGACCACTTCCCGCTGCTGGTTCATCACGTCGTCGTACTCGAGCAACCGCTTCCGGGCCTGGAAGTTCTGGAGCTCGACCCGCTTCTGCGCCTGGCCGATGGCCCGGGTCACCAGCGGATGGGAGATCACCTCTCCCTCCTCGGCACCACCCTTCTCCATCCAGCGGGCGATCCGGTCGGAGCCGAACAGGCGCATCAGGTCGTCTTCCAGCGAGAGGAAGAAGACCGAGGCGCCGGGGTCCCCCTGGCGTCCGGAGCGGCCCCGCAGCTGCCGGTCGATCCGGCGCGACTCGTGGCGCTCGGTGCCGATGATCTGGAGGCCTGCTTCCGCGGTGGTGAGGTCGAGGTCCTTGCCGAGCTTAATGTCGGTCCCGCGGCCGGCCATGTTGGTCGCGATGGTGATCGCCCCCTTCTGCCCCGCTCCGGCGACGATCTCGGCCTCGCGCTGGTGGTACTTGGCGTTCAGCACCTCGTGCTTGAGCCCCCGTCGCTTGAGCTGCCGGCTCAGGGTTTCGGAGACTTCCACGTTGACGGTACCGATCAAGGCCGGTAGTCCCAGCTCGTGGATCCGCTCCACCTCGTCCACGATCGCGTTGTACTTCTCCCGTCGCGTCCGATAGATGCGGTCGTGGTTATCGGCCCGGACCATGGGACGGTGGGTCGGGATCACCGCGACTTCGAGCCCGTAGATGTCGTAGAACTCCGACTCCTCGGTCTCCGCGGTACCGGTCATCCCGGCCAGCTTGTCGTACATCCGGAAGTAGTTCTGGATGGTGATGGTCGCGAGGGTCTGGGATTCGGCCTTGACCTGCACCCGCTCCTTGGCCTCCACCGCCTGATGCAGTCCGTCGGACCAGCGGCGACCCGGGAGCACCCGTCCAGTGAACTCATCGACGATGAGGACCTGGCCCTCCTGCACCAGGTAGTCGACCTCCTTCTCGTAGAGCGCGTGGGCCTGGAGCAGCTTGTGGATGATATGGAGCTTCTCGCTCTTGACCGCGTAGTCCGCTTCCAGCTCCCGTCGAGCCGCCAGCTTCGCGGCTGGATCCAGCGCCGGGTCGCGCTCGATGGCGTGAAAGGCCTCGGAGAGATCGGGCACGATGAAGAGCCCGGGCTCGTTGGGTGAGAGGGCGGTGGCACCGCGATCGGTGAGGTGGACCGCGTGGCCCTTCTCGTCCAGGACGAAGAAGAGCTCGTCCTCGAGGCTCCGCATGGTCTGCTGCTTGGTGGGCAGCTTCCGATCGGCAATCGCGTCCAGCTCGCTGCGTTGGACCTGCTGCTTGAGGGCGGGGTCCTGCAGCAGCTTGAGGAGCTTCTTGTTCTTGGGCATCCCCAGCTGGGCCAGATAGAGCTTGAGGGCCGCCTCGCTTTGCGACTTGGGATCCTCCAGCAGCCGCTCGGCCTCGGCCAACAAGGTGCTCACCACCGCGTTCTGCTTGCGGACCAGCTCTTCCACCTGGCGGTTGAACTGAGCGTACTTGTCGTCGCCTTCGTTCCCGACCGGCCCCGAGATGATCAGCGGCGTCCGGGCCTCGTCGATCAGGATCGAATCGACTTCGTCGATGATGGCGTAGTAATGCTCCCGCTGGACCCGATGCTCCAGCGAGAACACCATGTTGTCGCGCAGATAATCGAAGCCGAACTCGTTATTGGTCCCGTAGGTGATGTCGGCCTGGTAGGCGGCGTGCCGCTCCGGCGAGGAGGGCTCGGTGTCATCCAGACACCCCACCGTGAGCCCGAGATACTTGTACACGTGCCCCATCCACTGGGAGTCACGCCGGGCCAGGTAGTTGTTGACGGTCACCAGGTGCGCCCCGCGACCGGCCAGCGCGTTGAGGTAGAGCGGGAGGGTGGCGACCAGGGTCTTCCCTTCACCGGTCGCCATTTCGGCGATCTTGCCCTGGTGCAGGACGATGCCGCCGATCAGCTGGACATCGTAGGGCACCATGTCCCAGGTCAACTCGTGACCGGTGACCGTGACCGTGGTGCCCAGCAGGCGGCGGCAGGCCTCGCGCACCACCGCAAAGGCCTCCGGCAGCAGCTCGTTGAGGCCGGCGGCCAGTTCCTTCTTATAACTGACTTCGAGCTCGTGGTACCGCTCTTCCAGGCGGTCACGCTCCACCGGATCGGCGCACGAGTGCTTGGCCGCGCCGACTTCCTCCAGCTCCCGGGCCAGCGCCCCGGTCCGCTCCTTGAGCCGGGTCCGGAACAACTCGGTCTGGCCCTTGAGCTCGGCTTCGCTCAGGGCCTTGAGCCGCTCCTCGTGCTGGTGGATCTGTCCCACCAGCGGGCGGACCCGCTTGATGTCTCGTTCCTGCCGCGATCCGAAGACCGCGGCCATCATCTTACCGATCATCCCTCACCATCACGATAAAGGCCGTGGGCCGAGATGTAGTCGGCCACGGCGTCGGGAACCCAGTAACGAATGGAGAGCCCGCGAGAAACCCGGCGGCGAATGTCGGTCGCCGAGATATCCAATCCCGGGACCTCCAACGTTCGCGCGATCAACGGACTCCGGGGCGCCGCCGCCCCGGGGCGCCCGAAGGCCACGACCTCCGCCAGGGTCGGGATGACCCCTGCTTCTCGCCATCCGTCCAGCTCCGCCGCGGCGTCCGCGCCTACTAGGAGAATAAATCGGTGGGCCGGTTCGCGCTCGCGGAGGATCCGGAGGGTGTGCACGGTATACGAGGGCCCCGGCCGGTCCAGCTCCACCCGCTCCAGCACGAATCCCGGCTGCCCGGCGATGGCCCGGGCGACCATGGCGCCTCGATGTTCGGCGGTAGCGCCGTGGCGTCCGACTTTGAAGGGCTGCTCGTTGGTCGGAACGAAGCGGATCTCGGTGAGGCCCAGCCGCTCCCGAATCTCCTGGGCCGTGATCAGGTGCCCGTGGTGGATGGGATCGAAGGACCCGCCGAAGAGCCCGATCATGGCGCTAGGAGGAGCCGGGACTCGGGCGCGGGCAGACGTCGTCGGCGCCGTGTTGCTCCGGATGGTACTGGTGCAGGTAGTCGCAGGTGTCCTTGAGGTCTTCCAGGTAGCCGATCTTGTGATAGGACTGCACCAGCTTGACTAGCGCGTCGCCGGCGATGTTGCTCTTGGGGTAGTTCGAGAGCAGGTCCTTGAGATAGAGGATCGCCGAATCGTAGGCCTTGAGCCGGTAGTAGTAGAGCGCGGACTTGTACGACTTGTAGGCGAACATGTCGTTGAGCTCATCCACCCGCTTCTCCGCGCGCCCCGCCGCGGAGGTCCCCGGGAACCGGGTAATCACCTCCTGGTAGGTGGCGAGCGCGTTCTGGCCGTAAGTCGGATCCAGCTCGGGCCGGTGCCAGAGCTCGACATAGGCGTCCCCCGTTCGCAGCAGCGCCTCCGGCGCGAGCGAATCGGTGGCGTAGTCGTCCGCGACTTTGCGGAACTCCCGCGTGGCCTGGAGGTTCTCGCCCTGGGCCAGCATGCACTCGGCGAGGAAGAAGTGCGACTGGGGCGCCCTCGGGTCACCCGGCTGGAACGAGAGATTCAGGCGCTCGAAGTTCTTCCGGGCGTGCTTCCAGTCGCCCTCACGGAAGTCGGACACCGCCTTGCGCCAGATAGAATCCACCGCCGCCGGGGCCACCGACAGCGCCACGAAGTTGGGGTGGCTCGGTTCGACTTCGGTTGCCTTGTTTCGATGGCAGCCCGCCGCCAGGAAGACCAGCAGGCTACAAAGACCCAGCTTTCTCATGGCTCCTTGTCGGCCGGCGGACCGACCGGGGCCTGGGCGCTCCCCATGGCGTTCAGGCGCTGCACCGCCAGGTGACTGATGGAATCGGTGGAGTCGCGTGAAATGGCGCCCTGGTACGCGATGGCCGCCGCGACGAAGTCGCCCTGCTCTATCTGCGCGTCGCCCAGCCCGATCCGGGAGCGCCGCGCCGCGATCGACGTCGAGTCGGCGCTGGTGGCCTCCCGGAACCAGGTGATGGCGACATCGGCCTTATTGAGTGAAAGCGCCTCCAGGCCGAGCTGGAGACCGCAGTCGGCCAGGCCCGCCCCGGCACTGGAGCGCACCTTGGCGTCGTGGCTGCGTCGCCGGGCCGCGCGATAGCTCCGCACGGCTTCCTCACAGTCCGTCGTGGCCTTCAGCGCGGTGCCGTAGTCGGAGAGGAGCCCGTCCACCGTGCCGGCGTCGGGCGCGGCGGCCAGCGCCGAGGGATACATCTGGATCGCCTCGGCGGGAGAGAGCTTGCCTCCTCGCACCAGACCCAGCGCCTCCCGCGGGGACACGTGATCGGGGGCCAGGGCCCGCAGGGACACCATGGCCTCCCGCAGCGCGGCGGCATCATTCACCCGCTCGGCCCCACGAGCGGTGAGGCCGAGACCGATCACGGCCTCGAAGACGCGAGAGGGATCTTCCTTGGCGAGTCGGTGGTAGGCTTCGGCGGCTTCGCGGTAGCTCTGGGTGTGCAGTGCGGTCAGGCCGACCTTGGCCCAGACGCGGGCGCTCGGGTTGCTCAGTGCGTCGGCGCGATATTCGGAGAGCGCGTCGGGGTAGACGCCCTTGGCGTACGCCGCGTCACCGAGCCGTTCGTGATCCGCACCGCCGGCGCAGGCGGTGAGCCCGAGGAGCCACAGAACCCTCAGCTTCACGGGGTGGCACGTTCCAGCATGGCGAGATACGCCTCCACGCGAGCATTCTTGGGTCGCTCGGCGAGACACTCCCGCCAGACCTTCTGGGCCCCGGCCGCGTCCCCGGAGAGGTACCGGGCCAGACCCAGCGAGGCGAGGGCGTCCACGAAGTTGGGGCGTTCTGCCACCACCCGCTCCAGCTCGTCCCGGGCTTCCAGGGTCTGACCCGCCTCGAGCAGCAGCCGGGCCAGCCGATACCTGAGATCGGCGTAGCCGGGTCCCAGCGCCGTCGCCCGGCGGTACTGATCGATCGCGTCCGTCAAGGCGCCGACCTCGGCGTAGGCTTCGGCCAGCAGCGCATGATGGTTGGCAAGGTTGGCGGCGATATGAGTGGGGAACCCGGACGACGAGGGCAGATTGTGGGAGGCCGCGCGCCGGAAGGCCTCTTCGGCCTCGTCGGAGCGTCCCAGCTCGCTCAGGATGATGCCGCGGTGGATGTGGGCCTCGATGTAGCGCGGGTTGCGCTCGAGCGCCATCTCGAAATGGTGCAGCGCCCGCTCGGGCTGTCCCAGCAGGGCGTAGCAGAGGCCCAGGAGGTGATGGGCATCGGCAAAGGCGCCCCGGGTCTCGATTACCTCTTCGAGCAGGTGGACGGCGCTGTAATAGTCCTGGAGCGCAAAGCGCTCGCGCGCCTGATTGATGAGGTGCTCGCCGCTTACCCTCATGCCGTTCATAGTCCCTCGCGTCCGCGTCCCGTCATCCTACACCCGTGACCGGAAATAGTCGATTGTCTGGCGCAGACCGTCCTCCAGGGAGACCCTGGGCTCCCACTGCAGCAGGGCCCGGGCCCGCGTGATATCGGGTTGGCGGACGCGGGGGTCATCCACCGGGAGCGGGTGTCGCTCGATCCTGGACGACGATCCGGTGAGTCGCAGCACCAGCTCGGCCAGCTGGAGCACGGTGAACTCGCGCGGGTTCCCCACGTTGGTCGGCTCGACCAGGTCGCTGTGGAACAGCCGGGTGATCCCTTCCACCAGGTCGGACACATAGCAGAACGAGCGGGTCTGGTTCCCATCTCCGTAAATCGTGAGCGGCTCTCCTCTGAGCGCCTGCACCACGAAGTTGGAGACCACCCGCCCGTCCCGGGCCCGCATCCGGGGCCCATACGTATTGAAGATCCGCACGATCCGGGTGTCCATCTTGTGGTACCGGTGGTAGGCCATGGTCATGGCCTCCGCGAACCGCTTGGCCTCATCGTAGACGCCGCGCGGCCCGATCGGATTCACGTGCCCCCAGTAGCTCTCGGGCTGGGGGTGGACCTGTGGATCGCCGTAGACCTCCGAGGTGGACGCTAAAAAAAAGCGCGCTCCCTTGGCCTTGGCCAGTCCCAGGGCTTTGTGGGTCCCCAGAGACCCGACCTTGAGCGTCTGGATGGGCAGCTCCAGATAGTCCACCGGGCTGGCCGGGGAGGCGAAGTGCAGGACCCCGTCCAGGGGGCCCTCGACATCGATGTAGTTGGTGACGTCCTGGTGCACCAGCTGGAACCGCGGGTTTCCGGCGAGGTGGGCGAGGTTCTCTCCGGCGCCGGTGCTCAGGTTGTCCATGCCCACCACGGAATGTCCATCGGCGAGGAAGCGGTCGGTCAGGTGCGACCCGAGAAATCCCGCCGCACCCGTGATCAGCACCCTCACGATACTCGCCTCCCGATGCCGTGGTACTCGAACCCGAGGCTCTTGAGGCGCTGCGGGTCGTAGAGGTTCCGCCCGTCGACGATGAGCGGGCGAACCAGCCCGGACCTGAGACGTTCGAAATCGGGGTTCCGGTAGACCAGCCACTCGGTCACGATCGCCAACGCGTCGGCGCCCTGGGCCGCGGCATAGGGATCGGGCGCGTAGAAGACGCGATCACCGAAGAAGGTTTGTGCCGTCTCTGCGGCCTTGGGATCGTGGACCCGGACCCTGGCGCCCCGAGACAGCAGGCCCTCCACCAGTGGAATGGACGGGCTTTCCCGCATGTCGTCGGTCTCGGCCTTGAAGGCGAGCCCCCACACCGCCACCGTCCGCCCCGTCATCTTGTCGTCAAAGGCCCGGCAGACCTTCCTGAGCAGCAGCTGTTTCTGCCGCTCGTTCACCATCTCGACCGCTTCCAGCATCTCGAACGGGGCCCCCAGCTCCTGGCCCGAGCGAATCAGGGCCTTCACGTCCTTGGGGAAGCAGCTCCCGCCGTACCCGGGACCGGGGAAGAGAAAGGCGGGCCCGATTCTGCGGTCGCTGCCGATCCCCTGCCTCACGTCCCGCACGTCCGCCCCGACCCGCTCGCAGAATTCGGCGATCTGGTTCATGAACGAGATCCGGGTCGCCAGCATGGCGTTGGCGGCGTACTTGGTGACTTCGGCCGAGGCGAGGTCCATGAAGAGGATCGGATTGCCAGTCCGGACGAACGGCGCGAAGAGCTCGCCGAGCACCTCCCGCGACTCCTCGCTGTCGACCCCGACCACCACCCGATCGGGTTTCATGAAATCCTCGATCGCGGCGCCTTCCTTGAGGAACTCCGGATTGGAGCAGACCGAGACCGGGACCGAGGTCTCCGCTTCGATGGCGGCGCGGACCCTGGCGGCGGTGCCGACCGGGACCGTGGACTTGGTGATGACGATCTTGGGAGAGGTGGTGTGCTTGCCAATGGTGCGGGCGGCCGCCAGCACGTGCTTGAGATCGGCCGAGCCGTCTTCATCGGGGGGAGTCCCGACCGCGATGAAGATCACCCGTGCGGAGGCAACGGCGCCGCCCACGTCGGTAGTGAACTGGAGTCGGCCCTCGCTCTGGTTCCGCCGGATCAGCGGCTCCAGCCCCGGTTCGTAGATCGGGACGTCGTTGTGCTTCAGCCGCTCGATCTTCTTCGCGTCGACGTCGGCACAGGTCACATCGTTGCCGGTCTCCGCCAGGCAGGCGCCGGCCACCAGCCCCACGTACCCGCTGCCGATGACCGCGATCCGCATCGTTCAGTTGCGCGGCAGCGCGTTCCGCGTGTCCACCACCAGCTGGGCCTGCTGCTTGATCAACCGATAGTCCATCGACTTGTGGTCGGTGACGATCATGACACAGTCGGCCGCCTTGAGCGTCTGGGCGCTGAGCGGCACCGAATGCATCTCGTGGCCGTCTTCCTTGAGGTGCGGGACGTGGGGATCGTGATAGGTCACCTTCACCCCCTGCTGCTCCAGGAGCCGGATAATGTCCAGCGCCGGGCTCTCCCGGATGTCGTCGATGTCCCGTTTGTACGCAACGCCCAGGACCAGCACGCTGGCGCCCCGGGCCGCCTTGCCCTGGCTGTTGAGCGCCTCCACCACCTTGCGCACCCAGAAGACCGGCATCTCGGTGTTGAGCTCACCGGCCAGGTCGATGAACCGGGTCTTGTAGTTCAAGCCGCGCATCTTCCAGGCGAGATAGTGCGGATCGATCGGGATGCAGTGGCCGCCCAACCCGGGGCCGGGGAGGAATTTCATGAAGCCGAACGGCTTGGTGGCCGCGGCCTCGATGACTTCCCAGACGTCCACGCCCAGCTTGTCGCAGACGATGGCCATTTCGTTGACCAGACCGATGTTCACCGAGCGGAAGGTGTTCTCCAGCAGCTTGACCAGCTCGGCCGCCTCGGTGGTGGTCACCGGCACCAGCGTCTCGATGGCGGGCTGATAGAGCGCGCAGGCCACCCGGCGGCACTCGGCGGTAATGCCGCCCACCACCTTGGGGGTGTTCCGCGTGCCGTAAGTGGGGTTGCCGGGGTCCACGCGCTCGGGACTGAAGGCCAGGAAGAAATCGACCCCGACCTTGAGCCCGGTGCCCTCGAGCGCCGGGAGCATGATCTCGCGGGTCGTGCCGGGGTAGGTGGTGCTCTCCAGGATGATGGCCTGGCCGCGGCGGAGCGTCCGTTTGACCGCCTCGGTGGCGGCCTGGATGTAACTCACGTCGGGGTCCTTGAACTTGGAGAGCGGCGTCGGCACGCAGATGGAAATCGCGTCGGGCTCGCCCAGCCGCTTGGCATCCGCCGTCGCGGTGAAGCGTCCCTGCTTGATCACCGCCTGGAGCTGGGCGTCGGTGACGTCCTTGATGTGGGATTTGCCGGCGTTAAGCCCGTTCACCACCTGCTGGTTCACGTCGTAGCCCAACACCTTGTAGCCGGCGTTGCCCAGCTCGACCGCCAGTGGAAGGCCCACGTAGCCCAGGCCGATCACGCCGAACAGCGCGTCCCGGCGCTCCGCCTTGTTCACCAGATCCTGTGCGACCGTCATGCCTTATCTCCCAGAGAGACCGGTGCGCCGCCTGCGGCGAGCGACCGTGACGCGGCGTCCAGCACGCGGACCACCCGCACGCCATCCAGCTTGTCGGCCCGCGGCTGCTGTTGGCCGCGCACCACCTGCACGAAGTGCTGGAACTGGACCGCGAGCGGCTCCACGTTGGGGAGCCGCGGAATGAAAATATCGCCTTCCCGGATAGTCAGGCTCTCGCCGTAGGACCGATACTCGGGCGGGCGATTCACACCCTTGTCGTAGATGCGCAACTTTTCCCGTGGCGCCATGTCGTCGAAGACCGCCATCTGCTTGGACCCCACCACGGTCAGCCGGCGCTCCTTGTGCGGATCCAACCACGACATCTGCACGTGCGCGATGACTCCGCTCGCGAAGGTCATGTTGAGGAACACCACGTCCTCGATGCCGCGCTGCAGGTAGCTGTGCCCCTGCGCCGCCACGCGAACGGGGCCCTCGCCAAGCAAGAACAGGGCCACCGAGACGTCGTGCGGGCCGAAACTCCAGAGCGCATTTTCGTCGGGCCGGACCTGGCCCAGGTTCACCCGTTGGGCATAGAGGTAGTAGATCTCGCCCAGCGTGCCCTCGGTGATCAGCGTGCGGAGCCGTTCGACCACCGGGTGGTATTCCAGCAGGTGACCCACCAGCAGCGGCACTCCCTTCTTCTCCGCATGATCCGCCAGCTTCTCCGCGTCCCGCACCGTCAGGGCGAAGGGCTTCTCGATCAGGGCGGGAATGCCGGCCTCGATGGCCTGGAGCCCCAGCTCCGCGTGGGCCTTGGCCGGCGCCGCGATGATGACTGCCTCGACCCGACCCAGCAGATCGCCGGCATCGTCGGTGAGATGAATGCCGGGATATTGCTTCGCCAGCTGCTTCCGGGTCTCGGGGCTGCTGTCGCAGACGCCGACCAGCTCCGCTTCGGAGGACAGGGCGCAGGTGCGGACGTGGTTCTTGCCCCAGGCCCCCGCCCCGATCACGCCGACCTTGAGGCGGCTCATTGGTAGAACCCCTTTACCGCGGCCACCACTTCGTCCCGCTGCGCCTCGGTAAGCTCGGGATAGATCGGCAGGGAGATCACCGCGTCCATCGCGGCCTCGGTGACCGGCAGATGCCCGCGGCGATAGCCGAGCGGAGCGAAACAGGGCTGCAGGTGGAGGGCCAGCGGATAGTAGACCGCGTGGCCGATCCCCTTGGCCTTGAGATGGGCGGCCAGTTGATCGCGGCGGGTGACGCGGAGCGTGTACTGGTGGAAGATGTGTTCGTTCCCCCGGTCGATCACCGGCGTCGTGATATCGGGAGAGCCGGCAAAGGCCTGGGTGTAATAGGCCGCGTGATGACGGCGCGCCTCACTCCAGCCGGCCAGGTGCGGGAGCTTGGCCTTGAGCACCGCGGCCTGAAGCGTATCGAGGCGGCTGTTGGTGCCGACCTCTTCATGGTGGTACTGCTTGGCCCCGCCATGCAGGCGCAACTTGCGCAGCCGCTCGGCAAGCGCGTCGTCCTGGGTGACCATCATTCCGCCATCGCCCCAGGCGCCCAGGTTCTTGCTCGGGAAGAAGGAAAAGGCGCCCACCGTTCCCAGCTCACCCGCCATGCGCCACTCGGCGGCGACCCGGCGACGAGCCCCGATCGCCTGGGCTGCATCCTCGACCACCGCCAGATTGTGGCGGCGCGCCAGCGGAAGGATCGCCTCCATCGCTGCCATCTGTCCGTAGAGGTGGACCACGACGATGGCGCGGGTCCGGGGGCCGATGGCCGCCTCGATCGCGGCCGGCGAAATCAGGAACGTCGCCGGATCGATATCCACGAAGACCGGGGTGCCGCCGGCATTGTGGATGGCGCCCGCCGTCGCGAAAAACGTAAAGGCGGTCGTGATGACCTCATCCCCCGGCTGGAGGCGCAGCGCCTTGAGTGGGATCAGCAGCGCGTCGGTCCCGCTGGCGCAGGCGATGCCATGCTTGGTGTGCGACACCTTGGCGACCTCGGTTTCCAGCTCGGCTACTTCCGGGCCCATGATGAAGCCCTGGCGCTCGATCACCGCCATCATCGCCGGTAGCACCGAGTCCTTGATGGTGCGGTACTGGGCCACCAGGTCCAGCAAAGGAACGCTCACAGTCCAACCTCAGCATGGGGAGTGTGAAAGCCACCGGAACGGGGCCGTCCCGGGTACCAAAGAGCCCGCGCTCCACCTGACTGCGGCAGGCGCGGGCCGACCCCGCGAGAACGCAGAAAGCTAGCCACGGGCCGAGGGGGGGTCAATCATCGTGAGGCGCCCATCGGCCTCCCGGTAGGAGGCGTGACACGCGTCACATCTGGCCGCGCGATCCTTGAGTTGCAGGCGGATTCCGCATTGGCACATCCAGCCGACCCGCCGCGCCGGCACCCCCACCATGAGCCCGAAGGCCGGCACGTCACTGGTCACCACGGCGCCGGCGCCGATGAAGGCGTATTCACCCAGCGTGACGCCGCAGACGATGGTCGCATTGGCGCCGATCGAGGCCCCGCGCTTGACCAGGGTGGGCCGGTACTCGTGCTTCCGGGAAATGTGACTCCGCGGCGTCATCACGTTGGTGAAGACACAGCTGGGTCCGCAGAACACGTCGTCCTCCAGCGTCACGCCCTCGTAGATCGAAACGTTGTTCTGGACCTTCACGTTGGTCCCGAGCCTGGTTCCGGGCATGACCACCACGTTCTGCCCCAGGTTGCAGCGCTCGCCGATCACGGCGCCGGGCATGACGTGGGAGAAGTGCCAGATCTTCGAGCCTTGGCCCACCACGGCGCCATCATCGACGTAGGCCGATTCGTGCACGAAATAGTCCGCCATCCGCTCCTCGCGATTGGTCGTTGTTGAACCCGGGACCTTCCGCTACGCCTGATCCGGTACGATGCGTCCGTCCGCGCCGATCACCTTGACCTCGAGCCCCAGCCGCGCTCCGAACCGCTCCCGCACCATCTCCCGAACCTGGGCGATTACGGCCAGCACGTCGGCCGCCGTCGCGGCACCGGTATTCACGATGTAGTTCGCGTGCTTGGGCGACACCTCCGCCCCACCCACCCTGAACCCCTTGAGGCCCGCCGCATCGATCAGCTGCCCCGCGGTCCGGCTGCTGCCCTCGGGGGTCCCAGGCGCCGGCACGGGATTCCGGAAGACGCTGCCGCAGCACGGCTGATTGAACGGCGTTCCCTGCTGCCGCCAGCGAAACAGTTCGTTGACCTCGCTGGTCAATCGCTCCGCCGCCTCCGGGACCAGCTGCACGGTCGTCTCGAGCACGATCCACGACTCGAGGCCGCTGGACCGATACCGGAAGGGGATTTCCTTCCGTGGGATCACCCGGCTCTGCCCTCCGGCGCCCACCGCCGTGACCGAGACCACCACCTCCGCCCAGCTCTCGCCGTGGCACCCCGCGTTCATGTAGACCCCGCCACCCACGGTCCCCGGGACCCCGACCATGCGGTGGATGCCGCCATAGCCGCTGCCCGCGGTGCGCCGGGCGGCGAGCGGGGCCGGCAACCCGGCGCCAAACCGCCAGCGGCCGCCCGATTCCTCTACGGCGGCATCGAGTCCCTTGCCCAGCCGGATCACCAGCGCGTCGACGCCCGCATCCGGCAGCAGCACGTTGGAGCCGAGCCCCAACGCGAGCCAGGAAACTCCGGCCCGCTCGGCCTCGCGGATCAGGACCGCCACTTCCTCGGGCGCCGCCGGGAAGGCGATCGTGGCCGGCCCGCCGATCCGATAGGTGGAGTAGCGGGCGAGTGGCTCCTGCTCGCGGATCTCTCCCGTGACCGCGCCCCGGAGGGCGGCGGCGAAGCGGGGATCGCGCGCCGTCACCCCGTGGCGTCCATCGCGGTCTCGCGCGCCAGTGCGTGCCACTCCTGCAGCGAGCGGACCGTACCGACCTGGCTGCGGAGCGCGATGATCGCGTCGCAAGCCGCGGAGGCCGCCGACATTGTGGTGGTATAGGGCACGCGATGCTGCAGCGCCGCCTGACGAATCACGTAGTCGTCCTGCTGGGTGAGTTTGCCCAACGGCGTGTTGATCAGCAGCTGGATCTCGCCCGAGACCAGCAGGTCCACCGCATTGGGGCGCCCTTCATAGACCTTGAGCACCTTCTGCACCGGGATTCCCCGGGCTTGCAGGTGCTTGGCGGTTCCCGAGGTGGAGTAGACCTTGAAGCCCATCTCGTGGAAGCGGCGCGTAATGGGGAGAACGGTACCGCGATCGTGCGGGTTGACCGTGACGAACACGGCGCCCTCGAGCGGCAGCGCTCCGTCGGCGGCGATCTGCGCCTTGGCGAAGGCCATCCCGAACGATTCCGCCAGGCCCATCACCTCTCCGGTCGACTGCATCTCGGGGCCAAGCAACAGGTCCACGCCCGGCAGCTTGCTGAAGGGGAACACCGCCTCCTTGACCGAGACATAGGGGTGGACCACGTCGTCCCGCAGGCCCAGCTCCTCCAGCGACTTTCCCAGCATGACCGCCGCGGCCAGCCCGGGGAGCGGTACGCCCGTGGTCTTGGCCACGAAGGGCACGGTCCGCGAGGCGCGCGGATTCACCTCCAGCACGTAGACCACGCCGTTCTTGATCGCATACTGCACATTGAGCAGGCCCACCACCCCCAACCGCTCGGCAAAGGCGCGGGTATAGCGCCGCATCTCTTCGACCTGCTCCTCGGAGATGAGATAAGGCGGAAGCACGCAGGCCGAGTCGCCCGAGTGAATGCCGGCATCCTCGATGTGCTGCATGACGCCGCCGATCACGCAGCGGGTGCCGTCCGCGATCCCGTCCACGTCGGCCTCGAAGGCGTCCTCCAGGAATCGATCGATCAGGACCGGATAGCCCGGCGCCACCCGGACCGCCTTGGCGAAGTAGTCGCGGAGGGTGTCCCCATCGTAGACGATCTGCATCCCGCGGCCGCCCAGCACGTAGGAGGGCCGGACCAGGACCGGGTAGCCCACCTTCTCGGCCACCGCCAGGGCGTCTTCTACCGACATCGCCGTCCCGCTCGGCGGCTGAGCGATCCCCAGCTCCCGGGCCAGCGCCTCGAAGCGACGTCGGTCCTCCGCGGCGTCGATCGCATCCGAAGACGTCCCCAGGATCGGCACGCCGGCTTTTTCCAGTCCGCGGGCCAGCTTGAGTGGGGTCTGGCCACCCAGCTGGACCACGACCCCGATCGGCTTCTCCACGTGGACGATCTCCAGCACGTCTTCGAGGGTGAGCGGCTCGAAGTAGAGGGTGTCCGACATGTCGTAGTCGGTGGAGACGGTTTCGGGATTGCAGTTGATCATCACCGTGCGGTACCCCAGGTCCCGGAAGGCCAGGGTGGCCCGCACACAGCAGTAGTCGAATTCCACTCCCTGGCCGATCCGGTTGGGCCCGCTCCCCAGAGTGATCACGGTCTTCTGGGAGTGCTGGGGCGCTTCGTTCTCCTCGTCGTAGGAGGAGTAGAGATAAGGCGTGGCAGAGGGGAATTCGCCGGCGCAGGTGTCCACCGTCTTGTAGGCCGGGCGGACGCCGAGCTGGTGCCGACGCTCCCGGACTTCGTTTTCGGTGATCCCGCGCAGGTCGGCCAGCTGGCGATCCGAGAAGCCCATCCGCTTCATCCGGCGCATCGCGTCCCGCTCCGCGTCCTCGCGCGCGGGGCGCAGGGCGGCCCACTCCTGCTCCGCGGTCAGCAGCTCCTGCATCTGCCCGATGAACCAGGGATCGATGAAGGTCCGCTCGGCGACTTCCTCGACCGTGAGCCCCAGCTGAAGGGCGCGCTTGATCTGGAAGATCCGTTCGGGAGTCGGGGTGCGGAGCGCGGCCCGCAGGGTCTCGCGGTCGGCGTCGGGCAGGCGATCGTCGCCCGGGGTGGGACCAACCACCCAACCGGGCCGATCGATCTCCAGCGCCCGCAGTCCTTTCTGAAGCGCCTCCTTGAACGTCCGGCCGATGGCCATCGCCTCGCCCACCGATTTCATCTGGGTGGTAAGCCGCGGGTCGGCGGCCGGGAATTTCTCGAAGGCGAACCGGGGGACCTTGACCACCACATAGTCCAGCACCGGCTCGAAGGAGGCGGGCGTGGTCTTGGTAATGTCGTTGGGCAGTTCATCCAGCCGGTATCCCACCGCCACCTTGGCGCCGATCCGCGCGATCGGGAACCCGGTCGCCTTGGAGGCCAGCGCGGAAGAGCGGGATACCCGCGGGTTCATCTCGATGGTCAGCTGCTCGCCATCCACCGGATTGACGGCGAACTGGATGTTGCACCCCCCGGCCGCGACGCCCACCTCGCGAATGATCCGGATCGCCGCGTCGCGCATCTGCTGGTATTCGCGGTCGGTGAGGGTCATGGCGGGCGCGACCGTGATCGAGTCGCCGGTGTGAACGCCCATCGGATCCAGGTTTTCGATGGAGCAGACGATCACCACGTTGTCGGCCCCGTCCCGCATCACCTCCAGCTCGTATTCCTTCCACCCGATCACGCTGCGCTCGACCAGCACCGACCCGACCGGGGAGAGATCGAGCCCCCGCTTGACCATCCGGTCGAACTCCTCGCGGTTATAGGCGATTCCCCCGCCGGTCCCGCCCAGCGTAAACGAGGGCCGGAGGATCGCGGGGAAGCCGATGGCCTCCACCGCTTCCTGCGCCTCGGTCACGCTGCGCACGGTTTGTCCGCGCGGGGTGGCCAGGCCGATCCGAGCCATCGCCTTGGAGAACTCCTCGCGGTCCTCGGCGATCCGGATGGCTCGCTCGTTGGCGCCGATGAGCTCGACCCCGTACTTGGCCAGGGTGCCGTTCTCGTGCAGCGCCATGGCGACGTTGAGCGCGGTCTGGCCGCCCATGGTGGGGAGCAGCGCGTCGGGCCGCTCCCGCTCGATGACGCGCGCGACCCACTCGGCCGTCACCGGCTCTACGTAGGTCCGGTCGGCCAGCTCGGGGTCGGTCATGATCGTGGCGGGATTCGAATTCACCAGAATCACCCGGTAGCCCTCTTCCTTGAGCGCCCGGACCGCCTGGGTGCCGGAATAATCGAACTCCGCGCCCTGGCCGATGACGATAGGCCCCGAGCCGATGAGCAGGATGCTTTCCAGATCAGTGCGCTTTGGCATTCCCCGTCCTCACCCCTCGCTCGACAGATGCGTCCACGGACTCATGCGCCCTTCCCCAGCAGTTTGAGCTCGGCGTCCACCATGAGGTCCACCAACTCGGCGAATCGGACCTTGGGCGCCCATCCCAGCGCGGCTCGTGCCCGGGAGGCGTCACCGCAGAGGGCATCGACCTCGGTCGCGCGGAAGTAACGCGGATCCACTCGCACTACCGGCGCCTGCGTCTTGCGATCAAAGCCGACCTCCTCGACGCCTTTCCCCCGCCAGCCCAGCTGCATCCCCGCCCGCGCAAAGGCCCGGTCGGCGAACTCCCGGACCGAGTGGGTCTCTCCGGTAGCGATCACGAAGTCCTCGGGGGTCGCCTGTTGCAGCATCAACCACATCGCCTCGACGTAATCCCCCGCGTAGCCCCAATCCCGCTTGGCGTCCAGGTTGCCGAGATAGACCGCTTGTTCCTGGCCGGCGCCGATGCGGGCCGCCGCGCGGGCGATCTTGCGGGTGACGAACGTTTCTCCCCGGACCGGGGACTCGTGATTGAACAGGATTCCGGAGCAGGCGAACAACCCGTAGGCCTCGCGGTAATTCACCGTGATCCAGTGGGCGTACAGCTTGGCCACCCCGTACGGGCTTCTCGGGTAGAACGGGGTGCGCTCGCTCTGGGGCGATTCCCGAGCCAGGCCGAACATCTCGCTGGTGGAGGCCTGATAGAAGCGGACCTTCTGGCTCAGACCCAGGATCCGGATCGCCTCGAGCAGCCGCAGGGTGCCCACGGCGTCGGCATTGGCGGTGTACTCCGGGGTCTCGAAGGAAACCGCCACGTGGCTCTGGGCCGCGAGGTTGTAGATCTCGTCCGGCTGGGTTTCCTGCACGATCCGGATCAGGTTGGTCGAATCGGTCACGTCTCCGTAATGCAGCATGAAGCTTGGATGCTCATGGGGGTCGCGGTACAGGTGATCGACCCGCTGCGTGTTGAACATGGAGGCTCGCCGCTTCACCCCGTGCACCTCATAGCCCTTCCGGAGCAGGAACTCTGCC
>Ga0335085_10004213_pt1 | contig 24060 bp, 23 predicted proteins | sample Lox_Sample_45_FD_206712 | JGI IMG/M metagenome (GOLD analysis project Ga0335085, IMG submission 206712) | Soil microbial communities from Loxahatchee National Wildlife Refuge, Florida, United States - Lox_Sample_4.5 | ecosystem: Environmental > Terrestrial > Soil > Wetlands | place: USA...
CGAACCTGACGAACGCGTACCTCACCGGCGCGAACCTCACCGGCGTCACCCTGACGAATGCCACGCTGACCGGCGCCGACCTGACCGCGAGCACGTCGAGCGGCATCATCGGAACGCCGACCGCGCTGCCGACCGGATGGAGCCTCGTCAACGGTGAGCTCATCGGCCCCGGCGCCATCCTCACCGGCCAGGACTTCTCGGGTGTCAACCTGTCCGGCGTCGACCTCGCCGGCGCGACTGTGGAGTTCGCGAACCTCGCGGGCGCCAACCTGTCCGGCGCCAACCTGGCCGGCGCGAGCCTGCAATACACGGACTTCACCGGCGCGAACCTCACCGGGGCGAACCTGACGAACGCGTACCTCACCGGCGCGAACCTCACCGGCGTCACCCTGACGAATGCCACGCTGACCGGCGCCGACCTGACCGCGAGCACGTCGAGCGGCATCATCGGAACGCCGACCGCGCTCCCGACCGGATGGAGCCTCGTCAACGGTGAGCTCATCGGCCCCGGCGCCATCCTCACCGGCCAGGACTTCTCCGGCCTCGACCTGACCGGCGTCGACCTCGCCGGCGCAAACGTTCAGTCGGTCAACTTCACGGGGACCGATCTGAGCGGAGCCGATCTGATCGGCGCCAGCGCGCAGTACGCGACGTTCACGAACGCCGACCTGACCGGCGCGAACCTGACGGGCGCGTACTTCACCGGCGCCGACCTGACTGGCGTCACCTGGTCCAACACCACATGCCCGGACGGCTCGAACAGCGACTCGAACGGGAACACCTGCATCGGGTTCGGCATCTGAGCCGAAACCCGTCGGGCCCCCCGGCAGCGACCCCCGATCGAGTTCGGGGGTTGCTGCTGAGGGCCAGTGCCCGTGGTCAGCCTGCGGCCGCCGGATATCGAGCGGCTTCGGCGAGGCGGGCGACGGCGGACTCGATGCGGCGGCGAGCGGTGGAGCCGTGGACCAGTCCGTCGGCGCCGATGTCCGCGTTGTGCACGGCGACCTCGGCGCACGCGGCCTCGACGATGGTTGCGTGCGCGTAGCCGAGCACGAGGCGAAGCGAGTCATGCGCCTGGCGCGCGCCGCGGGGCGATGCGTTGATCCACGCGACCGGCTTCTCGTAGATCGATCCCGCCCGGTCGTCACCGATCGTCCAGTCCAACAGGTTCTTGAACGAGCCGGGAAGCGCACCCGCGTATTCGGGCGTCGAGAAGAGGAGCGCGTCCACGCCGCGGATCGCCGCGCGCAGCGCGGCCACGGCGCGGTCGAGCGGTTCCCGATCGTCGTCGGGGTCGAAGTGCGGTAGCGCGCGCATGCCGTCGTAGAGCTCGGCGACAACGCCTTCGGGCGCGAGCGACGCGGCGGTGCGAAGGACCGCGGCGTTCGTCGACATGCGCCTCAGGCTTCCCGAGACGAGCAGGATGCGGCGCGGCTTCGTCATGCGAGACCGAACCGCGCGGATCGAGGGGGCATTCCGTTGTTTTCGCAGCCTCGCCGTACGATACGAACGTATGTTCGAGTCGCGCGGCAACGGACTGCAGCGCCCGGATCCCACGCGGCATCCATCGCGTCGAGCGCTCGCCGCTTCTGTAGCCCGCCTATCGCCGGAAGCGTCGTACGCGGCGAACGCGCAGCGGTCTAGGACGAAGCATCGACGCGACGCCGCGCTTCCCACCGCGCGGTCGTGCGGGAGCTCGGCATCGGCCGGCGTCGGCGAACCGGCGATCGCGCGCGGCCAGAGTCGCCGTGCGAGCACGGGATTCAACTCGGCCGCGTACAAGCGTGATGGTGGCGAGCAGAAGGAGATACGTGACGACACCGATGATCGAGGCGAAGGCACCGTAGGTGTTGCTGGAGTTCCGCAACTGGTGCTCGACGAGGCCTGTGCCGATCGAAGTGAGGATCGTGAACGCGATACCGGCGAGGACGGCCCCGGCACGAGGTCGCGCTGCCGCTCGACCGTGGGGGTCAGCGCCCAGAACCCGACAAAGAACAGGGCGACGTTGAGAAGCCCGAGGCCGACGATGAGAAGGAGGCGGACGGTCACGTTGCTCTGCACGGTCGCGAGCCCTCCGACCATCGCGTTCACGAAGAACGCGAGCGCGATCACGGCCAGGCCGGCGAGGCTGCGCAGCAGTCGGGGAAGGAAACCGGGAAGCTCGGTCCGGGGGACGTTCCAGACCCGTGCCATCGCGTGCTCCGCGGTCTGGGTCACGCCCTGCGCTCCGTACAGCAAGCCCACGATGCCGACCGCGGCGGCTACCGGACTGCCGTGCAGGTTCGAACCGCCACTCCCGGGATTGAAGTCGGTCCCGATCACGGGGAACTGGTGCAGCGTGTGAACCAGCGTGTCGCCCAACGACGACACGCCGATGTACCCGAGCACCGTCACGACGATCAGGAGCAGCGGATAGATCGCAGTGAAGCCGTACCACGCGAGCGCAACGGCCAGGAGATTCGCGTCGTCGTCGGCGAACTTGCGTACGACCGCGTAGCCGACGCCCAGCAGCGCGACGCGTCGCTGGACGCCGTCGATTCGTTGCAACGCGCGGCGAACGAGCGGCACCACCGCAACGCGCTACCCGCCGCGCCGGGTCCGGGAAACGCGCCGTCCGAGACGGCCCGGGCTACGCGGGCGCGACGGCGTCGAGCGCCTGTCGCAGGTCGGCGAGCAGGTCGGCTTGCGATTCGATCCCGACCGAAAGCCGCACGAGGCGCGGATCGACCTCGAGGGGCGAGCCGGCGGCCGACGCGTGGGTCATCCGCGCCGGATGCTCGATGAGCGACTCGACCGCGCCGAGCGACTCGGCGAGCGTGAACAGACGCGTCCGGGTGACGACCTCGAGCGCGGCGTCCTCGTCGTGCGTCAGGAACGAGACCATCCCGCCGAAGTCGCGCATCTGGCGCCGCGCGACCTCCGACTCGTCCGGGTAGTAGACGAGCGCCACCGCGCTGTGCGCCCGTAACAACCGCGCGACTGCCTGCGCGTTCGTGCAGTGCTCGCGCATTCGGAGCGCGAGCGTCTTCACGCCACGAAGGACGAGATAGCAGTCGAAGGGAGAGGGGACCGCTCCCATCGCGTTCTGCAGGAAGCGGAGGTCGTCGGCGAGCTCGGCATCATCGACCGCGATGAAGCCGCCGACGACGTCGGAGTGACCGCCGAGATACTTCGTCGACGAGTGGACGGAGACGTCGGCGTCGAGCGCGAGAGGCTGCTGTAGGTACGGCGTGGCGAAGGTGTTGTCGACGACGACCCGCGCGCGCCGCGCGTGCGCAAACGCGGCGACGGCGGCGATGTCGACGGTCGAGAGGGTGGGGTTCGTCGGTGTCTCGATCCAGACCAGGCGGGTCTCCGGCTGCCATGCCGCCTCCAGGGCAGCCATGTCGCGCAGGTCGCATGCCGACCACGCGATGCCGTGGCGCTCGTGTACGCGCGCGACGAGCCGGAAGGTGCCGCCGTAGGCGTCGTCGGGCAGCACGACATGGTCACCTGGATCGAGCGTGCGCAGGATCGCGTCCTCGGCCGCGAGCCCGCTCGCGAACGCGAGACCGTGACGAGCGCCCTCGAGGGAAGCGACGCACGTCTCGAGCGCGGTGCGGGTGGGATTCGCGCTGCGCGAATACTCGTAGCCACGATGCTTCCCGACCGCGTCCTGCGCGTACGTGGTCGCGAGCGTGATCGGCGGCACGACGGCGCCGGTCGTGGGGTCCGGCTCCTGACCGGCGTGGATCGCGCGGGTCTCGAAGCCATCGCCCGCGTGGGAGCTCATGCGGGCGAACGGGCGGCGAGGAAGCCGAGAACGTCGGAACGGGTGAGCACGCCGATCGGGTGGCCGCCGTCGACCACGATCGCGGAAGTCCCGGCATCGAGACACTCGACGACACGGGCGACCGGTTCTCCGACGCCGATCATCGGCATCGGGTCGCCCATCACGTCCGCGATCGATCGGTCCAGCACCTCGTGGTCGCGAAACGCCAGGTCCATCAGCTCGAGCTCGCGCAGCGTGCCGGTGACCTCCTTGACGGCGAGCGGCAGCTCGGTCGTGACCGCAACGACGAGCTGCGAAACGCCGGTGTCGTGCATCAGCGCGATCGCGTCGCGCACGGGGCGGTCCGGCGTGATCAGCACGAGCGACGGCAACGCAGTTCCCTTGGCCGCGAGCACGTCTCCCGCCACCGGACCCTCGGCCCGCAGGAAGCCCATGTCGAACATCCAACCGTCGTCGTAGATCTTCGACAGGTAGCTGCGGCCGGAATCGGGAACGAGTACGACGACGACGTCGTTCGGGCCGCTCTCGCGCGCGACCGCGAGCGCGGCGTGCACCGCGGTGCCGCCCGAACCGCCGATCAGCAGTCCTTCCTCGCACGTGATGCGCCGGGCGGTGAGAAACGCGTCGGCGTCGCTCACCTCGATCACACGGTCGACGATCGACCGATCGAACGTGGTCGGCCAGAAGTCCTCACCGATCCCCTCGGTGAGGTACGGACGTCCGGTCCCACCCGAATACACGGAGCCGGACGGGTCGGCGCCGACGATCTGCACCGAGGAATTCTGCGCCTTGAGGAAGCGGCCGACGCCGGTGATCGTGCCGCCCGTGCCGATACCCGCGACGAAGTGCGTGACGCGGCCGCGCGTCTGTTCCCACACCTCGGGCCCCGTCGTGCGTTCGTGCGCCCGAGGATTCGCCGCGTTCGAGTACTGGTCGGGCCGGAACGCGCCCGGTGTCTCCCGTACGAGCCGCTCCGCGGTGGAGTAATAGGAGCGCGGATCCTCGGGCGGCACCGCCGTCGGGCAGACGACGACCTCGGCGCCGTAGGCGCGGAGCAAGGCGACCTTCTCGTCGCTCATCTTGTCGCTCATCACGAAGATGCAGCGATAGCCGCGCTGTGCCGCCACGATCGCCAGTCCGGATCCGGTGTTGCCGGACGTGGGCTCGACGATCGTGCCGCCCGGCGCGAGCAGACCGTCGCGTTCGGCCGCGTCGATCATCGCGATCGCGACCCGGTCCTTCACGCTGCCGCCGGGGTTCGTCGTCTCCAGCTTGGCGACCAAGGTGCAACGGATGCCTTCGGCTTCGCAGACGCGCGGGAGTCGTACGAGCGGCGTGTGGCCGACGAGGTCGAGGATCGAATCGGCCGCGTCGATCGGGAGGCGCGCGTCGACCATGCCGGGAAACTACTCCGGCTCGCGATCACTTGCGCGCGTCCGGACCGACCGCGTAGAAGGTGCGCGATGGTGCAGCGTCACGAATTCTCGGTCGAGTTGAACGCGCCGCCGGAGGCGGTGTGGGAGGTCTTCTGGTACCGCGCACCCGATCGCCCGCAGCCGAAGGACGTGAAGACGCGCATCGAGATCCTCCATCCGGGCGACGAAGTGGGCAACGGACTCGTTCGCCACTGTTACTTCCCCGTTCCTGTATGGCTCATGTCGCGCGGCGTCGGCCAGTCATGGGAATGGCTGACGGAAGTGCAGCCGTACGAATCGTGGCGATACGACGCGGTCGGCAAACCGTTGTGGTCGCGCGCCACGGGTCGGACCCGTCTCACCGACCTCGGCGACGGCCGGACGCGCGTCACGTTCACTGAGGAGTACGAGGCCTTCAATCCCGTCATGCGAGTGCTGCTCGAAAAGACGGTGCACCGGCGTCTGTCACGTGACAACGACACGATCCTCGCCGCGCTCGAAGGCGGCTTGCGCTGGCATCGAAAGCGCCGCGAGCGCGCGTCGGGCAGTTGACGAACCGGCTCTTCGTATACGGCACGCTTGCTCCGGGACGGTCGGCGTGGTCGGTCATCGCGGCCTGGGCGACCGGGACACCGTCGGAGGATCGCGTCGCCGGTGCGCTGTACGACACGGGCCGCGGCTACCCGGCGGCGGTGTTCGACGGCCCCGGCGAGACCGTCGACACCGGCAACGCGGTGCACGGGTATGTCGTCGAGCTCGACCCGGCGGGCGCCGCGGAGGCGTTCACGACGCTCGATCGCTACGAGGGCCCGGAGTACGAGCGGACGGTCGTGCGGACCGAGCGCGGTGTCGAGGTTGCGACGTATGCGTGGATCGCACCGTTGGCCGGGTGCCGCCCGGTGCCGGGAGGCCGCTGGGAAGAGGGCTGACCACGAAACTCCGGGCGCAGCCCGCCGATCAGAACCCGTGACCATGGATGGCGTCGCCGCCGTCCAGGCGCGCATCGCCCAGATCCAGCAACTCGTCTCGGGCACGATCAGCGCCCTCGAACCCGGCGCCGCGACGACGTCGGCCTCTTCCGCGAGCGCGAGTACCGCGACCGACGCCGGCGGTTCGCCGGAGTTCGCCTCACTGCTCGCCGACGCGATGGCGTCGAGCGGCACGAGCGATCCGCTCTCGGACTCCTCGTCGAGCAGCACCGACGCGATCGGCGGCACCAACTTCTTGTCGGAGCTGGGCCAGCTCGCGCAGCTGACGCAGTCGGGCACGACCTCGGGTACCACCGATCCCGGCGCGCTGAGCGCGCTCACGGACACGAGCGGACTGAGCGGCTTGAGCGCGTTGAGCGGTCTCACTGACTCCGGCACGTTGGGCGCGCTGACCGGTTCGGGATCCTCGTCGTACATCTCCGGCCTGGCGTCCCTCGCGGGGTTGACCGGCGCCACGGCCTTGTCGGGCGCGTCCGGCGCCACGACGACGGCCATGAATCCGGTTCGCGAACAGTTCCTCACGACCGCGCTCGGCCAGCAGGGCAAGCCGTACGTGTACGGGGCGACCGCGTCGATCAGCGACCCGAGCCCGAAGGCGTTCGACTGCTCGGAACTGACCAAGTGGGCAGCCGGTCGCGTCGGCGTGACGATCCCCGACGGTGCGACCGCGCAGTACCTGTACATCCGCGACCACGGCGACACCATGACCGTGCAGCAAGCGCTGCACACGCCGGGCGCGCTGCTCTTCCACTTCGGTCACGAGCCGAAGAACCTCGGCGACATCCCGGCGGACGGACATGTCGCGATCAGCGTCGGCGACGGCGTGCACACGATCGAGGCGCGCGGCCACGCCTACGGGACGAACGTCTTCGACAACGCCTCGGGCCGCGACTTCAACTTCGCCGGCGTCATCCCCGGCATGACCTGACCGACACGGGCGTCCCGAAGCGGCGTCCGGCCGCGCCGCCCCGTAGCCTGAAGCCGTGCCTGGGCCCGTGTCCGACCATTCCTTCGCGCGGGCGTGGCAGACCGTCGCCGCGCTCGCTCCGGAACGTGTCGCGATCGTCTGCGGCGACCGCCGCGTCACGTTCGGCGAATTCGACGACCTGGCCGAGCGGCTCGCTCGGGTGTTGCGGGACGACAACGTCGGCCCGGACGACAAGGTCGCGATCATGTGCGTCAACGCGCCCGAGTACCTCGAGGCGTTCTTCGCGGCGCAAAAGCTCGGCGCCGTGCCCGTGAACGTGAACTATCGCTACGTCGGCGCCGAGCTCGCGTTCCTGCTCGACAATTCGGACTCCGTCGCGCTCGTGTACCACGACGACTTCGCGTCGACCGTCGCCGACGCACTCGCCGCACTCGATCCGGAGCTGCGCCCGCGGGTGCTGTTGCAGGTCGCCCATACGGGCGATGCCGCGTTGCTCGACGGCGCACGCGACTACGACGCCGCGCTCGCGGCGGCGGACACGAGCGCGCCCGCATCGACGCGCGATCCTTCGGGTGACGACCTCATCTTCTTGTACACGGGTGGGACGACCGGCTACCCGAAGGCCGTGATGTGGCGCAGCGACGACCTGTATGTCTCGCTGTGGCAGATGGCGCGGCCCGGCTCCGAACCACCCGACGTGGCAACCGCGATCGGCGCGGGCAAGCAGGCCGCGACGCTGCTTCCCGCGTGCCCGTTGATGCACGGCACCGGACTCTTCATCACGCTCTCCACGCTCTCGGGCGGCGGCAAGGTCGTGCTGCTCGATACGGCCCGGCTCGACCCGGAGGCGGTTTGGGCCGCGATCGAACGCGAGCGGGTGCAGGCGTGCACGATCGTCGGCGACGCGTTCGCGCGTCCGATGCTCGCCGTGCTCGAAGCCGACCCCGCGCGCTACGACCTGTCGTCGTTGCGCGCGATCACGTCGTCCGGCGTCACCTGGAGTCCGGAGACCAAGCGCGGTCTGCTCGCGCTGCTCCCCAACGTGACACTCATCGACTCGCTCGGCGCGTCGGAAGGCATCATGACGCGCACCGAGACGAGGGCCGACGACGAAATCGCGCCCGCGCGGTTCAAGGCCGGCGATCGCATCATCGTGGTGACCGACGACGGTGAAGTGGTGCACCCGGGCGACGAACGGGTCGGCATGCTCGGTGTCGGCGGCCCGATCCCGCTCGGTTACTACAAGGACCCGGAGAAGACCGCCGCCACCTTCCGCACGGTGGCGGGCAAGCGCTACTCGATCCCGGGCGACTATGCGACCGTCGACCCGGACGGAACGATCCGATTGCTCGGGCGCGGCTCGGCGTGCATCAACTCGGGCGGCGAGAAGGTCTACCCCGAAGAGATCGAGCTCGCCCTGCGCTCGCACCCCGCCGTGTTCGATTGCGTCGTCGTCGGCGTGCCCGACACGCGTTGGGGCGAGATGGTGGTCGCGCTCGTGCAACCGGCGGACGGCACGGAGATCGACGAAACCGCGTTGGCGGCGCACTGCCGCGCCACGCTCGCGGGGTACAAGGTGCCCAAGCACTTCGTCGGAGTCGACTCACTCCAGCGGTCGCCGTCGGGCAAGGCCGACTACAAGATCTTGCGCACCGTCGCCGAGGAGGCGCTCTCGTGAGCATGTGGCAGGGACAACGCATCCAAGAGATCGAAGCCGACGACGCGAGCGCGGGACGCGAGCACAGCGTGCTGCTCGACGTCCGCGGGGCCGACGAATGGGAGGCCGGCCACGCGCCGGGAGCCAAGTGGGTGCCACTGCGCGATCTCGAGTCGGCGCGCTTCCAGATCCCGATCAACCGTCGCATCGTGTGCGTCTGCCGGTCGGGCGCCCGTTCGGCGCGCGCCACCGCACAGCTCGTGCAGTGGGGCTTCGACGCGGTGAACCTTGCGGGTGGCATGCAGGCGTGGGCCGCGGCCGGCTACCCCGTCGTACGCGACGACGACACGCCGGGCGAGGTCATCTGACCGGCCAACTACCCTGGCGCGGTGACGTTCGACCGCGCTGCGAGCATCCGTCGCCTCGCCGACGAAGCGTTCGACGTGCTCGTCGTCGGGGGCGGGATCACCGGCGCCGGGGTCGCGCTCGACGCGGTGTCGCGAGGGCTGCGCACGGCGCTCGTCGACAAGGGTGACTTCGCCTCGGGCACGTCGTCGAAATCGTCGAAGCTCGTGCACGGCGGGATCCGCTACCTGCAGCAGAAAGAGGTCGGCCTCGTCTACGAAGCGCTCGCGGAACGACAGGTACTGCGCAAGACCGCGCCGCACCTCGTGCGCGTTTTGCCGTTCCTGCTCCCCGTCTTCACGAAGGACGGGCTGTTGCCGCGGCGCATCGCCCGGCTCCTCGGCGCCACCATGTGGGCCTACGACCTCACCGGCGGCGTGCGCATCGGGAAGCTGCACAAGCGCGTGAGCAAGGAAGAGGCGTTGCGCTACATGCCGACACTGCCCGTCGAGAACGTCGCCGCGTCGTACATCTACTACGACGCCCAGGCCGACGACGCGCGCCTCACCCTCACCGTCGCCCGGACCGCGGCCGAGCTCGGCGCGGCGACGGTCAACTACGCGACGCTCGTCGGCGTCGACAAGAACGGCGTCGACGTGCGCGGCGCCCGGGTGCGCGTGGACGGCCGCGACATCGAGGTGCGAACGCGCACGATCGTGAATGCCACCGGCGTGTGGTCCGACGACGTGCGCGCGCTCGACGATCCGCAACACACCGCGACCATCCGGCCGGCAAAGGGCATACACATCACCGTGCCGTGGTCGATGGTCCGCAACGAGATCGCGGTCGTCATCCCCGTGCCGAAGGACCGCCGCTCGGTGTTCGTCGTGCCGTGGGGCGGCGAGGGCGGTCCGCACCGCTTCACGTACATCGGCACGACCGACACCGACTACGACGGCCCGATCGACGATCCGCAGATCACCGCGGCAGACGTCGACTATCTCCTCGGCGCGATCAACCGCGCGTCGACCACGAAGATCGCCGCGGCCGACATCCTCGGAACCTGGGCGGGTCTGCGACCCCTCGTCGCGTCGGCGACGAGTGAGCGCACTGCCGATCTTTCCCGCCGCCATTCGGTGCACCGTTCGCCCGCGGGTGTCGTCACCGTCACCGGCGGCAAGCTCACGACGTACCGGCGGATGGCCGCCGACGCGGTCGACGAAGTCGTCGACGTGCTCGGCCGGGGCGGCAAGAGCCGGACCAAGCGGCTCGCCCTCTTCGGCGCCGACGGCTGGGACGCGCCCGGCATCCCGCCGCATCTCGCGGAGCGCTACGGATCCGCGGGCCGGGACGTCGCCGAGCTGGAACGATCGGATCCCGAGCTGGCGCGCCCGCTGATCGACGGACTCCCGTATTCGCGGGCCGAGGTCGTGTACGCCGCGCGCGCCGAGATGGCGTACACCGTCGACGACGTGCTGTCGCGTCGCACGCGAGCGCGCCTGCTCGCACGCGACGCGTCCGCCGAGGCGGCCGACGACGTCGCGCGGTTGCTCGCAGCCGAGCTCGGGTGGGACGACGACGAGTCGGCGCGCCAGGTGGCGCACTACCGGGCGCTGGTGGACGAGGAACGACTCGCGGGCGGACTGCCCGAGACCGCGCTCGACGCCCTGTCGCAGCCGCCCGCCTGATTTCCGTAGTCTCCCCGGGTGCACACCAACCGGGGCGCGCCGACCCCTCCGATCGCGTTCGGCGAGGGCGGGATCGGCGATCACCTCGTGACCGCACGGTTCGACGTCGACGACGCGCTGCGGGAGCGGCTGCGGGCGACGGGCGCGCAGATCTCAGTCGATCCGATCGAGGTCGGCGAGGCGAGCCGCGACTGGTGGCCGCTCGCCATGATCTGGGCGCTCGACGCACAGGTCGCGGCACGGGCGTCGGTCGTCGTCCGCCCGCACGACGCCGCGCAGGTGCAGCATGTGCTCCGCATCTGCAACGAGGCGCGCGTCCCCGTCACGGCCGCCGCCGGCCGCAGCGGCGTCTGCGGTGCGAGTGTGCCCGTCCACGGCGGTGTGCTCCTCGACCTGACCGACATCGAGGGGATCATCGATGTCGACCGCACGTCGATGCTCGTCGACGTGCGCGCGGGGACGTTCGGCGACGTCTTCGAGGACGAGCTCCGGGCGACGCACGGCGTGACGTGCGGGCATTGGCCGCAATCGATGGCGCTGTCGACGGTGGGCGGCTGGATCGCATGCCGCGGCGCCGGCCAGCTGTCCACGCGCTACGGGAAGATCGAGGACATCGTCGAAGGCCTCGACGTCGTTCTCGCGGACGGCACGCTCGTGCACACCGGCGGCGCGCCACGGGCGGCCGTCGGCCCCGACCTCACGCAGCTGTTCCTCGGGTCCGAGGGCACGCTCGGCATCGTCGTCGCGGCGCGGCTGCGCGCGCATGGGCTGCCGCAATCCGAGGTGCGCGCCGCGTTCGCGTTCACCGCGTTCGCCGACGGACTCGACGCGATGCGCCGGATCATGCAACGGGGCGCGACGCCGGCCGTCCTCCGGCTCTACGACGCGACCGAAGCCGACCGCAGCTACCACACCGGTTCCGCGCACCTGCTGCTGATGCTCGACGAGGGCGACGCGCACGTGACCGAATCGACCCGCCGCATCGTCGACGAGGAGTGCGCGGCAGCCGAACCGGCGGACGTCGCTCACGTCGAACACTGGCTGCAGAATCGCAACGACGTCTCCGCGCTCGAAGCGCTCATCTCGCGCGGGCTCGTGGTCGACACGATGGAGATCGCGGGGCCGTGGCGCGCGCTTCCTCGCATCTACAGGGAGACGATCGCCGCGATCACCGCCGTCGAGCACACGCTCGTCGCATCCGCGCACCAGAGCCACTCGTACCTCGACGGCGGCTGCCTGTACTTCACCTTCGCGGGCCGTCCGCCCGCGGAAAAGCGCGAGAGTTACTACCGCGCGGTGTGGGACGCGGGCCAGAACGCGGTGCTGGCGAACGGCGGCGCGCTCTCGCACCACCACGGCGTCGGGCTCAACCGGGCGCGGTTCGTTCGCGACGGGCTGGGCGACGGGTTCGGCGTGCTGCAGTCGGTGAAGGACGCGCTGGACCCGAACGGCATCCTCAATCCCGGCAAGCTCGGGCTCCGTAGCCCCTTCGGCGAGATCGCCTGGCCATGAGTGAGCGTGAGGGGTGAGCGAGCGCGTCCTGGTCGTCGACGTCGGCACGAGCAGTGTGCGGGTCGGCGTCGACGCCGAGCGCGCGGGATCCCACTTCCTCGAACGCGAATTGCTGCCGGACTCACCGGCCGACGGGATCGTCGAATTCGACGCCCGCGCGATGGCAGACGCCTGTCTCGAGCTGGCCACCGCCGTGCTCGAACAGTCGGGACCCGTTGCCGCGGTCGGCATCTCGAACCAACGCGGGTCGACGGTCGTCTGGGACCGCGCGACCGGCGAACCCGTCGGCCCCGGCATCGGATGGCAGGACCTGCGCACCATCGGCCAGTGCCTCGCACTACGGGGCCAAGGTGTGCGGTCGAGCCCGAACCAGTCGGCAACCAAGCTGCAGTGGCTGCTCGACCAGCTGCCCGACCGCGCTCGCGCGGGCGGCCTCTGCTTCGGAACCGTCGACACCTGGGTCGCATGGGTGCTGTCGGGCGGTCGCGTGCACGTCACCGATGCCACCAACGCCGCGATCACGGGGATGCAGGTGCTCGGCAATCCGTCGTCGTGGGACGAGCATGTGCTGTCGGTGCTCGGCGTGCCGCACGAGATGCTGCCCGCGATCGTCGACTCGGCGACGGTCGTCGGCGATGCGGCCGCACTCCCGGGCGCACCGCCCATCGCCGCGCTGCTCGGCGATCAGCAAGCCTCACTCGTCGGCCAGGGCTGCGTGCACGCCGGTGATGCGAAGATCACGTTCGGCACCGGCGGGATGCTCGACATGGTGCTCGGCCCGCAGCCGCCGCCGTTCGACCAGCGGGGACCGCAAGGCACGTTCCCGATCGTGGCGTGGCGCCACGACGGTCGCGTCACCTGGGGCATCGAAGGCGTCGAGCTCGCGGCCGGAACCAACGTGCAGTGGCTCCGCGACGAGCTCGGCATCATCGCGAGCTCCGACGAGTCGGGCGCGGTCGCGGCGCGTTGCGACGAGACCGGTGGCGTCGTATACGTTCCTGCGCTGCTCGGTCTCGGCACGCCGGCGTGGGACTACGGCGCGCGCGGCGGATTCTTCGGCGTGACGCGCGGCACGGGTCGCCCGGAGATAGTGCGCGCCGTGCTCGAAGGGATCGCGCACCGTGGGGCCGATCTCGTCGATGCGGCCGAAGCCGACACCGGTATCGACATCCCCGCGTTGCGGGTCGACGGCGGCATGACCGACAATGAGGTATTCGTGCAGGCGCTCGCGGACGCGGCGCAGAAGCCGGTGGAGGTCTCGCCGGTGCGCGAGGCAACCGCGCGGGGTGCCGCCCTCATGGCCGCGCTCGCGGTCGGGCACCACGCGTCGGTCGACGACCTCGCGCGCACGTGGCAGCCGCGCGTACGCGTCGAGCCGAAGCGGGTGCTGGATCGCGATCGGTGGCGCGACGCGGTCGAACGCTCGCGCCGTTGGATTCCCGAGCTGTCAGGAATCGATTTCTGAAGCGGGATTCACGCGCGCGTCGGCGAGCGCCCGCGACGCGTTGATGCCGATCGCCGCCGCCCCGCCGCCGATCAGTGAGACGAAGCGCGACCGCCGCGCGAGCCCGGGCGTGACCAGGCTGACGATGCCGTCGACCGCGTCGGCGACGGCGCCCATGCCGACCCACTCCGCGTCCATCGTCTGTTCCTTCAGCGTCGTGATCGCGCCGATCCCGAGGACCAGGTCGCGCACGCCGACCAGGCGCAGCAGCGCCCGCGTCGTCGGCGTGGAACCGGCGCGGCCGAAGACGACGCGGCCGACGACGCCGGGCAGGATCAGCGTGACGAGGCCGTTGACCGCGCGCGCCCTCGCGATGATGAGGGCGAGGCGACGCTGATCGTTGTCCATGCCGTCATCCTGGCACGGCCGTGATCTCGTCCCCGATACGGAGCACACCACCCGTCACGATCTCGGCCCGCAGGCCGCCGCGGTTCTCGAGCGCAGCCCGCACACCGGGGCGCGTGAGCCGTTCGAGATGCGCGCACGGTGGACACGACTTGATCCCCCGGAACACGACGTCGCCGACCCGGAACGTCCGGCCGATGAGGTGGTGAAGCGGCACACCCTCGGTCACGAGGTTGCGGCGGCTCTCGTGCTCGCCGAGCTCGATGCCGTCCTCGTCGTTCACGAGGGCGACCACCTCGCGCTCGACGAAGGTCAGCTGGCGGTGCGGGCCGGGCCGGTTCGAGTACGTGCCCACCTCGGTCGCGTAGCGGTCGCCCTCGAGCCCGACGCCTTCGATGGCGCGCACCGAGGTGTTCGCCTCGAGCGGCTTGGCCGCCTCGGTCGCGGTGTAGATCCCGACGAGGCGACCGGAGAACATGCGCAGAGCCTAACCGGCGCTCTCGGCCGTGTTCCGCGGCATTTCCGAAGGGTCGGGGAACCACTGCAACTGATCGTCGACGCGCAGCAGGTTCCAACGTTCGAACTCGGGCCGGATCGGAACGACGACGGACGCGAGCGCGTCGCCGGTACGCGGCGCCGGACCCGGCGTCGTGTCGTCGTAGAAGCGGCCGACGCAGTCGAGCGCGTGCGACGCGCGCCCGACGAGCACATCGCCGTGCACGATCCCGTTCGGAGGTCCGTTCCTACCGACCTCCCACTCGATGTCGAGGCCGACCGCGAGCCGCTCGCCGATCTCCGTCTCGCCCTGACGCGCTTCGTCCGGCGAGTCGAGCCGCACACCGAACGACTCGAGCCCGAACGTCCAGTGCTCGCGCGGCATCTCGCACATGAACTCGGCCCACAGTCCGTCGGCGCGGATCTCGAGGCCCTGACGCGGGAGCGGGACGTCGTGGTCGCGCACGACAAGCACACCTTCGACGTCGGGTACGCCGACGAGGTACGTCCAGAACCACGCCTTCGTCTCGTGCAGCTCGAGCCGCACGATGCCGGCGATGTCCGACGCCGACACGCCCGCGAATTCGAGCAGCCGGCGGCTCACGTCCCCGGCGCGGGCGCAGAAGCGAGCGGAGAGTAGTAATTCTCGGGCGTCTCGGGCGGCGTACCGGGCGGGGGCTCGAGCGAGCCGTCGATCAACTCGAGCAGCGGATACAGATCGAGGCTGTCGCGCGGAACGGTCCAGTCGACGTCGACACCGGCGAGCTCGGCAAACGGCCGCAGGAACGTGAAGTACACGTACGCGCCCGCGTTGATCTTGTCGCGCCGGTCCATGGCCGCGATGCGCCGGTACAGGTTCTTCTGCGCGGCCTTGGCCGACAGCGCCAGCTCGTCGCGCTGCGTGCCGTCGAGGCGGACGAGACCGCCCGAGGACACGTCGAAGAACGCGAACGCGTCGACGCGAGGCCAGTAGTCGGCGGGGTCGGTCACCGACGTGCCGAAGTCGGTGACGTGGAACTTCGTGTCGCGCAGGACGAACGCGCCGAGCATTTCCTGCCGGGGCATCGCGGCCGACACCTCGGCGCTCCACGGGAAGTGCGACACGCCGAGCCGGTTGTACGCGCGCAGGAGGACGGCTCGTCCGTCGGGCAGCTCGTACGGACCCGTGTCCTGGTAGCCCGACCGCGTGTCGAACCAGAGCAGGAACAGGTAGGAGGTGAGCAACGCGTTGAGCCGCGAGATCGACGTGCGTTGCGCGTCGTCACCAACCGGCTCGCACGCGGCGACGATATCGTCGACGTACGCGCGATACGGCGTGGCGACACCCGGAGCGTCCGACGCCTGGTACGTGCCATCGTCGAACCGGTAGGCCGCGGCCGCGCGCGACCAGAAGTCGAACACGGTCGCGAGCCGCTCCGCATCCTGCGCCGCCTCGACGAGACCGGCGGCGCCGAGGACCTTCCGGCCGATGAGGAAGAAATTCGGGACGGCCCAGAGGTGCACCGGGTCGATCTGCGTCGTGAACCGGTGGCCGGCACGGCCGAGATCCTCGGGCGCGGCCGCGCGGGTGATCTCACCGATGATCTCGGGATAGCGGCGGTAGCACTCGACGCACGCGATGACGATGTACGCGCTCACCGGGATGAGCGCGGACTCGAGCGCGGTGCGTTCCATCGTGAGCGTGTACGAAACCTCGCTGTGGTAACGGATCCAGCGGTCGACGTCGCCGCGGTCGAGCGTCACGAGACCGTCCGCACGACGCCGGGTTCCGCGGAGCAGTCGACTTCGACGGCGTCGCCGTCGGCGGGTTCGGCCGTGAGCGCGGCCGACATGACGCACGGGATCTGGTACTCGCGACTGACGATCCCGATGTGCGAGAGCGGCGTACCGGACAAGCACACCACCGCGGTCAGCTCGTCGAAGATCGGCGCGAGGAAGGTGGCGCCCGCGTCGGCAACACACGCGACAACGCCCTCGGCGCTCGTGTCCATCAGCTCGAGTACATCGTCGGGCGACGTCAGCCGGCGCCACGAGCCGCGCACCGGGCCGGCTTCGAAGACGCGTGTTCCGCTTCCTACGTCGGTCACGGCGATGGAATGTAGCCGGGGACCCGCCGTTACCATTTCGACGTGACCGCGCCCGACGACGCGACCTTCCGCCTCCTGCACGAGATCCGCCTGCGAGGTGTCGTCGAGGTCGAACAGACCGAGGTCGTGACGCTCCTCGTCGGTCAGGGCTACGTCGTGCAGAGCGCCCGCGGTGTCCGCATCACGACCTCGGGCCGGGCAACGCACACCTCGTGGGCGCGCCTCCCGGAAGGCGGCGACGAAGAGCAGGTCGCGCGCCGCGCCTACGAGCGTTTCCTCCCGTTGAACCGCGAGCTGCTGCACGTCTGCACCGACTGGCAGGTCCGGCCGGGCGGCGTGCCGAACGACCACCGTGACGCGCGCTACGACTGGTCCGTGCTCGACCGTCTGCACGCGATCGACGAACGCGTCGGACCGATCACGTCCCGGCTCGGCCGTTCGATCGAACGCTTCGCGTCCTACCGCCCTCGCCTGCGAGCCGCCCTGGCCCGCGTCGACGAGGGCGAGACGGACTGGCTCAACTCGCCGCGCTTCGACTCGTACCACACGGTGTGGATGCAGTTCCACGAAGACCTGCTGCTCGCGCTCGGCGCCGACCGCGCGAGCGAGCCGCCACCCGACGAACGATGACGCGATCGCGCTCGCGGCCGGCGCGACGCTCGTCGCGAGTGCGTATCGCCGACGCCACGACGCCGCGGCTGCGCGCTACGGCGCCGGTTCTCGGTACACGTCCGGCTCGACGAAGACGAAGGCCGCGCGCGGTTCGACCTTGCGGATCTCGACCTCGAGCTCGTCGATCGCGGACGCGAGCTGCGCGACCGTCAGATCGGCGTCGAATTCGACCTTGGCCGCGACCATGATCTCGTCGGGTCCGAGGTGGTCGGTGCGCAGATGGATACACCGCCGCACTTTCGGAAACGCCTCGATCGCGGCGCCGATGCGTTGGGTGACCTCGGGTCGCGCGGCTTCTCCGACCAGGAGGCTGCCCATCTCGATCACCAGCACCAGGGCCACCCCGACCAGCAGGACGCCGATCGCAAGACTGCCGAGACCGTCCCAGCGCCCGTTGCCCGTCGCCGCGGCGGCGATGACGCCGCCGAGCGCGAACCCGAGCCCGAGCAGCGCAGCCGAATCCTCGAGGAGCACCACCGGGAGGTCGGGGCTCTTGGTGTGACGGATGAACTGCCACCACGACTCGCCCGGCGGGCGCACCTGATCGGCCTCGTGCAGGCCGGTACGGAACGACAGGCCCTCCATCACCATCGAGCCCAGCAGCACGCCGATCGCCCAGCCCGCGCTCTCGATCTGGTGCGGGTGCAGCAGCTTCTCGACCCCTTCGAAGATCGAGAAGACGCCACCGACGAAGAACAATACGAACGCGACGATGAACGCGTAGAAGTAGCGAACCGGCCCGTAGCCGAACGGATGGCGCTCGTCGGCCGGCCGGCGGGCGCGTACGCGGCCGAGCAACAGGAGGCCCTGGTTCCCCGTGTCGGCGACGGAGTGGATCGCCTCGGAGAGCATCGAGCTCGAGTTGGTCACGAGGAACGCGACGAACTTCAGCAGCGCGATCCCGAGGTTCGCGAGCCCGGCGGCGATGATCGCGCGCTTTGATTCGTGCGGCTCCGCGGGCATTATTCGATGACGCCGCCGCGGGTCATCGACTCGACGTCGAGGACGCGGTCGAGCTGCGCATCGGTCATCAACTTGCGGGCGCGCACGATCGAGCGGACCGACGCGCCGGTGCGGCCGGCCTCCTTGACGATCTCGGCGACGGTCTCGTAGCCGAGATAGGGGTTCAGCGCGGTCGCGACCGCGGGTGACGCTTCGGCGTACCGCTCCAAGGTTTCCGCATTCGCGGCGATACCGGCGATGCAGCGGTCGACGAACAGGGCGGAGACGTTCGTGAGCAGTTCGATCGACTCGAGCAGGTTGCGCGCGATCAACGGCACGAACACGTTGAGCTCGAAGTTGCCCTGTGAACCGCCGAACCCGACAGCGGCGTCGTTGCCGATCACCTGCGCGCCGACCTGCGTGACCACCTCGGGGATCACCGGATTCACTTTGCCGGGCATGATCGACGATCCCGGCTGCAGGTCGGGAAGCCGGATCTCGCCCAGGCCGGTGTTCGGGCCGCTCGCCATCCAGCGGATGTCGTTCGCGATCTTCACGAGCGCGACGGCGAGCGTGCGCAGCTGCCCGCTCGTCTCGACCAACGCGTCGCGCGCGCCCTGCGCGGCGAAGTGATCGCGAGCCTCGGTCAACGGGAGTCCGGTGCGTTCCGCCAGCCGGGCGATGACCCGCCGGGCGAAGGCCTTCGGCGCGTTGATCCCCGTCCCCACCGCAGTGCCACCGAGCGGCAGCGCGCAGAGGCGCGGCATCGTGTCGGCGAGGCGGGCGCGCGCGTCTTCGACCTGCGCCGCGTACCCGCCGAATTCCTGGCCGAGCGTCACGGGCGTGGCGTCCATCAGGTGCGTCCGGCCGCTCTTGACCGCGTGTGCGAACTCGCGTTGCTTCTTGCGCAGCGCCTTCGCCAGCTTCTCGAGCGCGGGGTCGAGCCGGTCGTGGATGGCGATCGCGGCCGCGAGGTGCACCGCCGACGGGAAGACGTCGTTCGACGACTGCGACATGTTCACGTCGTCGTTCGGGTGCACCGGCGCGCCGAGCCGCGCCGAGGCCAGGCTCGCGATCACCTCGTTCGCGTTCATGTTCGACGACGTCCCCGAGCCGGTCTGGAACGTATCGATGGGAAAGTGCTCGTCGTACACGCCGTTCGCGACCGTCTCGGCCGCGGCGACGATCGCGTCCTTGCGCGGCTTGTCGATCCGGTTGACGCGCGCGGCCTCGGCCTTGATCAGCGCGAGCGCATGCACGAGCTCGGCCGCGATCGGACGTCCGGAGATCGGGAAGTTCTCGACCGCGCGCTGCGTCTGCGCGCCCCACCGGGCCTCGGCGGGCACCCGCACCCCGCCCATCGAGTCGTGCTCGACGCGATAGCCGCCTTCGGTCATGGGATCCTCCTCGCTGCACGGTACTTTCTGGTCATGCCCGAGTTCGCGTATCAGGAGCTCCTGCCGATCAGCGCCGACGACTCGCCTTACCGGCTGCTCACCTCGGACCACGTCTCCACGTTCACCGCCGGCGGTCGCCGCTTCGTACAGGTCGAGCCCGAAGCGCTCACGATGCTGACAAGTCAGGCGATGTTCGACATCGCCCACTTGTTGCGGCCGGGCCACCTCGCGCAACTGAGCGCGATTTTCGACGATCCCGAAGCGTCGGCGAACGATCGCTTCGTCGCGCTCGAGCTCCTGAAGAACGCGTGCATCGCCGCGGGCGGGATCCTGCCGTCGTGCCAGGACACGGGCACCGCGATCGTCAAAGGGAAAAAGGGCGAGCTCGTGCTGACCGGCGGCGGCGACCGCGAGGCGATCTCGCGCGGGATCTTTCGCACGTACAACGAGGACAACCTCCGCTATTCGCAACTCGCTCCGCTCACCGTGTACGAAGAGAAAAACACGGGAACCAATCTTCCCGCCGAGGTCGAGATCGAAGCGGTCGACGGCGACGCGTACAAGCTGCTGTTCATGGCCAAAGGCGGCGGGTCGGCGAACAAGAGCCTGCTCTTCCAGGAGACGAAGGCGCTGCTGAATCCGTCGTCGTTGATGACGTGGCTCGACGAGAAGCTGCGGACCCTCGGAACGGCGGCGTGCCCGCCCTACCACCTCGCGCTGGTGATCGGTGGAACGTCCGCTGAGTACGCGTTGAAAACGGCGAAGCTTGCGTCGGCGCGCTACCTCGACACGTTGCCGACGACCGGCAACGACCTCGGTCGCGGTTTTCGCGACCGAGAGCTCGAGGCGCAAGTACTCGCGCTCACACAACAGTTCGGCATCGGCGCGCAGTTCGGCGGCAAGTACTTCTGTCACGACGTGCGCGTGATCCGGTTGCCGCGTCACGGCGCGTCGTGCCCGGTCGCGCTCGCAGTCTCGTGCTCGGCCGATCGGCAGGCACTCGGCAAGATCACCGCCGACGGTGTGTTCCTCGAGCAACTCGAGACCGACCCGGCGCGCTTCCTGCCGGAGGTCACGCACGATGAGCTCGACACCGCGCCCGTCGTACGGATCGACCTCACGCAGCCGATGACGCAGATCCGCGAGACCCTGTCGCGGTACCCCGTGAAGACGCGCGTGATGTTGAGTGGGCCGATGGTGGTGGCGCGCGACATCGCGCACGCGAAGATCAAGGAGCGCCTCGACGCGGGCGAGGGAATGCCGCAGTATCTCCGTGACTACTGCGTCTACTACGCGGGACCGGCGAAGACGCCCGATGGGTATGCCTCCGGATCGTTCGGACCGACGACGGCCGGGCGGATGGACTCGTACGTCGACCAGTTCCAGGTCGCGGGCGGCTCGTTGGTGATGCTCGCGAAGGGCAACCGGTCGAAGGCGGTGACGGAGGCGTGCCGCGCGCACGGCGGCTTCTACCTCGGGTCGATCGGCGGGCCGGCCGCGCGGCTGGCGCAGGACTGCATTACCAAGGTCGAGGTGCTCGAATACCCCGAGCTCGGCATGGAAGCGGTATGGAAGATCGAGGTGCGCGACTTCCCCGCGTTCATCGTGGTCGACGACAAGGGCAACGACTTCTTCAGCGAAGTGTCGAAACCCCTTCGCGCTCCAGCAGCGCGCGCTTGAGCGCGATCGCGTTCCGGCCGCCCCCGTAGCCGCCGATCTTGTGGCCCGCGGCGACGACGCGGTGGCACGGGATCACGAACGGGAGCGGGTTGTTCCGCATCGCGCCGCCGACGGCGCGGGCGGCGCGGGGACGGCCCGCCATCGCCGCCAGCTCGCCGTACGAGACGACCTCGCCCCACGGCACCTCGCCCGCGAGCGTTCGCAGGACCTCACGGCGGAAACCGTCGATGGGACCCAGGTCGATCGTCAGGTCGAACCGGCGGCGGCGGCCGGTGAACCACTCGTCGAGCTGCCGGGCCACCTCGCGCTGCGGCTTCCCGAGCACGACGTCGGGCTGGTCGTCGCCGGGCAGGCTGATCTCGGAGACGCCGTCGGGGGTGACGACGACCGTGAGCTCGCCGTACGGGCTGGACTGGCGCCACGCACGAGGATCCATCGGTCGCCCGGGTTCGTCCGGCTCAGATCAGCCCGAGCTCCGACACCGCGTCGCGTTCTTCACCGAGCTCGGCGACACTCGCGTCGACCCGGCCGCGCGAGAAGTCGTTGAGCTCGAGACCCTGGACGATCTTCCAGTTGCCGTTCTCGGTGGTGCACGGGAAGCCGGAGATGAGACCTTCGGGGACGCCGTAGGAGCCGTCGGAGCAGACGGCCATGCTGACCCAGTCACCGCCGGCGGTGCCGAGCGCCCATTCGCGCACGTGGTCGAGCGCGGCGGACGCGGCGGAGGCAGCCGAGGACGCGCCCCGCGCTTCGAGCACCGCGGCGCCGCGCTGTTGGACCGTCGGGATGAAGTCCTTTTCGATCCACGCCTGATCGACGAGGTCGCTCGCGGTCTTGCCGCCGACCTTGGTGTTGAAGAGATCGGGATACTGCGTGGCGGAGTGATTGCCCCAGATCGTCATGTTCGTGACGTCGGCGACCAGGTTCGCGGTCTTGGCCGCGATCTGCGCCTTGGCGCGGTTGTGGTCGAGGCGCGTCATCGCGGTGAAGCGCTCCCGCGGGATGGGGCTCGCATTGTTCATCGCGATCAGGCAGTTCGTGTTGGCCGGGTTGCCCACGACGAGCGCGCGTACGTCGTCGGCCGCGCCGGCCGCGAGGGCCTTGCCCTGGACCGTGAAGATCGCGCCGTTGGCCTCGAGCAGGTCCTTGCGCTCCATGCCCTTCGTACGGGGACGGGAACCGACGAGCAGCGCGTAGTTGATGCCTTCGAAGGCCTTGTTCGCGTCGTCGCCGGTCTCGACGCCGTGGAGCAGCGGGAAGGCGCAGTCCATCAGCTCCATGACGACGCCGTTCAGCGCGGGCAGCGCGGGCGTGATCTCGAGCATCGACAGCACGACGGGCTGGTCGGGACCGAGGAGGTCGCCGCGCGCGATGCGGAAGACGAGGCTGTAACCGATCTGACCGGCGGCGCCGGTCACTGCAACTCGAACGGGAGGTTTCACGGGTCCGAAAGTAGCCGCCCCCTACCCTTCGGCTGCTACCGCATCCCCCCGCCCTCGCGAAGATTCTTCGGAAGAATCGCCGGCGCGGCGCAAGAGAATTGTGCGGGCCTCGGTGAGCTCGGCGATCCGGGCCGCGGCCCCGGCGCTCGCGCCGCCGCTGTCGGGATGGGCGTCTCGCAGCAGGCGCCGGAACCGCCGATTGACATCGTCGCGTTCGAGGTCCATCCCCGCCCGCAACCCGAGCACCTCCATCGCCCACCGCTGATCGGGGCCGACTCCCCGCCAAAGCAATTCCTCCGGCGGCGCACCCCCGTGCCACTCGCCGGTGCTCGCGAGCGGCGGCCGCACGCTGCCCCAGGCCGAATCGGCGACGATACGTAGCTCGACGTCGGCCGCGAGCCCGCCCCAACTGCCGTCGACGACGGTTCGGATCGCCTCGAGCGCGGCCATGCGGCCGGTGGTGTGCAACGCCGCCGCGCCCATGACCGCACCGAGGATCTGCGGCGCCGGCGCTCCGTGGACGTCGAGCTCCACGACCAGATGGCCGTCCTCGCCCAGGACCCGGTGGCGCGACCGGTCGAGGCCGTGCACGTCGTACTGCAACCGGTGCCGCAGCGCGATGCGGGGGATGATGAGTCCGCGCCGGGCATCGTGCAGCAGCCGAGGCAGAAGCTCACGCTGCTCTTCGCCGATCGCCGGGAGGTTCGTCGCGACGACCGCGGCCAGCAGCGCGCTCCCGTGCGCCGGACCGGTCGTCGGCAGGTAGGCGCCGTCGAGCGCGACGCGTCGGGTCGGCATGTGACGCCGGGTGTGACGCACCACGAGCTCGGCCAGGAGCATTGCGATTCCTCCGCCTCAATCCTCGGCCTCGAAGCGACCGGGCGACGAATTCAGGGGCGACTCAACGGGCCGCCGCCACGATCAACAGTGTGACCAGGTATACGCCGAGAAGCACCGCAGCAATCATCCAGAGACCGCTGCGTCCGAGAACCCGCCCGCCCCGGGCGGCCGGCCGGGAGAGGCCGCACGACGGACAGCGGGACGCGTCCGCGGCAACGGGAGCTCCGCACACGGAACAGTGCGGCGAAACCTGTGGAGATGCGGTCATCGAGGCCCTCCCGACACGATCATCGCGCCGCTCGTCGTTGCGCGGACTCCACCGTCTGGCGGAGCAACATGGCCCTCGTGGT
>Ga0335085_10004215_pt1 | contig 24050 bp, 19 predicted proteins | sample Lox_Sample_45_FD_206712 | JGI IMG/M metagenome (GOLD analysis project Ga0335085, IMG submission 206712) | Soil microbial communities from Loxahatchee National Wildlife Refuge, Florida, United States - Lox_Sample_4.5 | ecosystem: Environmental > Terrestrial > Soil > Wetlands | place: USA...
AGGATGACTTCGCTCCATACATCTTCAAGACCACCGACTTCGGGAAAACCTGGACGAAGCTGACCGAGGGTATTCCCGCGAACGACTATGTCCATGTTGTGCGAGTAAATCCTCGGCGCGCGGGCCTGCTCTTTGCCGGCACCGAGATGGGGGTTTATGTTTCCTGGGACGACGGCGCGCATTGGCAATCGTTGCAGCTCAACCTGCCGGCCGCGCCGGTCAACGACCTCGTGGTGAAGAACAACGATCTGGTCGTAGCCACGCACGGACGGAGCTTCTGGGTTCTTGACGACATTACCGCTCTTGAGCAATACAACGACTCCGTCCCTCAGCAGGATGTACACCTCTTTACACCTGCCGCAGCGAGCCACACGGTGTTCGGCGGTTCGCCGTTTGGCGGACACAATGCGGGCAAAAACCCTCCCGCGGGCGCGGTGATTGATTACTGGCTGAAGGCAGAGATCAAGAAGCCGGAAAACAAGGGAGCCGATGCCGACAAGACATCTGAGAAGGAGGCGCCGCCCATCACGCTCGAGATTCTCGACCCATCGGGGAAAGTCATTCGCAAATTTCCCAAGAAACAGGAAGCGGAACAGTCGGACGAAGGCGAGTTCCGTCGCGAGACAGGCGGAGGCAAGCTCTCCTCCGACGCTGGCCTGAACCGCTTTGTTTGGGACTTGAAATACGAAAGCGCCAGCGAAGTTCCCCACGCGCCGTTGTGGGGGGGCAGCACGGACGGTCCCGAGGCCCTGCCCGGCACCTATCAGGTTCGACTGACGGTGCAAGGGAAGAGCTACACTGCGCCTCTCGAAATCAAAGCCGATCCGCGCTTGAGCGTGACGCAAGCCGATCTGGAGAAGCAATTCGAGCTCTTGCTGAAGATTCGTGAGAAGGTCACGCAGACCGATGACACCATCAACCAGATCCGCGATCTACGCGCGCAAGTCAAGAACATCGACACTCGACTGAAGGATGATCCGCGGCAAAAGCAGATTGCCGAGGCCGGCAAGGCTCTCGACAAAAAGATGACTGAGGTCGAGGAGGCACTGATTCAGACCAAGGCAAAGAGTGGCCAAGACGTGCTGAATTATCCCATCCGGCTGAACAATCAACTGGTCGCGCTGGGCGGCGTAGTGGGAAGCGCCGACTCGGCCCCCACCCAGCAGTCTTACGAAGTGTTCGACATGCTGAGCAAAGCCGTAGATGAACAGACCGCAAAGTGGAAGCAGATCGTGGCCAATGACGTGAGCAGCTATAACAACCTGGTAAAGCAGCAGGACGTTCCTGCGCTCATTCTGATGAAAGCGCCGGCGGGAGAGTAGCGCAGTCGTCAGATGTGGGTACGAAAAAACCCTTCGCGGTAGGCCTGATCGCGAAAAGCGTCAACGCCCCCGGCGCGCGTGGTGGAAAGTGCGCCGGCGAGATTGCCGGCGCGCAGGCAGTCCTTGAGACTCGCGCCCCGAACGTATTGCGACAGGAAGCCCGCGTCGAAACTATCTCCTGCGCCAACCGCGTCGGTCGGTCGAACTGGAACAGCGTCGGCGCGGAATTGCTCGCGTCCTTTCTGGGCCAACGCGCCGTCTTCCCCTAGCTTCACCACTACCAGCGGGACCTTCTTGGCCAGGTCTTCGACGGCAGCATGTAGATCGTCGAGGCCGGCGATTCTCTTTGCCTCCCGCGCGTTCGGAAGAAAAACGTCAAGGTAGGGAAATAGTGGCGTCATCCCGCACCAGGCATCGTCGGGATCGTCATTGGTGTCCATCGAGACGGTCAAACCCCGGGCTTTCAGCTCCCGGAAGAGCTGCGCAACCTTCGGTTGCAGCGCTCGCTGCAAGTAAAACGACGACAGGTGGAAGTGTTTGGAATCGGCGAGATAGTCAAGATCAAGGTCGTCGTACGACAGTTCGGCGATCGTGCCGGCGTGAGTCAGCATGTTGCGCCAATCGTCCCGTTGCAGAACGATCGTAATGCCCGTCTGTGCGCCTCGGGCCACCTTGACCTTCGATACATCCACCCCGTTGCCGCGCAGTTGATTCATGGCGATTTGACCAAGATCGTCGGCTCCGATAAGCGAAATAAATCCAACCTGGCAACCCAGGGCGGCAAGGTTATGTGCCACGATGGTGGACGACCCGCCGAGAGTCAACGTCATCTCGCGGGCCAGCAGTTCTCGTTCAGGGGGAAGGCATTCAGGAAGTCCGTAGAGGATCAGGTCGAGATTCAGTTCGCCGGCGAGAGTGACGTCGAAACGTGGCATGGGAACAGACATCATAGCGTTTCGGATGGCAAATCGTCGCGCGAGTTGCGATCACGGTAGAATGCCCCGGTGACCGAGAGTTTGTATCGCGGGCGTCTGGCTCCATCTCCGACCGGGCTCCTTCACCTTGGCCACGCGCGTACTTTCTGGATCGCTGCCCAACGGGCCTTGAGGAGTAACGGAACGCTCGTACTACGGAATGAAGACCTTGACCCGCAACGCTGCAAGGCCAAGTTTACGGACGCGATGCTCGAGGATCTCGCCTGGTTGGGGGTTCGTTGGCAGGAGGGCCCGGATTGCGGCGGTCCTTATGCTCCCTACGTGCAGAGTCAACGCCGGGAGCATTACCTTGCCGCCTGGTACCGGTTGCGCGACGCCGGCGCGATTTATCCGTGTACGTGTTCGCGGAAGGATGTCGCGCTTGCGGCTGGAGCTCCGAATGAAGGCGATGACGAGCCCATGTATCACGGGCGATGCCGCGGTCGCTCCGATGGGGCGTCATTTACCGAGCCCGCGGGCGTTCACTGGCGCTTTCGCGTGCCCGACGGAGAAGTAGTCAGTTTTCATGATCTTCACTTAGGGGAGCAGGCGTTTACCGCTGGTCGCGATCTCGGGGATTTCGTTATTTGGCGGCGGGATGATGTGCCTGCCTACCAGCTGGCGGTGGTGGCGGATGACGCTGATATGCGGATTACGGAGGTGGTGAGGGGAGCCGATCTGCTGAAGTCCACGGCGAGACAGATTCTGCTCTTTCGTGCTCTGGGACTCGCCCTGCCAGCCTTTTATCACTGTGACCTGGTGCGCGATCGATCGGGGCAACGTCTCGCCAAGCGGCACGATGCCTTGAGTATCCGGCAGCTGCGTGCAGAAGGCTGGACGCCAGAGCGCATCCGCTGTGGCCTGTGAGGTGTTGTACAATTCGCCGGGTGTCGATGCTTCCCAATGCCCAACCCTGATCGCAGCAGTTCACTAGCGGGCGCCTGGCGCCTAGAATCCTATGCACGAGGCGGGGTTTCCAAGGAAATCAAGGGAGATCTATTCTTCACCGACCACAGGTGGTCCACGCTCTATTTTGTTCCGCAGGAGGCGTCCGGGGAATTTTGGGCGAGCGGCGAAACCGGCCGCTACTCGCAAGCCGGCGACTGCCTGACGTTCTTTCATGAGCAGACCTTTCAAGGCGGAGCTGGCAAGCCGCTTGTCATCGATTGCAATTCTCAGGTCGTCGAGAACTGCAGGTTTGAGTTGGCAGTGGAGACGCTTGCGATCCATTTCCCCAGCGGCGGTGTGATCCGCGCTCGGCGCCACCGAACATGAGCGAACCCAATCGGGCCCAGGGCCCCGGACATCTACGGCGTGAGATTAGCCTGCTCGGCTTGGTTTCAACCGGGATCGCCGCCATGGTGGGCGTGGGTGTAAACATCCTGCCCTTCATGGTGCAGCGTTACCAGCCCGGCATCGGGCCGTGGGTGCCATTGGCGTACGTGGTGGCCGCGGTCCCGGCTTTGTTGGCAGCCCTTTGTTACGCATCGCTGGTATCGGCGATGCCGCGGGCGGGAGGCAGCTACGTCAGCGTCAGCCGCGCGCTGAGCCCCTTCGGCGGCTTCATCGCCAGCTTTTCACAGTGGTTTGGCCTGTCCATGGCAATGGGCGTGGTAGCGTATTTTCTGGTCCCAGTGCTGCGCGATTTGTTTCTGAATCTGGGGGTGCGCTCCGCCACCGTTCTTGACCAGCGCGGGTTGAGAATCGCGGTCTCGCTGACCGCCATCTGGGTCGCATGGTTGGTCAACCTGGTGGGCGTTCGTTTCTACGAGCGGAGCGTGGTGATCATGGCAGCCATCACGATTCTGGGACCGTTAGTGATGTCGGTGGCAGCCCTCCTGGGCCCAGCGGGAGGTATTACCGGCAATGCGAATCCCTCGTTGCCCGAGGGTTCTGCGCTTGCGATAAGACCTTTCCTTGGAACTGCGGTGGTACTGTTCTCTTCTTTTATCGGGTTTGATGCGATTTCGCAGGCTGCGGGCGAGGCCCGCCGGGTGTCCGACCTGGCACGCGCAATTCTCATTGCCATCGGAGGAGTTACGATCTACTACATAGGCTTCACATGGAGCGTCTACCACGCCGTGGGCTGGCATGCGGTCTATCAGGCTTCGCTGGTCCACGATATTTCGGCGCCTGGCCTTATGGCTCCTCTTTTGCCCTCGTGGTTGGGCAGTCTCATCCTGTTTTCGGTGGCGGTGGCGATCCTCAAGGTCTTGCCTGCAGTGATGCTGGGCAACTCGCGGACCCTCTATGCGTTCAGCGCGGATGGAATCTTTCCGAAGGCTCTCTGCTCGGTGCATCGTCGATTTCAGACCCCGCACTACGCACTGCTGGTGACGGCAATCGCTGCGAGTTTATGCGTCCTCGGCTGCAATCTGGCAGGCGATTTCTTCCTCGGTGTTGATCTGCTGGTGCTCTCGATGCTGGTCCATTTTCTGCTTATGGCGGCTGCCCTGATCACGTTCCCCAAGGTCAATGCTGGCCTCTATCGTCAGCTGAGTTTCTTGCGCTCCCGCGGGTTGCAGGTCGTGGTGGCATATGCAACGATCTTGATGCTCGCCGCATTGCTGGTCGTCGAAGTGACGGGCGATCTCTATTCGCAGACCCCGTGGTATCTGAAGTCCACAACCAGCTGGGTGGTGGTGATGTGCGGCGCTTGTGGCCTGTTCTGGCGCTTCTGGACCCGGCTAAGCCGCACGGGAGTCGATCCCGGCGCGGCTATTTTCCGGGAGCTTCCTTTAGAGTGAGATGAAGACCGCAGACATAGCCATCGTTGGAGGAGGCATTATCGGCTGTTCGGTTGCCTTCCATCTCGCCGAGCTTCGGGCCAGCAGCACGGTCGTGTTCGAGCGCAAACATGTTGCCAGTGGCGCTACTGGCATTTGTCCGGGCGGAATCCGCCAGCAGTTTGAGAGGGAAGCAGAGTGCATCCTGGCACGGCGTTCCATGCGGTTCTTCGAGCAGGTTAATGATCGCCTTGAACCGGAGATGCCTTACGTCTTCGAGCGCAGCGGATATCTGTTTCTTGCAGAGTCCGCCGCCATGCATGAACGCTTCCGTAAGAATGTAGAGCTCCAGAATCGGCTGGGCATCCCCTCGCAGCTGGTCGGCAGCGAGGAGATTGGCGAGATCGTACCCAAACTGGGGCTCGACGGCATTTTGGGCGGATCCTTCTGCGCGGAGGATGGTTTCCTCGAAGATTGCGACGGTGTTACCCATCGTATGTTGCGGATGGCGCGCGATCGCGGCGCGAGCTTGGTGCTGCAGCAAGTAAGGGAAATCCGGCGTGCTTCGGGGAGATGGACAGTCTTAGCGGGCGACGATATTTGGGAGGTGGCCGGCGTTGTGGTCGCGGCGGGCATGGATAGCGGTGACTTGCTAGCTCCTCTGGAGGCCCGGTTGCCCATCGCTTCTGAGCCTCGCCGCCTCGCCTACACCGAGCCCATGACTGATCGTGTTATGCCGCCTTTGGTGGTCGCGCTCGAGCGAGGATTTGCGGGCAAGCAGCTTACCAACGGCGTGTTCTACGTAGGGTGGCTCGGGGAGACACCCGAAAGCGACGACCTGACCTTCACCGAGCGGGCGTTAACCGCGGGCACATCGCTGGTGCCGGCGTTGGCGGAATTGCCGGTGCGGCGTGTCGTGCACGGTGTTTACGATTCCACTCCGGACCATCGCCCGATTCTCGGTATGCTTCCGGGCAAAGAGGGATTGTTCGTCGCCGCCGGCTTCAGTGGCCACGGCTTTATGCTGGCTCCGGCGATCGGCGAGTTGATGGCGCGGTTGATTGTCCATGGTGAAAGAGATCCGTTGCTCGAGGAATTTTCGCTAAGCAGATTTACCCAGACCATCGCGAAAGAAGGACTCCAGATTTGAAACCACAATTCCGATTGCTGATGAAGGTTGCTGTGGTGTTCCTGCTGACATCGCTTGGCCGCGCACAGGACCGCCAGTGGGAGGTTCTGGTTCAGCTGAATCAGGATTACTTAAACCTGCGCGAAGAGGGCATAAAGGGTACCGAGCACGATTTCTCGCCAGCAACCGTTGCGGCGCGCCGAGAAAGACTCAAGAGCCTGCAGGATCGCCTGCATTCGATTGATCCGGCAGCGTGGCCGGTGAAGCGCAAAGTCGATTGGGTGCTGGTGCGCACGGAATTGAATGATCTTGATTTCCGCTATCGCGTGGTGCGGTCATGGTCGCGCGATCCCAGTTTTTATTCCGATTTTGTCGATCGTCTGCCCTATACCGAGATCCCGGTTCCGGCCGACAAGCTAGAGGAGTTTCGCGCCCAACTGCGATCGGTTCCGGCGGTTCTGGCAGAGGCCAGAGAGAATCTCATTGAGACCGGCGGCGATCTCGCTGATATTGCGATCTTTCATCTCGAACACTATGACGGAGTCGGACAAGGCCAGCCGCTCCGAAACCCTCCGCCCGAAGGAACCATGGGGTGGTATGCCGATCTGCTTGAGCGTGTCCGCCAGAGCCAGTCGGCTCTCGCTCCAGATGCAGAGGCGGCCCTCCGCGCGGTGCGCGAGTATCACCAGTGGCTCACGGCCAATCGCAGCCGCTTTCAAAGTCCCAGCGCAGTCGGCATCGAGAACTACAACTGGTTTCTCAAGAATGTCCGCCTCATGCCTTACACGGCGGCAGATCTCGGTGTTCTGGGGGACACGGAACTGAGCCGGGCTCGCACCTTCCTCAAGATCGAGCAGATGAAGAACCGCAACCTGCCCGAGTTGCAGCCCGCCAAAAGCGAAGCTGAGTACTATGCGCGGGTGGAAGATGCCGAGAAACTGATCCGCGGCTTTATCGAGGAGAATCATCTTCTCACCATTCCGTCCTATGTCGGTCCGCAAAAAACCGACGCGTTCTGGATCGAGCGTCCTGGCGGCAAGCGTCACTTCTGGGAGGAGATTCAATACCGTGACCCCCTGGTGGACCATATCCACGCGTCAATTCCCGGGCATCGCTTCGACTTCCTTCTCCACGAGCACGATACGCGTCCGATTCGGTCCACCTACACCGACAGCGGGCGGATCGAGGGCTGGGGCTTTTATTGTGAAGAAATGATGCTGCAGGCGGGGCTACTGAAAGATCGTCCGCGCGCCCGGGAGCTGTTCTATATAGCTCAGCTGGCGCGAGCCGCGCGCATCCCGGCGGAACTCAAGATTCAGCGTGGAGAATTTTCCCTGAACGATGCGGTGCAATACATGGTGAAGACCGTACCTTTTATGGATCCCAACCTGGCGCGCTACGATCTGGAAATCTATTTCCGCCAGCCGGGATACGGCATGAATTACATTGCCGGCAAGCAGCAAATCGAAGAACTGTTGGCAAAAACAGCGGAGCAGCAGGGAAGCGCCTTCAACCTGGGCACGTTTCATGACCAGTTCCTGGCTGCGGGCATGATCCCAGTGACCCTCACCCAATGGGAGATGGTGGGGCTCGACGAACACCTCCGCCATGAATTTAATCTGCCGTGATTCCTATTTTCTTTGTTCCAGCTTTACCGAGGCGGTGACCGGTTTCCCGTCGCGCAGCACCTTTACTTCGACCACGTCGCCCACCTTGCTGCGGCGCAAGGCGTCGGTAAAGTCGTAAAGGTTATTGATCGGCTTGTTGCCGAACTGCACAAGCACGTCTCCCGCTTTCAATCCGGCTTTATCGGCCGGCGATCCGGGACGCACATCGGAAAACTTCACGCCGTTCTCGGTTTGCCCAAAATCCGGGATTGAGCCGAAGTAAGGTCCGTAGCCGCGTCCGCCTCCTCCGCCGGGTGCTTTCTCTTCAGCCACGGTGAGGAAAGTCGGCCGGTCAGGAGCGCCCGCAATCTGAATCCCTACCTCTCCCACCAGGTTGAGCAGCCGGGCTGCGGCATCGGCATTGATCTTGTCCCAGGTGTCGGAGGGCTTGTGATAATCGGAGTGCAAGCCGGAGAAAAAGAACAACACGGGGATTTTCTTGGCCACGAAGGAAGTGTGATCGCTGGCGGAATATCCTCCGGCCGAATATTCAATCTTGAATCCGGATTTGGAAGCGTCCTCTTCGAGCAGACCCTTGAAAGTCGAACCGGTTCCGACGCCGCCAATGTAGACCTTGTCGTCTTTAATCCGGCCGATCATGTCCATATTCAGCATGGCGACGGCCTTGTCCAGCGGCAGAGTCGGCTCTTTCACCCATTCCGCGGATCCAAGCAGCCCGAGTTCTTCCCCGGCAAAAGAGGCGAACAGAATGCCGCGGTGGAGTTGCCCCTTCATCGGCGCGAGCAGGCGCGCCAGTTCCAGCACTCCGGCCGTGCCCGACCCGTTGTCGTCGGCACCGGGATGGATTTGCCCAATCTGCGAAGGAGCCAGTGAATCGAAGTTGCCTCGTCCCAGATGATCGTAATGTGCCCCGATAATCACGTACTCCTCGGTCTGGCCCGGCAAGTATGCGAGAACATTGCTCACTGTTGCCCGAGTGTTTTCAATACTGACACTCAATGACGCGTGCAGGTTGTCGGGAAGAGCGAAAGAAGCCGGCTTATCCGAGGAGTTGATCTGGGACTGAACTTCATCCAGCGACTTACCCGCGGCTTTGAACCAGGCGTCGGCAACTGCGTTTTTCACCTGAACAAAAATAATGCCAACATTTTCCGGCCCGCTGACGCTGCCGAAGCGGGTGAGCAGATCTTCCTCGCCCTCGCCCAGCTTGCCGTTCACCAGCACGATCGCCTTGGCCCCGTGATTCCGGGCATTGATGGCTTTCGTAATGAGTTGTGAGTGTTGCGTAAGGCCGGTATTACCGCTCTTGGCGGCAAATCCGCTGGGTTCGTATCGCAATACCACCACGATCTTGTCTTTGACGTCCAGGCCGGCGTAATCGTCGTACTGGAATTCCTCGGCCGAGGCGCCATAACCGGCGAATACCATCGGTCCCGCCACCGAAGCGGAGGCAGAGAAGCTGAAGGGCACAAACTCTTGATTGACCCTCAAATCCTCCTTGGCAGATCCACGTTCGACCACAAAGTGGTTGTTCGACTTCAGCCGCGCGCCCGTAATCACTGAAAACGGCTGAAAATAAGAACGGGTGCCGGCCGGTTGTAATCCCAGGCTCTTATAGCGCTTCTCGAGAAAGTGCGCTGCCCGCCCGATTCCCTTGGTACCCGCGCCCCTGCCTTCCATGGAGGGTTCGGTGAGTGTCTTGATATCGTTGATGTACAGCTGCGGACTTGCCGGGCCCAAGGTGGTGGAAAATGCAGCCGCGGTGAGGGTCAGCGCCGTGACCAGGAAGACGAGACGATGCAACCTCAAGGTGCGATAAAACCTGGTGAGAATGGGCATGAAAGTATTCCGGCGGACCCAGCATCGTATTTGCTGCCAGCGCGACTGTCAAACCTGTAAGAAGGAGGCTCCAGACCTGTAAAATGACTGATTCACGGGGAGCGTCCTCATGAAGGCATGGTTACTGGGGTTCGGTATCGCGGTGCTTCTGGCAACCAGCTGGGGAGCACAGGATCCAACGATCGTGGTGCAACCGGCCACGGGCGCAGACCTGCTACACATTGATCCCTTGAGGCTGGATTTCGGGACGATCCCGATCGGGACATCCAGCCACGCGATGGCTGCGACCCTGACCAATCTCGGCAGCGCTACGCTCAAAATTATCGATATCACCCCTTCAGGCATTGACTTCAACGAAAGCAGTACTTGCTCTGACACGCTTGCCGGCGGCGCCACGTGCCAGATTCAGGTGATCTTTCGGCCGGCCATTTCCGGGATACGGCTGGGCGTGATCAGCGTGATGACATCGGCCTCGCCGAATCCAACCTACATTGCGCTTAACGGCGTCGGCCAATAAGGGCACCCCTGCGTGGTAGTATTCCGGCTGTTGTTTTCGCACGTTCTAATCAGCAAACCAAAAATGAAATCTCCTTTCTTGAGGTGACGTATGCGTGGTGTGTCCGCCGTTCGATATGCGCTGTGGGCAGGATTGTCACTGGCAATGACAGTCGGCGTGCCGCTGGCAACAGCCCAATCGGCGGGTTCCGCTCCTTCTTCCGAAACCTTGCGTCAGTATGACGACTCGCTGTCCGCTCTGGCGCAGCAGGTACTGCCGGCCGTGGTTCAAATCGAAGTCAGCGGTTTTGGAGAGCGTGAGACGAAAGGCGGCGGCGAGGATGCGGGCATCATCGAGAGGCAGCGGGCGATTGGCTCGGGGGTCATCGTCGACCCGGACGGGTACATCATGACCAACGCTCACGTGGTGAATGGCGCCCAGAGAATTCGTGTTGTCATCACCCCAACGGCGGCGCAATTGGTCGCCTATCGAGCTAGCTTCTCCTCGCGGCAGCGCACTTTCGAAGCCAAGCTTCTCGGCGTCAACCGCATGGTGGACCTTGCCCTCATCAAGATTGAGGAGAAGAATCTGCCGTACATTCCCCTGAAGACGGATTTTCGCGTCCAACTTGGACAAACCGTCCTGGCGGTGGGGTCGCCGGAGGGATTGGAGCATACCGTCACCAAGGGGATCATCAGCGCTGTGGGCCGGCAAATTGATCCTGACCGCCCTATGGTTTACATCCAGACCGATGCTCCAATCAATCCCGGCAACAGCGGCGGCGCCCTGGTGGACCGCGATGCCAATCTCGTCGGGCTCAACACCTTCATTTATACCGAGGGCGGTGGCAGCGAAGGCCTGGGATTCGCGATTCCAGAGCCGGTGGTCCGGTTTGTCTACCAGGAACTGCGCGAGCACGGGCGGATTCGCCGGATCGAAATTGGCGCCAATGCCCAGACCATCACGCCCGATCTCGCCGCTGGGCTGAAATTGCCCCAGGATTGGGGCGTCATTATTTCTGACGTCATCCCTGGCGGCCCGGCTGACAAGGCTGGTCTCAAACCGCGTGACGTTGTGCTCTCCATGGATGGCCGCCCGATTGATTCCTTGCCCAAGTACAGTATCTCGCTGTACCTCCATCGTCGCGGGCAGCAGTTGCAGATGCAGGTTCTTCGCAGCAAAGAGCAAATGACATTGGCCGTCACTCCGGTCGATGTACCGAACGGTGTCGAGAAATTGTCCGACCTGATCGATCCGCAAAAAAGTCTTGTTTCGGCCCTGGGAGTCTTTCTGCTCGACCTAACGCCCACGATAGCCAGCGCCTTGTCGGAGCCGCGTTCCACCTCGGGGGTGGTCGTGGCGGCAAGCGTGGATTACGAGCCAATCATCTCGGCCGATCTGGAAGTGGGAGATATCATCCACACCATGAATGGGGACCCGGTCAAAAATGTCGATGAGTTTCGCGCACAGCTGGCGAAGTTCAAGCCTGCCGAACCCGTCGTGCTGGAGGTGGAGCGGCAGGGGATTTACCAGTTCGTCTCTTTCGAGACGGAATAGAGGAGGGGAGCTACGAGCCGCCAGCCAGGCTGTAGAGCAGCACGGCCAGCACGATGATGGTGAAACCCACGTACAGACGGTCGCCTTCGGCAGCAAAACCGTAAATGGCGAAGGCTACACGAGCCACCGGGGTGGCGATCAGTAAGAGAAGACCCAGCTGGATGATGCCGCGTCCACTAAGGTGAATGGAGCGGGCAATGATTCCGTGTACGGTACGCAGGTCGTTGGGCTCACCTTGGAAGACGTGATACCCCGCTGGCGAAAGACCATGGCGAAGCAGGTAGATCGAGGCCCCAATCATGACGATTGCGGCAGACAGCATGACTCCCGTGCGCAGCAGATTGCCAATAATTTCTTCGACGCGCTGATCGGTCCATTTAGATACCAAAGCCATTTGTCAGATTCTCCCGGATATCCCCTGGTAGACCATCTGCAGCCCGAGCACGACGATCACCAGGCTGAAGACTGCTCGCAGTATCTTGGTCTCAGCCTTGACCAGGATTTTCGCCCCCACCAATGAACCGGCCAAGACGCCGAGCATAACCGGCATGGCCAGACCGGGATCAATGTACCCCCGGTTCAGGTAAACCCCGGCGCTGGCGGCTGCCGTTACTCCGATCATGAAGTTGCTGGTCGTGGTCGATACCTTAAACGGAATCTTCATGGCGTGATCCATAGCGATCACTTTGACCGCCCCCGATCCGATGCCCAGCAATCCGGAGAGCGTACCCGCCCCAAACATCAGGCTAAAGCCCACCGGTACGCGAACCGGATTGTAATAGCGCAGACCCTCGGGAGTAGGGAAGCTCCCATTCATTTTCAGTTTCGTGGCCAGAGGGTCGGGTGGATTGTGCCACTCTGATTTCGGGCGTACCCGTCGCGAAATATAGGCCGAATAGAGCAAAACCACTCCAAAGGTGATGGCAATCGCATGGCTGGGCACCTTCGTCGCGATATACGCTCCCAGGAGAGCGCCGATCGTGGTGGCAATCTCGAGAAACATACCGATGCGAATGTTGGAGAATCCTTCTTTGACATAAGCCGCTGCGGCTCCGGACGAGGTTGCGATCACCGAGACCAGGGACGCGCCGATGGCGTAGCGGATATCCACTTTAAAAAACAATGTGAGCAGCGGCACTAACACCACACCGCCGCCAAGTCCGGTGAGGGAACCGAGAAGGCCGGCACAAAACGAGCCGATCGCCACCAATACGGTGAAAACAATGACGGTCATCCGGCCTCCACAGACGCGGATCCGCGAAGTTCAGCTTGAGATGATATGTAACAGAAAGCAGGCGGCATCTTCAGGCGCAAGAGTGATTATCTGATCTCAAATAGTACAGGCTGCGGTTCGCCGTTTTGCCAAACCGTCAGTTCACTGTGTTGTTTCTTCCACGCTGTTTCTTCTGATCCTTTGCTGGCGTGCCTGGCTTAATAATATCGGCGATCGTGGTGTTTTCCAGAATTTGCGCGGCCGCATCCCGTACTTGCAGGAAAACCTGGTACAGGGCGCGATGCTCGGCGTCACGATCAATGAGGGTTCGCAGTTGCCCCGCATCCCCGAAGGGTGCCAGTGGCCCATCCACCAGACGGACGATCTCACTCAAACGGATCTCGGAAGGTGGACGGCGAAGCTGATACCCGCCTTTCGCCCCGCGCGCGCTTTCTACGATCCGGGCGTTCTTTAGCTCCAGAAGGATCAGTTCGAGAAACTTTTCCGGCAGGTCTTCCTCATAGGCAATGTCGCGGATCTTGATGGCTCCCTGCTGATAATGGCGGGCCAGCATCATCGTCGCTTGTAGCGCGTACAGTCCCTTTTGTGAGATCTTCACTCTGCGGCTCTCCCAGGATGATCGCGCCCGCGGCGCCGGACGACTCCAAGAACCCCAAAGCTTCAAGGTTCGCCCTAAGGTTTGGCTCCAGATTACAGAAACACCTTAATTGTATACGGCCCGCAATGCAATTCCGGGCTTCGTGATGGGCTTGATACCTTCGTGCCGGACGGGCGGTCAACCGAACTCTGGGTTGTTGCATCTTTCCATTCTTGGGGCGTTAACGGCCTTGGGGACTTTTGCATGGGAATCATTGCGGAGGATCTACTTTGAAAAACCTCTTCATCACTGTCGCACTGACGCTGTTTCTAGGTCTTAGCACCGCCTCAGCCCAGGAGATCGATATCGGTTTCGGTCTCGGTACCGTGAGCGCGCCGACCAGCTCTGCGGAGTCTGTCTATTCGCCCGGCTCCCAGGGAGGGGGCATCTATCCCGGATTGAGTGGCGATTTCCTGCTGAAAAAGACCGTGGGCGTACAGGGCGAAATCTTCTGGCGGGGAAGCCAGGGACTTTACAATGGCTATCAGCCCTACCGCCCCGTTTTTTGGGACTTCAGCGGCATCTGGCTGCCCCATCTGGCAAAACACGTGACCGGCGAGTTGGTCGCGGGGATTGGCGTGGAGAGCATTCGCTTCTATACGAATTATTACAATTGCAGCTACATCACTGGCTGCACCAATTACACCAGCAGCAACCACTTTATGGGCGACTTCGGCGGGGGGATTCGCTTCTATCCCATTGGCAACTTCTTTGTACGTCCCGAGGCCCGCCTCTATCTCATCCACAACAACGTCGAATTCAACTCCAATCATGCGACCCGCTACGGCGTGACCATCGGTTATAGCTTTCGCTGATAAAGGATGTCGGCGCTGGGACTGCTTTGGCCCGGCGCCGCAATCCTGTAAACTCACAGTATCTTGATCCACAGTCGCAAAACGATGACCCGAGCTTCGTTCGCCAGGAACTCGACGCTTTGACTGGCGCCGCATCGATTCCAGCCATAGAGCGAAAGAGCCAAGGCATCTCCCGCATCGGGGGATGGGCCGCCATCCTTCTCATCTTTTTCGCAGTTTACCTGGGCTCGTCCTTTACGCCTTCCCTGCAGGACGACGCAGATTCATCGCACGCCGAGGCCGCCCGCGAAATGATGGTCTCGGGCGACTACGTAACCCTGCACATCAACGGGGTGCGCTACCTCGAGAAGGCTCCTCTGATGTATTGGTTGGTAGCCTTCAGCTATCGAATTTTTGGAATCAACGAGTTTGCCACGCGCCTGCCTACGGTACTGGCCATGTTCTTGCTTGTGGTTCTGGCTGCTCGCTGGGCAACCCGGGCTTTTGATGCCCGGTCGGGCATTTATGCCGGCCTCTTTGTCACCACCGCCGCTGGATTCTTCCTGTTCACCCGCATTCTGATCCCTGAGGCGCTGCTGAGCCTATTCATTGCGGCCTCGTTTTATTTTTTTGTGACGGCACTCCAGGCTCGTGGCTCCGCCTGGCGTTGGTACCTCGGGTACTCCTGCCTGGCGCTGGCAGTCCTGACGAAGGGTCTCATCCCGCTCGTGTTCGTGGGAATCTCTGCCATCATTTACATCGTCATAACCGGCGATTGGCGGCGATGGCGGGAGTTCCATCTCCCCTCTGGGCTACTGCTTTTCTTCATGATTGCAGCCCCTTGGCACATCCTGGCGGGGATCCGTAATCCGCGTTTCCTCTGGTTCTACTTCGTCAACGAGCACTTTCTGAGGTTTTTGGGGAAACGCTACCCGGTGGACTACAACAAGGTCCCGGCGCTTCTTTATTGGAGCCTGCACCTGGTGTGGCTGTTTCCTTGGAGCCTGTTTCTGCCGCTCGCTCTTCGCGACCTTGGGCGGAATCTCAAACGGTTCCGACAGCCCTCCGATGTCAGTTTTGCCGACCGGACAACCGTCCTATGCTGGATTTGGGCAGGCATCGTGCTCACTTTCTTCGCCTTTTCAACCAGCCAGGAATATTACACATTTCCTGCTTACTTCCCGTTCATCTTGCTGCTGGCGAGCGCTACAGCCCGCGAAGAAGAATCCGAACGACATCGCGGATGGCTAATGGGAGTTACGGCGGTCATCGCCGTTCTCGCTTGCGTCGCGGCGGCGGCCCTTATTGCCGGCCTTTGGACGTCGCGCCATCTCCCGTACGTCGCCGACATCGGCACGGTACTGGCCAAGCACAATATGGCGGAAGATACCCTCTCCATGTCGCACATGCTCGATTTGACCGGGGAATCCTTCGCAGCCCTGCGTCTGCCGGCCATGCTCGCAGTAATCGCGCTGATTGCGGGTCCGCTGAGCAGCCTCTACTTTCGGATGCGCCGCAAGAATTATGCGGCTACGCTCGCGCTGGCGTTCACTATGGGGCTGTTCCTGGTTGCGGCCCATGTAGCCTTGAATCGCTTCGATCCGTATCTCTCTTCGGCAAGGTTGGCAGAACAGATCAAACCTGAGATTCAATCCTCGGACCAGATCATGATTTATGGAGATCAGGCCTTCGGGTCGTCCTTGCTCTGGTATTTGCGCAGGCCTGTCTATCTGGTGAACGGGAGAACCACGTCAATGTGGTTTGGTTCAACTTATCCCGACGCGCCCAGAATATTTCTCGATAACCAGGATCTTCTGGCGGCCTGGAATTCTTCGTGCCGGGTGTTTCTGTTCGTCCCTTCCTATGAGAGAGCAACGGTCGATTCGCTACTTCCGAATCAGAAGTTCGTTGCAGCGGAAGGCTCAGGCAAGATTATCTACAGTAACCGGCCCTGAGGGGCTTTTTTCTTGGGTCGACGGACCGCCAACCCTGACCATTTTTCCGTCTTGCTCTAACTGATAGGTCTCGTTCCGCCAGACGATGGTATTGCCGAAGAAACTGGCGCACCAATAGCAGAAGCCTGCGAAGTCCCGAACCGGATAAAGCCAGCACTCCGTGAGAGCCCGCCGGTCCCTTACTACGAACCAGCCCGCTAGCACTGCCAAGGCCATGCGATTAGCAACCGCCGCACCGAGAAAGCCGACTGCCAGCAGGACATGACCTGTAAGCAGGGCTATGGCTGCCCCGAATAATCCGAACGGCATAGCAAAAGTAAGGCCGGAGCCGATGTGTCCGGCCGGGCGCGAGAACCGCGTGCTCTTCATCCAGCGGATCTGATGCTGCAGCGACTGCGAGAAATCCCGGTTAATCACGACATGATCGATAACGTATTTCGAGAGGATGACCTTATAACCGGCCTCGAACACACGCTTACCCAGCAAGTAGTCGTCGGCGCAGTAGTCCGCCAGGGCGGAAACCCCCATGGCCTTTTCCAGGGCATCGCGGCGAACCGCCATGGTTGGCCCAAGCGCGAATCGCATCTCCTCAAGCATGTTGGCCACGACCACTCCTGAGGTCATTTCTACCGACATCCCCAGTCCTTCCAGGCCGGACCACAGGCCGCCGGTCGGGACGCCGCGATAGAGACAAGTCACCAGACCGATCCGACGATCCAACAAAGGCGCTACCACCTCACGCAGGTAACTGCCGCTGACATGGACGTCGCTGTCACTGATGACCAGGTAATCGGTAGATGCCTCGGCGTACATTTTTTCCAGGGAGCATATCTTCGCATTAGGCCGGTCGGGCGGACCCGAGGTCACAATCTTGGCTTTGACTCCGGGATACTTCTTGTGTAGCTTGCGCACGACCTCCAGCGCCGGGTCAGCGGGGTCCCGGGCTCCAAAGATGATTTCGAAATGGGGGTAGTCCTGGGCGAAAAAGCTTTCCAGGTTCGCCTCTAAGTTCGGTTCCATGCCATGGAGAGGCTTGAGCATGGTCACGTCTGGCCAGCTGCCAGACGGGGGAAATCCAGGCTGCCGAAGATGCCGCCAGGAAGCGACCATCACCAGCAGAAGAAAGACGGTGCAGGCGAGCAGTCCAGCGGCAGCGGCGCACAGTAAAGCCCACGTAATCATCGGCCCGTTTCCTTGCCCCCCGCTTCCGGCCCTTTCTGGTAGATGCACGGACTCGCAACTATGCAAATCGTAGCAGTTTCCGGGAACTGGAAGCGGTACAACCAGTGTAATCTGCGTCCGAGAGAACCGTCCAGAACCAGCTTCATGCGGCCTGATACCGGACCATTCCTGCCCTACTCTACTCTCCGGCACCCGCCTCGGCGGCTCACTTAATAATATGTAACTGTTCCGGCCTACCTTTGCTAGAATCCCTAAGCGAGGGGGAATTACATGGCAAATCTAGTTCAAGTATTGAGCGCGCTTCACAAAGAACAAAAGCGCTTGCAAGGTAAACTCCAAAGTGTAGATGCCGCGATCGCGGCTCTGCGAGGAATTAACGGAGGCGGACGCAACATCACGTCCATCTCCCGGCCCCGTCGCCAGCTCTCGGTGGCAGCCCGCAAACGTATTGCGGCCGCCCAGCGGGCTCGGTGGGCAAAGTTCAGGGCGCAGAAGAAGGCGGCTGCATAGTTACTTTCTGCTTTGCGGGTGGAAGCGGGTCCTTCTCCCGAATTTCCCGCTTCCGCAGCCTTTCTCGCTGCAATCCGGTGCCCGCAGTTTCCAAGGCGCTAGTGCGAGGGAACTGACTTGGATGCCGGGAAGAAGCAACCTCCCGCCAGTACTTTTTCAACTGCTTCCACCAGGTCGCGCCCCGCGGTGCTCTTACACACCGCTCCACGGATGTTCCCCCCTCCGAAATGGCTTACCAGTTCCTCTGAAACGTGTAGAGAGAAGAGGATGACGGGTATGTCGCGAAGGGAACGGTGAATCAACCGGGCGGCTTCCAGACCATTCATGGAGGGCATGGTGACATCCATGATGATGACGTCAGGGTGTAATTGCGCACTCTTTTCAACCGCATCTCGGCCGTCACAAGCCTCGGCACAGATCTTCCAATTGGGCCTGCTCTCCAATAAGTTGCGAATTCCCATGCGCATGACCTCGTGATCGTCGGCAATGAGGATGCGAATGTGACTCTTGGCTACAGCGGGGCTCGGGCTTACGTCCGTGCTTGTCATCTGATTTGCCAGCTCCAACAAAGCGTTAGAACGTTTCGTCGCACGGTCGCGATTGCTGGCCAGAGAAGCAGTGCGAACCTGGCGAGGAGGCAGCCCCACATGTTCGGAATAAGTTGTCCGGAAAGTGTCTGGCTGCCGATTGGCCCCACTTTAACCGGTCAATGACTTTCGAACAATGGCTCGGGAGTGGAGGGCGCTGGCACCATCGTGCTAAAGGAAAATACCGACTACACGCGAGCTTCGACCGGGGCAGCGGAATTCTTTCCGAGATTGGCCAGCATCTCAGCCGAAAGGCCGGTCTTTCCGCCCATGCGTACTTGCAGCCCAGGAGCGATCACTCGAGGCTTGCGCTGACGTCGAAGAGCGAGCGATTGCATGCTGCCACCCTCCTGTCGCCTGGTTAGCAGTTCCTGAATGCGCTGCTTTGCCTTATGAAGCTGCGATTTTGAGTTGCCGATCGAGCAGTCGAGCAACCGGGCGATTTCCTGGTGCTCGTAACCTTCGACTTCGTGCAATAGAAAAATCGTCCGGTAGCCTGCCGGAAGGTCGCGAATGGCACGCCCTAAGGCGATTCGATCAACCGTGCCCGTCAGTTGATCATCTCGCACTCCGTAGTCTCTGCGGATGGAGCGCCCGTCCTTTTGCCGGCAAGGTTCATCGAGCGAAATCTGCCGTAGCGCCCGCTTGCGAAAATGCATCAGCACGGTATTTACTGCCACGCGGTACAGCCAGGTAGACAACGCCGAGTCCCCGCGGAAGGTCGCAAGCTTGCGAAAGACCTGCACAAATGCGTCCTGCGTAAGATCTTCTGCCTCCGCCGAGTTGTTGGTCATGCGCAGGCAGACGGAGTAAACGCGAGGTTTGTGGGCGAAAAAAAGAGCAGTGAAAGCCTCTGAATCGCCGCGTTGCACTCTTTGAATCAGTTCCCGGTCGGAATTGAAAGCTGCAGTTGCGTTTTTTCCGTTCACGCTATCTCCTTATCAGCACACCGCTTGTGGTTGTGGATAGCAACCAGGCTTCAAGTCGAGCCTAGGCTGATGGGAAGGTAAGGTCTATCCGGTGCAGGCTGTAGGCTACCTTTCGATTTGCTGTAGCGATACAAAAGGGGCACGCTACGGCCCGATCTCTTCAAGAAAGCAAAAACCCGCTCCGGCTTCGGAGCGGGTGAAAGGATGGCCGTTGGATTACTCTAGAGCCGGTTGCACCACATGCACAATATTGTTGCGCACGGCATACAGTACAAGATCGCTGACCGAGTGAATTTGCAGTTTGCGCATGATATTGGAGCGGTGCGTCTCCGCCGTCTTGACGCTCAGACCCAAGGTCACGGCCACCTCCTTGGTGCTTTTTCCTTCGGCCAGCAACTGGACTATCTCTCGTTCTCGCGGCGTCAGACGGTTGCGTCCGAGTTGCGCCGAGCTGGGAGCTACTCCTCCCTTGAGATATCCCTCCAGCACCATGGCCGCCACTTTCGAGGTGAAGTAAGTCTTATCCCGGCGCAGGGCTTCGACAGCCGCCACCAGGTCGCGGGCCGCATCCGACTTTAGGAGGAAACCACGCGCACCCGCGTTGAGCACCTCGCGCACGACGGAGTCAGAGTCGTGGAGCGTCAAAACAAGGATTTTGGCCTCGGGGTTGACTTTGAGAATCTGCCGTGTCGCCTCCAGGCCGTTCAGGCTGGGCATCCCGATGTCCAGGATGACGATGTCGGGTTTTACTTCCGCTGCTTTTTCGACCGCCTCGCGTCCGTCCGCCGCTTCGCCGCAAACCTCCCAGTCTGGCTGGGCCTGCAACAGCGCGATCAGGCCTTTACGAACGACTTCATGATCATCTGCGATAAAAATGCGAAATGCCAAGGATCACCTCCAAGTGTTAGTTGGTCTTCCTCGCGAGCTCGTCAGCTCGCTCCACCAGTGTGGCCACTTGAAACGTGCCCAGAGAAACGGAGAGAACGCCCTGCGACGATCTCTGTTTATGGAAACTCCGTGTTTTAACAGTGTGCACCACGATTGCCAAATCCGCCTGTCGTTTCAGAAAGAAAGACTTACAGCTATCCCCGTCTTCGAACGGCGTGTAATTTTTGCCCGGTCCCTTCCCCAGAGCAACACGCTGCGGAGAAAGCCGCCCTAAGGACAAACCCCAAGGCAAGCGCAAAAGTTGCGGAAGACTGTCAGCACCGGCTGACGGGTGTCGAAGGATGAGATTCTTGCACAAGCGCCATATTTCCTTGGGCGGATTGGTGGCAAGGCTCGAGCGGAATCAGCTTAAGCCCCTGCAACGGCTCAAGAGTGATGGAATAGTCGGCAGCACAAGCGCCACAAAGCCAGAAGTGAGTGGTTTGACGCTTGGGCTTTTCGTCAAAAGGGAGGGCGGCGTTGTCGGAGGCTGCAACCGAAATGGAGACAACCTCGAACTGAAAAAGCCGACCCTCCGCGAAGGAACGCAAGGCTACGCGGCAGGCAGGATTTACGCAGTGGGTGAGCACACGAAACTCCATTCCCGACTTGGCGTTCTAGCCTTTACGGTAGCGCTGGAAGAAGAAAAAACCAATACAGCATTCGCTGTAGTCGACCGACCTGCGGGGGTCCCAACCCCGTCTCTTGCTACCCGTGTCGCTAATCCGCCGCTATTTCCTGCGGCTCTGACTGCATTTCACGCCGCAGTTGAGCCTCGTAAGCCGCCATCTGGGATTCCATATCCTCGCGCGCCTTACGCCGCTCGATGATCTGGTCGCGGTACCGGCGCAGGAAGTAATCGATGGTCTCGACCCGGATCCTGATCGAACCCGTAGGCTTGTTCTCATCCAGATCCTTGAAGCAGAAGTAAGGCGTTCCCGACTGTTCGATAATCCCCTCGATGACGCCATAGATGGGAGCATCATGCCCGCACTTGAAGCTCGACATCTCCAGCGCCACCAGGTTCGGATGCCGGGCCGTAAACTTCGCCGCCCAAACCTTGTGGTTCGTGCTGCAGGAGTACGAGTTCTTCCAGACGTCTGTAATCTCGAGTGGTGAGCTGATGAGACCGGCCCGCACTTCCTCGCCAAACAGCCGTTCCAGCATGTCTTCGTCGAGTGGCAGGGTGCTCTGCGAGAAGATGGGGTAGCCCAGCTTCTGAAATTCGTCCATGATCTCGTGGTTCAAACCCGGATCGTGATGATACACGCGCCCCAGCATGACGATCCCGATGCGGTCTTCGCGTTCCAGTTGATCGAGCACCTGCCGGGCCCGCTTGCGGATGCTGTTTTCGTAGTCGCTCAGCGCTGCGTATCCTTGCTCAATGGCACGGTCGTTTTCTTCCTCCGACAAGCCCAGGATCGGCTGCCACGCCCGGTACATCTGGTAGGAGAAAAGTTTGCGGTCCGAGAAGTTCAGGATGGGATCCACATACTTGACGTTGTGCTCGGCGAAGACATCCGACTCTTTCGTAAACGCCGCTTTTACCGTCTCGGGCGTCGCGGTCACTGTCGGACACGCATTGTTGCCTACAACCTTGAGCAGCGGGGTTGTCAGCACGTCGTACATGGGGAAGAAGATCGCGTTTAAGGGCTTCTTCCGGTGTTTTTCCTGAATCAGGTTATAGACGTGGGGGATGCCGATCTTAGCAGGGAAACAAGGATCAATGGCTCCGCGGTTCGCGCCCGCACGGTACAGTTCCGGGCTGGTGTAATCGGAGTACACGATGTTCTCCGGTTGCACCCCTAGACTGGCGAGATAAGCATTGAAAAGGGGAGCGTAAGCATAGGCGTTCAGAACCCGCGGGATGCCGATGCGGACGTTCTTCCGGTTCTCCATCAGCGCGACGCGCTCTTTGGCCGCCTTCGTCCACGCTCGCGCCGGAATCGAGTCCGCCACATTCTTCGGGTTGCGCGGCCGGAAGACTTCCTTGGAGGCGATGTCAACGAAGTTGGGATGGGCGTCGCGCAGCGACTCAATCCCCGCCTTGATTTCTTTCATCTCGTTGACGTCTTCCACCGTGCCCTTTTCGCAGGTCGCGATGATCAGCCGCTGCTCGTTCTCCATCAGTGGAACCTTGGTGACTTTCTTGAGCGGCACGAAACTGGTGTCGTTTGTTGTTTTGATGTCAATGAAGGTACGCAGGCAATTGTTCTTACAGAAGTTGCAGCGCGTTTCTTCGTTGCGCGTGGTGCGATATTGAATCCGGCGCACGGCGTCTAATCCGACAAAGCTGGTCTGCAGGCCATTCCTCCAGAGACGCAGTGACTCGACCGCAGCCCCGATCGCCCCCGACTCACCGCAATGCTCGTGCACGATGATCTCGGGTTGTTTGCCGGCCGCGCGGAAGCTGTTGTGGATGAAGTCCACCTCGGCCTTGACCACGGCCAGGTTGTTCTGGGTTCCACCCTGGAGTACGAAACGCGACCCCAGCGCCGCCAGGTTCGGAATGCTGGCGACGTAGAGAAATACGTTCTTGGGAAGCACCGCCGCCAAGCCAGCCAGGATTTCTTCCGCTCTCCAGCCCTGACGCTGGAAGTTCACAATGTCCGACTGCATGAACACCGCGCAGCCGTAGCCAAATACCGGCATGGCTTGCGCGGAGAATGCGATATCCGCGTATTCCTCAACTTTCAGGCCAAAACCCTCGGCGGTCGACTGCAGAAAGTATCCGTTGCCCGCCGAGCATTGGGTGTTCAGCTTGAAATCTTTCACGCGGCCGTTGTGCAGGACAATCAGCTTGATGTCCTGCCCACCAACGTCTACGATCACGTGCGGGTCTTCATAAAATTTCAGGGCCGATTCGGTGTGCGCAACCGTCTCCACCAGTGCTACATCGGCCTTTAGAACATCTTTCAGAATGTCTTTGGCATAGCCGGTCGTACCCACTCCCAGGACTTCGAGCTTCGCGTTCTGGTCTTCGACCTGTTTCCGCAGGTTCTCGAACATCTCGATGGTGTCCTGGATGGGGTTGCCATTGGAAAGCTGGTACGACTTGCAGAGGATGTCTCCCTTTTCGTCCACCAGCACCGCCTTTGTCGAGGTGGAACCGCCGTCGATCCCCACAAACCCGGCCACCGTCTGATTCTTTTGGAAGGTCGCTGCGATGAACTTCTTGCGCCGATACTTCTCTTTGAAGCGATCGAGCTCCGACACTTCGGCGACTAAACCTTTCCCGCCCGATTTCGCCTTCTCCTCGGCTCGTCCGAACTCGATGTAGTGCAGCAACTGGTCGAACCCGCGATAGCAACCAATACAATCCTCTTCGCCCTTGCCGAACTCGATCGCCCCGAGCGCGGCAAAGTACTGGGCGTTCTGCGGAACCTTGATCAGCTCCTCGGGCCTGGATCCGGCCGGTACCTCGACCTTGCGCTCCGCCCACATGCGGGGAATATTCGCCTGCCAGGCCTCCCTCATGCCGCGGATAAAACTGTTGGGGCCGCCGAGCAGCAGCACATGCGGGCGCAAGGTGTGCCCGCGCGTCAGCACGCTGAGGTTCTGCAGCACGATGGCGTCGAACAGGGAAGCCATGAGCTCGTCTGGCGGGGTGCCGACTTTCTGCAG
>Ga0335085_10004216_pt1 | contig 24049 bp, 21 predicted proteins | sample Lox_Sample_45_FD_206712 | JGI IMG/M metagenome (GOLD analysis project Ga0335085, IMG submission 206712) | Soil microbial communities from Loxahatchee National Wildlife Refuge, Florida, United States - Lox_Sample_4.5 | ecosystem: Environmental > Terrestrial > Soil > Wetlands | place: USA...
GTGGTCAGAGAACAGAGAACAGAGAACAGAGAACAGAGAACAGAGAACAGAGAACAGAGAACAGAGAACAGAGAACAGAGAACAGAGAACAGAGAACAGAGAACAGAGAACAGAGAACAGAGAACAGGCTCTTATGGCTAACGATCCGGCAATCATCGACGAGATGCTGCGCAATACGAAGACCATCGCTGTCGTTGGCATGAGCGACAAGACTTGGCGCGCGAGCCACAATATCGGCAAGTATCTCGCCGAGCACGGCTATCGCGTGTTCCCGGTGAATCCGGCGCTCGAAGAGATCCTGGGGATGCACTGCTATGCGGGTCTCGATGCCGCGCAGGCCGCCGCCCATGCTGAGACGGGGAAGGGAATCGACCTTGTCGATGTGTTTCGTGCGTCAGAGAATGTGCCGCCCATTGTCGACGATGTGATTCGCTTGCGGATTCCCTATCTGTGGCTGCAGGACGAGGTGATTCACGACGAGGCGATTGCGCGGGCGCGGGCGGCGGGCGTGAAGTGCGTGCAGAATGACTGCATCTTTCGCGAGCATGCGAAAAGGCCGCGGAGCTAGCGGTGCTAGCGGAGTTAGAGAGTTAGCGAGCCTGCAAGTCAGCTTGCCAACCGGTCAATGAGCCGCCGCACGCGTTAAAGACTGCGACGTTCGTCCGGTAAACTGAGTCCAATCCTTTAGAGCCCGAGCCGCTTTCAAATTATGCGCCGATTCCTACCGATCTTCGCGCTCCTAGCCGTCGTCGCTTGCGCTGTCCGCGGCGTGGCATCTGATTCGGCCGATGCAGCGCATCTGCACGTGCAGCTGGTGTTTCCGAGCGCCGATCTTTATCCGGGCGGGGCGAATGAGGCGGGACTCTATTTCAAGCTTGAGCCAGGCTGGCACGTTTATTGGCAGAACGCGGGGGATTCCGGCGAACCGCCGCGGATCAAATGGACCTTGCCCGAAGGAGTTACTGCCGGGGCGCTTCAGTTTCCTGCACCGAAGCGGCTGCCGCTTGGCCCGCTGATGGACTTCGGCTACGAGAATGAAGTGCTCTTTCCATTTTCGTTTGCGGTTGCGGACAGTGTGAAGCAGGGACCCGCGGTGCTGGACGCGAAGGTGAGTTGGCTGGTTTGCCGCGAGGTTTGCATTCCGGGCAAGGCTGAGCTCGAAGAGAACGTGCAGTTGCTTCATGCCGCGCCGATGGCCGGAGTGGTTTCCGGTGCAGATCAAGCGATCTGGAACCGCTTCACGAATTCGCTTCCGCAGCCGCTGCCGGCGGCCGACAGCGCGATCTTTCAGCCGACCGCAGCGGGTTTTCGCGTTGCCGTAACGACGGGTCAGCGCGAGACGCAGGCTGAGTTCTTCCCGGATGATCAGAACATCATTGACAATCCCGCGCCGCAGACGGAGACACCGACGCCGAAGGGATTCGTTCTCGATCTAAAAAAGGACGCGAGCCTTACGGCAAGTCCGGCGAAGCTCAACGGCGTAATCGAACTTTCCGGCGGCAGGAATTACGAGATTGCAGCGACGCCGGGAACTGTTGCGGCTCCGGCACCGGCGCGCGCATTTTCATTTGCGGCGCTCGCGCGCATTGTTGGTCTTGCGTTTCTCGGCGGCCTGCTGCTGAATCTTATGCCCTGCGTTTTTCCGGTGTTGTTCTTGAAGGGTCTGGCGCTGGTCAACTCCGGCAACGAAGAAAAGCACAAGCTGCGCGCGCATGGTTTTGTGTATACAACCGGCATTCTTGTTTCGTTCTGGGCGCTGGTGGCGTTGCTGCTGGGATTGCGCGCGGCAGGGGCTACGCTCGGTTGGGGATTCCAGTTCCAGTCGCCGGTTTTTCTTTCGCTCATGGCCGGATTGCTGTTCTTTCTCGGTCTCTCGCTGGCGGGGCAATTTGAAATTGGCCTGACGCTGACGAGCGCCGGAGGGTCACTGGCGGCGAAACAAGGCTCTGCGGGAAGCTTCTTTACCGGAGTGCTGGCCGTGGTTGTGGCCACGCCATGCACAGCGCCGTTTATGGGGGCGGCGATCGGGTACGCGCTCGCGCAACCGGCAGCGGTGACGTTTGCAGTTTTCACTTCGCTTGCTCTCGGCCTGGCTGCGCCGTATGTCGCACTGACGTTGCAGCCGGCGTGGACGCGATTGCTGCCCAGGCCCGGCGCGTGGATGGACATTCTGAAGCAAGCCGTCTCGGTACCGATTTTTGGAACCGTGATCTGGCTGGCATGGGTGATTGCGGGGGCGTATGGGGCGGGACTGCTTCTTGCCCTGCTGTCTGAGTTTCTGCTGCTCGCGATCGCGGGTTGGTTCATGGGGCGGTGGCCGGCGAAACGGTGGGCGACTTCGATTGCAGTGTTGATTGTTGCCGCAGTGGTGACGGCGTGCTTTGTTGCGCCGAAGGAACTCGCCAGCGCGCCGTCTGCCGCTCCCACTGCGTCGTCGCCGGGAAGCGGCGGGACTGCGGGCGAATCGTGGCAGCCATGGTCGGCGGACGCCGTTCAGAAGGCGCTCGCAGGGGGGCAGCCGGTTTTTGTGGACTTCACTGCGAGCTGGTGTTTGAGCTGCCAGGTGAACGAGCGAGTGGCGCTCGACAGGCCGGAAGTGATGCAGGCGTTTCAGTCGGCAAACGTGGCTTTGTTTAGGGCGGACTGGACGCGCGAAGATCCGGAGATTACTCAGGCCCTCACTGATCTTGGACGCAGCGGAGTTCCGGTGTACGCACTTTACACGCCGGGGCAGAGCGCGCCGCAGCTTTTGCCGCAGGTGCTGACGGCGGGGATCGTGATTGACGCGGTGTCGCAATTGGCCAAGGGCGCTCAGAAGAATCAAGGCGCGGCGAATTAAGAAAAGCAGATTTAGGTTTCGCGCCGCCCCTACGGGGCTGCGGATTCCGTTGCGCTGCATTCCCAGGACTGCGTCCGCTGCGGCGGACTTGTCCTGGGCTATTCTCGACTCGTCCCTCCGGGACGAATAGCATCAGTCCGTTGAACCGGCGTTTGGCATCAGCCGGGTGACCGGGCATGACTTTGGAGTGCCTGACACTCGGCGTGGAACCCGCATCTTAATGCCGAGGAGGCGAGATGATCCCGAAAACAGATTCCACGCATGAGATGCCCGGTGGCCAAATCGAACACAAGAAGGATGACGGCGTGGTCAACGATTCGCTGGGGACGGTGGATCCAGCCGATTCAACCGGTACGGAGGAAGACAAGGAAACCGGCGGCGCGAAGACAGGGAAGGACTGAAACGAGATGCAGGTCCTTCGACTCCGATCGCTGGGGCGATCGTCGCTCAGGATGACAGCACCACTGGGAGCGATTGGGATCGGGGCAAGTTGGCAAAAAAGGTTTCGGGGAGAGCGGTGTGCTATCCCAGGTCCCCAGATGCGAGGGACCCTTCGACAGGCTCAGGGCCGGCTCTCGGGCACCCGACGAAACCTCAGGCGCGTGCCCCCAGGTCTCGACTTCGAGACCCGGGAAACACACAGTTCAATTTAATCTATGGTCTTGCATTTCGACTCAAGACCGCTTACGCGTGCGCGTGTTCGCGAACGTGATCGAGCGACGCCCTCGCGCCTCTTTCGAGCTCTTGAGTGGTTGGTTTGGAAACGGTTTGGCTGATCGACCATTTGAGTCCGAAGGGATCGCGCAGTTGGCCGTAGCGCTCACCCCAGAACTGATTTTCGATCGGGAGCGTCACTTGCGCGCCTGCCGCCACGGCCTGCTTCCAGGCGGTGTCGGCATTCTGAACTTGCAGGTGCAGAATCACCGGGCTTCCGCCCAGCGCTTCGGCCGTTGTCGGCTTTTCACCCATGGATGCGGACATGTCGTCATTCAGGTAAAGGGTGCCACCGTTGATTTCGAGAGATGCGTGCATGATTTTGTTGGAGCCGGGTGCATTGAAGCGCGATACCTCGGTTGCGCCAAAAGCTTTCTTATAAAAATCGATGGCTTTGGCGGCGTTGCTAACGATAAGGTGGGGAACGAAACCCTTGCAATCGCTCATGGAGATTCCTCCTGGGGGATAATTTATGAGCGTGCGCGGCGTGCCTTTCGAAAGCGCACACGGCGAGTATAGCGCCGGCGTTGTACCTGCCCGATGACGTGCGGTAGGCGTGTCCGAGAATCCTGTGGATCGCGCCCAACTGTTTCGATCCAGCGCAATTTTTTTTGAGGTCAGCGTAACGATTTGCAAGGGCGAGGCAACGCGCTCCCATTCTTCGTTGTCGATCCTGCACCTCAGTACAATTTTCCGAACTCCGAATCTGTGCTATCATGCTAGCAGTGGAGGTTCCAGTGGCCCAGATCCTGATTCGCAATCTGGACGATCGCGTGAAAGCCCACATTCAGCGCCGTGCCAAGCGCAACGGCCGCAGCATGGAGGCCGAGGTGCGGGAGATTGTCACCGACGCGCTCAAGCAAGAGGAGAAGACCCCTGCGGCAGGGTTCGGCACGGCCTCGGTGGCGCTGTTTAGTGGCAGCGGCGTCTTTCTGGATAAACCGATTCGCGAGTGGCGCGGCTACCCTCTTAAGCCGATTTCGTTCGACAAGTGATCGTCCTGGACACGAACGTGGTTTCTGAGATCATGCTTCCGAAGCCGGATGCGCGTGTTACTCGATGGCTCGATCAGCAACCTCGCACCTCGATCTGGACAACCTCCGTTACTGTTTTTGAGATTCGCTTCGGCCTGGAGACGATGCCGATGGGGAGGCGTCAGGCCAGTCTTGCGGCCTCGTTCGAGCGCTGGTTAGTCGATGTTGTCGAGCAGCGGATCGCCATCTACGACGAAACGGCGGCCCGCGTGGCGGCAAGTCTGGCGGCACAACGCGAGAAACGAGGCCGCCCTGGCGAGCTGCGCGACACCATGATTGCCGGGATCACCCTCGCCTCGCATGCGACGTTAGCGACGCGCAACGTCAAGCACTTTGAGGATATTGCCAAATCGGTTGTGAATCCGTGGGACGCGTAGAGACGGGCCACCGCGTCACTGCTCAGGCACGCTTGGCGGCGCGAATTTTTCTGATCTCTTCCATGCGGGCGGCGAGTTGCTTTTCGCGGCCCTCCTGCGTGGGGTGATAGTACGTGCGGCCTTTGAGTGAATCGGGCAGGCAGTCCATGTCGGCGACTTTGTTTTCTTCGTCGTGCGCGTAGCGGTAGCCTTCGGCGTAGCCGAGGTCCTTCATCAACTTTGTTGGCGCGTTGCGCAGGTGCAGGGGAACAGGCTCCTGGCGGGTGTGCTCGATGTCGTCTTGCACGGCGCCGAAGGCCTTGTAAACGGCATTCGATTTTGGCGCGAGCGCGAGATAGACGACGGCTTCGGCCAGCGCAAGATCGCCTTCGGGCGAGCCGAGAAAATCGTAGGTGTCTTTCGCGGAGAGGCAGAGATGCAGGGCCTCAGGCGCGGCGAGGCCGATATCTTCGACAGCCATGCGGACGATGCGGCGAGCGAGATAAAGAGGGTCTTCACCGCCGGCGAACATGCGGCCGAGCCAGTAGAGAGCCGCGTCGGGATCGGAGTTGCGCACGCTCTTGTGGAGCGCGGAGATCAGGTTGTAATGCTCTTCGCCGGCCTTGTCGTACATGAGCACGCGGCGCTGCGCGGCCTCGGCGGCGATTTCTTTGGTGATGCAAATTGCGGATGGGGAGGACTTTCCCTCAGGGGCTAAAGCCCTAACCTTTTCTTGTTGCGCTTGCGGCACGGCTGAAGCCGTGCCCTGATACAAAGCCGACGGGATGGAGGCCTGGGGACGTTCATCGGCCGCCGCCAGAGCGAGCTGCGCGGCAACTTCAAGCGTGTTGTAGGCGTTGCGAACATCGCCGCTGGAGTAGCCGGCCATCAATTCGAGCGCATCGTCGTCGGCGGTCAATTGCATTGCGCCGAGGCCGCGTTCGTTGTCGGCGAGGGCGCGCTTGAGCAGCATGACAATCTGCTCGTCTTTGAGCGGTTCGAGCACATAGACGCGGCAGCGCGAGAGCAGCGCCGAGATGATTTCGAAGGAAGGATTCTCGGTGGTAGCGCCGATGAGACGGATGGTGCCGCGCTCGACGTACGGCAAGAAGGCATCCTGCTGCGCCTTGTTGAAGCGATGAATCTCGTCAACGAAGAGAATGGTGCGCGAGTGCAGTTGGGAGGCCTTGGCCGCCGTGACCATCACCTGCTTGATCTCCTTGATGCCGCTGGTGACGGCGGAGAACTCGATGAAGCTGGCCTTGGTAGTTTCGGCGATGATTTTGGCCAGAGTGGTTTTGCCCACTCCGGGCGGACCCCAGAAGATCATGGAGCTGGCGTCGTCGTGCTCGATCTGGACGCGCAGCGGCTTGCCAGGCCCGACGAGATGCTCCTGGCCGACGAGTTCGTCGAGGCTGCGTGGACGCATGCGCTCCGCGAGCGGCGCCGTTCCACGGTTTGACTCTTTGGAGGAGAGCGATGCGAGCGCGGCCGGGCTGTCTGGCTCTTCGTCGAAGAGGTTCATCGCACGGCCCCCGCTGTGCGGTTTGACTCTTTAGAGGAGTGTTGCGGCTTGCCGGCGGGCTCGCTCGTTTGAAATGCCCGCTGCCGCGACGCTTCATAAAGCAGTACGCTGGCGGCGACGGCTGCATTCAGGCTCTCGACGGGGCCGGGGCAGGGTATGGTGATGGTGCAATCGGCCGTTGCGGCAAGCGAGCCCGGCACGCCGCCTCCTTCGTTTCCGATGATCAGCGCTGTGGGTCTGGCGAAGTTTGCTCTGTGTGCATCCTGGGCGGCGCGAGAGAGTGTGGCAAAGACGGTTATGCCTGCGCCGTGGAGGCGCGGGATGCAATCTTCGGCGTCTGCGGAAATGACGGGCATGCGAAAGACGCTGCCGGCGGATGCGCGAACAGCTTTGGCGTTCCAGGCGCTCACGGTTCCGGGGAGGCTGACGACGCCGGAGGCGCCGAACGCCTCGGCCGAACGGAGAATTGTGCCGAGGTTGCCGGGATCCTGCAGGCCCGCGAGGACGACAACGAGAGGAATCGACTTGCGGTGCAGACCCAGCAGATGGTCCCACGTCCACTGAGGCGGTTCGATCAACGCGGCAACCGATTGCGGCGTCTCTGTGGCAAGCGCCGAGTCGAGCAGCTTTTTGGACAGTTGGAGAACCTCGATGTCCCGCGTGACATGAAGCTTATCGAGCAGCCGCTCCGTTCCTTGCGCGATGAAGATTGTTTTGAGGCGCAGACCGGCGCGAAGAGCCTCCTCGATCAGGTTTGGGCCTTCGATGCCAACCAGCGCAGGAGCGCCGCGACCGGGCGCGCTTAGCGCTTTGCGGAGATCCTTGAGGCGCGCATTGTCTTTGCTCGTGACGGAGTGGATTGGCATTGCCCGGCAGACTCTCGCTGCTCAAGCCGATTCTACGGCGTTTTGGCGGCTGCGAACACTCGTGCGGCGATCGGCAAACTTGCACCACAGCTAGTGCTGTGTTAGTTTCCGAATCTGTAGACACTCCTTTTATTCGGGAACCGAGGTAGGCTTTCTTGTCCGCGGAGATATTGCGCGTCCATCCCGATGAACCCCAACCGGACCGGATCGATTACATCGTCTCCTGCCTGCGCAAGGGCGGTGTTGTCGCGCTGCCGACCGATACGTTTTACGGCCTGGCCGTGGACCCGGTGAATCTGTTTGCGGTTGAGCAGATTTACCAGATCAAGACGCGGCAGAAGCACAAGCCGCTTTCGCTGCTGATTGCCAGTCTTTCGCAGGCCTACGAACTGGCGCGGGACAGCGATCCGCAGCTGGACAAGCTTGCAGACCGATTCTGGCCGGGGCCGTTGACGATCATCGTCCGGGCGGGAACCAAGCTGCCGCTGCGCTCGACGGCGAACACCGGCAACGTGGCGCTGCGCGTGCCCGATGCGACGATTCCGCGCGCGGTGGTGGAGCGCTTCGGATTGCCGATTACGGCGACTTCGGCCAATTTGCAGGGCGCGTCGGAATGCACGAGCGCTGCGTGTGTGCGCGACCAAATTGGCGAGCGCATTCCGCTGATCATTGACGGGGGGCCAACAAGCCGCTCGCAACCAACGACGATCGTCGATCTAACTCTTGGCGATGGCCGCTGGGAGATTCTGCGCGAGGGCGCGATACCCACTCATGAAATTGTGATGACCCTGCAGAGATAGAAAGGCAGGGAACGAGGGAACAAGGGAACGAGAGTGAGGGCGAGGACGCCCGCGCGACAGCCGGCGGTACGACAAACCCGGCGCTGTGAGAGAGCCGGCGGTACGAGGGAGCCGGGACTGCGAGAGACCCGGGACTACGAGAGCCGGGGCGAGGGAACAAGTGGCTCTCGGGACTGAGTAAGATACAAGGCATGGGGCGCGAAGCCAAGACGAAGCGCCGAAACTGGATCCTGCGTTTCATCCTCGTGGTGATGGTGTTGTTGCTCGCAGGCGCAACGGCGTGGTGCCGCTGGGTCTACGTGCAGATTGAGAGCTACGCGCATCAGGATCAAGCCGCTCCGGCGGATGCGATCGGCGTTTTGGGCGCGGCAGAGTACGACGGGCGGCCCTCGCCCGTTTTTCGCGCGCGATTGGACCACGCTCTGGTGCTCTACCATCGCGGCATTGCCCCGCTCATCATCACGCTTGGCGGTCCGGGCGGCGATCAGTACACAGAGGGCTCCGTCGGCGCCGGCTACCTGATCAGCAGAGGCGTTCCGGAGCAATCCATCATTGCTGAAACGGAGAGCCGCAACACGGAAGAGTCGGCGCGGCGCATCGCGGTGATTGCGCGCGTGAACGGGCTGCACCGGCTGGTTGTGGTCAGCGACGACACACACATGTTCCGCATTCACGCGATCTGCGCCGCTGAAGGTCTCGACGTGCTGACCTCGCCGCGCCCGCGGCCGGCTGTTACGGACCGGACGCTGGAAGCCGAGCGCATTGCGCACGAGATTCTGAGCTATACGTTCTGGCGGCTGCATCTGCACTGAAGGCAGCGGAGTTAGCGGGGTTGAGCGCTTGGCGAGCTGGCCACGCTGCGCGCGTGTTGGCGAGTTGGCAAGTTGGCGGGCTCGCGGGGCGACTAGAAAGTGAGCAGCGCGAGCGCGACGGCCGCCGCACTGGCAGTCGATAAAAAGTTCACGGCATCGTTGTTGAGCCAGCCTTTTCTTTCAAGCGTGGCTCCGAGCAAGCTGTCGAAGATGAGGCCGAAGAGGGCGCCTGCGCAGCTCAATGTGAACAGGTTCCAGTCGCCGCGCAAGGCCCAGGTTCCTGCCGCGGCAACGATGGCCGCCGCGACCACTCCGGCCAGCGTTCCCAGGACGCTCACGGCGCCATCGGTGCCCGGCGCCATTGGGCGCAAGGTCGTGATCATGCGCGGACGCCCGCCGAGCACTTGCCCGATCTCCGACGAAACTGTATCCGCGGCGGCCTCAGCCAGCGCGGCCAGGGCCATTGCCGGAATGAGCGTTGGCGAGTGGGCATGGAGCGGGAGCCATCGGCTATCGGAAAGCCAGATCCTCACGGGCTCGCTCGCAACGAGCGCCGCCAAGCCGAGATTGGCTGCAACCTGCGCGGCCGATCTTCCGCGCCGAGCTTCAGCTGTGCCGAGCCGCTCCTTTTTGCGGCGCCCGGCGCGGGTGGCGGCGAAGGCCAGCATCGAAACCGCCAGCACGGGGACGAGCGCGGTGTGCCAGGGCTCGTAAGGCGGTTCGACAGTCGAGAACATCAGGCTCGCGGTGATTATTGCCCCGGTGGCCGCAGCCCCGGGCGTGGCCGCACGCAGCCTCCAAGTGATCAGCCCCAGCAGCCCGCTGAGCCCGACGGTCCAAATCAGCACGGCAGCGGAATCCGCTGCCCAGCCGAAACACGCAAGCAGCACACCGGTACCCGCGAAGGGCAGCACCGCGAGCAACACCAGCTTCGATTGCCAGGCCAGACTTTCTCGTGCCACGCCTCATCCTAACCGCCTGTCGCGGCTTGAGAAAGGCCTGAGCTTTTCGAGGCAGGCGATGACGATTCCATTGTGCCTGCGTCGGAGTTCAAGGCACCCGGTTTACGCCCCGTGCGCCGGCCCCGGTGATTTACAATCAGCAGGAAAGCAGGAAAGATTGCGAATGAGGCTTTATCCCATGAAGTCATGCCCGGCGCGTGTGCTCTTCGCGCAGGCAGGAGCGGCCCTGGCACTGGCGGCTCTGATTGGCGGCTGTGGCAACAATTACAGGCCCGTGGTCACCCCGATCGGGACCAATGGGCCGCCGGCCCAGGCCACATCGTACGCGGTCGTGGTTTCGACGACGGGAACCAGTACTCCCGGAGTGGTCACGATTATCGATTATTCGGGCGACTCGATCATGACTGAAGCGCCGATCGGACCGGGCCCGAAGCTCTTTACCGTGGATGAAATCGGCTCCACGGGCTATACGATCAACAGCGATGGGACTCTCTCCAACTTCGCCATTACGACCACCCTGCAAGCCAAAAACGTGTCCGAATCCACGCTGCCTCCGACGGCGCAGCCGGTCAACGTGATGTCGCCATCGAATGGGCTGTGGACCTCGGACCTCAACGCCGACGTGGTCGATCTTTTCAACGGCTCGCCGCAGGCCTTCAAACTCGCGATCCCGGTGGCTACGGCGGGCAGTCCGGCCACTATGCCCGTCCTTGTGGCTGGCCCTGGAACCAACGGTGGCGAGCGCGTGTATGTCTTGAGCCAGGACGTTCCCGATTCCGCACCGATGACCTGCAATGTGTCTCCCACGACGGCGCCCACGGGCGTTGCGACGCCGATTGAACTCTCCAGCAACACGACAGACCCCGCCATCCCGGTGGGCAAGTGCCCGGTTTATGCCGTGCAAACTCCCGATCTCCAGCGCATGTTTGTTCTCAATCGCGGAGACGACACGATTTCGGTGATCAACACGAAGAACAATACGCCCGACGCCTGCACGCCATTTCAAAATCAGAATGGCCAATGGATCACGTGCCATCCCACCATTCAGCTTCCGGCCGGTTCAGGACCTATTGATGCCGAGTACAACGCCGGCACCCAACAACTGGTCGTCGCCAACTACGATGGGGGAACCGTCAGCGTCGTTCATGTTCCGCTGGATGAATACGGCAACGACTCGAACACGTACACCAACAGCAACTGCACAACGTATGCGGCTTGTGGCGCGATCACGGGCGGCTTCGGAGCTGTGACGACGATCAAGGTGGGCAACACGGCTACACCGGATCCGGCCAGCGTGACTGTACTCGCCGACGGCAGCAAGGCCTATACGGCGAATCAGAACGACGACAGCGGCACGGGCAATGGAACGGTGACGGTGGTGAACCTGAACACCTATACCGTGGAGAAGACGCTCACCGTGGTCGGTCATCCGCGTACGGTCGTCAACGTACAGAATGCGCAATATTCAAAAATCTATGCGGCTTCGCCGGACAGCCCCTTCATCACCATCGTTGAATCGAGCCCGACGGTCACGGATTTGATCGACACCACGGTCCTGCTACAAGGAACGCCGATTGACATCCGGACCACAAACCAAAACGGCTCAAGCGGAAACAACAACTACACGAGCCGCGTGCCGGGCTATGGGCAGCCGTGCAATCTGCCGGGCAGCGCTTCACTCGCATCGCTTTCGGCGTGCCAGGCAATTCCATAGAGTGCGCGACACGGCACTCGAAATCTCCAAAGGGTCATTCCTTGCAGCAGGAATGGCCCTTTAGCCATTTAGGGAGTTGTTAAAACGATGGGTACGCCAGAATCACCCGCGGGCAAAGTGCGGGCGCGAAAAGCGCGGCTCGATGTGGTGCTCGTTGAGCGAGGCCTCGCCGTGAGTCGCGAACGGGCGCGTTCGCTGATTCTTGCCGGGCGGGTTCTGGTGCGCGAACAGAAGATCGACAAGCCGGGAACATCGATTCCGGCCGACGCTGTGATTCGGCTGCTTGGCGGGGACAATCCCTACGTAAGCCGCGGCGGGCTGAAGCTGGCCGCGGCACTGAGCCATTGGCGGATTGACGTGACGGGCCGAGCCTGCCTCGATGTGGGTGCTTCGACGGGAGGCTTTACCGATTGCCTGCTGCAGCACGGCGCCGCGCAGGTCACCGCGGTTGACACAGGCTTTGGCCAAATTGACATGAAACTGCGCAACGATACCCGCGTTCATTTATTGGAACGCACCAACGCGCGATGGCTCGAGGCGGGATCACTGGCGAGGCAAGGATCGGAGACGGAGAAGACTCTGCTTGTCGTCGACGTTTCGTTCATTTCGGCAACGCTTGTGATTCCGGCTGTCCTGGCGGCGGCGCCGGGTCTGGTTGAGGCAGTGATTCTGGTCAAGCCTCAGTTTGAGGCGGGGCGGGAGCACGTTGGCAAGGGCGGCATCGTGCGCGATCCTGAGGCGCACGAGCTGGCGATCAAAAAGGTCGCGGATTGCATGCGTTCCGAGGGCTGGACGGTCGCCGGCACGATTCCTTCGCCCATTACCGGGGCAGAAGGCAATCAGGAATTTCTGCTCTACGCGCGGCAAATGTAGGTTTCGCTTTTCCGGCGTGACCTGCAAATTTCAGATGCGCGTGCCGCAATTCCCGCAGAACGGAGATCCGTCTGTCAGCTGCGCGCCGCAGTTCTTGCAGAATCCCGATCTGGCCTCAGTTGACGGCGGCGGCGGCATGACCATGGCGGGAGGCTGAGGCGGCAGAATGTATCCAGCGGGAATGGCGCCGGGTGGAATCCCGGCGTACATCATCGCTCCCTGCTCAGGAAACTTGGGGTTGGGCCCGTACTGATTGGGTCCCGGCTGGCTGTCCTGACACAAAAAGACAAGCTGAATGATGGAGCAGATGAATCCCACAATGGGGATGATGCCCAGCGCGCAGAGCAGCAGGAGCAGCCACCCGCTCTTGCCGACGTCGTGAAAGCGGCGCGTGGCGACGGAAATACTGGGAATGAGGGCTGCCAATCCGTAGATACCGATCGGAATAAACAGAAGAATCATGCTGTTCGCAGAGGAATCGGTTCCTCCAGTTGACAGGAGTGCTGCTGCTGCGATGGCAATCGCTCCCAACGCAAAGACCGCCAACATGTTGAAGAGCGTAAACATCCAGTATTCCTTGCGCCGCGAGCGGCCGTCGAATTCGGCGTATTTTTTCCAAACCATTAGATACCATTCCATCGCAGCCTTCCTTTCCGGTTGCCTGTTGAACACAGCGGATCAGGCGAGCGAGTGGCAGCGCTAAGTTTTGCCTGAGCCGACAAATGGCCCGAAATGCTGGTATCGAGCCACTATACAAACACAAGGCCGAAAAAGTCAGCAATTTTTATCCGTCTGATTTCTGGACCGGCCTTGCGAGGCAGAGTCTGCGCGGCGTGCTCCGATAAATTGGTCCGCAGAGAGCCGGTCCATTACACTGGGACGCATGACCTCGGTCGCCATTGTTTGTAAGCCCAACCGGGAAGAGCTCAAGCGGCTTTTGCCGGATCTGGTGGCATGGCTCGGCAAGCACAACTATGAGGTCGTGCTTGATCTTGAGGGGGGCTCTTATACGGATGCCGCTCCGGCGATTGCTCGAGAAGAACTGCCGTCGCGCTCTCCTGTCCTGGTGATTGTGCTGGGCGGCGATGGCACTTTGCTTGCTGCCGCGCGTATTTTTGCGACGGTCGGCACGCCGATTCTCAGCGTGAATCTAGGATTCCTCGGTTTTCTGACGGAAGTCCGCCTGGCCGATCTCTACGCCACGCTGGAAAACTGGTGCAATGGCTGCCACAGTCTCGATGAGCGCGCCATGCTGCACTCCGTACTGTGGCGCGCGGGGGAGGAGCATGCGAGCTTCGAGGCGCTGAACGAGATCGTGGTTTCAAAGGGCGACATTGCCCGCATGGGCGAGTTTGCCGTGGAGCTCGACGGCATGAGCGTGGCGCGCTTCCGCGCAGATGGCGTCATCGTATCTACGCCTACGGGCTCAACTGCGTACACCCTGGCCGCGAATGGTCCGATTCTCACTCCCGATGTGGATGCGATGGTGGTGACGCCGATTTGTCCGCATCTGCTCACGCTCCGGCCCATTGTGGTGCCGGGCAGCGCATTGCTGAACGTTCGCGTCGAAGGCGTTCCCAACGTGGCTTTGCTGACGATCGATGGCCAGCAGGGCGTGGAGTTGCGCCGCGGCGATGAGGTGCGATGCTGCCGGTCGAGCCACACAGTCAAACTTGTCCGCCTGAATGAGGGTGGCTTTTTCGACGCCTTGCGGACCAAGCTGAGCTGGGGTGAGTTGTGAGAGAACAGAGAACAGAAAGACAGTGGTCAGTGGTCAGAGATCAGTGGTCAGAGAGCAGAGAACAGAGAACAGAAAGACAGTGGTCAGTGGTCAGTGATCAGTGGTCAGAGAGCAGAGAGCAGGGAGTAGAGAACAGAGAACAGAGAACAGAGAACAGAGAACAGAGAACAGAAAGACAGTGGTCAGTGATCAGTGGTCAGAGAACAGAGAACAGAGAACAGGGTCACAACCTTCGGCGGAGGGAGGGACTGGCTCAGAGCTTTACTGCGAGAGCGCGGCCAGCAGGACCTGCGCTTTGGCTGCCAGGGTGTGTGCGCCATCCACATCGCCTGAAGCGAGGGCTGTCCTGGCCTCTTTCAGAAACTCGCGAATCTGGCCCGCAGTCTTCTGGTCAGAGTCATTGAGCGTGCGGTTGATGCCGTTGAGACCGCGCTCAATCGACGCGATGGACGCTTCAGTCTGTTGGCGGTAACTGCCTGGGTCGCCGGAGGAGAGTTGACCGATGGCACTGACTTCGGCAGTTGCAGCGACCTCAGGGACGTTTACGATCTCCGGTGGATTCGCCGACCTCCAATGCCTGATGAGAGGTTTAACCGTCTCATCGTGGACCCGCATGTTGTAGAGAGGCCTGCCGGGGATCAATCGCACGCCAGGCGGAAGCTCGATCGACGCGAGCTCAATGGGATGCAGGGGCATGACGACCGGCGCCATCATGGGCTGCGGCGGCGGCGTTTTGTGAAAGGGCACGTGGAAGCAGCCGGTAAGCACGAACGGCAGCAGCCACGCAGCGCACTTGGCAGGTGACCTCATTCCCCCAACCCCTTTTGGTCTTCGACAGCCGCCGGCTGCAGGTTCCGGCGTCCCCGGTCCGCGGCGGCGAGTGGAATTCGCAGCCGGAATTCCGTGCCGCGGCCTTGCCTAGATTGTACGTCCACGCTGCCGTGATGTAACTGCAGGATGCGGTAAGTCATTGCCAGCCCAATGCCGCTGCCCCCGATCTTGGTGGTGAAGTACAGATCGAAGATCTTGTCGCGGATTTCGTCGGGAATGCCGATGCCTTCGTCGGCAACGCGCAGCAGGGCGGCGTGGGAAGGCGCGTGCGAAGCTCCCGCGGCCGCCCCGTTATTTTTCGACGCCGGGAGCTGGCTTTCGTATTGATTTCCATCGGGTTCGAGGGTGACCTCAAGCCGTCCGCCGTCGGGCATGGCCTGCGCACCATTCTGAATGACGTTGAGCACGGCTTGTTTGAGTAAGTCGGCATCGACATTTGCGATCAGCGGTTCGGCGGGTATGCGGCTGATCAGGGTTACGCGGCGCATCGTCAGCTCGTCCGCAGCCAGCGCCAGCACGTCGCCGATCACGGGGCGAAGATCCTGCTCGCGCAGTTGCACTTCAACCGGCCGCGCGAAGTCGACCAGCGTCTGCACTACGCGATCCAAACGCCGGATCTCGGCGTCGATTACGTCCAGGTGGCGGGTGGCCGGGCCTTCCTGCTCGCCAAGCTTCGATTTCAAAAGCTCCAGATGCACGACGATGGCGTTGATGGGGTTCTTGACTTCGTGGCCGACTCCGGAGGTGAGGCGGCCGATGGCGGCCATGCGCCGGGAGAGCTCGAGCTCCGACTCAATTTGCGCCGCCGACTCGAGGTCGTGCAGCGTAACCAACGCGCCCAGTCCCTGGTGTGTCTCCTCGTCATTAATAAAGTCGACAGAAGCCTCAATGCGCCGACCAGCTTCAGTGCGAATCTCAACTTTCTTCATGGCCGTGCCGGTTTCGATCGCCTCGCGCAGGGCGTGCCCCAGGGTATTCGAATCGTCGAGGAATTCGCGGGCGTGAAGGCCCAGAATGTTGTCGCGATCGATCTGCAAGAAGCGCCGCGCCGCTTCCGAGACCAGTACCGCGCGCCGGTCCTCGGTGAACAGCATGATTCCGTCCTGCAGATTGCCGAGAATCTGGTCGAGATTCTCGCGCAACGCGGAATACACCTCCTCAACGTTGCGCATGCGCTGACCGATTTTTTCGATTTTGGTGGATACCTGCGCTGCAACGTCCTGATTTTTCGGCGCTCGTTCACCAGCGGGCGTTTCTCCGGCCGCGGTCAGGCGGTCAAGTTGCCGGCTAATCTCGGTCATGGGCCGCAGCGCCAGATTGCTCAATAAAAAAGCTGCCAGCAGCGCAACGATGAGGGCAAACCCCATCAGCCAGAACGCTTTTTTCAAAACCGGGTCATAGGCGGCGCGGAGGAGCGATGTGTGAACCCCGACGTGGACCGAGGCGAAGGGCTTTCCGTTGTTTTCAATCGTCGCAACAATGTCAAGGACCTTGGGCTCGCCGAAGACCTGCATCATCATGGGCACCGGGCCGGCCTTGAGCAGACGATCAAAGGCGGGGCGCGTTGGCAGCGGCTTACCCTGATTGGCGGGGTTCGTGCTCAGCAAGACTGTGCCTTCGCTGTCGGCGATATTGACGTCGTACACCGTTGACGAATAGCGGATGACGGAGACCAGAGAGGCTTGCAAGGTGGGGTCGTTTTGCACGGTTTCAGACATGAGCGCGCGCAATTCGCCGGGATTGTTGGGATCGACTGTGAGGCCCTGGAGTCCGGCCTCCAGCGCGTTTTGCAGCGCATAGCGCACCTGATCGGCCACCATCAGGTTGGTGTCGTAGGTTTCCTTGACCGCGGCCTTGACCAGTTGGTGGACATACACCAGTGAGACAACCCCGGCGATCAAGAACACCAGAGCCGTAATGGCCAGCACGAGTTTGGTTTTCAGGCCCATCGTTTCAAAGACGAACGGCAAACCGGATCAAGGCAGATGGATGCAACTTTCGGGAATGGTTTGCTGACCTTACCTGTTTGACGAAGATTCCTCCAGGTTCGGGGCCGAATGCGCAAGCTTTTCAGCGCATTTCAATGACTTCCTTAATTCTCAGCGTCGTGCCGATCGCGGCCATACTCTTTGAGCTTGTTGTGCAGGGTTTTCAGGCTCACGCCCAGAATCTCCGCGGCGCGCGTTTTGTTTTGGCCTGTGGCCTCGAGGGTACGCAAAATCAGCAGGCGCTCGGCCTCGTCTACGGTGGCTCCCACGCGCACCGTGATTGCGCCGTCATCAGCGATTGCCGCTGCGGCGTGATCTTTGCCGAAGCCGGGCGGCAGGTGTCCTGCATCGAGCGGCGCGCCGTCGGGGCAAAGAATGACCGCCCGCTCGATGGTGTTGCGAAGTTCGCGCGCGTTCCCCGGCCAACTGTGCGCCATCAGGCGGTCGAGCATGGACGGGGCAACTCCCGAAACTTTCCGGCCGTGCTTCTGGTTCATCTCGCTCACCATGGCTTCCACCATGGGAGGCAGGTCCTCAAGATGCTCGCGCAGGGGCGGCATGGCGATGTTGAAGACGTTGAGCCGGTAATAGAGATCGGCGCGAAGATGGCCCTCGGCTACAGCGGTCTTCGGGTCCCGATTGGTGGCGGCGAGCACGCGCACGTCGGTATCCAGCTCATTGCGAGCGCCAAGACGGCGAAACTTGCGCTCCTCGAGAACGCGCAGCAGCTTGGCTTGTGTCCCTGACGGCATTTCGCCAATTTCGTCGAGCAGCAGCGTTCCGCCCGCGGCCAGCTCGAAGCAGCCGGCCCTGCGCTCCACCGCACCGGTGAACGAGCCTTTTTCGTGCCCGAAGATTTCGCTCTCGATGAGCGTCTCCGGAATGGCCGCGCAATTGACCGCAACAAACGGCCGGGCCTTGCGCGGGCTCAGGTCGTGGAGGGTACGCGCCACGAGTTCCTTGCCGGTGCCGCTCTCGCCGGTGATCAGGATCGGCACGTTCGACGGAGCCACCTGCTCGATGAGCGTGAAAATCTCGCGCATCCGTCGCGAGCTGCCCACCAGTTGACCGAGGACGCCAGACTCACGGAGCCTGCGCCGCGCGACTTCGAGCTCGATGGCGGTCTGGCGCTGTTTGGTGGCGTTGGCCAGAATGGTCTTGAGCCGCGTGGGATCGACGGGCTTCTGCAGAAAGTCATATGCGCCGAGTTTCATGGCATCGACAGCCAGTTGGATGGAGCCCATCGCGGTCAGGACGACCACAGCCATGTTGGCGCTCAAGCCCTCAGCGCCCTCAGACAGTTTGGCCAACAGGCCCATGCCGTCCATCCGGGGCATCTTCAGGTCCGTCACTACGATCGCCGGGTTCCATGCCTGGGCTTTTTCCCAAGCCTCAAGGCCGTCGCGCGCCGATTCCGTTCGGTATCCCCAGCCGGAGATCAGCTCTGCCAACCCGGCCAGCGCGTTGGGCTCATCTTCCGCGATCAAAACCTTTACGGCGTTCTCCATAGGGGTACACCATTAGCTTACCTTTTTGCGGCGGCATGGGGCTACGAAGGGGGCGGGCGGCGCGAGGGGAAATCGTCGATCGAGGCCAGTGCCGGCGGCGTGCTCTGTGGCCATTATTTTGCCGGAGCGAAATGGCCGGGAAGCGCGTGAATTTCGATGTCCTCAATCGGGCGCCGATGTTTTTCAGAAATACTTAAGATGCAAGCATTCCAAATGCGGGTCTTTCGACTCCGTCCACTGCGGCGGACTCTGCTCAGGATGACAACTGTTTGTGGGTAGCCATTTAAGAGACACTACCCTAGCGTGGTGAGTCTTGAGTTCGTAGCATTTAAAAACAACCGCAGATCCTTCACTTCGTTCAGGATGACAGTCGAATTTTGTGTCACGAACTTTAGACTCGGGACCCTAGCGCCCGAAGACAAAAGTCGCCTGAAAAAGGCCGTTGTCGATGCCGGGGTTTTCCTGCGCGGTGTTGTGGTTGGAGATGTGGTGGTAGCGGTATTCCACGCGGATCGATCGGTGCGGGGATCGGTAGATTTCAAGGCCCGCGCCAAGATCGAAGGTGAAATTGAATGATCCGGCCTGAATGATGGGAATGGGTTGCGTGGAATACATATACCCGCCGTGGCCGGTGAAGAAGGGCTGGACTTTGCGGCGAGGCAGAAAGTTCCATTGCATTCCAATGGGCGACATGGCTTCGCCGATTGTCCAGCGGCGTCCACTGCAGGAATAGGTCAGGGTTCCGCTGAAGACAACGCCGTTTTCACCTTCATAACGGTAGGGAACTGTGGACGGCGCGCAGGTGACGAATTGCGCGCCGAAGTCGTAGGTCGTCTTTGCGACAACCGGCGTGACCTGGTTGTTGGTTTCGACTCCGACCGGGTCGCTCTCAAGGGCCACCGGCAGCAGCTCGACGCTGTACTGCCAATTCACCACGTTATTCATGATCAGGCGCCGGTTGTAGGAGACTCCGAAATCCACCAGCTTGCGGTTCTCGGCGTAACCGAGCAGCATGTGGCTTGAATCAGGGGAGTATGCGCCGAAGATTCCAAAGGAATTCTTGCGGGCATAATGCTGGATTACGGGGCTCACCTGGCCGAAGGCGCCGGCGCTCACGAGCGCCAAAACCATCGAGGTGAAAAAGCAAGAATGACGAAAGAATCTTAGCGGGAGACCACTGTCGTACTTAAGCAAGAAGATTCCCTTTCCCGCAGTGAACTGGTGAGCGCAATTGCCAGTGAGTCAGTTTGTAGAGTACGAGCGTTTGCGCGCACATGAGACCAGCAAATTGGATGCGGCCTCGGCCGTCGAGGGAGAGTTGTTCCAAATTGATCCTGTTCCCGAGGGCCCATTCACTTGTTTTGAGTGCGAAACTCATTGTAAGGGAGTGCGGACGCGAGCCAGTTTGCCGCGCAGCTTAGGGCACTCGAGTCTCGGATTGCCGTGAACCCGATGGCTGCGGCAACAAACCGAACACTGCCCTGCATCGGCGCGCCGTCGATCGACTTTCTACCCATTGACGGCCCGCGCGGCGTTCTATACTAAACGGCACAATATGAATCCAGACCCCTTCATTGGCCAATCCATCCGGAACTACACCATTCTTCGCCAGCTAGGCTCGGGCGGCATGGGCGTAGTGTACGAAGCCAGGGACGCGCAGCTGGATCGCCACGTGGCCCTCAAGTTCCTGCCGCCAGAGATGGCCAGAGACAACCAGTTGCTGGAGCGCTTTCAGCGCGAGGCGCGGGCGGCTTCATCGCTGAATCATCCGAATATCTGCACCATCCATACCATCGAGCAGCACGAGTTGCAGCATTTCATTGTGATGGAGCTGCTGGTGGGGCAGACACTGGCGGAGCGGTTGAAGGGGCAGCCGATGGATGTGGAGACGATCGTGCCGCTGGCAATCCAGATGGCCGATGCGCTGGAGTCAGCCCATGCCAAAGGCATCGTGCACCGGGACATCAAGCCGGCGAATCTGTTTCTGACGGATCGCGGGCAGTTGAAAATTTTGGACTTTGGCCTGGCGAAGATCACGCAGGGACAGACGACGCAGGTGGCGGACGGCAGGACACAGCCTGCGGGAGACGAGCTAACTTCACCGGGCTCGGCAGTTGGCACAATCTCCTATATGTCGCCTGAACAGGCTCGCGGGCAGCTGGTCGATGCGCGCACCGACCTGTTTTCGACGGGCACGGTGCTCTACCAGATGGCGACCGGTAGCCTGCCCTTCCCCGGAGACACTTCGGCGGTGATCTTCGATGCCATCCTGAACCGCGAGCCGCAGCCGGCCGCGGAGGTCAATCCGGCGTTGCCACTGGAGTTTGTGCGCATCCTGGAAAAGTGCATGGAAAAGGACCGGACGCTGCGCTGCCAGACGGCGACTGACCTTAAAACCGACTTGAACCGGATGAAGCGAAACCTGGAGTCGAACAAGAGCCGCGCCAAGGCGAAGGCCGATTCGGATTCCGGCGTAAACAAGCAGAGGAAATCGGTCGCCGTGCTCTACTTTGAAAACCTCAGCGGCTCGAAGGAAGACGAATACCTGCGCGACGGGATTACCGAAGACGTGATTACGGAGCTATCGAAGATTCGTGGACTGAATGTGTTTTCGCGCCCCACGGTGCTTGCCTTTCGCGACCAGGCTTTGACGCCGCTACAGGTAGGGCAGAAGCTGGGCGCCGCGTGCGTGCTGACGGGCACGCTGCGCCGCTCGGGCGCGAGGCTGCGCATCAGCGCGCAGCTGGTGGATGCTCGCACGGATTTTCCGTTGTGGTCGGAGCGCTTCGACCGCGAGATGAAGGACGTTTTCGAAGTTCAGGACGAGATGGCGCGCAAGATCGCCGAGGCCCTGCGCGTAACGCTTTCGCCGGAGGAACTGGAGGCCCTGGCGGTGAAGCCGACCGAGAACCTGCAGGCTTACGACCTGTACCTGCGCGGCAAGAGCTACGCGCGGCGGCAGACGAGGCAGGACCTGGAGTTCGCGTTGCAGATGTTTGATAACGGAGTCGTCACCGACCCCAGTTTCGCACTGGCATACGCCGCCTCAGCGAATGCCTGCGCGATGCTGTACTACTACAGCCGCGATCAGGCGTGGTTGGAACGCGCGCGCGAAGCTTCAGGGAAGGCCGTGGCCCTGCGCTGGGACCTGCCTGAAGTGCAGGTGAGCCAGGCATGGGTTCTCTATGCCGCTTCTCTGTACGACGAGGCCGTGCGCATGGTTAAGAAGGCGATTGAGCGCAAGCGCGACTCCGAGGGAGCGTATTACCTGCTGTGCCGCGCGCTGTTCTCTGCGGGACGCTATCAGGAAGTGTTGGACCTGGCGGAAGCTGCGATTGAGTCCAGCGGCGAAGACTACAACGTTTACGTGCCGATCATGAACTCCATGGGCGCGCTGGGCAAGTCGGAAGAGGAGCGCAATATGACCCAGCGCCGGATCGGGGCTCTTGAGAACCACCTGAAGCAAGTACCGGAGGACGCGCGGGCTCGCATTCTGCTGGGCGGAGACTACGCAAGCCTGGGGCGGACCGACGACGCGCTGCGCGAACTGAAAATGGCCCTAACGCTGCGCGCCAACGAGGCATTGATTCTGTACAACGCTGCCTGCCTGTATTGCACTCTGAACCGAAAAGCGGAGGCTCTGGACGCGCTGCACAAGGCCTGGGAAGTGGGATACAGGGATGCGATTTGGGCGCGCCGCGACCCGGACCTGCAAGTGCTTCACGACGAACCGGAGTTTATCAGCATGTTTCCCGAACCTGCGGAATAGGCGATGAAGAGAGCTTCATCACGGAGAGCTTCATCGGCGCGTCCAAACCTATGGTGAGCGCGGCGCATTGGGCCGCGATTTGCCCCGCATTCTAAATCCAAGAACGAGCGCTGTTCGTCACCGCCCCGGCGGCCTCGGCAGTCTATACTCTCTTCTGTCTGTTTTTCAAATTGGAGTGTTCCGATGTCTTTATCTGCCATTGACTTTGCCCGCCAAAGCTATCCACGTTATCTCGACGATCTGAAGGCGCTCTTGCGCATTCCTTCGGTTTCAACGTTGCCCGAACACGCGACCGACTGCCGCAAAGCCGCCAAGTCGCTGGTGGCCGACCTGAAGCGCATCGGCATGGAGCACGCGGGACTGATCGAAACCGAGGGTCATCCGCTGGTTTATGCAGACTGGCTGCATGCTGGCGGCAAGCCGACGGTGCTCATCTACGGTCACTACGACGTGCAGCCGCCGGATCCGCTCGACGAGTGGCTCACGCCGCCCTTCGAGCCCACGGAACGAAACGGGAACCTCTACGCTCGAGGCGCGGTGGACGACAAGGGCCAGGTGGTGGCGCAGGTGAAAGCGCTCGAGTCACTGATGGCCGCGAACCAAGCGTTGCCGCTCAACGTCAGAGTTATTTTCGAAGGCGAAGAAGAAGTGGGAGGGGAGGGAATTGCGAGGTACGTTGCTTCGCAGCCCGCGGACCTCAAGGCCGACTTTGCGTTGGTCTGCGACTCCGAACTTTTTGCTCCCGGACTTCCGACGCTCTGCGTGGGCCTGCGCGGCATGATCTACACCGAGATCGAAGTGCGCGGTGCGAAGAACGATCTTCACTCCGGAATGTATGGAGGCGCGGCGCCCAATCCTTTTTTTGCACTTGCGCACATCATTGCGAAACTCAAGGACGAGGACGGCCGCATTCTCATTCCCCATTTCTTTGACGAGGTTGTGGCTCCCACCGCCGAAGAGCTTGCGGCATGGCGCGAATTGCCGTTCGACGAAGAGGAGTACCGCAAGAACGAGGTCGGCTCGGCGCAACTCATCGGCGAACCTGGATACAGCGTGATCGAGCGGACGTGGGCGCGTCCCTCGCTCGATGTTCACGGAATGCCCGGTGGCTTTATCGGCGCCGGCGCGAAAACGGTAATTCCCGCGAAAGCCACGGCGAAGATCTCCATGCGCCTCGTTCCCAACCAGACGCCGGCCAAGACCTTCGCTGTGTATAAGAGCTACGTGGAGAAGATCGCACCCCTGGGCGTGACCGTGGACGTGCGACTGATTCACACGGGCGAAGCATGCCTGATCCCGGTGGACAACCGCTACGTCCAGGCAGCGACACGCGCTTTGCACGAAGTATGGGGCAAGGACACGGTCTTCATTCGGTCCGGCGGGTCGATCCCGATCGTCGGCGACTTCGATCGGCACCTTGGCATGCCCAGCGTATTGATGGGCTTTGGACTACCGGACGATAATCTGCATGCGCCCAACGAAAAATTCTGCCTGAAGAATTTCAAGCTGGGCATTGAGTCGCTGATTCGGTTTATGGAGGAAGTGGGGAAAGACGGAGAATAGAGAACAGTGGTCAGTGGTCAGTGATCAGTGGTCAGAGAACAGAGAACAGAGAACAGAGAACAGAGAACAGAGAACAGAGAACAGAGAACAGAGAACAGAGAACAGAGAACAGAGAACAGAGAACAGAGAACAGAGAACAGAGAACAGAGAACAG
>Ga0335085_10004217_pt1 | contig 24043 bp, 25 predicted proteins | sample Lox_Sample_45_FD_206712 | JGI IMG/M metagenome (GOLD analysis project Ga0335085, IMG submission 206712) | Soil microbial communities from Loxahatchee National Wildlife Refuge, Florida, United States - Lox_Sample_4.5 | ecosystem: Environmental > Terrestrial > Soil > Wetlands | place: USA...
GATCGCGCTGGTAGGATTCTGAAGAACCATCTTGTTCCATACTGCCGGGGGAAATGAACGCAATCCGGCGCGTGCCGGGACACAATCGCACAGCTACAGTCAGTGTTCCTTGCACGTCAATATCAACAATGAATCCAGTAACGTTCGTCAGCCCCTTGAGTTCGTTGGTTATCGTCTCTGCGCTTCCAATGGCAATTATCGGGGTCCGGGGCCACGCCTTGGCTCGCTCATTTAAAACAAATTGAATGGATTTCTCACCGGAGGCGACGATGGCGTCCAGTTTGTTTCCCCGATATTTCTTCTGTAGCCATGTGGCCAGGTCTTGGCGGTAATCGTTGTTGACAAAGCGCGCCGGATCGAGGTTCTCTTGGTAGATTAGTACTGGCTTGGACAAATTCGTCGTCAGGGCAGAGCGCAATCCATAGAGATAATCCACGTAAGCCGGATGGTAAACACCTTGATTGACAACCAGGACCGAAACAGTGTCCTCGCCCCGCGCCGCCATGGCAAGACCCATGACGATACCGAGCATGAAGCCTCGCTTCAAGACCGCCGCAAAAGTTCGACCGGGCAGGCAATCCCGAAACGATTGCGGCCAACCTGAAATTTGTGGAAGGGACGATGGCATGGGATTGGGGTTTCCGGTTGCGGTTTCAAAAATATGGATGTGAAGACACTTCGCCCGCGGCAACTGATCCACGCAAGCAAACACTCGGAATGGTTGAATTCATACTTTCTGAATCTCGCATTGAATTTAACACGCCGACGGCAAGCTCGATCCCAAAATACAGGTCAAATGTTGTTAATTTGTTAACAATATTTGCGCCGGCAATGGGACCACCATATTTTAAGGTCTTGCGCATGTGCTACATGCCGTTGGCATCAGCATTTTTCGCTCCAAAAGAAGCCGCGTATTTGCCACCACCCTCCAACGGTAGCGGCATGAAACCGGACGGAAACCCCACTATTGCTGGCGGGATGGCTGGATAATAAACGCCGCAACAAAAGCGGGAAAATCTTTCGTTGCGGCAATGAAAAATGACGGCGGGAAGGCTAACCCAGCCGCTTCCGCAAACCGTCAAGTTGTTCACTCAAGGCCTTTGGCAGTTTGCCGTCGAACTTTGCATAATTCGCAGCCACGTCCTCGACTTCCTTTTTCCACCCGGCCACGTCCACTCCGAGCAATTGCTGCACATCATGGGCGGGCAGGTTCAATCCCGAAAGGTCCAGCGCGTCCGGCGTGGGCAGATTTCCAATCGCCGTCCTTTGCGCCTGGGCGTTGCCCTCGACCCGCTCGCAAATCCACTTGAGCACGCGGCTGTTCTCGCCGTAACCGGGCCAGAGCCATTTGCCGGTCGCGTCCTTGCGGAACCAGTTCACGAAATAAACTTTTGGCAGTTTGGCGCGGTCGGTGCGTTGCGCGAACGAGAGCCAGTGGGCGAAGTAATCGCCCATATTATAGCCGCAGAACGGCAGCATGGCGAACGGATCGCGCCGCATCACGCCGGCCTGACCGAGTGCCGCGGCGGTGGTTTCCGAACCGCAGGCCGAACCCATGAACACCCCGTGTTCCCAGTCGAAGGCCTCATTCACCAGGGGAATCGTGTGGGGGCGGCGTCCTCCAAACAAAATGGCCGACAGCGGCACGCCTTCAGGATTCTGCCAGTCAGGGTCAATGACCGGGCATTGCGCCGCGGGCGCGGTAAAGCGCGAATTCGGATGCGCGCCCTTCTTTCCATTGTCGGGCGTCCATTCGTTGCCATGCCAGTCAACGCCTTTGGCTGGCGCCGGCACGCCCATGTCTTCCCACCAAACGTCATTGCCTGGTGTCAGCACCACGTTGGTGAAAATCGTGTTTTTGGCGCAGGCCGCGAGGGCGTTGGGGTTGGATTGCGCGGACGTGCCCGGCGCGACTCCGAAGAAACCCGTCTCGGGATTCACCGCATAAAGCCGTCCGTCTTTGCCGACGCGGATCCACGCGATGTCATCGCCCAGCGTCGTGACCTTCCAGCCCGGTACCGTCGGCTGCATCATGGCCAGGTTGGTTTTTCCGCAGGCGCTAGGGAATGCCGCAGCGATGTAGTATTTTTTCCCCTGCGGCGACGTCAGGCAAAGGATGAGCATGTGTTCGGCCATCCAACCTTCCCGCTTTGCGACGGTGGAGGCGATGCGCAGCGCCAGACACTTTTTGCCGAGCAACGCGTTGCCGCCGTAACCGGAACCGTACGACCAGATTGAAGGTTCTTCCGGGAAATGAACGATATATTTGTTTTTGGGGTCGCCTTCGCACGGCCAGGAAACATCCTTCTGATCCGGCTTCAACGGAGCGCCCACTGAGTGCAGGCAGGGAATGAACTTGCCATTCGCGCCCAGCCTGTCCAGCACGGCTTTGCCCATGCGCGTCATGATGCGCATGTTGGCGACCACGTAAGGCGAATCGGTGATCTCAATGCCGACTTTGCATATCGGCGAATCGAGGGGCCCCATGGCGAACGGAATCACATACATCGTCCGGCCTTTCATGGAACCTTTGAACAGGCCGAGCAGCTTTTGCTTCATCTCGGCGGGGTCGGCCCAGTTGTTCGTCGGCCCGGCTTCCTCCTTCGTTTTCGAGCAGATGAACGTCCGGTCTTCCACGCGGGCCACGTCGCTCGGATGCGACCGCGCCAGATACGAGCCGGGGCGTTTCTTTTCGTCGAGCCGCGTGAACGTGCCGCTCTTGACCATTAAATCACACAACATCTCGTTTTCCGCGTCCGAACCGTCGCACCAATGGATGCGCTCCGGCTGGCACAGGTCGGCCATTTGCCGGACCCAAGTGAGGATATTTTGATTGGAAGTCTGTGGTTTGTCGTATGCCATGCTCATCATTAATCTTAATGCGTTACTTTAAACGTGGACGTCCGCTCAAGATGCCAGAATCACAGCGATTTGAACAGTCCAAATTGAATCTTTATGCGCTCCTTTTGCATCGCGCGGGCTCCTCAGATATGTTAAGAATGAATTGGCTATGAATTCGTCGTCTGCCAAGCGCGTTGAGCATCCCGAGGCCGACCCGTGTCTCGCGCGGTCGGTTGTGAACACGCTGGCTGAGGAGCCGACGCTGGAGGCGGTGACGATTGACCGCGCGCAGCACAAAATTTCCGTGGCCACGTTGGGGCGCGCTGACGTCGCAAAATTAACGGAGCGCATCACGACCCAGTTTCAGGCTGCTCAAGCCGCCGACACCGGGCACTCCTGTTCCTTGTTGAACGGCGCGGGGGATTGCTTCTCGTGCGACACGCCGTTGTCCGAGGACGAACGCAAAAGAATCACGATTCAAAATGATGGTCCGAGCACGACCATCGCGCGTGTCACGTGTCCGACTGCGCCGAAATTCTGGCGCTGGCGTGACATGCCATTTCCCAAGGTGGTTCCGCGCGACGTCGAATTTCTCGAACACGTCGGGGAAATTGACGAATGGAAAACCCAGCTTGCCGCCGCAATTTTTTGTGGTGTTTTCGGTTTGGCTGGCTTTTTCCTCGGCCGATTGGACTATCCGGCGTTGTCGGTAGCCAGTTTCGTCGCGGCCTATCTCACCGGCGGTTTCTATCCGGCGGAGGAGGTCTGGGAACGGTTGCGGAAACGCACGATTGACGTGCATTTCCTCATGCTGGCCGTGGCCGTGGGTGCCGCCTCCATCGGTGCCTGGGCGGAAGGGGCGACATTGCTGTTCCTGTTTTCGCTCTCCGGGGCGCTCGAACATTACGCGCTCGGCCGCACGCAAAAGGAAATCCGCTCGCTCTTTCGCGACGCGCCAAAAGTCGCCACGGTGGTGGACGCGCAGGGCAACGAACGCGAAGTGAAAGTCGAGCAACTCAAGCGCGGAATACGTTTGCTGATCAAACCAGGCGCGCAATTTCCCGTGGATGCCGAAATCGCCAGGGGCAGCACTGCCGCAGATGAATCGAATCTGACCGGCGAGGCGACGCCGGTCAAAAAGGCCGTCGGCGACACCGCGCTGGCGGGCACCATCAATCTTTGGGGCGCGGTCGAGGTGGTCGTCACGCGGCCCGCCGCTGAAAGCGCGCTGCAAAAAATCATCACACTCATCAAGGACGCGCAGCAGCAGAAAGCGCCCGCACAGCAGTTCACCGACAAGTTCAGCACGGCTTACACCTATTTCGTGATCGGACTGTCCTTCGCCATGTTTTTTGTGTGGTGGCGGGGGTGGCTGGGAACTCCACTCGCGCCGTTCGCATCGGCGGTGGAGGAACACAGCGCCTTTTATCGGACGATGACGCTGCTGGTGGTTTCGTCGCCGTGCGCGCTGGTGCTTTCAATTCCGTCGGCGGTGCTGGCGGCCATCGCGTGGGGCGCGCGGCACGGCATTTTGTTCCGCGGCGGCGCGGCGGTGGAAAAGCTCGCCGGGATCAACACCGTCTGCCTCGACAAGACCGGCACGCTCACGACAGGTGAATTGCGCGTCGAAAAGGTCGAAAGTTTCCCGCCCGGACGCGAATCCGAGATTGCGCGGCTGGCGTTTTCGCTGGAAAGGCTTTCAACCCATCCGCTGGCCCGCGCCATCACGCGCCACGGCAAGCAGCAAAAACTGGAGCCGATTGAGTTCGAGCATTTTGAATCGGTGACGGGGGAGGGTTTGCGCGCAAACCGCAACGGCGGTGTTTGTTCGCTCGGCGGGCGCGACTGGATTGCGCAAGGCCGTCACGCGGCCACGATTGGGCGCGCGCTGGCGACCGACGCCGGATTTTCCGAGGTCTGGATTGAAGAGCACGATTTGGTTGGCCGCGTTATTTTGCGCGATGACATTCGTCCGCAATCCGCCGCGGTGATTCGGGAATTGCGAAGCGAAGGATTGCGCACGGTGGTTTTGACCGGCGACCGCCGGGCGACGGCGGAGCATCTGCGGGAGCAATTGAAGCTCGACGACGTGCGCGCGGAATTGAAACCGGAACAGAAGGTCGAGGCGATTCGCGCGTTGAGCGAAGCGGACCGCCGGGTGGCGATGATTGGCGACGGCGTGAACGACGCGCCGAGCCTGGCGGCGGCGCATATCGGCGTGGCGATGGGCGCGCGCGGCGCCGATGCCGCGTTGGAGCAGGCGGACGTGGTGCTGATGAACGACCGGCTGGAAAACTTTCTGGCCGCGTTTCGTTTGAGCCAGCGGGCGCGGCGCATCATCCGGTGGAACCTTTTCATTTCGCTCGGCACAGTGGTGGTGTTGGTTTCGTTCGCCATGCTCGGGAAAATTCCGCTGACCATTGGCGTGGTCGGCCACGAAGGCAGCACGGTGGTGGTGGTAATGAACAGTTTGCGATTGTTGTTTGGCGCGGCATCGGCGAATAAAAAGGCATGAACGCGCGCCAATTCGTTTCCCAATTTGAGCATCTGGTCAAAAGGGGCAAGTCGCTGCGACCCGGAGGAGTTTCCAAACGAGCGCGTTCCCGGATTCCATCCGGGGCGCCCAAGGCTTTGATTTTCTCGCCACACCCGGACGACGAGTGCATCGTTGGCGGGCTGGCGCTGCGGCTGTTGCGGGAAGCGAAATGGAACGTTGTCAACGTTGCCGTGACGCTCGGCAGCAAAAGGGCACGGCGCGCGGCGCGCCTGCGTGAATTGCGAAATGCCGGTGCGTCGCTCGGCTTTGTTTTGACACTGCCGAGGGAACAAGGCTTGGAGCAAATCACTCTTAAATCACGCGGAGAAAACCGGGCGCACTGGAAGGCAGCAGTCAAAATCATTGCCCAAATTCTGGCGGCGCACCGTCCGCGCGTGATTTTCGTTCCACATGAGAACGACTGGCATCCCACGCACGTCGGCACGCATTTTTTGGTTTTGGACGCGCTCAAAACCTTGCCGCCGGGTTTCCAATGCCATGTCGTCGAGACGGAATTTTGGGGGCAAATGACGGAGCCTAATTTGTTGGTTGAACTGGGCGCGGCGGACGTTGCGGATTTGATTGCGGCGCTGGCGTGTCACGCCGGCGAAGTGCGGCGCAACGCATATCACACGCGTTTGCCGGCCTGGATGATTGACAATGTGCGGCGCGGCGCGGAACTGGTCGGCGGACGGGGCGGGGCAGCGCCGGATTTTATTTTCGGAGCCATTTACCGGCTTGAAAAATGGTCGCGTGGACGATTGTCTCAAATACAACGCGGGCAAGGGCTTTTGTCTTGCACAACCAACGCGGGAAAGTTTTTTGACTGAAAACATCGCGGGCGCAGGCGAACGTTTTGCACCGTTGCCTGTCCGAGATTTAAATGAAAAATAAATGGAGATGGATTTTGGGGATACTGATTGTCGGGTTCTTGCTGTTGCAATTTACGAATCCGGCGCGGACGAATCCAGCGGGCTCGCCGGGAAATGATTTGATGGCGACCAACGCGCCGCCGGCACAAATCACCACGATGTTGCGCGGAGCGTGCTATGATTGTCATTCCGACCAGACTCAGTGGCCGTGGTACAGCCACGTCGCGCCGGTGTCGTGGTTGATTGCCTCCGACGTGCGGGACGGACGCCGGCACGTGAATTTTTCCGACTGGCCGCACGCTGACCCAGGCCGCGCCGCCCGGTTGTGGGAAAATATCAGCGAGGAACTGGGCTACAACGAGATGCCACCGTCACAATACAAATTGATGCATTCAGCGGCCCGGCTGACGGACGCCCAGCGCCAGGAATTGATCCATTACGCCGATCAGAAGGCCAAACAATTAAAAACCATCGCTGCGGCGGGAAAATAATTCATGCTTCATAACGAACTGATTTCGGCCAAAGAGGAAAATTCCCGGCGGCTGATGGTGATGTTGCACGGTCTCGGCGACAGCATCGAAGGCTACCGCTGGCTGCCGGAGGCGATGCGCCTGCCGTGGCTCAATTATCTGCTCGTCAACGCGCCGGACGATTACTACGGCGGTTACTCGTGGTTTGATTTGAACGATGTCGTGCCCGGCGTGGAGCGCAGCCGGAAATTGCTTTTTGAACTGCTCGACGATTTGCGCGCGCGCGGATTTCCGGCGGAGCAAATCACTTTTGGCGGTTTTTCACAGGGTTGTTTGATGGCGGTTGACGTCGGGTTGCGCTATCCGCATCGGCTGGCCGGCATCGTTGGCATCAGCGGCTGGGTGCATGAGCCGGGGAAATTGTTGCGGGAACTTCCGCCGGTGGCGCGACAACAGCGATTGCTCATGACGCATGGCACCGGCGACCCGCTGTTGCCGATTGAGCAGGTCCGCCCGCAAATTCCGTTGCTCAAAGCGGCGGGCCTCAATGTGGAGTGGCGCGAATTTGAGAAGCCACACACGATTATTGAGGAAGAAATCGCCTTGATCCGCGATTTTGTGAGCGCCGGATATGGGAAATGAAACCTCGGAGGGACGAGCTCCGTGGGTCCCCAAAACCATTTGCGAATTAATTCAGGGACTCGTGTAACTCTTCCCTCCGACTCGTCACACCTTCACTTCGCGGTGGGCGCCGGGGATCCAGATTTGTTCCGGACGCGGTTGGCCGGCGGTTTCCCAGTCCATGGCGCGGTTGACGATGTTCCGCATTTGGGTGAACCACCAGTCGGCGCGGGCGTGGCGGCTTTGCGTTGCCGGATACGCCGTCCCGTTCATCCGTGATTTGTTGCCGTTGATGCGAAGTTCGAGTTGTTCGTTATTCATATCTTGCCTTTCATTTTTGATGGCATCTTGGCAGGTGGGGTTGGACAAAGGCTGTCCAAGCCAAAGGAAAACCGGGAGTATGCCTTTCACAAACCCAAAAAGCAGGATGGGAACCTATGAATAATGCCAAAAACAAAGGGCTTTACGCATTTGGGGCCGTTTATCATACTCGAATCCCATGTCAAAAAAATCAGAGACAGGAGGTTGGATCATGGACTTTCTGCGAAAGCGGATTTTTACTGCTGTTATTCTTCTCATTATCATTGAATTTCTTCCTTGGGCCGGGGCCGTATGGCCCCTCTTTTCCGGCAAGACATTTCCTGAATTCCTGCAAGAGAGAGGCATTGCTATGACAATTGTTATCTACTTCTGCGCCTTTATCTATCTCTTGGTGGTATTTGTCCATGAGGTGATTACGAACAAAAAAAACTACTATGGAGCATGGACGTGCATTTTGGTGTTAATGGGGGTTTTGTATTGGAACTCCGTTCACAAAAACCACTCCATCGTAGCCCAGAACGGAAAATACGAGGCCGCCTATAAAGCGCATGACGGATGGGGAGCGGCTTTATGCACAGACGGCGAGAACGCATTTCTTGCTGGTGATTATGCTTATTCCATTATGTTTTACGACGAGGCTACCAATACGGAACCGCGCTGGCCTTCTCATGCTCCACTTTATTATACAGCCATCTTTGCGCAAAACCCGACCAGTAAAGGTCGCCAGCAATTTGAGCAGAACCTTAATCAAATGGTAGCGAATTTAAGAGCCATGACCAAATCGAATGGGCTGCATGGGTCAGATGAGTATTTTCGGTATTTAGAAAAAAGACTCGCAGAAGCAAGGAATGTGGTTCCACCTGACGAGCGGAACTTTACGGATGCCATCATTGAGCAAGTAAAACGACTCAAGCCACGATCGAATATACCGTGATTAGAGTAAAAAGTGCATGGAGTGAAAGTTGAGGATGCGCTACGGGCATTGCTGCATACGCCGCCGCCAATCCCTTCCTTTTTATCGCCAACATGTCCCAATGTTATTGTTAATTGTTATACTACGGCTTCTTAAGAATCTTCCCAAACTCGCCTTCGATGGGTTCGATTTCAATCCGGCCGTTTTCGTGGCCGCCATGGGCTTTGGTTTTCTTTTCCACCACTTTAGGCGTGCTGGCGGTCAAGGCCGGCAAGGCGGCGGTCGAGAGCGATTCGGCGGGTTCGCTGTCGGGCGGTTCCGCGGCCTGGCCGGGGATGAAGAAGTTGCCCCGGCTTTCCAGCCATTTGGCATAACGCTGGAAGGTCCACATGCCGTGGTCGGCGCCGGTTTCGATGGCGGTAATGACTTTGAAAAATTCGCGGGTGCGAATGAAGTTTTTCACCGCGTGGGTCGCCATCAGGATTTCACATTCGGGGATGGCGATGTTCAAATCCTGCCGGAAACGCAGCCGCTGTGAAATCACCGCGACAAGACTGTCGGACAGTTGGGAGCAGACCGCGCTTTGAATTTCCGCCGGAAAGGCCGAGGCCACGCGTTGGACCGCTTCGGCGCAGGTGGAAGAGTGGACGGTGGCGAGGACGAGATGGCCGGTTTCCGATGCGCTCAAAGTGAGGCGCATCGTTTCCGGGTCGCGCATTTCGCCGACCATCAACACGTCCGGGTCTTCGCGCAGGGCGTCCAGCAGGGCCTGCTCGAAACTCGGCGTGTCGCGTCCGACCTCGCGCTGGCGGATGTAGGCGCGGCGCGGCCGGAAGGTGTATTCGATGGGGCTTTCCACCGTCACGATGTGCCGGGTTTCGGTGAGATTGATTTCCTGAATCAAGGCGGCCAGGGTCGAGGATTTGCCGCTGCCGGTGGGCCCGCAGACCAGAATCAGGCCGTGGGTATTTTTGACGAGCTTTTTGAGATCGGGATGCAGATTCAGTTTTTCAATCGTGGCTTGAAACGCAGTCAGCAGGCGGATGGCTAGGCCGACGCCGCGCGACGTTTGCAGCACGTTGACGCGGCAACGGACGCCGCGGATGGTTTTGGACAGGTCAAACGAGCGGCGTTCCAGGAAAACCGGCCACTGGATTTCGCCGATGAGGTTTCGCGCCATCTCCATCAGCGTTTTCGGGGCAATCGGTTCGCCCGTCACGCGCAAGGCGCCGCGCACGCGCAAGGCTGCGGGCATTCCGGCTTCCAGGTGCAAATCACTGGCGCCATAGCCTGCCGCCGATTCAATCAATGATTCCAATTCCATGCGATTTCAGCCTGTTTAAGCAACACTGGTGCCATAAAAAAGTTTTAGGATTGGATAACGGAATTTTTCCAGGCGGCCACGGCAGCCTTGATTTCCGCCGCGCAATTCGTCCGCGGCTTCACAAAACGCGGGGTGAACCACGGGAACATGCCAATCAAATCGGACGTGACCAGAATTTGCCCATCGCAATCGGCACCGCTCCCGATGCCAAGGGTTGGAATCGGAAGCGTTTGGGTCAATTCCTTCGCCACCGCCGGGGTAACGATTTCGAGAACGATGGCAAACGCGCCCGCGGCGGCAAGCGCTGCCGCGTCGTCCAACAATTTCGTCCGGCTGGCATCGTCCCGGCCTTTGATGTGATATTTGCCGCCTTCTTCCAGGACATGCTGCGGCAACATTCCCACATGCCCGCAATAGGGGATGCCAGCCGAGATGATTGCTGACGCCTGCGGCAGGATTTCGCGGCCGCCTTCGGCTTTCACAAATTCCGCGCCGGCGGCAAGGAGGCGCTTCGCGTTTTTGACCGCGTCAGCGGGTGTCCCATAACTGCGATACGGCATGTCCGCGCCCAGCAGCGCGCGGGGCCGGGCGCGGGCGGCGGCGCGCACGTGATGCTCCATTTCCGCCATGGTCACGTGTGTGGTGTCGGGATAGCCGAGCACGACCATGCCGAGTGTATCGCCGACGAGGATGAGCGGAATGCCCGCTTCATCGAGCATTTTTGCCATGGGAAAATCGTAGGCCGTCAGTGCGGCGATTTTCTCGCCGCGGCTTTTCATTGCGCGGATCGTTTCAACGGTAATTTTGGAATTCATTGGCTTTGGTAGGGTCGGCGCGCCGCGCCGACTGGTCGTCGCAGCGCGGCGTCCCTACCTTTGGAAACTCTTTATTAATTCCTCCGGCGACACCGTGGCCGTGCCGACCTTGCCGACGACGACCCCCGCCGCGTGATTCGACAAGACCGCCGCCTCCAGTGGCGACGCGCCCGCGGCTATCGCCAGCGAGAACGTGGCGATGACCGTGTCGCCCGCGCCGGAGACGTCGAATACTTCCTGGGCCACCGTTGGAATATGAAATGGTTTTTGTCCGCGCTGGCAGAGCAACATGCCCAGTTCGCCAAGGGTGATGAGCAAGACCGCCGGGTGCAGCTCGTTGTGCAGGCGTTCAGCGGCCAGCATGAGATTTTTGTCCGCGAGCGGATTCGGGTGGCGGGTGGCATCGGGCAAATTCGCCAGCTCAAAGGTTTCCTTGCGATTGGGCGTGATAAGCGAGAAGCCGGCCAGGTTCAAATGGTGAACCGGCTTGGGGTCCAGGCTCAACCAGATGCCGTGCGCGCGGCAAAGCAATTTAATTTCGTTGAGCAATGGCTGGGTGACGACGCCCTTGCCATAATCGCCAACGATCACGGCGTTGGTGTGCGGAAGCTTTGATTTCATTTCAGCCAGCAACCGCCTGGTCAGGCTTGCATCCAAACCATCACATGTTTCGCGGTCAATGCGGACGACTTGCTGCTGTTGCGCAACAATGCGGGTTTTGACGCTCGTGTGCCGCGTGGCGTTGGCAAATAATCCGCCGCATTGGATATTTTGTCCGCAGAGCAATTTCTTCAAACGCGCGCCGTTTTCGTCCCGGCCAATCATGCCGAAGAGTTCCGTGCGAACGTTGAGCGCGGCGAGATTGCGCGCGACGTTGGCCGCGCCGCCGGGCATGAAGCTTTCGCGCTCGAACTCCACGACGGGCACCGGCGCTTCGGGCGAAATGCGCGAGACACCGCCCCAGATAAATTGGTCAAGCATGACGTCGCCGACGACCACGACGCGGGCCTTGCGGGCGGCGGCCAGCAGTTTCCGCACGCGCGCAACTGATAATGTGGTGTGATTCACGGCCATCTTTTAACCCTTATTGGCCAGTGAAGGAAATAAAGAATTGAAAGGCAGCAGGAAGGCAAAAAAGTTCCGCGCCTCCAGTCAGAGACCGTGGCGCCGAGAAAGGGAGCCGATTTTAGTCAAATCAGAAAGTCCAGGTAAGATTGATCCCGATGGAGTGGGTGTAAAAACCTTTTTCGGTGAAACTGTATTGAGTGGGTGGCAAAATTCCGCCGGGGTCGACAATGGTAAATTTCCAGGTCGGATCGGTAGTCCCTAAAAATTTGTAGCCGATGCCAAAGGACATATTTTTTGTAAACTTATATTTTAAGCCAAGTTCCGCTTGATAGGCGAAAACCAATGTATCATCATTCGGATCGAACAAACTTGAAGAGAAGGAGGAGACAGAAGCCGCTCCGCCCGCACCGACTCCGACATAAGCTGACAGTCTGTTTCTGAAGGGAAACTTATAAACAACGTTGGCTAAGAAAGGAATTGTATAGGTTTCAGTTTGCACATCGAAATTCTGACCGCCCGAATTTATTCCAAAATCCGAAGTATTCAAAAGTGCGCCTGTATTCAATTCTACCGACCACAACGTGTTGATATTATATCCCACACTGATGTCTCCTCGGAATCCCGGATTAAATTTGGAAGTTGTACTTCCTAAAGATATGCTGGATGACCCGCTTGACGCCGCGGCGCCTATGGTCGTGTCCGGCTGGAAAAGATAATTTACGCCAACATTGGCATAGATATTTTGCATCCAATCTTGTGCGGATCCGGCCACAGTAGATGTGACGAGAATGGCAACGGCGGTTGAGACTGAACGACTGTTCATTTCGTTGTGAAGCCAAGCAACTCCGATGCCATGGCATTAACGATATACGGTTGTTCCCAAGTAAGTTGCTGAATGTAAATTGCATGAAGGGTTGTCTGGCGTGGACGGCTTTGCTCGTTTGGAACGGAAGGAGCGCTCACCCGGTTTGCTGCTTTGGCATGTGTCTAAAATTTCACTGCGACTGTCACAGAAAATTCTCCCGGCCCCAATTCAAACCGTTCTTCGGTTATTCAAGAAACGCCGTCAGAGGGCTGGTGGCGCTGGCGGTTTCCTGCTGCGCGGCGAGGCCGGTTTCATAAGCGGCGCGCCCGGCTTCCACTGCATTCTTAAAAGCTATGGCCATCCGGTTGGGATCGCTCGAAACGGCAATGGCGGTGTTGACGAGCACGGCATCCGCGCCCAGTTCCATCGCTTCCGCCGCGTGGCTCGGTGCGCCCAGGCCGGCGTCCACGACGACCGGCACGGTGGCCTGCTCGATGATGATGCGGATTTGGTCGCGAGTCTGTACGCCGCGATTTGAGCCGATGGGCGAACCGAGCGGCATCACCGTCGCGCAGCCGGCGTCCTGCAATCGCTTGGCCAGAACCGGGTCGGCGTTGATGTAAGGCAGAACAGTGAAACCTTCCCTCACCAGCAGCTCGGCGGCTTTGAAGGTTTCCACCGGGTCCGGCAGCAAATAGCGCGGGTCGGGATGGATTTCGAGTTTGACCCATTTTGGCAGGCCGGCGGCGGCGGCGAGCCGGGCGAGCCGCACAGCTTCTTCGGCGTTCATCGCGCCGCTGGTGTTGGGCAGCAGCAGGAATTTTTTCGGATCAATGAATTCCAGAATGTTTGCAAACGGATCGCGCTGGCCGCTCAAGTCGGCGCGGCGCAGGGCGACGGTGACCATTTCCGCGCCGCTGGCTTCCAGCGCGTCACGCATGGCTTCGGGCGAGGAAAATTTCCCCGTGCCCAGGATGAGCCGCGAACGGAATTCACGTCCGGCTATGGTCAGTGGCCGATTCACTTGCATCACAAAACGATAACAATTTTCCGTCTCGTGTCGAGACGGCAGTCGCAGGGACAGCTTCGATGATTCTCGAATCGTGCCGGGGTAACCGAGACTTGGGAGCGCAGACAGCGGTGTGTCGCAGATAAAAAACCCCGCCTTTTGCAAGGCGAGGCTTCAACCACTTTTTGGTTGATCAAAGTTATGAATGACTCTTGCGCCGTCCGGCAGCCAGGAATCCTCCCAACAAGAGCGCACCTGCCGCTAGAAAACCGAACGTGCCGGGTTCGGGAACGGGAATCATCTCCTGGGTAAAGCTGTAGAGCGTGTTACCACTAAAGCCGTTAATCGTGTAGGCGAAATCCAATTCGCCGCTGATAGCGACTGGCGTTCCACCGGTAAACACCATCGATGCTTCGTATGTGCCGTGTTCATTGCCGACGACCGGAACTGCATTTGACTGAATGCTGGTGACTGTCCAGCCAGCGGGCACGGTTACACCGGTGGTAGAAAGCGAGAAGGTGTTGTCCATATACACATTTACGTCGAAAGCGGTCCAAGCGGAGCCGGTTTCGTTATCGATGGCGCTATCGAGGGTGAGGCTCGGATCACCTGTCGTGTCTGTGTAAATGTTTCCAACGACATGGCCTGGTTCCAAGTAGTTCTGCGTTCCGTCCACGGATACGATTACATCAGAACTAGGGGTTGCATCCGTGTCCCCCTCAGGAGTTTGCCCCCAAACATATACCGGACAGCTAACCACACCGTCACCATCGTCTGCGAAATACACGCCGGTAATATCCGCCTTGCCGATGGAACAACACACCAAACCTCCCGCCACAATCAGAATAACAGATAACTTTTTCATAAGGCTTTCCAAAACGTCAAATGGCATGTTTACATCTGACTTATCCACCAAACGCCTTTAGCCATTAATTTTTTAACAAATCAGCGAATTTCTGTCAATGGAATTAGGTTTACTTTTCTTGCGACGGTTAATGGCAATTAACGGTGAGTACTGCACCCCGGCCAATACACGAATTGGCCAATCCTCCTGGTCAAATTGGCGCTTGGAACCGATAGCCGGTGATTTTAGGCTGGCATCATGTTTCGCCCGTGTATTGACCTGCATGAAGGCAAAGTGAAGCAAATCGTCGGCGGCTCGCTCGGCGATTCCGGCTTGCAGACGAATTTCGTCTCCGAAAAACCCGCCGCGTGGTTTGCTGAACTTTACAAACGCGATGGGCTCATGGGTGGCCACATCATCATGCTCGGTCCAGGCAATGAGGCCGGGGCGCGTGCGGCGCTGGCCGCGTTTTCGGGCGGGTTGCAAATTGGCGGCGGCATCAACGCGCAGAACGCGCGCAAATGGCTCAATGCTGGCGCGTCACACGTCATCGTCACCAGTTGGGTCTTCCGCGAGGGCCGCATGGATGAAGGACGACTGAATGAACTGGTCAAAGCTGTTGGCAAATCACGGCTGGTGCTGGATTTAAGTTGCCGGAAGCGAGTCCAAAGTCCAAGGTCCAAGGTCCAAGGTTCGGAATATTTTATCGTTACGGATCGCTGGCAAAAGTTTACAGAACTGGCCATCTCATCAGAAACACTTCAGGAACTCGCCAAGAGCTGCGCGGAATTTTTAGTCCATGCTGTGGACGTGGAGGGTTTATGCCGGGGCATTGACCAGGAACTGGTCGAAAAGCTCTGCCAATGGACGCCGATTCCGACGACGTACGCGGGCGGCGCCAATTCGTTGAATGATCTGGAGGAAGTCACCCGACTGGGGCAGGGGAAGATTGATCTCACCATTGGCTCGGCACTGGATATTTTCGGCGGCAACGGCGTCCATTACGCGGACGCCGTTGCCTTCAATCGCCGGATGCGTTCGGCGGCACCGTGATTATTTGACCTCTTCGATTTTGGTGGCGACCATTACTTCCTTGCCACCCTTTTCCTTGACCGTGCCGGTCACGGTGACTTTCTCGCCATCATTCTGGCAAATGTCGGGGTGAAAGGCTTTGGCCACTTTGTTCATGGTCAGAAAGTAGTTGACCGTTTTGCCATCCTTGTCCACTTGCAGCACGTCCTGGCACTCTTTTGTGACGTGCAATTTGCACTTGCCGCAAACCATCATCCCGTTGAGGGTGACTTCACTGCTGTCGGCGGCCAAGACGCGCGCCGTGAACGTTGCCGCCAACAGCCCGGCGGCGAGGGCGAGGAACCATTTGGATTTTTTCATAGGCTATTTGGTTTGTAAAACATCAAGATTAAGACACCTTAACCCCCACTTTCATTCAAACAATGGAAACCGCAAGTTAAATCTAATGTGCCGTTGCTTGCGGATTGAACAGCTCGGCGATGACAATCTGAAATTCGGGAATCAACGCCTCCGCGAGCACTTCGCTTCCAGCCAGAATGCCCTTCAATGCCAATCCCCATTCCGTGCAATGATAAATCTCAACATTGTCGTAGCGCGGATCAATCATCCACAGCCGCGGCACGCGGATGTCTTCGTAGAGCTGCTTTTTGATGACCGTGTCGGCTTGATGGTCGTCCGTGCTGACGATTTCCACCGCGAGCCAGAGTTTGCCACTGGCTATGGTGACCAGTGCGAGATCGGGGCGGATCGCGGTTGAACGGGAAACCTGGACTTTAGTGCGCGGGGCCAGCAGTTGTGTGGCGGGAAGATTGGCCACGCTCGCGGTCATCAGCTTGTGCAAACGTTCACAAATCAGCTCATGCCGCGCGCCCGGTGCGGAGCGCGGCAGGGTTTCGCCACTCAAAACTTCTTCATACGGCAGGCTCATTTTGCCAAAGCAAATCAGTGATTGGCCGGGTCGGCAAGCAGCCTTTTTCGTTCAAAACAGGACTTGCCAAACGTGCTGTGCAAGGGTAGTCTCTGCACTCTTTTGAAACATTTATGGCAGTAAAAATTCGCATGAAACGCGTCGGGGCCAAGAACGCCCCTGTATATCGCATTGTGGTGGCCGATGGCCGCAGTCCACGCGACGGCAAGTTCATCGAGGAAATCGGCACCTATCAGCCATTAAAGCAGGGTGACAACTTTTCGTTGAATCTCGACCGCGCCAAGTATTGGCTGGGCAAGGGCGCGCAACCCAGCGAAACCGTCGCCAGTTTCATCAAGAAGGCGGGCAAGGCCACCGCCTGACTTGATTTTGTTTTCCCGCGCCATGCAAGCCTTTTTGGAATATGTCATCAGAGGACTGGTGCAAAATCCCGACGCAGTATCCATTACGCCGGTGGAACGCGACGGCATGACGGTTTATGAACTGCGACTGGATCAGCCGGACGTCGGCAAAATCATTGGCCGGCACGGTGTGACGATCAACGCCATCCGGTCCCTGTTGCTGGCCGGCAGCGCCAAGAAAGGGCTGCGTTGTTCGGTGGAGATTGTCGAGGAAGGGAAGAAATCGTAATCGTAATCGTAATCGTCCTCGATCTCGTCCGCGAAGGAATCCGATTACGAGAACGAGGACGACGACGAGGACGAGCGCGGAAATGAAAATTGACGTGCTTACTTTGTTCCCGGCGATGTTCGCCGGGCCGCTCGATGAAAGCATCATCAAGCGCGCGCGCACCGCCGGGTTGCTGGATTTGAAAATCCACAATCTTCGTGACTGGGCGCATGACCGGCACAAAACGGTGGATGACCGGCCGTTTGGCGGCGGGCCGGGGATGTTGCTGAAGCCGGAGCCGCTCTTTGAAGCGATTGAAGCATTGCAGCGCAACGACACGCGCGTGGTTTTGTTGTCGCCCGCCGGGCGAAAATTTGACCAAACCATCGCGCGCGAACTGGCCGCGCAAAAACATTTGGTGCTCGTCACCGGCCATTATGAAGGGTTTGACGAACGGGTGCGCGAATCGTTGGCGGATGATGAATTATCCATCGGCGATTACATACTGACGAATGGCGCGCTGCCGGCGATGGTGGTGATTGACGCCGTGGCGCGATTGTTGCCCGGTGTTCTGGGCGACGACGAAAGTTCGCAGGATGAATCGTTCAGCCCCGGCCGGCCGGGGCTGGAATATCCGCAATACACGCGACCGGTGGAATTTCGCGGAATGAAGGTGCCGGACGTTTTGATTTCCGGCCACCACGCCGAGATCGAAAAATGGCGGCGCGAGCAGGCGAAATCGCGGACCCAAGAACGAAGACCGGATTTATTAAAGTAGTTTTTAGTTTTTAGTGTTCAGTTTTGAGTCAAAGCGGTGGCAACTAAAAATTAAAAATTCAAAACTTAAAATTGAATATGAACCAGGCATTGTTGGATAAAATTGAATCGGAACAATATCGCAAGGGCGACGCGAAATTTGCCGTCGGCGACAACGTGCGCGTGCATACCAAGGTTGTTGAGGGCGACAAGGAACGCATCCAAATTTTTTCCGGCGTCGTCATCGGCAAACGCGGTCATGGCTTGAACGAGACCTTCACTGTCCGCCGCATTAGCTACGGCGAAGGCGTTGAACGCGTGTTCCCGCTGCATTCACCGCGCGTGGACAAGATCGAAATTGAACGCAAGGGCCAGGTCCGCCGCGCCAAGCTCACCTACCTGCGCAAGCGCCTCGGCAAGGGGGCTACCCTGGTGCGTGAGAAGGAAGAAAAGGCTGCGGCTGCCCCGGCGGCGAAGTAAATTTTTGTTTTCGCGAGTTGAATTAGTCCTGCTTTTTTTGCTGTCGCTCGGAGCCAGACCTGCTAAACTCGCGGTGTTGTGAGCAGGCTTGCTGTTCAATTTCTGGATCAGGGGCTGCATCGCGTTTTGTTTGACGCCATGCCGCTGCCGGCTTTCGTAGTGGACAAGGACGTCAACGTGTTGGAATGCAATGCAGCAGCGGTGCGTCTGTTCAAACCAGACAGACGCTCCGGCAAACACCAGCGTGCCGGTGATATACTGGATTGTCTGCATATGACAAAGTCACCAAAAGGGTGTGGCGGTGCAATAGCTTGTTCCGACTGTGGGTTACGTGAAGCGGTGCGCGCAGCTTCCCGAGGCCGGGCCGTGACACGTCACCGGGCGGAGATGGAATTGATCCAGCAAGGCCGGCCCGTCAAGGTGGAATTACAGGTGAGTTGTCAGCCGTTCACCTACGACAAAAGCCCCTTTGTTCTTTTGATCCTCGAAGGTTTGAACAGTTGAATTGCCGCCTGCGGGGGAAATTCGTCCGGCTATGGACTGGTTTCCCGCAAGGCCGTCTTGTAAATTTCCAACGCATCCGCGCCGAAACAGACCAGCAACACCTTTTCCGCTGAACGGTTCCGTTCCAGAAAATTCTTCGTCTCGCGCATGGCAATCCGCGCCGCGCGGTCCATCGGGAAACCGTACGCGCCGGTGCTGATGGATGGAAACGACACGGTTTTGATGCTGTGTTGGACGACCAGCGCGAAACAGCTTCGGTAACAACTTGCCAGCAATTCGTCCTCGCCGTGGTTGCCGTCACGCCAGACTGGACCGACGGTGTGAATGACCCATTGGGCAGGGAGTTTATAGCCGCGCGTGATTTTGGCTTGGCCCGTGGCGCAGCCACCAAGCATGTGGCAATCCGCCAGCAACTCCGGGCCGGCGGCACGATGGATGGCGCCGTCCACGCCACCACCGCCAAGCAGCGACGTGTTGGCGGCGTTTACAATCGCGTCCACGCACTGTTTCGTGATGTCGCCTTCAACTACGGCGATGCGATTTAAAACCGGCTCGCCGCTCATGAATTAAAGTTTTTCCGGATTTGATATCAAATCCGCGACGTGCTGTAGCAACCGTCCCGCCGCGCCGCCGTCGAGCACACGATGGTCGAAGCTCAACGTCAGATTTGCCTCCATCACCGGCACGAACTGGCCTTTGACGGAATCCCAAGTGGGCGCGTGACGCGCCGCGCCCATGCCGAGCACCAGCGTCTGTTCCGGCAGTGGAATCGGTGTCGCCCATTCCAATCCGAACGTGCCGAAATTGGTGACGGTGGCGATGGAGCCGCCGGTGGCGTCCGGTGGTAATTTGCGTTCGCGTGCCAGTTCCACCAGTTTGTTGTAAGGCGCGATCAAATCCTTCAGCGACCGCTGGTCCACGTTGCGCAGCACGGGAACCAGCACGCCATCTTCGGCTTCGACCGCGAAACCGATGTCAATGGCGGAAGGATGAACGATTTTATTGCCGACCAGCCGGCCCGCCGGAGCGCTGTTTTTCGCCAGCGCCACTGCCAGCGCGCGCAACGCGCAGAGCGCCGGGCCGGGTTTGGGCCGCGCCACCTTGCGATAGGCAAAGAGGGGATCGAGGCAAACGGGCATGCCCACGTGCGCGATGGGCCGCGTCCAACTGCGCCGCATCGCATCAGCCACGGCCACGCGCATCGTCGAAGCCTGGCTCATTTTCTGTTTTTCGAGATGCGCCATGAATTTCTCAAAATCCTCAACGGTCACGCGTCCCGCCGCGCCGCTGCCCGCGACGCCCGCCAGGTCGGCGGCGCTCAAACCGAGTTCCGTCATGCGCGCTTTCAGCCGTGGGGAAAGGAAGCTGGCGCCGGCGGCGTTCGCCGGCACAGGCAGCCCGCGCACGGTTGGCTGCACCCGGCCCCACATGCCATTGGCGTCCTGCTTCGAAACGCGATCAGTGTCGCCCGGTTTGGGCGGAGCCGAAATTTCCAGGCCCAGCCGCGCGATTTCTTCCTTCGTGGTTTCAATGCGGCCGAGCGTGGCGCCGACGGGGTAGCTCTCGTTCAGTTGGGCGGTGAGTTTTTCAATGCGTCCCCCGCAAGGCGACGTCACCGTCATATTGGCCTTGTTGGTTTCCACCTCGATCAAGTCCTGGCCGGCTTCGACCGTGTCGCCCGGCTTGACCAGAAAGCCGATGATGTTGGCCTCGGCAATAGATTCGCCGAGCTGCGGCATAATGATGGGAATCTGCGGCATAATTTGTCAGAGCCTCAAGAGTTTTCTGGCGGCGGCGGCAATGGCGCGTGCGGTCGGACGATGGGCCGTCCACAAATTTGGGTGATACGGCACGGGGGTGTCCTTGGCATTGAGCCGTTGCGGCGGCGCGTCGAGCAGGCCATAGCCTTCACTCGTCACGCGCGCGATGATTTCCGCCGTTGCTCCACCCCAGGACCAGGCTTCACCGACGCAGAGCAGCCGTCCCGTGCGCGCGACGCTGGCCATCACCGTGTCGGTATCAATCGGTTTCACGGAACGCAGGTCCACGACTTCAACCTCCCAGCCTTCGGGTATGAGTTCCTTGGCCGCTTCGAGCGCCTCATGCACCATGGCGCTGTAGGCAACAATGGTCATGTCCCGGCCTTCGCGCGCGATGCGGGCCTTGCCGACGGGCAGGGCTTCGCTCGGCAATTTTTCGGCCTTGAGATGGTAATAAAGGAATTTGTGTTCGCAGAAAATCACCGGGTCATCAATCGCGATCGCTTCGAGCAACATGCTGTAGGCATCCTCGACCGTGGCCGGTGTCAATACAATCAATCCCGGGTAATGCGCATAAAGTGTTTCCATGCACTGGCTGTGAAACGGTCCGCTGCCCGACGTGCCGCCAAAGGGTAGGCGCACTGTGATCGGGCACGGCACGCTTGTTCGCCAGAAAAGCGTTGCCGCCTGGTTGACGATTTGGTTAAAACCGACGGTGGAAAAATCCGCGAACTGCATTTCCACAATGGGCCGCATGCCTTCAATCGCCGCGCCGACGGCCAGACCCATCATAGCGTCCTCGCTGATGGGCGAATCCAGGATGCGGCCGGGGAACTCCTTCGCCAGATATTTAGTGGCCTTGTGCGCGCCGCCAAATGGGCCGACGTCCTGCCCGTAGATGAACACGCGCGGATCGTCGCGCAACGCCTGCGCCTGCGCCTCGCGAATGGCGTCCAAGTAGCTGATTTCAGTTCCCGATTTCTTCATGAGTCTCGCCCAAATGCCGGGTGGCCAGCGCGCACCATTCCTCCACAAATGGATCGGGCGCCGGCTCGCGCTGCACCTGCGCCACCGCGGCTTCAATGTCGCGGACAATTTTGTCCCGCATTTCGCCCAATTGTGCGGCGCCAAGCCATTTCTGTCGCAGCAAAAATTCCTCGGCGACTTTCAGGCAATCCCGGCCGAGCGGGGAACTCTTCAACTTCGGGTCCACGTAATCGGCCGGATCGTGCTCGCCGTGGCCGCACAACCGGAGCAACTCGGCGACAACCAATTGCGGCCCGTGACCGGCGCGCGCGCGGGCCACCGCTTGCCCGACGGTTTCCAGGCACGCTTCCAAATCAGTGCCGTCCACCGAGTCCGCTTCCACGCCGTAGCCGGCCGCCTTGTCGGTCAGATCCCGGCAGGCAAACTGGCGCGAGGTCGGGGTCGAATAAGCGTAATGATTATTGGCGACGACCAGGACCAGTGGCAATTTTTCGACCGCCGCCTGGTTGAGCGCCTCATGAAATGCGCCGGTTGAAGTTGCGCCGTCGCCGATGCTGGCCACGCCGACCGTGCCGGAAATGTTTTTGAACCGGCGCGCGAACAAAATGCCGTTCACGACGGAAATCATCGCGCCGAGATGGCTGATCATTGGCAAATAACCTTCCTGTGGTTTGCCGCGATGGACGTTGCCGTCGCGTCCACGCATTGGACCCTGTGCCGAGCCAAGATACGTGCGCGCGGCGTCCAGGATCGTTTCACCAAAGGCCAGTCGTCCCGCTGCATCGCGAATCAACGGCGCAAAAACGTCGCCTTTTTTCAGCAAGACGCCGGTGGCCGCGCTCAAGGCCTCCTGGCCGCGTCCCAGAAAGACGCCGCCGTGGATACGGCCGGAACGCCAGAGGGCGGCGAATTTGTCATCCAGCAGCCGCGCCATTAGCATGAAGCGGTAGGCGGCCAGATACGTTTCGCGAGATAAAGCCGCGTTTTCCGTCGGCCCGGGTTCGAGCACCGTATGCAGCATGGATGGATTTTATCGCCAAAACTTTTCGCCAGCAACGTTTCTTTCGGCATCAGAAATGCAGCAATAGCAAAAATCGGCTTGGCCAAAGCGGTAAAACTGTTATTGAATAAGCGTTAATTAAGCATATACCACGGATTTGGAATCATGAGACAGGCAGCAGCTCAAATTTTTCTGGTCAGCAAGGATTCGGAATTACTGGCACTGTTGTCTGAAATATTGCGGGCAGACGACATTGCCATCCGGTTGGTGCCTTCGGGCAATGAATTATTTGAAATACTTCGTGACCAACCGGCGGACCTGATCCTGCTGGACGCCGCCGAGATGGCATTGTTGCAGGAACTCAAGGAGGTCCCGGTCACACAAACGGTTCCCACCATTGTCTTCACCGTTACAGGTACTGCCGCCGAAAAGACGCGCGCATTTGAATTGGGGGCGCACGACTATGTGGGCCGGCCTTTTGACGCCGTGGAATTGCGCGCGCGCTTGCAGGCGGCGTTGGGAATCAAACGGCGGTTTGATGGATTGCTCCATCATCAGCGCGAGTTGATGGCGGCCCGGATCACCGCCGAATCCTCGGCCCGGGCCAAATCAGATTTCCTGGCGGCCATGAGCCACGAAATCCGCACGCCGATGAATGGCGTTGTGGCCATGGTCGGCCTGCTGCTCGAAACGCAACTGACCGGCGAACAACGCGGTTATCTGGAAACCATTCACGCCAGCAGTGAGGCGTTGCTCACGATCATCAACGACATCCTTGATTTTTCAAAAATCGAGGCCGGCAAGCTGGAACTGGATTCACGGCCATTCGATTTGCGGCTGTGCGTGGAGGAAACGCTGGACTTGATGGCGGCGCGGGCGTTCGAAAGAAACCTCGACTTGATTTACCAGATGGACGATGCCATCCCCACGCAGGTGGAGGGTGACGCGTTGCGTTTGCGTCAAGTGCTGGTGAATCTTCTGAGCAACGCCATCAAATTCACCAAGACCGGCGAGGTTTCAATTCAAATCAAATTACTCTCCGCGAAAGAGGAGGGAAAGCAGAACCAATCCTTGTTGCACCTTCATTTTTCCGTGGCTGACACGGGCATCGGCATCCCTCCGGACCGCTTGGCCCGTCTGTTTAAACCGTTTACGCAGGCCGACGCTTCCACGGCGCACCGTTATGGCGGCACGGGCTTGGGTCTGGCCATCAGCAAACAACTGGTTGAATTGATGGGTGGCAAAATGTGGGCCGAGAGTGTGGCGGGCCAAAGCTCGACGTTCCATTTCACCATAAATGTGCTGGCCCAACCGCAAACTGCGCCGTTCACGCTCGCCGGCAAGCAGGAACAGTTGGCGGGCAAGCGCGTGTTGATTGTGGACGACAATGCAGCCAGCCTCCGCACGCTGACCGAGCAGACGGCGAGATGGGGCATGCTTCCCCATAGCGCCGGTGACGCGCAGCAGGCCATGAATTTCCTTCAAAACGGCAATCAGTTTGATCTGGCTATCCTCGACGTGCAACTGTCAGGTATGGATGGTTTCACG
>Ga0335085_10004218_pt1 | contig 24038 bp, 29 predicted proteins | sample Lox_Sample_45_FD_206712 | JGI IMG/M metagenome (GOLD analysis project Ga0335085, IMG submission 206712) | Soil microbial communities from Loxahatchee National Wildlife Refuge, Florida, United States - Lox_Sample_4.5 | ecosystem: Environmental > Terrestrial > Soil > Wetlands | place: USA...
TCGGCGAGGAATTTCTCCTCGGCGACCTTGTCGTGGACGAACTCCACGTCCGCGTCGCCCCGGCGTCCCATGTCGAGCGCCTGGCCGGTGCCGACCGCGACCACGTGGACGTCGAAGCCCAGCGCCTTCTTCGCTTCGGGCAGGAAGTACTTGAACAGGCCCGACTGCTCGGTCGATGTGGTCGAGGCCACGGTGATGAACTCGTCGGCCTGCGAGCCGGGCGCGAACGCGAGCGCCGCCGCGGCCACGACGGCCGCGACGATCCAGGTGGTGGTGAGCCGGTTCAGGAATCGTGCGAAGGTTGCCACGGCAATTCTCCTCTGAGGAATGCGGCCGCTTCCGCGGACCGCGGGGACTTGAAGAACGTCTCGGCAGTGGTTTTCTCCGTGATGCGCCCCTGGTGCAGGAACACGATCTCGGATGCGATGCGGCGGGCGAAGCCCAGGTGGTGCGTGGTGAAGACGAGCGACGTTCCCGCCGCGCGGATCTCGCCGATGATGCGCTCCACTTCGGCGGCCGCCGCCGGATCGAGGCTCGCGGTGGGCTCGTCGAGGAAGATCACGCGCGGCCGCAGCGCCCAGGCCCGCGCGAGGGCGAGGCGCTGCTGCTCGCCGCCGGAGAGCACGCGCGCGGGGCGCGAGGCGAGGGCTTCGAGGCCCACGCGGGCGAGCGCATCCTTCGCGCGGGAACGGCGTTCGTTTCCAGCCACGCCGTTCACCGCGAGCGCGTACTCCACGTTCGCAAGCGTCGAGCGGCGCAGCAGCACGGGGCGCTGGAACACCATCGCCTGGTCGCGGGGCCGGGCGCGCGAGCCCGACCAGAGCACCGCGCCTTCGCTCGGCGCGAGCAAGCCGTGCAGCGTGCGAAGAAGGACGCTCTTTCCGGCGCCATTGGCTCCGAGCACCGCCACGGGCGCGACACCCTCGAGGCGAAGGTCGACCGCGTCGAGCGCGGCGTGCCCGCCCAGCCGCACCGTGAGGCCGCGCGCTTCGATCGGAAGCGACATCGCGCTAGCCATGGCGTTTCGCGCTCCACTCCCGCACCGCGTACGCGGCGGCGTTCAGCGCCAGCACCATGCCGAGCAGGATGAAGCCCAGGCCGAGTGCGAGCGGCAGGTTGCCCTTGCTCGTCTCCAGCGCGATCGCGGTGGTCATCACGCGCGTCACTCCGTCGACGTTGCCCCCCACGATCATGACGGCGCCCACTTCGGAGGCCGAGCGCCCGACGCCCGCGAGCACCACGGTGAGCAGCGAGTAGCGCAGGTCCCAGAGCAACGTGGGCACGGCACGCGCCGCCGAGACGCCGAGCGATGTGAGTTGCTCGCGGTACTCGCGCCACGCGTCCTCGACGAACTGCCGCGCGAGCGCGGCCACGATCGGCAGCACGAGGATCGCCTGCGCGGCGATGATGGCCTTCGGCGTGAAGAGGATCCCGAGCGAACCGAGCGGCCCCGCGCGCGACAGCAGCAGGTACACCACGAGGCCCACCACCACCGAGGGCAGGCCGAAGAGCGCGTTCAGCACGACAGTGACCACGCGCCGCCCGGGAAAATCCTGCACGGCGACGAAGGCGCCGAAGGGCAGGCCCAGCGTGCACGCGATGAACGCCGAGGCGAGGCTTACCTCGATCGAGAGGGTCACGATGCGCCAGAGCTCCGCGTCGCCGCCGCTGATGAGCTGGAAGGCGAGCTCGAAGCTCGCGAGGAAGTCGATCATCGGCCGATTGTCCCCGCGCGGCCCGCGCAGACACATATGAACCGAAGTTCCAATCTACCGAAGTATCAGGCGAAGCCGACGCTGCGCCGGTCGATGGAGACCGCTTTCACCAGCGCATGAACGCGCTGGCCGGGAACGAGCCCGAGATCGCAGGCGGCCTTGCGCGTGATCCGTGCGGCGAGCGGCGTCGCACCCACGCGAAGCTCGACATCGACGATCGCCCCGTACTCGCCGCCGAGCGAAACCACGCTCGCCTCGAGGACGTTCTGGATCGAAAGCCGCGAGGGACGCTCCAGCGCGAGCGAAACGTCGCGCGCCCGGATGCGCACGCGGACCTGCTCGCCGGGCAGCGCATCGACGTTCGGCACGACGAGCTCGCCGCCGGCGAAGGCGAGCGTGGTGAGCTCGAAGCGTGGATCGTGGGAGGCAACGCGGGCGTCGATCACCGCGCCTTCCTCGGAGCGCCCGGAAGCGGCGTTGAGCTCGGGGCGCGACAGCACATCCGCGGTATCGCCTTCCGCGACCACGCGTCCCTCGGCCACCACGACCACGCGGTCGGCAAGGCGTGTCACCTCCTCGATCGCGTGGCTCACGTACACGATCGGAAGGTTGATCTCGTCGCGCAGCAGCTCGATGTAGGCGAGGATCTCGGCCTTGCGCGCGCCGTCAAGGGAGGCGAGCGGCTCGTCGAGGAGCAGGATGCGGGGGCTCGCGAGGAGCGCCCGTCCGATCGCCACGCGCTGCTTCTCGCCGCCGGAGAGGTTCGCCGGCCGCCGGTGGAGGAGCGGGGCGATGCCCAGCAGCGCGATGATCCGCTCGCGATCGACGAAACGCTCCGCGGGCAGCGTGAGGCGCTCGCCGTAGGCGAGGTTGGCGCGCACGTCGAGGTGCGGAAAGAGCAGGGCGTCCTGGAACACGCAGCCGACGCGGCGATGCTCGGGGGCGAGGTCGATGCCGCGGTCCGAATCGAAGAGCACGCGCTCGCCGATCACGATGCGCCCGCGCTGGGGCCGCACGATCCCCGCGATCGCATTCACGATCGTGGACTTGCCCGATCCCGAGCGGCCGAAGAGCGCCACGATGGGCGCGTCGCTTCGAAACGCGGCCTGCAGCGCGAAGCTCCCGCGGCGCAATGCGATGTCGACTTCAAGCATGGCGGGCATCGGCCGGGTGGCGGCGGCGCGCGAGCCACTCGGAGAACGCGAGCGCGGCGAGCGAGAGCAGGACCGAGAAGATCGACAGGCGCAGCGCCTGCGCGTCGCCGCCCGGGACTTGTGTGTACGTGTATATCGCCAGCGGCAGCGTGCGGGTCTCGCCGGGAATGTTCGATACGAACGTGATTGTCGCGCCGAACTCGCCCAGCGCGCGCGCGAAGGCGAGCAGCGCTCCCGTGATCACACCCGATGCGGCGAGCGGCAGGGTCACGGTGAAGAAGACGCGCCATCGCCCGGCGCCCAGCGTGCGCGCGGCCGACTCCAGCCGTGGGTCCACCGCCTCGATTGACAGGCGGATCGCACGCACCATCAGCGGAAATCCCATGATCGCCGCGGCGAGCGCCGCTCCCGTCCAGCGGAAGATGAGCACGATCCCCAGCGGCTCGAGGAGCCTGCCGATGGGACCCTGCGTGCCGAACAGCACGAGCAACGCGTAGCCCACGACGACCGGCGGCAGCACGAGCGGCAGGTGCACCGCCGCATCGAAGAGCGTCTTGCCGGGGAAGTCCTTGCGCGCGAGCAGGAACGCGATCGCGATCGCGAAGGGCAGGCTCGCCGCGAGGCCGAAGAGAGCGACCTTCAGGCTGAGCGCGATGATTTCCAGCTCAGCCGCGGTAAGCATCTTTCAGGGAGCGCTGAAGCCGAACTTCGCGAACGTCGCGTGCGCCTCGGGACCGGCGAGGTAAGCGGCGAGCGCCGTCGCGGCAGGCGTGGTCGAGCGCTTGAGCACCACCATCGGATAGACGATGGGCGGATGCGTCCCCGCGGGGAACGCATCGACCACGCGGACGTTCTTCTCGGCCATGGCGTCGGTGCGATAGACCACGCCGAGCGGCGTCTCCCCGCGCGCCACCAACGCGAGCGCCGCGCGCACGTTGTCCGCGGCCGCGACCTTGCCCTCGATCGCGTTCCAGGCGCCCAGCGCGGTGAACGCCGTCTTCGCGTACTTGCCTGCCGGCACCGCGTCGGGATTGGCGAGCGCGATGCGCCTGTCGCCCAGGATCGCGGCGATGTCCACCCCGGGCGCGAGCTTCACCTGCACGCGCGACGCGGCGGGCGCGATGAGAACGAGGTCGTTGCCGAGCAGCGTCTTCCTCGACCCGGGCACGGCGAGGTTGCGGCTTTCCACGTAGTCGATCCAGTCCGTGTCCGCGGAGATGAAGATGTCGGCCGGCGCGCCGCTCTCGACCTGCCTGGCGAGGGCGTTGCTGCCCGCGTAGGACACCGTCACCCTGTTGCCGCTCGAAGACTCGAAGGAATGCACCGCCGCATCGAGCGCTTCCTTCAGGCTCGCGGCCGCGAACACGGTGACGTGGTCGGCCCACGCGAAGGGGGCGAGGGCGATGAGCGCGATGAGGGCGGCGATGCGCCGCATGAGGGGCTCCGGGATGGCCGAGCCCCGTAATATACAGCCGGATACAACGCTTCGCTATTTCAGCAGCTCCGAGAAGCGCTCGAGCTCGGGGTCCAGCGCCCGGTCCACCCGCGACTGCATCGCGCGATAGCTCGCCAGCACGCGCCTGCCGAAGGCGGTGACCTCGGCGCCGCCCCCGCCCATGCCGCCCGTGGCCGAGGAGACGACCGGCTCGCGGAAGCACCGGTTCATGGTGTCCACCAGCAGCCACGTGCGCCGGTAGGAGATGCCCAGGCGCTTGCCGGCGGCGGAGATGGATCCCGTGGCCGCGATCGCTTCGAGGAGCTCGGCCTTGCCGGGGCCGATCGCGATCTCGGCCCCGAACATCACGCGCAGCTTGGTGGGGCCGCGCGCGTGACGCATCTACCTGGCGGTGGCGGAGATGAGCTTCTGCAGCTCGCCGCTCTGGTACATCTCGCGCATGATGTCGCAGCCGCCGACGAATTCGCCGTTCACGTAAAGCTGCGGGATCGTGGGCCAGTTGGCGAACTGCTTGATGCCTTCGCGGATCTCGGGGTCCTGCAGCACGTCCACCGTGAAGAATTCGCCCGCGCCCGAGAGCTTGAGCAGCTGCGAGGCGGTGGCCGAGAAGCCGCACATGGGCGTCTGCGGCGAGCCCTTCATGTACAGCACGACGGGGTTGCTGGTGACCTGCTGGCGGATCGTGTCCTGGACGCTCATGACTTTCTCCTTCGATAGGCTCATATCTTACCGCCGGCCACGCGCGGGATGCCGGCGAGGTCCGGGATCGAGACGAGGCCCGAGAATCCGGCGGCCTCGAGGATCGCGCGCACGGCCCCGGCCTGGTCGTATCCATGCTCAAGTAGCAGCCATCCGCGCGGATTCAAGTGGGCACGGGCGCCGGCTGCGATCGCGCGGATCGAATCGAGGCCGTCGGCGCTTCCGTCCGTGAGCGCCCGCTGCGGCTCGAAGCGAAGGTCGCCGCGCGACAGGTGCGGATCTCCCGCGGCCACGTAGGGCGGATTGGCGACGATCACGTCGAAGCGCCGGCCCCGCACGGGCTCGAACCACGATCCGTGCAGGAGCTCGACGCGGTCGGCGCATCCGTGCGCCTCGGCGTTGCGGCGCGCCAGCGCGATGGCTTCCGCGCTCGCGTCGGTGGCGGCCACGCGGGCCCCGGGGCGCTGGCGCGCGATCGTCACGGCCACCGCGCCGCTGCCGGTGCCCAGGTCGAGGCACGTGTCGCGCGGGGCGAGGCGCGCGAGCGCCGCTTCGACGAGGGTCTCGGTCTCCGGGCGCGGGATCAGCACGTCGGGCCCGACCGCGAAGTCGTAGCCGTAGAACTCGCGCGATCCCAGCAGGTACGCCACGGGCCGGCCCATGGCGCGTTGCGCGGCGAGCATCTCGATCTTCGCGTCCTCGCTCTCGGTGAGGATGCGCATGGGGTTGGCCGCGATCCACGCGCGGTTCACGCCCAGCACGTGCGCCATGATCACCTGCGCGTCGGTGCGGTCCATGGACGACATGAGCTCCTCGAGCGTGGCCTTGACGGTGTGCACGGCGCCTCAGGCGGTCTGCGCGAGTCCCGCGAGCTGCTCGGCCTGGTGCTCGGCGGCGAGCGCGGAAGTGATCTCCGAGAGGTCGCCGTCCATGATGGCGTCGATCTTGTGCAGCGTGAGGTTGATGCGGTGGTCGGTCACGCGCCCCTGGGGGAAGTTGTACGTGCGGATGCGGTCGGAGCGGTCGCCCGAGCCGATGAGGCTCTTCCTCTCGCTCGCCTCCTTCGCCTGCTGCTCGCGCACCTGCTTGTCCTTGATGCGCGCGGCGAGGATGCGCCACGCCTGCTCGCGGTTCTTGTGCTGGCTCCTCGCGTCCTGGCACTCCACCACGATGCCCGTGGGCAGGTGCGTGAGGCGCACGGCCGAGTCGGTCTTGTTCACGTGCTGCCCGCCCGCGCCGCTCGCCCTGAACGTGTCCACCCGCACGTCCGCGGGATTGACGACCACGTCGCTCGCGTCGTCGGCCTCGGGCATCACGGCCACCGTCGCGGCCGAGGTGTGGATGCGGCCCTGCGTCTCCGTGGCCGGCACGCGCTGCACGCGATGGCCGCCGGATTCGAACTTGAGCTTCGAGTACGCCCCGTTGCCGACGATGCGCGCGATCACTTCCTTGAAGCCCCCGGCTTCGCCCGGCGACTCGGACACGAGCTCCACCTGCCAGCGATTGCGCTCGGCGAAGCGCGAATACATGCGGAAGAGGTCGCCCGCGAAGAGCGCGCTCTCGTCGCCGCCGGTGCCCGCGCGGATCTCGAGGAACAGGTTCTTGTCGTCGTTGGGATCGCGCGGCAGCAGCATCTTCTGCAGCTGCGCTTCCAACGACTCGATGCGCTTCTTCGCGGCGGCGACCTCTTCCTGCGCGAATTCGCGCATCGCCGGGTCCCTCGCCATCTCCTCGCCCGCCGCGAGGTCGCCCTCGGCCTTGCGGTATTCGCCGTAGGCCTCGACGACCGGGCCGATCTCGGCGCGTTCCTGCGAGAGCTTGCGGAAGTTGTCCATGTTGCTCGCGGAATCGGGCTCCGCGAGCCGCGCGTCGATCTCTTTCAGGCGGGCATCCAGGCTCGCCAGCTTCGCGGCGATCGACGGCTTCATGGCTCGCGCGTAGTGTCGCGTTCCTCGGCCTCGGGATAGAGGATCTCGATCGCCCTCATGAGCGCCTCGCGCTCGCCGTCGGCCACGCGCGACAGCGCCTGGGACGGGTGGTGCATGAACTTGTTGGCGAGGCCCTTGGCGAGCGCCTCGAGCACGGCGCCCGGCTCCTCGCCCCGGGCGAGGCGCGACCTCGCCTTGGCGAGCTCGGTCTCGCGATACGCGTCGGCGCGGCGCCGGAGCTCGACGATGGCGGGCACCGCGGCGCGCGAGTCGCTCCAGTCGCGAAACGACGAGACCTGCGCCTCGATGATCGATTCGGCTTCGGCCGCGGCGGCGCGCCGCCCCTCGGCGCCCTGCTGCACGATGGTGCCCAGGTCGTCGATCGTGTAGACGAAGGCGTCGTCGAGGGAAGCGACCTCGGCCTCCACGTCGCGCGGCACCGCGAAATCGACGATGAACATCGGGCGGTGGCGCCGTGCCTCGAGCGCGCGCTCGATCAGCCCCTTGCCGATGATGGGAAGGCTCGAGGCCGTGCCGGTGAGGATCACGTCGAACTCGGCGATGTGCGCCGGAAGCTCCCCGAGCGCGATGGCCTTCGCGGAAAAGCGTTCCGCGAACTCCTCGCCGCGCGCGAGCGTGCGGTTGGCCACGACGACCGACTGCGGCCGCTGCGCCACGAAATAGGTCGCGGCCAGCTCCACCATCTCGCCCGCGCCCACGAGCAGCAGCCGGGTGCGCGAGAGGTCGCCGAAGAGATTCTGCGCGAGCTTCAGGGCCGCCGCGGCCATCGAGACCGATTGGGCTCCGAGCGCGGTGTCGCTGCGCACCTGCTTGGCCACCGCGAAGGTCTTGCGGAAGAGGCCGCCCAGCATCGGCCCCAGGGTGCCGGCGCCCTCGGCCGCGCGGACCGACTGCTTCACCTGGCCCAGGATCTGCGGCTCGCCGAGGACCATGGAATCGAGCCCGGCCGCGACGCGAAACGCGTGGCGCACCGCGAGCCCCTCCTCGTGGCGGTAGACCTGGTCGCCCAGCGCGAGGCCCGCCTTTTCCGCTTCGCCGCGAAGCCAGCGGTCCACCGCCCCGGCGTCGTCGCCACGGCAGTAGACCTCGGTGCGGTTGCAAGTCGAGACGAGCACCGCCTCGGCCACGCCCGGCTGGCGGGCGAGGTCCGAGAGCGCGGCGGCCTGGCGGTCGGGCGAGAAGGCAAGCTTCTCGCGTACCTCCAGGGGGCTCGCGTGGTGGCTGATTCCGACGACGAAAAGGGACATGGATGGCTGCCCCGGAGGGCGGCTTGAATTATACCCGCGATCCGGTAGGCTTTCTTTACAAGTAGAACGCAAAAGGCGCATTATGACTTTGATTTAACGCATCCTTTTTTATGGCCGCTCAGCCTAGTCAATTCAGCGCCCTCGGGCGCGCGCTCGTCCAGCAGGGACGCCTCGTCCAGGCGGACGCGAATGCCATACAGGCCGAGGCCAAGTCGGCCGGCGTGTCGTTTGTCCAGCAGCTCGTCGCCTCGAAGAAGCTCTCGGCGAAGGAAGTGTCGCTCTTCGCGGCGCAGACCTTCGGCTATCCGCTGCTCGACCTGAACGCCGTCGACACGGAGAACCTGCCCCTCACGCTCATCGACAGCAAGATCGTCCTGAACCATCGCGTGATCGCGCTCGGCAAGCGCGGCAACCGCATCTTCGTGGCGATGTCGGACCCGTCCAACGAGCAGGTGCTGCAGGAGGTGAAGTTCGCCACCGGCATGACGATGGAGCCGGTCGTCGTCGAGGACGACAAGCTCTCGCACATCGTGCGCAAGCTCACCGACTCGTCGGCCAAGACGCTCGAGGCCGCCACCGAGGACGTGGACCTCTCCGGCATGGAGATGGTGGACGGCGAAGCGCAGGCCGACGTCGCCACCGAGGACATCGACGACGCGCCGGTCGTCAAGTACGTGACCAAGATCCTGCTCGACGCGATCAACGGCGGCGCCTCCGACATCCACTTCGAGCCGTACGAGAAGTTCTACCGCATCCGCTATCGCACCGACGGCATCCTCTACGACGTGGCGCAGCCGCCCCTCGCGATCAAGGAGAAGATCGCCTCGCGCATCAAGGTGGTCTCCAAGCTCGACATCTCGGAGAAGCGCGTCCCGCAGGACGGGCGCATGAAGATGGTGCTGTCGAAGACCAAGGCCATCGACTTCCGCGTCTCGACGCTGCCCACGCTCTTCGGCGAGAAGATCTGCATGCGCATCCTCGATCCGTCGAGCGCGACGCTCGGGATCGACGCGCTGGGCTACGACCCGGACCAGAAGGAAAACCTCCTCGCCGCGATCCAGCGCCCGTACGGCATGGTGCTCGTCACGGGCCCGACGGGCTCGGGCAAGACGGTGTCGCTGTACACGTGCCTCAACATCCTCAACAAGCCCGGGATCAACATCTCGACGGCCGAGGACCCGGCGGAGATCAACCTGCCCGGCGTGAACCAGGTGAACGTGAACGAGAAGCAGGGGCTCAGCTTCCCGGTGGCGCTCAAGGCGTTCCTGCGCCAGGACCCGGACATCATCATGGTGGGCGAGATACGGGACATCGAGACGGGCGAGATCGCGATCAAGGCGGCGCAGACGGGCCACATGGTGCTGTCGACGCTGCACACCAACGACGCGCCGCAGACGCTCACGCGCCTGATGAACATGGGCATCGCGCCGTTCAACATCGCCTCGTCGGTGATCCTCATCACCGCGCAGCGGCTCGCGCGCAAGCTGTGCACCTGCAAGAAGCCCGAGGACATCCCCGAGGAGGCCCTCAAGCGGGCGGGCTTCAGCGACGAGCAGATGGACGGCAGCTGGCAGGCTTTTGGTCCCGTCGGCTGCGAGCTGTGCAAGAATACGGGCTACAAGGGCCGCGTCGGCATCTACCAGGTAATGCCCATTTCCGAGGAGATGGAGCGCATCGTCATGAAGAACGGGACCGCGATCGACCTCGCGGACCAGGCGCAGCGCGAAGGCATCAAGGATCTCCGGCAATCGGGGCTCATCAAGGTAATCAAGGGCCTCACGTCGCTCGAGGAAATCGAAGCGGTCACGAACGAGTAGGGAGACAGACATGGCAGCGGTCGCTAAGCGGCAGGACGCGGGCAAGGACGTCAAGCTCTACAACTTCAAGTGGACGGGCAAGGACAAGTCCGGCAAGACCCAGCAGGGCGAGATCCGCGCGGCGGGCGACCACATCGTCCTCGCGCAGCTGCGCCGGCAGGGGCTGCAGAGCATCTCCGTGAAGAAGGTGAGCTCCCGCGGCGGCAAGAAGATCACCGAGAAGGACATCACGATCTTCACGCGGCAGCTCGCGGTGATGATGAAGGCGGGCGTGCCGCTGCTGCAGGCCTTCGACATCGTGGGGCGCGGGCACTCGAACCCGGCCGTCGCCAAGCTCCTGCTCGACATCAAGACCGACGTGGAGACCGGCTCCTCCCTCGGGCAGGCCTTCCGCAAGTACCCGGCGTACTTCGACAACCTCTTCTGCAACCTGGTGTCCGCGGGCGAGCAGGCGGGCATCCTCGATGCCCTGCTCGAGCGCCTGGCGACGTACAAGGAAAAGATCCTCGCCATCAAGGGCAAGATCAAGAGCGCGCTCTTCTACCCGATCTCGATCATCGTGGTCGCGATCGTGGTGACCGCGGTGATCATGATTTTCGTGATCCCGGTGTTCAAGGACCTGTTCAAGGGCTTCGGCGCCGACCTGCCCGGACCCACGCTGGTGGTGATGGCGATATCGGACTGGTTCGTCGGCAACTGGTACATCGTCTTCCCGGCGCTGGGAGGCGGCATATACGGCTTCTTCTACGCCTGGAAACGGTCGGTCACCATGCAGCGGTTCATGGACCGCCTCACGCTGAAGGTCCCCATCTTCGGCGACGTGATCCGCAAGGCGTGCATCGCGCGCTGGTGCCGCACGCTTTCGACGATGTTCGCCGCGGGCGTGCCGCTGGTGGAGTCGCTCGACTCGGTGGCGGGCGCCGCGGGCAACTACGTGTACTTCGAGGCCACCAAGAGGGTCCAGCAGGAGGTGTCCACGGGCACGGGCCTCACGGTCGCGATGACGAACTCGCAGGTGTTCCCGAGCATGGTGCTGCAGATGTGCGCGATCGGCGAGGAGTCGGGCGCCCTCGACGCGATGCTGAGCAAGGTGGCCGACTTCTTCGAAGCCGAGGTGGACGAGGCGGTCGAGTCGCTCTCGTCCCTGATGGAGCCGATGATCATGGTCGTGCTGGGCGGCCTCATCGGCGGCATCGTGGTCGCGATGTACCTGCCGATCTTCAAGATGGGCCAGGCGATCTAGCGAAGGACGCGAACGGCCGGGGGCGCGGGGAGCCATCCTCGCGCCCTCGTCGTTTAGGAGCTCACGAATGGAATTCCTGCAGGTCCTCGAGCAATCGCCCGCGTGGCTCGCCCTGACCGTCGGGCTGCTGGGGCTGTGCGTGGGCTCGCTGCTCAACGTCGTGATCCACCGCTTGCCGAAGATGCTGGAGGCGGGCTGGCGCGAGGAGTGCGCGGAGCTCGAGGGGCGAGAGCCGCCGCCGCGCGAGGCGTACAACCTCCTCACGCCGCGCTCTGCCTGCCCCAGCTGCGGCGCGCCCATCACGGCGCTGCAGAACATCCCGGTCGTGAGCTGGATGGCGCTTCGCGGCAAGTGCGCGAGCTGCAAGGCCCCGATCAGCGCGCGCTACCCGGCCGTGGAGGTCCTGGGCGGCCTCGTGGCGCTGCTCATGGCCTGGCGGTTCGGCTATTCGGCGGCGCTCGCCTTCGCCCTTCCGTATGCGTGGGCCATGATCGCGCTCACCTTCATCGACTTCGACACGCAGCTGCTGCCCGACGACATCACGCTGCCGTTGCTCTGGCTGGGGCTCATCGCCAACGCATACGGCGTCTTCACCGACCTTCGCTCCGCCGTGCTGGGCGCCGTGGCCGGGTACATGCTGCTCTGGTGCGTGTACTGGGCGTTCCGCCTCGTCGCGAAGAAGGAAGGCATGGGCTACGGCGACTTCAAGCTGCTCGCCGCCATCGGCGCATGGACCGGATGGCAGGTACTGCCCGTGGTGATCATCCTCTCCGCGGGGCTGGGCGCGGTGATCGGGTCGGTCTTCCTCTGGCTTTCGCGCAAGGGCACCGATACCCGCATTCCTTTCGGCCCCTATCTCGCGCTGGGCGGCATCGCCGGGCTGGTGTGGGGCAAGGTGGCCATCGTCGCCTGGCTGGGCCGATTCCCGGCGTGATCGCGATCGGCCTCACGGGGGGCATCGGCTCGGGCAAGAGCACCGTGGCCGCGAAGTTTGCCGCCCTGGGCGCGGCCGTGGTGGACACGGACGAGATCTCGCGCGCGATCACCGCCGCGGGAGGCAGCGCCATCGCCGCCCTTCGCGAGGCTTTCCCGCCCGAATTCTTCGACGCGACGGGCGCGCTCAACCGGGCCGCGATGCGCAACCTCGTCTTCGACGATGCGGCGGCGCGCGCGCGCCTCGAGTCGATCCTTCATCCGGCGATCCGCCGCGCATCGGAGGAGGCGCTCGCCCGGGCGCACGGGCCCTATGCGCTGCTGGTGGTCCCGCTGCTCTTCGAGACCCGCGGCTACGAGGGCCGAATCGCGCGCACGCTCGTGGTCGATTGCCCGGAGGCCCTCCAGGTCGAGCGTACCGTGGCCCGTTCGGGCCTCACGGTGCCGCAGGTGCGGGCCATCATGCGGGCCCAGTGGCCGCGCTGGCGCCGCCTGCAGGTCGCCTCCGACGTGGTCTGGAACGGCGGGACCGAAGGCGAGCTCGCCGGACAGTGCGAGCGGCTGCATCGCTCCTTCGCGGCAACGTGATCCGCCGCCCCGATTTCGTTGTCAACGCCGCGGCATTGCCCCACAATCCCGGCCAACGCAGGGCGGGGCCGTGATCACGTACGAATATCCGCTGAACGAGCGCATCAGGACGCTCCTCCGTCTCGAGGACCTGTACGACCGCGTTCGCCATTTCCTGGCCGAAGGCGACCCGCACTGCCACCACGCGTGCCTCACGGGCACCTTCGAGATCCTGGAGGTGGCGAGCCGCGCCGACCTCAAGAGCGACCTGCTCCAGGAGCTCGACCGCCAGCGCACGTTCCTCGAGGCGCTGCGCAACAACCCGGCCATCTCCGAGGAGAAGCTGAACGAGGTCCTTCGCGAGATCGATGCGGCGTTCGCCAACCTGCACGCCACGTCCGGGAAGACCGGCCAGGCGCTGCGCGAGAACGAGTGGCTCATGGCGATCAAGCAGCGCGTGGGCATTCCCGGCGGGACGAGCGAGTTCGACCTGCCGTCCTACCACCACTGGCTGCACCACGACGCCGCCCGCCGCCGCGCGGACCTGGAGGCGTGGCTCAAGCCCCTGCTGCCCATCCATGCGGCCCTGTCGATCGTGCTGCGGGTGCTGCGCGAAAGCGGCCGCTCGGTCTCCCTCATCGCCTTCCAGGGCGTGTACCAGCAGACTCCCGCGGAGAAACCGGCGCAGATGCTGCGCCTTTCGCTGCAGGACGACCTCGCGTGCGTGCCCGAGATCAGCGCGAACAAGTACGCCCTCAACGTCCGCTTCCTTCTGCCCGAAGGCGTCCAGAAGACCCGCGTGTACGAGCACGACGTGCCCTTCGAGCTCGCCTTCTGCAACCTGTGAGCGCCCCCTCGGCCGCGGGCCGCGTGGTGGCCTGTCCCGGGTGCGGCAAGCCCGCCTCCCTCGAGCAGGCCAACCGCTGGCGCCCGTTCTGCAGCGAGCGCTGCCGGCAGACCGACCTGGGCGCGTGGGCGTCCGAGGCTTACCGCGTCGCGGGCAAGCCCGACGCGGGCGAGGGCGGCCAGGAGGGCGGCAGCGGGGAGCCTTGAGCCCGCGCCTTTTTGCGCCCCGGGCCGGGGTCGGCTAAAATGCGACGGTTCCTGAGCGCGGTTCCTGCGATGTACCTCGAAGCGGATCCCTCGTCGTTCGTTCACCATTCGGTTCCCAACCGGTCCCTGGGGCCGGCGGGACGGTGGATCTTCCTCGCGATCATGGCGGCCACCACGCTCGGAGTGGCGGGTTTCGCGGTGGCCGTCGGCGCCTGGCCGGTGATGCCCTTCGCGGGGCTCGAGGTGGGGCTGCTGGTGCTGGCGTTCCACGTGATCGCCCTGCACGACGGCGATTTCGAGCGCCTCGAGGTCGGGGCGCACGAGGTGAAGGTGGAATCGCGCGACGCGCGGTCGTTCACGAGCTTCGTGGCCCACCAGCCGTGGGCGCGGGTGATCGTGAGCCAGCGCGGGGATCGCTGCACGCTGGGGCTCGCTTACGCGGGCCGCGTCGTGCCGCTGGGACGTTTGATGTCGGACGAAGGGCGGCGCGGCCTCGCGCTCGAGCTGCGTGGCAGGATCGCCCTAACCGCAAACAGATAGAACTTGTACAAAAAAGGTCTGGCCATGCTTCTGAAACGCCTTCGCGCGCTCGCCGGATTCGCGGCGCTCCTCCTCGGCAGCGCTCCCGGATTCGCCGACTATCACGTCGACATCCTTCCGCCGGTCACTCCCATCTCGAGCGACATCTACGCGCTCCACTGGGGCATCCTCTGGGTGTGCGTCGCGATCTTCGTGGTCGTGTTCGGCGCGATGTTCTGGTCGATCTTCCGCCACCGCAAGAGCGTGGGCGCGAAGGCCGCGCAGTTCCACGAGAACACCACCATCGAGGTGATCTGGACCATCGTGCCGTTCGTGATCCTCATCGCGATGGCGTACCCCGCGACCAAGACCGTGCTCGCCATGAAGGACGCGTCCAACTCGGACATGTCGGTGAAGGTGACCGGCTACCAGTGGCGCTGGGAATACGACTACCAGCAGGACGGCGTGCGCTTCTTCGCCAACCTCTCGACGCCGCGCAGCCAGATCGACGAGCGCGAGGGCCCGGGCGAGGCGAAGAACCCGAACTACCTGCTCGAAGTGGACAACCCCATGGTGGTCCCGGTGGGCAAGAAGGTGCGCCTGCTGATCACCGCCAACGACGTGATCCACGGCTGGTACGTGCCGCAGCTCGGGGTGAACCAGTACGGAATCCCCGGCTTCGTGAAGGAAGCGTGGTTCAAGATCGAGCAGCCCGGGACCTACCGCGGCCAGTGCAGCCAGATCTGCGGCAAGGAGCACGGCTACATGCCCATCGTCGTGGTCGCCAAGTCGGACGCCGACTACGCCGCGTGGGTGAAGGACATGAAGGCGAAGATGCCGCCGCCGCCCGCTCCGGCGCCCGAGCCGGTCGCCGCCGCGGCGCCCGCAGCCGCCGCTGCCGCGGCCCAGCCCACTGACGGCAAGAGCGTCTTCGATACCACCTGCACGGCCTGCCACAGCACCGGCGCGGCCGGCGCGCCCAAGTTCGGCGACAAGGCGGCCTGGGCACCGCGCCTCGCGCAGGGCAAGAACGCGCTGTACGCCTCGGCCCTCAAGGGCAAGGGCGCGATGCCGCCCCGGGGCGGCAACATGACGCTGTCGGACGATGCGGTGAAGATGGCCGTGGACTACATGGCCGCCGCGGCGAAGTAACGGACACCACGAATCGAGAAAGCGGAGCACCTATGAGCACCTCGACCCACGCTCACGAAACCCACGACCACGCGCACGACCATCACGGCCCGCCGGCGGGATTCACGCGCTGGATGTACACGACCAACCACAAGGACATCGGCACGATGTACCTGTGGTTCGCGTGCTTCATGTTCTTCATGGGCGGCACGATGGCCCTGGGAATCCGCGCGGAGCTGTTCAAGCCGGGGCTGCAGTTCTTCGATCCCGAGTTCTTCAATTCGCTCACCACCGTGCACGGCCTGGTGATGGTGTTCGGCGCGATCATGCCCGCCTTCGTGGGTTTCGCGAACTGGCTGATCCCGCTGCAGATCGGCGCGACGGACATGGCCTTCCCGCGCATGAACAACTGGAGCTTCTGGCTGCTCATCCCCGCGGCGCTGCTGCTGATCGGCTCGTTCTTCGTGCCCGGCGGCGCGGCCGCCTCGGGCTGGACGCTCTATCCGCCGCTCATCATCCAGCAGGGCATGGCGGTCGACATGACGATCTTCGCGGTGCACATCCTCGGCGCCTCGTCGATCATGGGCTCGATCAACATCATCACGACGATCCTGAACCTGCGCGCGCCGGGCATGACGCTCATGCGGATGCCGCTGTTCGTCTGGACGTGGCTCATCACGGCCTACCTGCTGATCGCGGTGATGCCGGTGCTCGCGGGCGCGGTGACGATGCTGCTCACCGACCGCCACTTCGGCACGAGCTTCTTCAACGCCGCGGGCGGGGGCGACCCCACGATGTTCATGCACATCTTCTGGTTCTTCGGCCACCCGGAGGTGTACATCATGATCCTGCCGGCGTTCGGGATCGTCTCGCAGATCCTGCCCGCCTTCGCGCGCAAGCCCCTCTTCGGCTACGCCTCGATGGTGTACGCGACGGCCTCCATCGCGATCCTGTCGTTCATCGTGTGGGGACACCACATGTTCACGGTCGGCATGCCGGCCGCGGGCAACCTCTTCTTCATGTACGCGACGATGCTGATCGCGGTGCCCACGGGCGTGAAGGTCTTCAACTGGATCGCCACGATGTGGCGCGGCGAGATGACGTTCGAGACGCCGATGCTCTTCGCGGTGGGGTTCCTGTGCCTGTTCACGATCGGCGGCTTCTCGGGCCTCGTGCTCTCGATCGTCCCGGTGGACATCACGCTGCACAACACCTACTACGTGGTCGCGCACTTCCACTACGTGCTGGTGTCCGGCGCGCTCTTCGCGATCATGGGCGGCACGTACTTCTGGCTGCCCAAGTGGACCGGCCACATGTACAACGAGGCGCTCGGCAAGCTGCACTTCTGGCTCTCGATCATCGGCTTCAACCTCGCGTTCTTCCCGCAGCACTTCCTGGGCCTCGCGGGGATGCCGCGGCGCGTCCCGGACTACGCGCTGCAGTTCGCCGAATGGAACATGTGGTCGTCGATCGGCGCGTTCATCTTCGGGTTCTCGCAGCTGCTGTTCCTCTACAACGTGGTCTCGACGATCCGCAGCGGCAAGGCCGCGCAGCAGAAGCAGTGGGAAGGCGCCGACTCGCTCGAGTGGACGCACCTGCCCACGCCGATGCCGTACCACACGTTCGAGACCCCGCCGGTCCTCAAGTAAGGCGGCAAGGCGCCCTTCGCGACATGGCCCCCAGGACCGAGACGACTCCCGAGCAGAGGAAGCGCGCCTTCATCTCGGCCATCGCGCTCGCCGCGATGGCCGTCGGGATCTACGCGGTCGTGATCCTCAAGTTCTTCGTCTACAAGTAGGCGCGGCCCTGCGATGAACACGGCCCTTCGACAGCAGAACCGCGAGCTCGTGGGCAAGCTCCTGGTGATCGTCGTGGGCATGCTCGGCTTCGCCTACCTGATGGTCCCCATCTACAAGCAGGTGTGCAAGGCCACGGGAATCGCCCAGACGCGCATCGTCGCGCCGGCGAACACGCAGGTGGACGCGAGCCGCGACCTCGCGGTGGAGTTCATCGCGAACACGGCGGGGCTCCCCTGGCGCTTCGAGGCGCTCGACCGGCAGGTGGCGCTGCATCCGGGCGAGCTCGTGACGGTGCGCTATCGCGTGACCAACACGCTCGGCCGGCCGGTCACGGCGCACGCCTCGTGGAGCACGGCCCCGCCCAACGCGGCGCTCTACATCTCGAAGCAGCAATGCTTCTGCTTCACGAACCAGACGCTCGCCGCGGGCGAGTCGCGCATCATGCCGGTGGTCTTCCGCGTCCTGCCGGGACTGCCGAAGGACATCGACAGGATCACGATGTCGTACACGTTCCTCGAGCTGCCGGCGAAGGGATCATGACGCCCGCGGCATTCAAGGCGGTGTTCTGGAGCTTCTTCGGGGTGAGGAAGCGGGAGGACTACGATGCCGACGCGCGCGAGCTTCGCCCGCATCAGGTCGTCGTGGCCGGGCTGGTGGCGGCGCTGGGGTTCGTGCTCGCGCTCTTCGGCCTGGTGAAATGGATCACGAGCTAAACAGGCCAAACCAAGGAGTCAGAACAGTGGAACACACGCACTCATCGGGTTATTACTTCGCGCCGCCCTCGCATTGGCCGGTCGTGGGCTCGACCGCGCTCTTCTTCCTCGCCATGAGCGCGGTCCTGCTGTTCAACGGCTACGGCATCGGCTGGGTGCCGTTCGCCATCGGGCTCTTCACTCTCATCTACATGCTCTTCGGATGGTTCGGCACCGTGATCCGCGAGAGCGAAGGGGGCCTTTTCAACGGGCAGGTGGACCACTCGTTCCGCTGGGCCATGAGCTGGTTCATCTTCTCCGAGGTGATGTTCTTCGCGGCGTTCTTCGGCGCGCTCTTCTACGCCCGCCAGTTCTCGGTGCCGTGGCTGGGCGACCTGGACAACAAGCTGCTGTGGCCGGACTACGCCGGGCACTGGCCGACCATGGGGCCGTACCGCCCCGAGGAATTCACGCCGATGGCCGCGTTCGGCATTCCCGCCATCAACACGCTGCTGCTGCTCTCCTCGGGCGTGACGGTCACGTGGGCGCACTGGGCGCTCAAGAAGGGCGACCGCCAGAACCTCATCTTCGGCCTCGCGCTCACCATCATCCTGGGCCTCATCTTCCTCACGCTGCAGGCGCACGAGTACGGCCACGCCTACGAGGAGCTCAACCTCAAGCTCACCACCGGCGTCTTCGGCTCGACGTTCTTCATGCTGACGGGGTTCCACGGCTTCCACGTGACGCTCGGCGTGACAATGCTCACGGTGATCCTCTTCCGCTGCGTGGCGGGCCACTTCAAGCCCGACCACCATTTCGGCTTCGAGGCGGTGTCCTGGTACTGGCACTTCGTGGACGTTGTCTGGCTGCTGCTCTTCGTGTTCGTCTACTGGGTCTAGCGGCGCGACCGCGAAAAAAAGCCGCACTTCGGTGCGGCTTTTTTGTCTCATGGAACGGGAACGCTAGAGCCTGCCGTTGGGAATCCACCCGAAGTAGTAGGAGGCCATCAGCAGGCCGAACACGAGCAGCGAAAGCCCGATGCGGATTGTGAGCGAGATCACCGCGCGGTTGGTGCTGCCCTTGTCCTTGTAGACGAAGTAAAGGCCGGAGAAAAGGCTCGCGATCACCGCGACGAGCAACAGCAGGATGACGATCTTCATCGACATATTTTACGCGCCCCGGGCGTCCCACAGGTCGTGAGGATCGGAACGCTCGACTTCAATCCAGGCCCCTGGCCCACGATCGGCGCCGCGGCGATGCTCGCGCTCACGCTCTGGCTGGGGCACTGGCAGACCGGCCGCGGCGACGAGAAGGAGGCGATGCAGCGCCTGCTGGAGGCGCGCGTGCGGGAGCCGATTGTCGATCTGTCCACGCCGATCGCGTCTGCCGACGACATCCTCTACCGCCGTGTCCGCGCGAAGGGCGAATGGATCACGGGCGCGCAGTTCTTCATCGACAACCGGGTGCTGGAGGGCCGCGCGGGATTCCACGTGATCGCGCCGTTGAGGATCGCCGGCCTCAAGCAGGCGCTGCTCGTCGACCGGGGCTGGATCGAGCGCGGGCCCGAGTATCCGAAGGCGCCTCGTGTCGAGCTGCCGGGCGGCGAGGTGCAGGTCGCCGGCATGGCCACGCTTCCCCCGAAGCGGTTCCTCGAGCTCTCCTCGGACGTGATCGACGGCGACGTGTGGCAGAACCTGTCCATCGAGCGCTATGGCAGCGTGACCGGGCGCGCGGTGCTGCCCTTCGTCCTCGTCGCCGACTACGCCCCGGCGCCGCTCGCCGCCGTCCACGAGCGGCCCGACACCGGCGTGGACCGGCATCGCGAATACGCCCTCACCTGGTACTCGCTCTCGGTGCTCACCCTCGTGCTGTGGGCCGCGCTCAACGCGCGCCGCGCCCGATGAAGCTCACGCCGCGCGCGAAGCTGCTGCTGGTTGCCGCGGTCTTCGCCGCGCCGATCGTGGCGTCCGTGGGCGCGTATCTCTTCGTCGATGTCGAGCCCACGGGAAACTACGGCGAGCTGCTGTTGCCGCCGTCGCAAGCGTCCGCGCATGCGTTCTCGCGCGAAGACGGGGCCGCGTTCCGGTTCGCCGACCTTCGCGACCGCTGGATCCTCGTCGCGTCGGATTCGGGCGGCTGCCCGGTCGCCTGCGCGCAGAAGCTGCGGATGATGCGCCAGGTGCGCCTCGCCCTCGGGCGGGACGCGACGCGCGTGGCGCGGGTCTTCGTGGTCGACGACCTGGCCGCGCCCAACCATGCCGTGCTCGATCCGCTCGAAGACCTGGTCGTGGCTCTCACCCCACGGGGCCTGTCCCTGTCGCCGGGCGCCGGCAACGACCGGGCCCACATCTACCTCGTGGACCCGCACGGCAACGTGATGATGCGCTGGCCCGAATCGCCCGATTTCCGCCGCATGCTCAAGGACCTGCAGACCCTTCTCAAGGCGTCGCAGATCGGTTGATGCGCTAAAATATCGCTCTCCCATGCTTGCCACCACCAGCCACGTTCCCGGCATCGGCGTGCAGTTCTGGCGCCTCACCAAGCCGCGCGTCGTCTCGCTCATCGTCTTCACGGCGGTGATCGGGATGCTGCTCGCGTCGCCCACGCTGCCGGATCCCCGCCTGCTCTTCGCGGCCACGTTGGGCATCGCGCTCGTGGCCGGAGCGGCCGCGGCCTTCAACTGCCTCGTCGAGCAGAAGATCGACTCCGTCATGGCGCGCACGCGCGGGCGGCCCACGGTGGTGGGAACGATCACGCCGGCGCAGATCATGCTTTTCTCGGGCGCGGTGGGAGGCCTGGGACTCGCGATCCTCTGGCACGCGGTGAACCCCCTCACGATGTGGCTCACGCTCGCCACGTTCGTGGGCTACGCGGTGATCTACACCGTGGTCCTCAAGCCCGCCACGCCGCAGAACATCGTGATCGGCGGGGCGTCGGGCGCGATGCCGCCGTTGCTGGGCTGGGCCGCCGTCACGGGCGACGTGACGTTCCAGCCGCTGCTGCTCTTCCTCATCGTGTTCGCTTGGACGCCGCCGCACTTCTGGGCGCTGGCGCTCTATCGCCGCAAGGAGTACGAACGCGCGGGCGTCCCGATGCTGCCGGTCACGCACGGCGAGGCCTTCACGCGCCTGCACCTGCTGCTCTACACGCTGCTGCTCGCCGCGGTCACGCTCCTGCCCTTCGCCTCGAAGATGGCGGGCGTCTTCTACCTCGGGGCGGCGCTGGTCCTGGACGGGGTGTTCCTCGCCTACGCCGTGGCGATCTGGCGCCGCTACAGCGACGCGCTCGCCAAGAGCACGTTCGCCTACTCGATCTTCTATCTCGCGCTGCTCTTCGCGGCGCTGATGATCGACCACTACCTGCCGGTCGCGTTGGGATGAAAAGGGTCCTCGCGGGGCTGGCCGTCGCGGGCGCGTTGATCGCGGCCGGATGCGACTCGCAGCCGAAGACGCCGTTCAACGGCGTGGACGTGACGGGCAGCGACGTGGGGCGAGAGCTGCACCTGAACGACTTCAACGGCAAGCCCCGTTCCCTCGAGGAGTTCCGCGGCAAGGTGGTGCTCGTGACGTTCGGCTACACGCAATGCCCCGACGTGTGCCCCACGACGCTCCAGGACTTGAACTCCACCATGAAGAAGCTCGGCCCCGACGCCTCGCGCGTGCAGGTCCTCTTCGTCACGGTGGATCCGAAGCGCGACAAGCCCGAGCTGCTGCGCGAGTACGTGCCCGCCTTCAATCCCTCGTTCATCGGCCTTTACGGCGATGAGGCGGCGACGAAGAAGGCCGAGAGCGACTTCAAGATCTACGCGGCGGAGCGCCCGGGCAAGACGCCGGACACGTACACGGTCGACCACTCGGCGCAGACCTACGCCTACGACCCGCAGGGGAGGCTCCGCCTCGTGATCGGCTACGGCTTCACGCCCGACGCGATGGCGTCGGACATCCACCTGCTGCTCAATACGCCGGGCTAGCCCTTCAGCGAAGCTCCGCCATCTGCTTCTTCATCTTCTGCATCGCCTTCGCCTCGATCTGGCGGATGCGCTCGGCGGAGACGCCGAACTCGTCAGCGAGCTCGTGCAGCGTCTTCGGGTCCGACTCGGCGAGCCAGCGCGCGCGGATGATGCGGCGGCTGCGATCGTCGAGGCTCGCGAGGGCCTTCGCGAGCCCGTCGGCGGTGTTGCCCTCGGTCTCGTGGCGCTCGTAGAGCTCCGCGGGGAACTCGGAAGGATCGGAGGCGAGGTAGGCGATCGGGGCGGCGACGAAGTCATCGCCGTCCTCGACCGTGGGCTCGAGCGAGACGTCGCCGCCCTGCAGGCGCTTCTCCATCTCGATCACGTCGCTTTCCTTCACGTTGAGCGTCGCGGCGACCTGCTTGATCTCCTTGCGCGTGAGCGCGGCGCTCGTGGGCTTCATGCTGCGCAGGTTGAAGAAGAGCTTGCGTTGCGCCTTGGTGGTGGCGATCTTCACCAGGCGCCAGTTGCGCAGGATGTATTCGTGGATCTCGGCCTTGATCCAGTGGATCGCGAACGAGGCGAGGCGCACTCCGCGCTCCGGGTCGAAGCGCTTCACCGCCTTCATGAGGCCGATGTTTCCTTCCTGCACGAGGTCGGCCTGCGGCAGGCCGTATCCCATGTAGTTGCGTGCGACGGACACGACGAGGCGCAGGTGCGAGAGCACCATCTTGCTCGCGGCCGCGACGTCGTTCTGATCCCTCAGGCGTCGCCCGTACTCCTGCTCCTCTTCGAGCGTGAGCATGGGAATCGCGTTGACCGCCTGGACGTAGGCTTCAGGGCTCGAAACCGGCGGCAGCGCCGGAAGAGACATGGTGGTCACTGTGGAAAACCCTCCTTGGGATGATTTTAGCACTCGCAGTCTTTGAGTGCTAATCCCGCGGGGAGTTCCTAGCGTGCCTGGCCGAAGCGCCGAAGCTCCCGCCCGACCGCCCACCAGGCCCCGGCGAGCCCCAGGGCGGCTGCGATGGCCACCACCGCGAGGCAGGCTGGGAGGCTGAGAAAAACCATTTTCCATTCAGCAGCATAGGTGGGTGTGAGTGCCCGCAACTGGGATCCCAGCCAGGCGGCGACGGCCGCCGCCGCCCCGATCGCCACCGCCCCGGCCAGGGCCCCCTGGGTGAGCCCGTGGTAGAGGAAGGGCCGGCGCACGTCCGAGGCCGTGGCGCCGACCAGCTGGCTCACCTCGATCTCCTCGCGCTGGGAGACGACCTGCAGGCGGATGAGATGTCCCACGATGAAAGCGACCGCCGCGGACAGCACCAGCGCGATCGTCGCGAGCAGCGTGTCGCCGAAGCGGATCCATTGCCCGAGGCGCTCCGACCATTCGAAGTCCGCCGCCACCTGGTCGACCTTGGGAAGCTTCGACCACGCGTCGCGCGCTTCGTTGAGTTTCGCGACGTCGGTGGTGCGCACGCGAACCGTGAAGGCGTGGGGTAGCGGATTGCCGTCGAGGCTGTCGAGGATCTCCGCGAGATGCGTCGTCGCCTTGAGCTCCTCGAGCGCCTGCGCGCGCGAGATGAACTTCACGGAGACGGCCTCGGGATTCGAGCGCAGCGCTTCTCCGATCCGGCGCACGTCGTCGTCGGTGGCATCCAGCGCGAGGAACACGTTCACGTGCGGCTCGGTCTCGAGCGATGCCGCGACGGTGCCGGCGCTCTGCAATGCGACCGCCGCGAGCACCGGGAGCGAGATCGCCACCGCGAGCACGAGGATCGAGAAGGCCGAAGCGAGCGGCTGCGAGGCCAGGCGGCGAAGCGCGTCGGCGAGCGCGTGGCGATGCAGGCGAAGCCACGTCATCACGGTGCGATCGCTCCGGAGACGAGCGCCACGCGGCGGCAGCCCAGGCGCTCGATGCCCGCTTCGTCGTGCGTCGAGAGGAGCACGGTCACGCCCACGCGGTGGAACGACTGGAAGAGCTCGAGGATCGCCTTCGCGTAATCGGCGTCGAGGTTGCCCGTGGGCTCGTCGGCGATGAGGATCGAGGGCCGGTTCACGATGGCGCGCGCGATGCACAGGCGCTGCTGCTCGCCGCCCGAGAGCGCGACGGGCATG
>Ga0335085_10004220_pt1 | contig 24035 bp, 17 predicted proteins | sample Lox_Sample_45_FD_206712 | JGI IMG/M metagenome (GOLD analysis project Ga0335085, IMG submission 206712) | Soil microbial communities from Loxahatchee National Wildlife Refuge, Florida, United States - Lox_Sample_4.5 | ecosystem: Environmental > Terrestrial > Soil > Wetlands | place: USA...
TGTGGGCGCCGCCAACCGTCAGCGACACGCCGTTGAAGTCATGCGTGAAGATGCCGGCCATGGAGAGATTTTCCGAGTTCTGGCCGACGTCATTCTTGAAGCGCGTCCCCAAGCCATCGACGAAGTTGCGCGTGTCCTCGGTATTGTCGGGCGTGAACGACAGGGCGAACTGGAAGCCCGAGAGATCGGGGCTGAAATACACCAGCTGCGTGCTGTAGCTGTCGATGCCGTAGCAGGTGCCGTTGGTCCCGCCGTAGCCGGCGATGCCGGCATTCGAGAAGTTGAAGCCGTAGACGGACGGGCTGTCGGCGCCGAAGATCTTCGAGGCGCTGGGCACGGTGTAGCACATCGCCGCCAGCGCGCCGTCCTGGTCGCCGAACTGGATCTTGCCGAACCCGCCGCTGAAATAGGCGTAGACCTTCCGGATCTGGTCGTCCTGCGTCTGTCCCCGCAGCTCCACGTAGGCGCCGACGGTGAGGCCGTTGTCGAGAGCGGACTCGCCGCTGAAGGAGATGCCGACGTTCTGCTTGAACGCGTAGTCGCGAATGGCATCCTCGTTGACGCCCGACGAGGCGCTGAAGTCCTCGCCTGCGATGGCGCCGGCGGCGGCGTGGTACCAACCGCCGATGCTGAGCTTGACGCCGTCGGCAGCCACCGCGTCAGCGGCTGCAAGGCCGAGGACCGCCAGTGCGGTCGAGCCGAGAAGAGCGTGTCTCATCGTTACCCCCCAAATGCATCTGCCAACTATTCGGGTCTCCTATCCGAACTCCCCACGCCGTGATCCGTCGCTCATTCGGGTAGCGCGGTCTGCCGGAAGAAGGTAAGTGCGCTCTCGTCGGGCTCTCCGAACCACTTCATGTACACGTCGTGAAATTCACTCGACCTGAAGAGGCGACTCAATGCGCTATCCACGACGAGACGAAAGTCTTCGTCGTCCCGCGCGAGCGTCAGCGCCAGAGGCTCGGACGTGAAGAGGCGGTCAAGAACGACCAAATAGCTCCCCAACGGGGTGCCCGCTGCGGCCTCCAGAAGAATGGGGCGATCTCCAAAAAAGACATCAGCCTTGCGATCGAGCACGCTCTGGATGCCGGCGTCGTAGCCGTCCACGGGAACGACATTTGCATCAATCTGGAGCTTCTGCAGCCGGTCGGCCACCCAACTCTCACTGGTCGTACCTTTGACGACGGCGGCAGTCTTCTTTTGCAGGATCTGTGCCGGTGAGCCTCGCCAGATGGGTCCCGACGGCGGCTCGCCAGACAAGACTTGCCGCAACCCCGCGGCGGCATCGATCCGGAGAATCGCCCCGATTCCGCTCGGGAAGATCGGAATCGAGAAGGCGACCTCCTTCCTCCTCGCCAGCGTCTCACTATCGGCTCCGCACAGTAGGTCGACCTTGCCCTCCCGCACGGCGCGGAAGCGGTCCTCGAGCGTGACCGGGACCCACTCATCCGCTAGGCCGGGAAGCCCAAGCTCTGCCTTGACCTCCTCGACAACCTTCTGGCACAGCTCGACGGAATAGCCAGCCGCCTTTCCCGATCCGTCCTGAAACGAAAACGGCCGCGCATCGGCGCGAAAGCCGAGCGTGAGTTTTCCGGCTTGCCGGACCCGGTCCAAGGTGTCGGCCGACGCCTCCAACATCGGCAGGAGCGTAACTGCCAGGAGTGCCGTCACAAAGGTCGCTATTCGCAAGCGGGGCGGTTGAGCGCTTTCCGGTCGTGCAGTTGTCATGTTCTCGTTCCTCTCGACAATAGGACCTCGCGCGGTCAAGCGCTGGGAGCCAGCTGCTTTGCCGTGAAGCGAGGCGCAATGAAGCCCCAGATGACGAAACCGATGCTCATTACCAGCATGCCCCCCATGACGGCGTCCTTCCCAGAGGCATATATGGCGTACGCGCTATACAGCATCGCTACCAATGCTACGGCCGTCACCAGCCGATACTTCCCCTCAGCGACCCCGGCTGCTTTCAGGATCACCATCAACGCCGAAAGCGCGATGATATAGGGGATGACGTTGGTAACGACGGCGAGATTTACGGCGGCGCTAAACTGTTCGCTGAGCGTGGGCGAGATCGTGGACAATGCCAGCAGAGATTGGACGATGCCCAAGACAATCATGCCAATAATCGGCGCCCCCATGCGATTTACTTTCGAGAAGAGAGCAGGAAACATGTGGCCGTCTGCGGCCGTCTTTCCCGTCTGCGCGATCGTGAACTGCCAGCCCAGCAGCGAGCCAACGCAAGCCAGCACCGCCAGCGCCATTATGATGTTGCCGACCAGGGGATTGAACATCTGAGCGTATGCGAGGGCGAAGGGGCCCGTCGAATTTGCCAAGTCTGCGTTCGGCACAATGCCCTGAATCACGGCGGTTGAGAGGATGTAGATGACTCCAGCCCCGAGGGTGCCGAACATGCAAGCCAGGGGCACATCCCGCTTCGGGTTCTCGACGGCCTCGGAGTTCTGTCCCGCGGATTCCATGCCCAGGAAGGCCCAGAGCGTGAGCGAGATACTCGATCCCATGCCTTCCGTCAGGCTGAGGCCGTGTGGATTCCAAGCCTCCCCGAACCTGTCGGCGCTGAACCAAAGCCAGCCGATGACCGAAAGCCCTGCGACCGGGATGATGACTCCCCAGACGGTTATCGAGCCGATACGCCCCGTCACACTGGGGCCGCCGAAGTTCGCGACCGTGGTCAGCCAGAGCAGCGCGATCACCCCGATGCAGGTGGACATCGGCGTCGACGAAAGCCAAGGGAAGAACGACGCAAGGTATCCCAGAGCGGAGATAGCGATCGCCACGTTCCCGATCGCCAGCGAGAGGAAGTAGAGAAAGAAGACCATGAAGAAGCCGGATTTGCCGTAGGCGTCATCGGCGTAGGCCGACATTCCGCCTGGGCGTTGGTTGAACAGGCCGGCCTGGGCTAACCCATACGCGATGGCCATCGAGCCGAGCGCAGTTACGATCCACGAAAGCAGCGAGATGGCCCCGACCTTTGCCATGTTCGTCGGTAGCATGATGATTCCGGATCCCATCATGTTCACGGCGACGATGAAGGTCAGCTGGATGAGATTCATCTTCTTTTCTTGCTTTTGTTGTTGCCTGATGATCCCTTCTGCTTTCTCTAATGTCGCGCTCATCGGTGCACCTCATGCGTCTAGTCTCGTTGCGCTGCCATCCACCCGTTCAAGGCGTCCTACGTTCGCTCGGAAATACCCATCCGCCTCTCCACCGGCGTTAAGCCATGTTCAATTCTCATTACAGGGCTCATTCGCGGACCACCTAGGTATGCAACTTGATGTGACCGTCCACCCGCTCAGGAAGATCGGCAGCCGGTCGTTGCGGCGGCGCTTCGTGGCCAGCACCTGCCACTGCTTCGGCGTAGCCTCCGCGCCATCCACGGAGATCAGCCAGCATGATTCGCTGTTGAAGACGTTGACCAGCCGGCCCGCATCCTCGTAGCTGACGCCCGCGACCACGCGGTAGCCCTCTTTCTCGATCGCGGCAGCAAGCTGCTGCATGCCGCGTCCGGCGGCACTCTTGCCTTCGTAGTCTTCGTCGATGATGGCGACGGGGAATGCGTGCGAAAATTCCATGCGTGCTTCCTTGGCGGCGCCAACTATCCGTAGACGATCCCTTGTTCCCCTACCGTCACAGTCGTGCCGGCTTTCCCGGCAATGATAAGCGGGAGATCGGCCAAGGCGCCGATCGCGGCGGCCTTGCCGGTCGCCTTGGCAAAGCGGCAGGCGGCCTCGACCTTGGGGCCCATTGAGCCGGCCGGAAATTCGAAGGCGGCGAGCTTCTCGGGCGACGCCCGCCGGATCGCTTTCTGCGTAGGTTTTCCCCAATCCACATAGACGGCATCGGCATCGGTCAGGACGACAAACAGGTCGGCGCTCAGCTCGCGAGCGAGCAGCTCCGTCGCGAAATCCTTGTCGATGACGCATTCGACGCCGATGAGTTTCCGGTCTGCCTTGGGATCGTACATCGTGGGAATGCCCCCGCCGCCGGCAGCAATGACGATCGTATTGCGTTCGAGCAGCCACCTGATCGGGCGCATCTCGAAGATCCGCTTCGGCATCGGCGAAGGGACGACGCGCCGCCACTTGTCGCCATCCTGCTTGAAGACCCAGCCCTTCTCCTTGGCGACCCGGTCGGCATCGTCTTTGCCGTACACCGGTCCGATGAATTTCGTTGGTTTCTTGAACGCCGGGTCCGCCGGATCGACCTCGATCATCGTCAGCAGGGTCGCGAACGGCCGCTCGAACGGGAGCAGGTTGCCGAGCTCCTGCTCGATCATGTAGCCAATCATTCCCTCGGTCTGCGCCCCGAGCACGTCGAACGGATAGGGCTCGACCTTACCGTAGGCCGCCTGCTGGAGTGACAACAGCCCGACCTGCGGCCCGTTGCCATGGCCGATGACAAGCTGATGCTCGGCCGCGATCGGGGCCAAGGCCTGACAGGCGATGCGGACATTGACGCGCTGATTCTCGGCGGTCATGGGCTCGCCCCGCCGCAACAGCGCGTTTCCGCCGAGGGCCGTGACCACGAGCATCGCTCAATCTCCGAGCGTGGCGACGAGCAGGGCCTTGATCGTGTGCAGGCGGTTCTCGGCCTGCTCGAAGGCGACGTTGGCCTCGGATTCGAAGACGTCGTTGGTCACCTCGAGGCCGTTGGCCATCCCGTAGGTTTCGGCGATCTGCTTGCCCAAGGTCGTCTCGGTGTCGTGGAACGCGGGCAGGCAATGCATGAACCGCACGTGTGGGTTGCCGCTTGCCTTCATCAGTTCCTTGTTGACCTGATAGGGACTAAGCAGCGCGATCCGCTCCTTCCACACTTCCTTGGGCTCTCCCATCGATACCCAGACGTCCGTGTGAATGAAGTCGACGTCCTTGACCGCCGCCTTCGGATCATCGGTGATGGTGAGCTTCGCTCCGCTCTTCGATTCGAGGTCGCGGGCGATCTTCTGGTACTCGTCGGCGGGCCACAGCTTCTTCGGACCGCAGATACGGACGTCCATGCCCATCAGGCAGCCGACGATCATCAGGGAATGCCCCATGTTGGAGCGGGTATCGCCGACATAGGCATACTTGATCTCGGCGATGGGCTTGTCGCTGTGCTCGCGCATGGTCATGACGTCGGCGATCATCTGCGTCGGGTGGTATTCGTCGGTAAGGCCGTTGTAGACGGGCACGCCGGCATACTTGGCCAGCTGCTCGACCCCCTGCTGCGAAGCGCCGCGATATTCGATCGCGTCATACATCCGTCCGAGCACACGGGCGGTGTCCTTGAACGACTCCTTGTGGCCGATCTGTGAGCCTGCCGGATCCAGGTATGTGACCGTCGCCCCTTGATCGTGGCACGCCACCTCGAATGCGCAGCGGGTTCGGGTCGAGGTCTTCTCGAAGATGAGGCAGATCTCTTTGCCCTTCAGATGCTCCTGCTCCGTCCGCGCGTATTTCGCGCGCTTTAGATCGCGGGCAAGGTCGAGCAGGTAGCGAAATTCGCGCTGAGTGTAGTCTTGGACGGTCAGAAGCGAGCGGTTGCGAAGATTGAAGCTCATGATGTCGCTCCGGAACGTGGGGGTTCAGGGTACCCGGCCTCAGTACGCCGGTTCTCGCCAGATCGGACAGGTCATGCAGTGTCCACCGCCGCGGCCGCGGCCAAGCTCAGCACCTCGGATGGTGATCACCTCGATCCCCTCCTTTCTGAGGAGGGTATTGGTGTACACATTGCGGTCATAGGCGACGACCACGCCCGGCTCCAGGGCGAGCACATTGTTGCCGTCATCCCATTGCTCCCGCTCGGCCTCGTAGGCGTCGCCGCCGGTTCCGACGACACGCAGCTTTTTCAGCCCCAGCGCGCCCTGGACAACCTCCAAGAGCGGCTGGGCGTCCTTGCGAAGCTCGAATGTCCCAGTGTCACTGGTCGGATAAACGCTGTAGCACTTGATCTGTTCGACAACCTCGCGGAATACCGTAACGACGTCGCGATCGCAGAAGCCGAGGACCGTGTCGAGGTGCATGGTGGCGCGACTCTTGGGCATGAGGCAGGCGATCACGCGCGTCGCTGCCTTGTCCCTGAAAAGCGCCTGGCACAGCTGAAAAACCGCCTGACGCGACGTGCGCTCGCCCATACCGATCAGCACCACTCCCTTGCCGACTGGCATGACATCCCCACCTTCCATCGACGCGTTGGCGAAGTCCTCGTCCGAATCGCCCCACCAGATTTTGAAGTCGCCGTCCCTGAACGTGGGATGGAACTTGTACACGGCCCGCTGCAGAAGCGTCTCGGGCTTGCGTGCCGGCCAGTACATCGGGTTGCAGGTCACGCCGTTGTAGATCCAGCAGGACGGATCGCGCTGAAACAATGTGTTGGGGATCGGTGGAACAATGAACTCGGTACTGCCGTATGCCTCGGTCATTTGTGTCGCAACTTCCGACGGCGGCAGATCGGATATCGCCATGCCGCCGATCAGGTGCGCCGCCAGTTTTGGGGCCGGCATCTCGTCCAGCCATGGGCGCATTGCCTCCGCGGTGCCGACGCCGACTGAATTGGCAGTAATGCGTCGATCGAGGACAAACCGGCGGGCCTCCTTGATCTCCAGCGCCTCCGCGAGTAGATCATTGAGATCGAATACCTCGACGCCGCGCTCCTGCATCTTCAGAACGAAGTCGTAGTGGTCCTTTTGCGCCTCGTGGACCCAAATGACATCGTCGAACAGCAGGTCGTGGCAATTGCCCGGCGTCAGCCGCTGATGCGCAAGACCCGGCCTGCACACCATGACGATTCGCAGCTTTCCGACCTCCGAATGCACCCCAAACCCACGCATCATTCCCTCCATGAACGTCGCTTCGGCCTAGAGCGGACTTATGCGGCCGATCCACATCAGCCAGGCGGCGAGCACAGCCAGGGCTGCAATCACGATCGCGATCGCAACTTCGATACCCGTGAACGCTCGCTGCCCCCGCTCGCGCCGAGCCTGGATGTAGACGAGGATGCCCGGTGCAAACAGAACGGCGCACATCAGCAGGTACTGAAGTCCCGCCGCATAGACGAGCCAAAGCCCGTAGACGGTCGCCAGTGCGCCCACGGCGATATCGCGGTTGCGACTCGGATCGCCGGGAGCATAGGTCTCGCCCGTGAGGGCGAGCTTGAGCGCATAGGCGCCGGAGAAAACATACGGCGGCAAGATCGCCACTGACGCGATGAAATAGAAGAACTGATAAGCGCTCTTCGAGAAGAGGCTCAGCACGAGGAACAGCTGAATGAGGATGTTTGTCGCCCATAGGGCGTTCGCGGGTGACCCCTTGGCGTTCTCAGCGGCGAACCACCTAGGGAAGGTGCCGTCGCGCCCGCAGGTGTATGGGATCTCCGCGCACAGCAACGTCCAGGACAAGAAGGCGCCGCCAACCGACACCATGAGCCCGATATTGATCAGAGCGGCGCCCCATGGACCGACGAGCGGCTCGAACACGCCGGCCATTGACGGCACTTTCAAGCCGGCCAGTTCCGGCTGACTGAGGATGCCGGTGGCCAGCAGCGATACGAGGACATAGATCCCGAGCGCCCCGACGAACCCAAGCACGGTCGCTCGACCGATGTCCGATCGCCTTGCCGCTCTAGCGGAGTAGACGCTGGCGCCTTCGATGCCGATGAACACCCACAGGGTCACGAGCATGGTGCCGCTGACCTGGTCAAGGATAGAGCCCAGGCCACCCTGGCCTTGCGCATCCCCTTGGCCCCAGAAGTCGAGCGTGAACTTGTCCCAATTGAAGGCGATGATGGCGATCAGCACGAACAGGAAGATGGGAACGAGCTTGGCAATGGTCGTGATCACATTCACGAACGCCGCCTGCTTGATCCCGTTCAGCACCAGGGCGTGGATCAACCAGAGGCAGATGGAGGCACCGACGATGGAGAAAAGGTTGTTCCCGTCGCCAAAGAAGGGAAAGAAGTACGACAGGGCAGAGAATATCGCGACTGCGTACGCCACGTTGCCGAGAAACGCGCTGATCCAGTATCCCCAGGCGCTGTTGAAGCCCACGAACGAACCAAAGCCGGCCTTGGCATAGGCGTATGGGCCTGCATTGAGGTCCGGCTTGCGGGTCGCCAGACCTTGGTAGACGAACGCCAGCATCAACATACCGATGCCGGTGACAAGCCAACCGACCAGGACCGCCCCCGGCGAGGCAGCCTTCGACATGTCCGAAGGCAAGTTGAAGACGCCGCCCCCGATCATCGAACCCACGACCAGCGCGGTCAGGGGCAGGAGCGTCAATTTCGGCGTCGACAATGCCGGAGCTGCAGGAACGTCCTTCGTTGCGTCAATTGTCGTCATGATTGCCTTACCCTGCTGCTTGGAGGATTTGGCTGACGCTGAATAAAAGGCTCACCATTCCGCCGGCATATTGACTTGGATCAAGCAGGTCGCGTCGGGCTCGCATTAGGAACCGCGTACTGGCGAATGGACCGACTTGTCCAATTCATCTTGGACGCAACGTCTGCCAGGCGGAAGTAAGGTCGAGTTAGCTTCGGTTAGATCTGGTGAGGCAGGCTGTGCCAGCTAAGCTCCTCTGCTTCTGCGCCTCGCGACCGGGCATATTGCCGCCGAATCGGAGGGGCTTCTCGCCTTGTCCGTCTTGGCTCTGCCAAGACGGTCAGACGGCCGGCTTCCTGTGCTTCAACCTGCGCTGGTGGATCCCGGCGATCGCGTGTATGATATTGAAAACACAATGCGGTTCGGGGATCTATCGTGGCTAACCACGGTGCAGTATCGGCCGAACGAGCAATTTCGTTCGGTCCGTTCAGTCTATTTCCCCGGCAGCGGCTCTTGCTTGAAGCAGGCACGCCCGTTCATATCGGTAGCCGCGCCCTTGATCTCCTCATTGCTCTGGCCGAACGGCCGGGCGAACTGCTCAGCAAGGACGAGCTGATTTCTCGCGCGTGGCCCAACACCCACGTCGTTGAAGGAAACCTGAAGTTCCAGGTCTCCGCCCTTCGGCGGGCGCTGCGAGAGGGGCAGGAAGGCTGCCGCTACCTGGAGACGTCCCCTGGGCGAGGTTATCGGTTCGTCGCGGACGTCATCGCCGAAGGTGCCGCCGCTCCGTCGCCGGCGCCCGCCGGCCCCCCGAGAACGACGCACAACCTGCCGGCTCGCCTCACGCCGCTGATCGGACGCGATGATCTCGTGGCCAAGCTGGAGAGCCAGTTGGCCGCAAAACGGCTGATCACCATTGTCGGAGCTGGCGGGATCGGCAAGAGCTCAGTCGCGATGGCCACGGCAGAGCGCTTGATCGGAGCCTATGCTGATGGTGTCTGGAGCGTCGACCTCGGGCGGCTGAACGACCCGGCTCTCCTGGTCGGCGCGGTCGCTGCTGCCGTTCACAGCAACGTCAATCCCGAAGATCCTCTCGAGAGCCTAGTCGCGGTTCTCGGCTCTACGCGCATGCTCCTCGTGTTTGATAACTGCTCGCATTTGATCGACGCCGTCGCGCGTCTGGTGGTTGCGATTATGAAGGCGGCGCCGGGCGTACACATTCTTGCAAGCAGTCGCGAACCACTGCGTGTCGAAGGTGAGCACATCTACCACCTGGCATCGCTGGAGAGCCCGCCCGCATCGGAGAGCCTCACCTCTTCGGAGGCGCTGCGGTTCCCGGCTGTCCAGTTGTTCGTCTCCCGAGCAGCGACAAGCGACGACGGGTTCGAGTTGCGCGACGAGGATGCGCCCCTGGTTGGCGAAATCTGCCGGAAGCTCGACGGGATCCCCCTTGCTATCGAGCTTGCTGCTGCTCGGGTCGAGCTGCTCGGCCTGCGGGGGCTTGCAAGCCAGCTGGAGCATGGGCTGCACGTCCTCGCGGGTGGGCGCCGCCCGCTCGTGCCCCGCCACAGAACCCTGCGCGCCACACTGGAGTGGAGCTATGGCTTGCTGAGCTCGGCCGAGAAGACCGTCCTGCCTCGGCTGGCGATCTTTGCCGGTGGATTTACCCTCGACGCCGCCGCCGCGGTGGTCAGCTATGCCGACGTTGGCGAAGAGGAGGTCGTCGATCTTGTGCTGGAACTGGCGACGAAGTCCCTGCTTACGGTGGACGGGGGGTCCCTGGAGCCGCGCTTTCGACTGCTCGCCACGACGCGCGCCTACGCCATCGAGAAGGCCAAAGGACACGGCGAACTCGACACGCTTGGGCAGCGTCATGCCGCGTACTTCCTGAAGCTGTTCGGCGCCGTTTCGCGCGTCGATGCTGAGTTCGACAAAGTGTCCGACGCCCTCGCCCTCGAGATCGACAACTTGCGTGCCGCACTGACATGGGCGTTCGCGCCACACGGCGATCGGGCGCTCGGCATAGGCCTCGCCGCCGCGTCAGTGCCGCTCTGGCTCTCAAGGTCGCTGATGGGTGAGTGGCACGCCTGGGCGGAGAGGGCACTTCTGATCCTCGATGAAACCGGTTTGCGCGGCACGTGGCAAGAAATGATGATTCGGGCCGCGCTCGGGATATCATTTCAGCTCATCAGGAACAGAGCCTCCGAGGCATATTCCGCCATGACCCGGGCGCTCGAGCTCGCGGAAGAACTTCGCGACGGTGACTATCAGCTGCGCATCCTCAACATCTTATGGATCTATCACATGCGCATCGGCGAGGTGCGGGCCGCGCTGGGCCTCTCTCATCGTGCCGAAGCGATTGCCGCCTCTCTGGCAAATCCCGTCTCCTCGGTGACGGCAGAGTCGATGCGCAGCATTGCGCTGATCTGGACCGGCGAGCACGAGTCCGCGGGTCGGCGCCTGGAATGTTTGCTGCACGAACTGACCGCCGGTCCGCGGCACCATTTCATCCGTCGCGCCGGATGGGATCTGTACGTCGTGGCCCGGTACCTTCTGGCCCGCATCCTATGGATTCAGGGCTATCCCGACCGCGCCATGAATGCCCTCGAAGAGTCCATCGAGGAAGCCAGGCGCCTGCGGCACCCGCAATCGTTGTGCTCCGCGCTCGCCTTCGGAGGATGTGCACTCGCTCTGCAGACGGGGGACTTGGACCTGGCCGAGCGATTGGCAGCGGAACTCGTCGGCACCGCCCGGAGGTATGCGATGGAGGATTTCCATGCGTGGGGCAAGGCTGCACAGGAAGTCATTGCGTTGCGGAGAGGGCATGGGAACCCTGGCCCCGAACAGTTCCGCCTCGCCATCGAGCGCTGGCGTGACTCCGAATGGCATATATTCCTCAGCAGCAGCGACCTTGCGGAAGCGGTGCTAAGAGCAGGAACCGGTGACGAAATCTCGGCGATCATCGAGGAGGATCTCGATCGGGCGGAACGCGATCAGGTATTCTCAAACGTTCCGGAATTGTTACGTATCAGGGGCGAGCTCCTGCTGCTCCAGGATGCGCCCAATCCCGAGCTTGCCTGGGAGTGCTTCTTGCGCTCGGTCGATCGCGCCCGCACTCAGGGCGCGCTGTCCTGGGAATTGCGGGCGGCACTGTCGCTGACGCGGCTCGAACGGTTACAGGGTCGGCCGCGCGAAACGCAACAGCTGCTGCGAGCCGTGTACGACCGTTTCACAGAGGGATTCGAAACCGCTGACCTGAAGCTCGCGAGCCACCTCCTCGACGGGTGAACTTCGGCGCCGGGACTGACGCCGTAAAGTGGCGGAGTGCGTTGCTGAAACAAGTGGCCAACGATGGAATCACCCGCCACCGGCAAGCCGAGCGAGCGACATCAGGTCGATGTGCCCGATCGGCCACTTCCTGTTTACAAGATCTAACCGGGGCTAACCGGGTTTCACCACACGGGCGTGCCTGTTAGGCCTAAAATTCGGCTGCACTTCCGCCCACGTCAGACCGTGGGCTCGCGCGACCGATTAGACCTGTTAATGATCGCCAGGAAGGGCCGGTCATGGAGCTGAAAAGCTCGGAGGCTTTGCTTCGGGGAAACGTGCCAGTTCGGATTATCAAACAGGGGCGCCCGGGCACCCCGCGCGCTTGGTAACAGCCTCGACGCCGACGGCTGGTTTTGCCCCGGACCGGCCGTGCTTTCAGGCATGAGGAGTAGAGGATGCAAGTAGGCATCATCGGCGCCGGCACAATGGGCATCGGTATTGCGCAGGTCTGTGCGGGCGCCGGCCTCGACGTAGTCCTCATGGATGTGGACGATGCCATCGTGAAGAGGGCTGCCGCAATTGTCGCCCGAAACCTCGACCGGCTCGTCGCCAAGAATAGGCTCTCAGCTGCCGACAAGGAGGCAATGCTGGCACGCATCAAGGGCTCGACCAGCCACGATGCCCTCGCATCCGCCGAGATCGTGATCGAGACGGCGACTGAAAATTTCGATGTGAAGCGGACAATTCTGAAACAGATCGATCCTCTGATTAGGTCCGACACCATCGTCGCGTCTAACACTTCCTCGGTCTCGATCACCAAACTCGCTGCGGTGATCTCCCATCCTGATCGCTTCATCGGCATGCATTTCTTCAACCCGGTCCCGGTCATGGCACTGGTCGAGATCGTGCGCGGTCTGCAGACGAGCGATACCACCCATGACGCCGTCGAGGAGCTCACCGCGAAGCTCGGCAAGACACCGATCACGGTGAAAAGCTCGCCCGGCTTCGTCGTGAATCGCATCCTCCTGCCCATGCTCAACGAGGCGTTCTTCGTGCTCGCAGAGGGCGATGCTGGCCCCACCGAGATCGACGAGGGCATGAAGCTCGGGTGCAACCATCCGATCGGCCCCCTCGCCCTCGCAGATCTCATCGGGCTCGATGTACTCCTCTCGGTCATGCAGACAATCTACGAAGAGTTTGGCGACCCAAAATACCGTCCGGCGCCGCTCCTCAAGGAACTGGTCGCTGCGGGCTACCTCGGGCGCAAATCCGGACGAGGCGTCTATAGATACTGAACGCGGAGCCAGAGTTCCAAACAGATCGTTGAGGAGAGTCATGGCGGCCCCGACGAAAAGCAGTTGTCGTGTGAGCATCGAATCAAAGACCTCGGCCTTCAGGGTGGGGCAGCAGACGGAGCAATAGACAAACTCGAAGACAACAGTGGCCACTGTTAGGTGGTAAGCATCAGACAGTGCATCTTCACGTGTGATCACCTTCTGTTAGGCCGCACTGGTGCCATGGGTGATGTTGAGTCGGTGATTGGATCGGTCGCACTATCAGCTCTGGCCCGCCGGCATGCGCGGTCGTCGCCGCGCGCCCGTACCACGACCCCGGACCATCTGCCGTCGCGGCTGACGGTAGCGCTGCAGGAACATCCGGAGCGCCTCTTCGACCACCTCCTCATCCAAAGCCAGGGCGCCTTCGCGACCGACCATCATGGGCCAAAGGGAAAACTCGTTGAGGATCCCCATGAACTGGTGAGCCGCCAGCGTCGGGTTTTGGCAATTCAGAATACCCAAATCAGTGAGATGGGCGAGGTAGCGCGTAAGCCGCTCCGTTTGCGGGTCCATGACGGCGGCGAATTCCTTGGCGATCCATGGAAACTGGCGCGAGTCGGCGATTACCATGCGCAAGAATCCGAGGTACTCGGGATTCTTGTGCAAATTCAGAATCATCCGCGCAATGAGGCGGAGTACGTCTTCGATGTCGCCTTGGGTCTCGATGCCGGGTGGAAACGCGTGCTCGAGCTGGCGCGACACCCTGAGGAGCATCGCCCGGAAAATCTCCTCCTTGCTTGCGAACTGGTTGTACAGTGTCCGCCGCGCTAGGCCCGCGGCCACGGCCAGCTCGTCCATGCTGACGGAACCGAAGCCACGCTCCAGGAAAAGGCGCGCGGCAGCGTCGACGATGGCCTCCCGCGATCCCCGGCGCTGAGTCTTCGCAATGACCTCCGTTGAACCCCTGTGGGTTTTCATACAAAACTCCTATTGCACTTATCAGTGCAATGCATTATATTGCACCATACAGTGCAAAATCAAGCCTCAACTCCGCTCACCACTGCAGACAAAATCTCGGCAAACCCTCGGAAGGCAGTGCCATGTCCAAGCTTTCGATCGTAGCAGCCGCCTTGATCGCCACGACCATTGCCGGCTGCGACAAACCGGCAGAACAGACCTCCGAAGCCCGCCCCGTCAGGACGGTTACCGTCGAGCGTGCAGCTGACGGCGAAACAACATCACTGACGGGCCACATTCGCGCGAAGGACCAGGTCGACCTCGCCTTTCGCCTTGACGGACGCATGATCGAGCGGCCAGTCAACGTGGGCGATCTGGTCACGGCCGGCCAGGCCGTCGCCCGGCTCGACCCCCAGAACCAGCAGAACGCGCTGCGCTCGGCGCAAGCCGACCTGACGGCGGCCGAGGCAGTGCTGACGCAGGTACGCCTCGCCTTCGGGCGGCAGCAGAAGCTGTTGGCGGAGGGCTGGACAACCCGGGCCAAATTCGACGACACCCAGCAGGCTTTGGTGGCGGCTCAGGCTGGGGTCGACGCCGCTCAGGCGCATATGCGCATCGCGCAGGATCAGCTGAGCTACACCGAGTTGGTCGCTGATGCCCCGGGCGCGGTTACCGCGGTCGGTGCCGAACCGGGCGAAGTCGTCCGTGCCGGGCAGATGGTCGTGCGGCTCGCGCGACAGGGCGGGCGCGATGCCGTCTTCGACGCACCTGAGGAGCTCATCCGAACGGGCCCGCGCGACCCAGTGGTCGAGATAGTCCTCACGGACGATCCGCAGGTGAGGGCGACTGGCCGCGTGCGCGAGGTGGCGCCCCAGGCGGATCCCGTGACCCGGACGTTCCAGGTCAAGGTCGGCATCATCGATCCCCCGGAGGCCATGCGGCTGGGCTCCACCATCACCGGCAGCATCAAGCTCTCCGCGCCTCCAGGGGTCGAGGTGCCGGCGAGCGTGCTCACCGAAGCGAACGGCCGGCCGGCGGTGTGGGTGGTCGATCCGCAGACTCTGACCGTGTCCCTGCGCAACGTGGACGTCCTGCGGTACGATCCGGCCACCGTCATCATCTCGGAAGGGCTGGAAACAGGGGAGATCGTGGTCACTGCGGGGGTGCAGACACTGCGCCCGGGCCAGAAGGTCCGCCTCCTGGGAGCCGGCGCATGAAGCGCTTCAACCTCTCCGAATGGGCGCTCCAGCACCGTTCCGTCGTAATCTATCTCATGCTCGTCATCGTGGTCACGGGCATCGGGTCCTACCTCCGGCTTGGCCGAAGCGAGGATCCCGACTTCACCGTCAAGACCATGGTGGTGCAGGCGGCATGGCCGGGCGCCACGGTCGGCGACACGCTCGAGCAGATCACCGATCGCATCGAGAGCAAGCTGCAGGAAACCCCAAGCCTCGACTACGTGAAGAGCTACACGATCCCCGGCCAGACCACGATCTTCGTCAGCCTGAAGGACTCGACGCCCCCCGCCGCGGTGCCGGACATCTGGTACCAGGTGCGCAAGAAGGTGGGCGACATCCGCAACACTCTGCCAGCCGGAATCGTCGGCCCCGGCTTCAATGACGAGTTCGGCGATACCTTCGGCATCGTCTACGGCTTGACCGCGGACGGCTTCACTCACCGGGAGCTGAGGGACTACGCGGTCGAGGTCCGCAAGCAGCTGCTGCAGCTGCCGGACATCACGAAGATCGACATCCTTGGGGCCCAGGACGAACGCGTCTACGTCGAGTTCTCGCAAGAGAAGCTGTCGGGCCTCGGCATCGACCGTACCGCCCTGATCGCGGCGTTGCAGGCCCAAAACGCCGTCACCCCCGCGGGTATGGTGCAGACCGGGGACGAAAAGATCCTCGTCCGCGTCTCGGGGGCGTTCCGGTCCGAGCAGGACATCCTGGCCGTCAACTTCGTCGCCAACGGCAGGATGATCCGCCTGGGCGACATCGCGCACGTCACGCGCGGCCCTGCAGACCCGGCACAGCCGATATTCCGTGTCAATGGTCATGACGGCATCGGACTCGCCATCGCGATGCGCGAGGGCGGCGACGTGCTGGCGCTCGGACGCAACGTCGCGCATGCCATGACCGAGATCACGGCGAATCTGCCCGTCGGGATCGAGCCGACGCTCGTCGCCGACCAGCCCGTCACGGTCGAGCATGCGGTGGACGACTTCATGGAGGCCCTGTGGGAGGCAATCGCGATCGTTCTCGCGGTCAGCCTGGTCAGCCTCGGGCCGCGCGCGGGCGCCGTTGTGGCAGTCGCCATCCCGCTCGTCCTCGCCGGAGTGTTCGCCACAATGCTGGTGTTCGGCATCGGCTTTCAGCGGATCTCGCTGGGCGCCCTCATCATTGCTCTCGGTCTGCTCGTCGACGACGCCATGATCACGATTGAGTCAATGGTCACGCGGCTGGAGCATGGCGATGAAAAGGAAGGCGCCGCCACCTTCGCCTATGCCTCGACCGCCTTTCCGAGGCTCACTGGTACACTCGTCACTATCGCCGGATTCGTTCCCATTGGTTTCGCGCGCAGCGCCGCGGGCGAATACACCTTCTCGATTTTCGCCGTCGTCGGCATCGCGCTGATCGCATCCTGGATTGTTGCGGCCCTGTTCGCGCCCCTGCTCGGCGTCTGGATGCTCAAGAAACCCAAGGCGGTACATTCAGGAGAGCCAGGCCCGATCATGCGCGCGTTCCGGCGCGTCCTGGTGCTGGCCATGCGGGCTCGCTGGGTTACGGTCCTCGTCACGCTTGCCCTGTTCGGGGCCGCGCTGTACGGCATGCGCTTCGTCCCCCAGCAGTTCTTTCCTGCATCGGATCGACCCGAGCTGCTGGTCGACCTGCAACTGCCCGAGAACGCGTCGATCTATGCAACGCGGGACGTGGCGGCCCGGCTGGACAAGCTCCTAGAGCGCGATCAGGACGTGGACCACTGGAGCACGTATGTCGGGCAGGGCGCCGTCCGCTTCTATCTGCCCCTCAACGTCCAGCTCCCCAATGATTTTTTCGCCCAGGCCGTGGTCGTCACCAAGGGACTGGAGCAGCGGGAGCGGGTCAAGGCGAGATTGGAGCAGGCACTGGCGACCGACTTCCCGAGCGTCGTCGGCCGGGTCTACCCGCTGGAGCTTGGGCCCCCGGTAGGCTGGCCCCTCCAATATCGGGTGAGCGGCCCGGAGCCGGACCAGGTGCGCGCCATCGCGTTTAAGGTCGCAGAGGTCCTGGGGACCAACGCAGACACCCGCAATGTCAACTACAACTGGATGAAGCCGGCGCGCACTGTGAGGATCCAGGTCGACCAGGACCAAGCCCGTCTCCTCGGTCTGAACTCCCAGGACCTGGCCCAGGCCGTGAACACTGTCATGACCGGCATCCCGGCCACGCAGGTACGGAGCGGGATTTACCTCGTCGACGTGCTGGTGCGGGCCTCGGCCGACCAGCGCATGTCGCCGGCAACCATCCGGACACTTCAGGTCCCGCTACCGAACGGGCAGACCGTTCCCCTGAGCCAGATCGCATCCATCGACTACGGCCAGGAATATCCGATCGTCTGGCGCCGGGACCGGAGGGCGACCGTGACGGTGCAGGCCGATGTCGCGCCCGGCACGCAAGCCGCCACGGTCGTGCAGGCGCTGGAGCCGAAGATCGACGCGCTGAATGACAGCCTGCCGGTCGGCTACCATATCGCCGTTGGGGGAACGGTGGAGGAGAGCAGCAAGGCGCAGAGATCGGTCGCCATCGTCCTGCCGATGATGCTTGTTCTGATACTCACGGTGCTAATGATTCAACTCCAGAGCTTCAACCGCGTGTTTCTAGTGATCAGCGTGGCGCCTCTGGGTCTAATCGGGGTCGTTTCGGCTCTGCTCCTTTCAGGCAAGCCCCTCGGCTTCGTTGCGATCCTTGGCGTGCTCGCACTCACGGGCATGATCGCCCGCAACTCGGTGATCCTCATCGACCAGGTCGAGACGGAAAAGGCCCAAGGGCGGCATCCCTGGGATGCGGTCGTCGAGGCCACCGCGCACCGATTCCGGCCGATCCTGCTCACCGCCTCTGCCGCAATCCTCGGCATGATCCCGATTGCGCCGACCATCTTCTGGGGCCCGATGGCCTACGCGATCATGGGGGGTCTGGCGGTCGCGACGCTTCTGACCCTTGTCTTCCTTCCGGCGCTCTACGTGATCTGGTTCCGGATCAAGCGGCCGCACCCGGATGCCGACCGCAAAGCGGATCTACCGCAACCTGTCGTCGCGCCGGCCGCACAATTAGGTGAGTGACTCGGCAATGGAAGCAGCCTATGTCTCGGCCTTCGCCGCCTTGGCGGGCTCCGCCATCGGCGCGCTCGCGTCCGTCTCGACGACGTGGCTCACCCAGCACACGCAGGAGCGCGCCACGCGACTTGCACAGGAGATGGGCCGGCGCGAGCGCCTCTATGGCGAATTCATCGACCAGGCCTCGCGTCTGCTTGCCGATGCCCTCACCCATAACCTCGAGGACCCGTCGAAAATGGTCCCCCTCTACGCAATCATGGGAAAGCTGCGGCTCTTTGCCTCCGCCAACGTCGTCGCCCGGGCCGACGAGGTAATGGGACAGATCATCGCGATTTACGATCAGCCGAATGTGGATTTCCGAAACCCCGCGGACAGGCCCACGCAGGATCGCATCGACATCCTGCGCGCCTTCGGCGAGGCCTGCCGGAACGACCTAGAGCGCTACGCCCGGCGCGGCAGGGCCGCATGAGAGATCGAATTCTGGTGATTGATCCGCATCAAGCCTGATTGTGACTGTTATGCCTATCTTATCGCTTTAGCCGAGGTGGCTACTACGAGGTATGCGATGAACGAGGACCAAGTGACGCCGAACACCTCTCGCGCCGACGATAACAACCCCTGGTCGGCGTGGATGCATGCCAGCGCTGCCATGCCGTTTCCCGGTGCTCCCGCCCAGGATGCGTGGTCGTACTGGCGTGACGCGTGCCAACGGGCAGTGCTGTTCTGGGACGTGATGCGTCAGCGGGGCGACAACTACCTCGCGAATGCGGCGAAGACCACGCCGAACGTGCTCAAGTTCGACGCCACGCTGGTTGCCGATGGCCGCAAACTGCCGCGGCCGGTGAACTACGGGCTGGTGCGCATCACGCCGCCGGCCGGCGCCGAGATCGACCCCAAGAAGCGGCCGTTCGTCGTCATCGACCCGCGCGCCGGCCACGGGCCGGGCATCGGCGGCTTCAAGGCAGACAGCGAAATCGGCGTCGCCATCAAGGCCGGCCATACTTGTTACTTCATCGGCTTCCTGCCGGAGCCCATGCCCGGCCAGACGATCGAAGACATCATGAACGCCGAAGCGACATTCCTGGAGCAGGTCATCGAACTGCACCCGGAGGCCGACGGCAAGCCCGCCGTGATCGGCAACTGCCAGGCGGGCTGGGCCGTGATGATGCTGGCGGCCGCCCGGCCGGAACTGTTCGGTCCGATCCTGATCGCCGGCTCGCCGCTCTCCTATTGGGCTGGGGTACGCGGCAAAAACCCGATGCGCTACACCGGCGGACTGCTCGGCGGCAGCTGGCTCACCGCATTGTTCGGCGATCTCGGCAACGGCAAATTCGACGGCGCGTGGCTCGTCGCCAATTTCGAGAACCTCAATCCCGCCAACACTCTTTGGACCAAGCAATACAATCTCTATTCCAAGATCGACAACGAGGCGTCGCGCTATCTCGGCTTCGAGGAGTATTGGGGCGGCCATGTTCTCCTCAACGCCGAGGAGATGCAGTTCATCGTCGACCAGCTCTTCGTCGGCAACAAACTGGCCACGGCCGAGATCGTCACCTCCGCCGGGTCGCGCCTGGATCTGCGCGACATCCGCTCCCCGATCCTCGTCTTCTGCTCCAAGGGAGACAACATCACGCCGCCGCAGCAGGCTCTCGGCTGGATTCTGGACCTCTACAATAGCGTCGACGACATCCGTGCCCACGGACAGACGATCGTCTACTCCGTCCACGAATCGATCGGCCATCTCGGCATCTTCGTCTCGGGCTCAGTGGCAAAGAAGGAACATGACGAGTTCGCCAGCAACATCGACCTGATCGACGTGCTCCCGCCGGGCCTCTACGAGGCCATCCTGACGCCCAAGGATCCGAACGATCCGACCGCCGACCTCATCGCCGGCGACTATCTCGTCCGCTTCGAGATGCGCGATCTGGATGCGATCCGCGCATTAGGTGGCAATGACGTCGAGGACGAGCGGAAGTTCGCGACCGTCGCGCGGATATCCGAGGTTAATCTCGGGCTTTACCGGACATTCCTGCAGCCCTGGGTGCGGGCCTTTGCCAACGAGGCGTCCGCCGATTGGATGCGCCGGCTGCATCCGCTGCGGATGCAGTACGAGTTGTTCTCCCACAGCAATCCGTTCATGCGCGCCCTGGCTCCGATCGCCGAGCAGGTCCGCAAGGAACGGGATCCTTCGGCGCAGGATAACCTGTGCTTGCAGGCGCAAGAAGAGTCTTCGAAACAGATCGAAAAAATGCTGAAGAGCTACGGCGAGCTGCGGGACCACGCCTGCGAAGAAGTGTTCCATGCCGTCTACGGGTCGCCGCTGCTGCAGGCCATGGTGGGACTGAAGGCGAGCGATGCGCGCCCACGACGGCATCCCGGCACCGACGCCGAGCACGTGGCCGCCGTCGCCCAGCACATCGCGGACTTCAAGGCGCGCATCGGCGAGGGCGGTCCGCGCGAGGCCGCGATCCGCGCTCTGATGTACGTCCGGCTGGCCGACGGAGACGCCGACGAGCGGGGACTCGCCCTGCTGCGGCGCATGCGCGACGAGCGTGGCGGCGGCCTCACGCTGGCCGAGTTCAAGCAGCTTGTGCGCGACCAGTTCTTCATGCTGCTGCTGGACGAGCAGCGTGCCCTCGCGGCGATTCCCGCCATGCTGGCAACGGATCGGCAGGAAGCGGCACTTATCGCTCGCGACATGCAGCGCATGATCGAGGTGGTCGGCTTGAGGACGAAAGCGGCGAAGGCGCGCCTCGCCGAGATCGAACCGATCTTTGCGGCAGTCGGGGGGCCCTCGGTCTCGAATGTCGACAGGCTGGGCGAGGCGATTTTTCTCGGTCAGCAAACCGGCTCATTGCCGCGCTCCAGGAATGCAATGAAGACGGGCGCCTGACCGGCAGCCGAGAATTTGGACGTTTGATCTCACTTGTAATGAGGCAGGGCGATGGCGGACCTAATGCGACCCGACGATCTCAAGAAGATCAGCAACGACGCCGAAATGGCGAAGGCACAGGAGTACCTGGCTCGCGCGAAGAAGCAGGAGGAAGAACAAGCGGCTTTGCGTGAGGCCTTTATGCGGGGAAAAATTGGTCCTGAGGCTCATGACCGAGTAAATGCTGCGGTTCGCCGAGCGGCCGAGCAGGGTAGCCATCAGGTTCAAATCATCACGTTTCCGGCCAGCTACTGCAACGACGGTGGACGGCGGATCAACAACAGCGAACCGGATTGGCCGAACTCGCTCGAGGGCTTCGCGAAGAAGGCGTACGAGTTCTACGAGAAGGAATTGAAACCCCTCGGCTACCGGGCTCATGTCGAAATCCTCGATTATCCGGGCGGCATGCCCGGAAACATCGGCATGTTCCTGAAGTGGTAGCGAAACGTCGGAATAGCGACTTCCTGGATGAACGGTGCGACGCGCCGACACGAGAAACTACGATCGGCTGATCGCGGCAGCTCATGGCCTTCCTTTGACGGTCTGCTCCCGGGCCCAAATCAAGCGGCGCCAAGAAGCCGCCCAATTGACGGATGACAGCTATGAGAGCGGGGAGAACTGCCGATGAGGACGATGGGCTGCGTTGATCGGTTTGTCATCGGGCGCGAGAGCAGTGTGCTGCATGTCGACTTCCACCGCGAGTCCGACGCGCCAGCCCGAGATTCCCAGGTGCGGGGTCCCCCAGCGTGGGCGATTGGCTGGTCGCCAGCTCAGCACGCACCATCGTGAGTCCTGCGAGAGGAGGAGATTATGTCCAAAATGAAGGCCGCCATCTTCGTCGAGCCCGGACGCATTGTTCTCGATGAAAAGTCAATTCCCGAGGTTGGTCCGCTAGATGCCCTACTGCGCGTCACCACGACGACGATCTGCGGCACGGACGTGCATATCCTGAAAGGGGAATACCCGGTCCGGAAGGGGCTGACCGTCGGTCATGAACCCGTCGGGACCATCGAGAAGGTCGGCTCCGCCGTAAAGGGATACAAGGAGGGTCAGCGCGTGATCGCGGGTGCTATCACGCCCAGCGGCTACAGCCACGCCTCCCTGTCGGGCTGTCACGCGCAAGATGGCGCCGGAACGACCCATGGTTGGAAGCCAATTGGTGGGTGGAAGTTTGGAAACACGATCGACGGCTGTCAGGCCGAATACGTCCTGGTTCCCGACGCCATGGCCAATCTTGCTCCTGTCCCGGATGGCCTCACTGATGAGCAGGTCCTGATGTGCCCGGACATCATGTCTACCGGCTTCAGCGGCGCTGAAAGCGGCGAAGTGAGGATCGGCGACACAGTGGCGGTCTTCGCCCAGGGTCCGATCGGCCTCTGCGCCACGGCAGGAGCACGTCTCTCGGGCGCAACGACGATCATCGCTGTTGATACGGTCGTGGAACGGCTCAATGTCGCGCGCCGCATGGGCGCAGATCACACAGTAGATTTCAAAAAGGTCGATCCGGTGGAGGAGATCATGCGCATCACCGGCGGCCGCGGCGTCGATGTTGCAATCGAGGCTCTGGGAACTCAAAGTACGTTTGAGGCTTGCCTGCGCGTGCTTCGGCCAGGCGGCACACTTTCGAGCCTCGGTGTCTATTCAAGAGACCTTAAGATTCCTCTCAGCGCGTTCGCAGCCGGCCTTGGCGATCATCGCATTATCACCACCCTATGTCCCGGTGGAAAGGAACGCATGCGGCGGCTGATGGATGTGATCGTGTCGGAACGCGTCGACCTCAAGCCCTTGGTTACACATCGGTTCAAGCTGGACCAAATCGAGGCAGCCTACGAGTTGTTTGCCAATCAACGTGACGGGGTACTCAAGATTGCTATTACGCCCTAGAGCATCCTCGCGTGATCTGATCGAGCGCCGGGAAGTCCGGCTCCCTGGTCGTCCGATCGAGTGGGGCATTGACTCCCACAAGAACAGTAGGGGGCAGCGACCTTCTTGCCGCTCCTTGCAGGACGAGGAGGTCAGGTTTTAGATCGCCGAAGATGAAAAAAAGACAAAATGAAGTGGGCGCCACGCCTTAATTTGGTGCGTATCATCGGAGAGCGCAAAGATGCAAGAGAAGCGGAGATCCAGGAGCAGCGAGGGAGCTTCCAGACCTTCTGAGAAGATGAAAGGGAACGAGTACCTGCACGAGCTCGCGAGGCTGCACGTCGAACTTGTCCACCTCCAGGAGTGGGCCAAGAAGTCGGGCGCGAAGATCTGCATCGTCTTCGAAGGACGCGACGGCGCCGGCAAGGGCGGCACGATCAAAGCCATCACGGAGAGGGTCAGCCCGCGCATCTTCCGCGTTGTTGCGTTGCCGGCGCCCACTGAGCGCGAGAAATCGCAGATGTACGTCCAGCGCTACATTCCTCACCTCCCCGCGGCGGGAGAGATCGTGATCTTCGATCGCAGCTGGTACAACCGCGCCGGCGTCGAGCGCGTCATGGGCTTCTGCACGGATGAAGAGGTCCGATTTTTCCTCCTGGTCGCGCCCGCCGTCGAGAAGGCCATGGTCGATTCTGGCATCATTCTCCTCAAATATTGGCTTGAGGTGAGCCCGGAGGAGCAGACGCGGCGTCTCGAGGCACGTATCGACGATGGGCGAAAGACCTGGAAGCTGTCGCCGATGGACCTCCAATCCTACCGCCGCTGGTACGACTACTCGCGGGCGCGTGACGAGATGTTTGAGGCCACGGATACCGCATGGGCGCCGTGGTTCGTCGTCCATTCCGACGACAAGAAGCGCGCCCGCCTAAACCTTATCGCGCATCTCCTTGGCCGGATTCCGTACAAGAAAGTTCCGCACCCGAAGACTAAGCTGCCGAAACGACAAAAGCCGCACGGCTATACAGAGCCCGACTACCCCTACAAGATGGTGCCGGAGAAGTATTGAGCGTCGGCGGCCGTCTTGGGCAGCCACAGCGAGCGGCGCATGCTAGG
>Ga0335085_10004221_pt1 | contig 24034 bp, 20 predicted proteins | sample Lox_Sample_45_FD_206712 | JGI IMG/M metagenome (GOLD analysis project Ga0335085, IMG submission 206712) | Soil microbial communities from Loxahatchee National Wildlife Refuge, Florida, United States - Lox_Sample_4.5 | ecosystem: Environmental > Terrestrial > Soil > Wetlands | place: USA...
AGAATGCGCGTTCCGCCGAGCTCGCCCTTATTCAGCAGCATCTGCGCAAAGCGGTAATAATCCTCTGCGGTCGAAACCAGTCCGCCGCCGCCCGAGGGGTTGGTGGGCTGCGTCGCGTAGTCATCGGGAATGCCGTTGGCTGTCGGCTCAGCGACGAGTTGACCATTTGATTCGTGATAGCCGGCCGCAAAGCGCGCGCGCTTGTCGGCCGGTACATAGAATCCAGCATCAGCCATACCCAGCGGAACAAAGATGTGGTCGCGCATGAAATCGGGCAGCGACTGGCCTGAGAGTTTCTCCACAATGTAGCCCTGAATATCCATCGACGGGCTGTAAACCCAGCGCGTGCCGGGTTGATAGAGCAGTGGAGCTTGCGCGATTCGGTCGATCCGCTCCTGAAGAGTGGCTGCGCTGTCCAGCTTCAGGTCGCGGATCATTTTGTCAGCCGGCGTGTCACCGCTTCCGTAGGTGAATCCGGCGGTATGCGTCATCAGCTCGTGCATCGTCGGCGCGTGGTCAGGATCGGCGAGCAGCATTTTGCCATTCGCGTCGAAGCCGTTGAAGACCTTCAAATGTGCAAACTCAGGAATGTACTTTGAAATGGGATCAGAAGGGTGCCACTTGCCCTCTTCGTACAGGATCATCATGGCGACGCCGGTCACCGGCTTGGTCATGGAATAGTCGCGGAAGATAGTGTCCTTGCTCATCGGCGTCGCAGTAGCCATGTCGCGCATGCCGTAGGTGCGGTACTCGACGATTTTGCCGTGGCGAGCGAGGATCGTGACTGCCCCTGCAAGTTGCTTCTGATCGATTTCTTCCTGAATTGCCGCGTGGAGGCGTTCCAGCCGCTGGGAAGAGAATCCGACCGACTCGGGCTGGACTGGCGTCATGTCGATCACCGGCGGCGTGGTTTGGGCCCGTCCGCTGATAGAGCCGAGGGTAAGAAACATTGCGATCAGGGCGAATGCGGCGGGGAGAGCTGCGGACCTTTTCATGGGAATCCTTTGAAAGGGAACTTTGCTGTGTGAGTCGTCCGGCAATCTTTATAGCAGATACGCCAATGCCGTTCCCGGAAGAACGAAGGTAAGAGTGATCTCAAACCGCATTCGCGATACACTAGAGTCTGGCAGGAGGACCGGGCGGTCGCTGCCGCAAGTCCTTGCGCAAGCAAGGGTTGCCGGGAGAGGAAAGTCCGAACTCCGCAGGGCAGTGTGCCGGATAACGTCCGGGACACGGGCTTCAAAACCCGTGGACGGCTAGTGCCACAGAAAACATACCGCCTCTGCAGCGGGCGCCCAATGGACTTGTCCAAGGGGCTGCCCCACGCAGTGGTAAGGGTGAAAAGGTGCGGTAAGAGCGCACCGCGCTGGCAGTAATGCCAGTGGCAGGGTAAACCCCACACGGAGCAAGACCAAATAGGGAGGGAAACCGGGGCCTGGAGCCAGGCGCTGGTTGCGCATCGGCCCGATGCGGCAAGGCGGCTCTTGGCAATTGCCGAAACCTCCGGGTAGGTCGCTGATGAGCGCCCGCGGTAACGCGGCGCCTAGAGGAATGACCGCATAAACAGAATTCGGCTTACGAGTTCTCTTGTCAGAAAACGACAGCCCCGACCGGAGATAAACCGGCCGGGGTTGACCATTTTCAGAGCATGGAGACGGACTGAACCTGGCGCAACAGCCGATGGCGGTTGGAGCGGCCACATCCGCCTAAACGAGCGGCCGATACCTGGGGTCTTGAGCCGGGTCAGGCCGATTTTCCGAGCGCGACCTCGGCGAACTGATGAATCTCGGTGATTCGTTCCGAGTACTGGCGAATCTTCTCGCAAACCCCGATCACCGTCTGGTCAACGCACACACAGTAGATCTGAATGTCGCCATCCTGCGGGTTCTCGGGCGTTCCGCGCCTGACATCGAACATCTTGCGGGCGGCCCCAATAAAGTCTTCATGGGCCAGACGCCCATTTGACGCGTGACCTTTGGCAATGGAGCGGGCTGAATCGAGCATCCCTTGGGCTTCTTTAGAGCTGCAAGTGTGCTCCCAAACGTCCCAGGCGCCGTTCGTGAACTGCTCGGCAAATACAATAATCTTCATAAATCTCTCCATCCTGAGCAAGGAGAACGATGCTTTCGCCGAAGCCTCTGGCCAAAGGGATCTTGATTTGTCGGTTTTGGGGCCCTTCGATCTATTGGCTCGCCGACCGGCGCTTGCATGCCCTGCAAGGTTTGAGTCGCTTGAAACAGACGCTCTGGAAAAGTGGTTCGAACCGAGAATAGAGCACCAGTTCTGATGCATCAATGCGACGAAAGGGTTATTCAGAGGCTCCGAAAGGCTCACAGGGGTTGCATCTCACGGCGGCAGCTCCGTTGACAACTGCTCTAGCACGGCCAGCGCCGCCAACTCCGCTGTTTTCCGCTACCATCAAACTCATGTTGCGTGTGAAGCTTTTAGAGGCGGGTGCGCGGGCGCCGGTTGTGGCGCATCCGGGCGAAGACCTTGGTTATGACCTGTTTGCGCTGGATGCGATCGCGCTGGCTCCCCGCTCCACCCTAAAGGTACGGACGGGAATCGCAGTGGAGGCCCGTGATCCGCGGTCTGGAGCCCCGCTGGGGCTCCTAGTGCGCGACCGCTCGTCGATGGCGGCTCGAGGTGTGGCCACAACCGGAGGCGTGATCGATGCCGGCTACCGCGGCGAGATCCTGGTGCTCATGACCAACCTGGGCGATGCGTCTATTGATCTGAAGGCCGGGGAAAAAATCGCGCAAATGGTCCCTGTCCCTGTTCTAACGGGTCTCGTCCAGGAAGTTCAAAGCCTGGAAGGCTCCGCGAGGGCGGAGAAGGGGTTCGGCAGCTCAGGCCGCTAATAAACGCAGCCAAAAGCCTCCCGAAGAAGAGGACCGATCCTTCGAGCCCACCAGATTCCTGGACCAGGACCTTCCATGCTCGAGGCGGTCGGAACCGCTCCCGCCGAGCATGCGTATCATAAACATTAAGGAATCATGCCGCTTCGAGAAGCCTTCAAACTCGCGCTGAAATCCCTGTGGGGCAACAAGCTGCGCACCGTTCTCACGCTTATCGGCGTGGTCATGGGCGTCGCGTCGGTCATCATGGTGATCACCATGGTGAACGGCGCCAACCGCTATGTGGCCACCAAGCTCACCGGGTATGGCGCCGATGTGTTTACCGTGTCGCGGCAGGCGAGCGTGATCTTCAACGCACAGGATTATTTCCGTTACCAGAAGCGCAAGATCATTCGCATCGAGGACTACGAAGCGGTTCGCGACGAATGTACCGCATGCAGCGAGGTGGGCGCATTTCTCGAGAAGTCGACGAACGTGGTTTACAACGGCCACTCGAGCGATAACACGGAGGTGCGCGGCTATACCTGGAGCATGCTCGCCCTGCAAAACATCAACATCGCGATTGGGCGGGGATTTACGCCCGCCGACGACGATCACGCAACACACGACGCGATTGTGGGCTACGACATTGTCGACAACCTGCTGGGACCCGGCGACCCGATCGGCAAGGAAATCCGCGTCGATGGGATTCCCTACACAATCGTGGGCGTGGGCGAGCGGCAGGGTAAGACGCTCGGCCAGTCGCAGGACAACTGGGTAGCGGTGCCGATCAGTACGTACCAGCAGATCAACGGGTACAACGATTCGGTGGACATCTACGCACGGGCTGTGGGCGGCGCCAAGTCAATGGACCAGGCCGAGGATCAGGTGCGCGTGCTGATGCGCACGCGGCGCCACGATGCGCCGGGGTCGGCTGACGATTTCGAAATTGAAACCAACGATACCTTCCTCGATATCTGGAAGCAGATCAGCTCGCTCTTTGCCAGCGTAGTGCTCGGTCTGGCATCCATCGCGCTGGTAGTGGGCGGCGTGGTCATCATGAACATCATGCTGGTGAGCGTGACAGAGCGGACCCGTGAAATCGGCGTGCGCAAAGCGCTGGGCGCCAGGCAGCGCGATGTGTTGCTGCAATTCCTCATCGAGAGCGGCTTGATGGCGATGCTTGGTGGAGCGATCGGGGTGCTGTGCGGAATTCTGGTGGGCAAGCTGATCACGATTGTCATTGGCTTCCCGACCAGCGTTCCGTTGTGGGCGATTTTCCTGGGCTTGTTCCTGGCCGGCTCGGTAGGCATCTTTTTCGGCGTGTATCCGGCCAGCAAGGCTGCCAAGCTCGATCCGGTTGTCGCGTTGCGCGCAGAGTTGTAAAGGGCATTAATGGCATCGACAGGACAAACCCGTGAATCCGTGAAGATGGCGATGGACACGCTGCGCGCAAACAAGATGCGCTCGGGGCTGACGATTCTCGGCATCGTGATCGGCGTGGCCACCGTGATCTCCATCTCTTCGGTCATCAGCGGACTCAACAACCGCGTGTCGGAATGGGTAAGCTCGCTCGGGTCGAATGTGATCTGGGTGTTCCAGATCCCCGTGATCGGCGTGCGCCCGACCGCGGAGATGCTGGCGCGCAAAAAGATGACACTCGACGACGTGCTGGCGCTGCGACAACTTCCGCATGTGGTCGCGGCTGACGGCGGTTACCAGTACGTGAAGGCCCAGTTCCGTGTGGGCGAAGTTGACGTGAAGTACAACGGCAAAAAAATCGCAGGCACAATTCTCCAGGGCGATACGGCCCAGATCTCCGATGTCAACGATCTGACGATGCTTCAGGGTCGCATGTATACCGACGCGGAGGATGCGCGCGCTGCCCACGTGGTGGTGCTGGGCCACGATACGTGGGAGGAGCTTTTTGGCAATGTCCCGGCCGTCGGCAAGGAAGTCGCCATCGAGTCGGGACTCTATACCGTGATCGGAGTACTGGACAAGCGCAAACAGCCTTTCGGTGGAGGCAAGAACCCCGCCGACAACATCGCTCTCTTTCCGCTAGGCACATTCCATGAGCTGCACCCTGAAGTGAAGGATATGTGGGTGAGCGTGAAGTACGATGACCCGAAAAACAAGGCTCTGGTGCAGGAAGAGATTCGCGAGTTGCTGCGAATCCGCCGCAAGGTGCGCGTGGACAAGCCGGACGATTTTGAAATCTTCGGGCCCGATTCGCTCAGCCGGCTTTGGGACCAGGTGACCGGGGGGCTGGTCATGTTCATGATCGCCGTCTCCAGCGTCGGGCTCATGGTGGGCGGCGTGGGAGTGATGAACATCATGCTCGTCAGCGTGACTGAGCGAACACGCGAGATCGGCGTGCGCAAGGCGATTGGCGCGACGAAGCGCACCATCCTCACCCAGTTCACGACGGAAGCGGTCACGCTGTGCGTGCTTGGCGGCATCGTGGGAATACTGATGGGCGCCATCGTTACGTGGATTGTGTATTTCCTTCCCATTGGGTTGCCGGCATCGCTTTCCACTACGTGGGTTCTGGTCGGCCTCGGCGCTTCCTGTGCCATCGGGTTGCTGTTCGGCATTTATCCCGCGTGGAAGGCGGCGAATCTCGATCCGATTGAGGCGCTGCGGTATGAGTAAAGCAGTTCATAGTTCTTCGTTCGAAGTTCCTGTTCAAGTTTGTTTTATCCAAATCGAAAAAGAGCCAACTGTAAGGCCCGCGAACTTTTGACTACGAACAGCGAACCGCAAAGTGAGAAGTACGAACTAAGAACTGGGAACTGAGAACCAAATGGCAAGAACCGGCCAGACCAGCGAATCCGTCAAGATGGCGCTGGATACGTTGCGATCCAATAAGCTGCGCTCTGGTTTGACGATTCTCGGCATTGTCATCGGAGTTTCGACTGTCATCGCGATTTCCTCTGTCGTGAATGGCATCGATAATCGCGTGTCGAGTTTTATCGATTCGCTGGGATCGAATGTCTTTTGGATCGGACGCCTGCCGATTATCAACGTGCGCCCGACAGCGGAGATGCTCGCGCGCCGCATGCTGACGGTCGATGACGCAAGGGCTTTGCGCAATCTCCCTCACGTGATCACGACCGACGCCGAGGGCGCGTACATCAAGAGCTTCCAGGTTGGAGACGTCAGTGCAAGATACGAAGGCAAGAAGGTATCCGGTTCGATTCTTGCGGGCGACTTCCCTGAAGTGATGGACGTAACCGAGCTGTCGCTGCTGCAGGGCCGCATGTTCACAGACGCCGAAGATCAACGCGCTGCGCACGTGTGCGTGTTGGGCCACGATACCTGGCAGGAGCTCTTCGGCGACCAGCCCGCGGTAGGCAAGGAGATCGCCGTCGAATCGGGACTCTACACCGTGATTGGTGTGCTGGACAAACGCAAGCAGCCGTTCGGCAGCGGCAAGAATCCGCGCGACAACATCATCGTGTTTCCGTTCGGAACCTTCCACAATCTGCATCCGGAGATCACGGACTTGACGCTGATCGTGAAATACGACAGCCCCAAGAACAAGGACCTCGTGGAAGAGGAGATTCGCGAGCTGCTGCGGATCCGCCGCAAGGTACGCGTCGACAAGCCCGACGACTTCGAGATCTTCGGACCTGACTCGCTCACCAAACTTTGGGGTCAATTGACCGGCGGGCTGGTCCTGTTCATGATCGCTGTCTCTAGTGTGGGGCTCATGGTGGGTGGCGTAGGCGTGATGAACATCATGCTGGTGAGCGTGACCGAACGGACGCGAGAAATTGGCGTGCGCAAGGCGATCGGCGCCACCAAACGAACCATCCTTACGCAGTTCACGGTGGAAGCAGTCACGTTGTGCTCGGTAGGCGGCGTTGTGGGCATTCTGGTGGGCGCCATCATCACCTGGGTTGTGTATTTTCTCCCCATCGGATTGCCGGCGACGCTTTCAACCACGTGGGTGCTCGTCGGATTCGGCGCTTCCTGCGCGATCGGGCTGCTGTTTGGCATTTATCCGGCGTGGAAAGCGGCAAACCTGGACCCGATTGAGGCGCTGAGATACGAGTAAAGCGGTTCGTAGTTCTTAGTTCACAGTTCTCAGTTCGTTGGCCTCATTCAAGCCGTGCGATGTTTTGACCGCCGGAGAGACGGCGGTCAGCAAGCTGCGAACTGTGAACTACAAACTGAGAACTTGCATCGTTCAGCATCCGCTACACTTATCGACATGATGCCGCACGCACTGGCGCAGGCCGTAGAGATCGTGACGACGGCGCTGGCCGTGGCCGGGATGGGATACTTTCTGGCGTCGATCGTGGCGGCGCGGGTTTTCCTGCACGAGCGTCGTGCACCGCATCCGGAATTCACGCCCGGCGTAAGCATTCTTAAGTCTCTCAAGGGTCTTGACCCCGGCATGTTGGACGCCTTTCGCAGCCAGTGCCGGCAGAACTACGCAGGCGAGTTCGAACTGCTCTTTGGCGTTGCATCTCTCAGCGATCCAGCCGCGGCGGCAGTGACGGAATTGCAGGCCGAATTTCCCGACCGCGCGATCCGCCTGGTCGAGTGCCCGCAACAGCTGGGCACGAACGGCAAAGTCAGCACGCTGGTGCAGCTCGCCACGCATGCCCGGTTCGACTTTCTGCTCATCAACGATTCAGACATTACGGTGAGCCCGCGCTATCTGGAGCGCGTGATGTGCCGCTTCGCGCCGGATCCGCGTGAGGCGAACAAGCCAATGGTCGGGATGGTGACGGCCCTCTATCGAGGAAAGGCGCACCGCACGCTTACTTCGCGTCTTGAAGCGCTCGGAATCGCCGCCGAGTTTATGCCCGGTGTGCTCGTCTCGAAGATGGTCGAGGGCGGGCTGCACTACGGGCTCGGCTCTACCCTTGCGGTAAGGCGCGAGGCCGTCGAGAAAGCCGGTGGCTTGCTCGCAATCGTCGATCACCTGGCCGACGATTACGAGCTCGGGGAGCGGATCAGCCGAGCCGGCTATCGCATTGAATTATGCGCCGAAGTCGTCGAAACCTCAGTGCCCGCATATGGCTGGCGCGGATTCTTCGATCATCAACTACGCTGGCTGCGAACGGTGCGCTGCTCGCGTCCTGCCGGCTATATGGGCCTGATCTTCACGCACGGTCTCGCTTGGGCGCTCTTGAACGTGCTGGCGAGCGGATTAAGCCCACTGAGTTTGTGGCTGCTCGCGCTGAGCTTTTTTCTGCGGCTCGCGCAGGCCATGACAGTTGGCGCTGCCGTGTTGGGCGATCACGACTTGCTCGCGAATCTCTGGCTGTTGCCGCTGCGCGACGCCGTCGCAATCGGCTTGTGGGTGGCGGGCTTTGCCGGAGACACTATCGTGTGGCGCGGCGAACGTTTCTCACTTAAGAATGGAAAACTCGCGAAGGCCTGAGCCGCTCAGTCCGCAGCCGCCAGCGCATCGGCTTGCTCGCCGGCGCGCATGGCTGCCGTGTCAATGGTCAGGCACGCGCCGAGTTCGTTGAAGTCTTTCTCCCAGCGCGATCGATCCTCCGGCGCAAGCGCGGTCAGCGCATACCCCGACGTGTGTAGAATCTCGTTCCAGATATTCTGCGCCTGCCAGAGATTCAGATCGAAAGGCAGCTCCGTGAGCGTTCGCGCAAGTGCCAGCGCGCGGTCGAGAATCTCAAGAGAGCCCGATGACATTTGCAACTCGACCATGGCGCGCTTCATGCGCTGGTCGGCGTTGTAGGAGAGCGTCGAGGTTTCAAGCTGAATCTGATCCGCCTTGGCCAGCGAGAGGAACGACCGCATCTGCGCCAGATCGACGGGCTCGCCCTCGAGCGTGCGCCGCAATCCTGCATTGATGGCAAATCCCGCCGCGAGAGCCAGCGCGGGCGGCTTCGGCAGACCCGCCTGCGAAAGATAGTGCAGCAGGCTGGCGTGATCCTGATAAATCGTAGTGAGCGAACTCTCGATGTCGGAGAGCGTGGAGTTGAGAATGATCCCGATGATGCGGCGCTGCTCGTCACTAAACAGCGAGGTCAGCGAATAGTTGGCGTGGCCATAGAAGCGGTCGATCAGCCGCATGACCTCGGGAAAATCGGCGCGTTGCACATGACCTGCGGCCTCGGCAGCAAAAGCCTCAAAGTCCGCGGCGCCCGAGTCGTCATAGGGCTTCACCGCGGCGGTGATGTTCTGATCGCCGAAATGGAGAACGGCGAAAGAGAAGCTCTGCGCGTGGCCGGTAATGGCGCTGGCTACATGCGCGCGGCCTAGCGAGAGACGGCCACGGCCGGAAGTGAGAATTTCATTCGAGATGCGGCGGATGCGATAGCAGAACAGATCCGTCTCATCCGCAAACGATGAGAATACCGAGCTGATGGCATAGTGCGCGGCCACCTGCTCCAAGTGCAGCTCCATCGTCGCGACGCTCTTTTTGTAGATGCGTGCCCCGTCGCCGGCTTCGGGCACGTTGGAGTGGGCTTCGGCCAGACGCGCAAGAAACGCCGGTTCGAGTTGCGCGGCTTGTTCGCCAAAGAGCTGCTGCGCAAGCTGCAGCACGCGAGCAGCGTAAGCGATCACCTGTACGGTCTCGATGCCGGAGATATCGTCGAAGAACCAACCGCAGCTCGTGTACATCAACTGGGCGTGGCGCTGCATCTCCATAATCACCAGAGCGCGGACCCGTTCGGGGTCAGAGAGCGCATGCGTCTGCTGCGCGGCAAAAAAACGGTCCACAGTCTCCGTGCCGCGGTCGAGCACCACCTGAATGTAGGCATCGCGTGCGGCCCACACATCTTTGAAAAGTTTGTTGCCTTCTCCCTCCGTCAGCGGAATCAGCGCATCGCGTAGCTCGTCCAGAGCCTGGCGCAAAGGCGCACGCCAAGCCTGGTTCCAGCCTGGCTTGCCGCCATTGCAACCACAGTTTGACCGCCAGCGCTCGACGCCATGCATGCAGCTCCATGAAGTGTCGTCGACAATCTCGCACTCGAACTCGGGCGGAAACTTCTCAAGGAAGCTCGCGTAGTTGGTCAGCTTCACCGTCTTGTCCTGCTCGATCAGCCGGAGCGCATACGCGAGCGCCATTTCGCCGTACTTGTGATGATGACCATACGACTCGCCGTCGGTTGCCAAATGAACTAATTGTGGCTGAGGCGAATCTTTGAAAGCTGCCTTCAGGCGCCCTGCGAGATTATCGCCGGAGTCGAGCAGTCCCTCAAACGCGATGGCGCGCGAATCCGGGCCGTCGTAGAAGAAGATGGCAATCGACGCGCCCGACGCGAAACGCACTAGATACGGATGCGTCGTGTCCACGCTGGCGTTCGGCGTGTCGGTCCACTCGGCCTCGCCTTTCAGCGGTCGAATGCGTTTGCACTGGTGCGGCGCGAGCACGGTGAACTTGATGCCGTTTGTTGCCAGCTCCTCAAGGGTGGCCGTGTCGGCTGCGGTCTCCGGCAGCCACATGCCCTCGGGCGGCGAGCCATAGCTGCTCTCGTAATCGGCAGTGCCCCAGCGGATCTGCGTAGTCCGATCCCGCGCATTCGCCAGCGGCATAATCATGTGGTTGTAGCCCTGCGCCATCGCCGAGCTATGGCCGTGATAACGCTGGCGGCTGCGGCTCTCGCCGTCAAGGATCATCCGGTACGTGCGTGGCGCATTCTCCTTGAGCCAGCTCAGCAGAGTAGGCCCAAAGTTGAAGCTTATGCGCGCGTAATTGTTCACGATGCGCGTAATCTGGTTCTTCGCGTTCACCACGCGCGCCGCCCCGTTGGGGGCGTAGCATTCGGCGCAGATGCGCTCGTTCCAGTCGTGATACGGGGCAGCCGAGTCCTGAGTCTCCACAGTCTCCAGCCATGGATTCTCACGTGGCGGCTGATAAAAGTGGCCATGAATGCAGACGAAGCGCTTTCCAGCAGGCATGAATGATCCGATGCGGCGCGAGCGCTCTCTGCCGCCCGCTCAGGCTATTTTACGGCTTGGAGCGCCGGGGCTATTGTGCGGAACGCCCCGTTGGAGCGCCTTTCTTATGCAAATCGCAGGCGCGCCAGAGGTACCAGCTTGCGATGGAGCGATAGGGCGCCCAGCGCTTGCCGCGGCGCAGCAGAACTTCGGCCTTGGGCAGATCGGCAGCTTCAAGCGTTCTGGATTTGGGTACGCGCAGGAAGGTGAGCGCGAAGCCCTTGCGCACGCCGTAGTCGGTTACGGGCAGCACGTCGGGCCGGCCGAGCCGGAAAATGAGCAGCATCTCCGCTGTCCATCTGCCGATTCCGCGCACCGCAGTCAGGCGTTCGATGATCTCTGCGTCGGGCATCTTACGAATGGCTGCGTGTTCCGGCACCGTGCCATCGAGTGTGCGCGCGGCCAGGTCGCGCAGCGCCTTGATCTTGTTGCTTGAAACGCCGGCTGCGCGGAGCGGCTCGTCGGGTGTATCAAGCAAAAGCTGGGGCGTGGGATCGCCGCCAAAGTATTCGCGCACGCGCCGGTGAATGGTGGCCGCGGCTTTGCCATGCAACTGCTGGTAAAGGATCGATTCGAGCAGAGACTCAAAAAGCGAAGCCGTGTGATCGAGCCGGAGCGTGAAGGGGCCGGCGCAGTCGATCAGCACTGCGAGTTTTGGGTCGATCGCGCGCAGATGCTTGACCGCCGCGACGGGATCGAAGGGAAGCTTTCGGCTGCGGCCATCGTGAATCATAAGCAGGAGTGTACCGCAGTCGCGCGTCGCGGCATGCAAAGCGAAAGGCCGCCCACGCCTGCGTGATCCCGCGCGGGAGGCCTCTCAGCTGGCGGCTACTTTGAAGTGCCCGTCGTGTTCACGATCGTGATTTGCGTCTCGCCGTTGTTTTCGTCTGACGATTGCGACACGGTGATTGTGACGGACTTGGAGTCACTCTGCATCGTGATAATTCCACCGCTCCCAGTCGACATGATCTGTGCGTTCGGACCGGCCAGTCCCTTATAGAAGGCCATCACCTTGTCCGCTGAATCGGGCGTAAGGAAGTTTGCGGTGACCATGGACTTGCCGCCGATCGACATGCGCAATCCGCCTTTACCCTGCGTCGCGCCCGGATAGATGGCGATTCCCAGGTCGCTTTCAGTGAATGTCTCATTGGGGTTCGCGGAGATGGCGCCTTTCGGTGTATTAATCGTGATTTCGCCGTTGGCATCCTTGTGGATAGAGTGGGCAACACGATAAATCCCGTAGCCAATAATGCCGGCGCCAATAACGCCGAGACCGACCAGAACCGCCACGATAATCAAAATGACCTTGAGGGCGCTAGTACCTTGCTTGGGTGGAGGCGCGCCCACCGGCGGCGGCACGGGCTGAAACGATCCGGGCTGAGGAGTTGGAGTGTTTGTTGGAGTGGACATAGTCACATCCTTTTCATCGGGGCATTGTCATTGCGAGTTTTGACCGGGGGGTTCTGAAACCGCTCCAATATACCTGATCCAGCGCTCATCCGGTAACCGTTTTTTCATGGCCGAGGGCCGCATCTCCCTGCCGTAGCCCGGAGGTCATTCCCGATTCGCAATTCGCCAGGTGCACGACTGCCTCCGAAGCCGGACAATCCAAGCCCATCGGCTTTACCATCAGAACGTAGCCTCGGGAGTTCAACGATGAAAATGCGGCCGGGAGAGCAAACCGGTTTTCTGTTGTGCGGCAAGGAATGGACGGACGGAGAAGCAATGGAAGTGCGTTCGCCGTGGGACCAGGGGCTGGTGGGCCGGGTTACCGTGGCCACGCGAGCTGACGCTCGTCAGGCCTTGAATCATGCCGTAACGAGCCTTCGCCGTACACGCGCTTTACCCCGGTGGAAGCGCCGCGAGATTCTGGAAGACGTGGCTGCGGCCCTCATTGAACAGAAAGAGCGGTTTGCGCAGTTGATCGTGGCCGAGGCCGGCAAGCCGCTGCGCCTGGCGCGGACTGAAGTGGATCGCGCCGTGCTCACCTTCAAGACCGCTGCTGAAGAGGCCGTGCGCCTTGGTGGAGAGAGCATTCCGCTGGATCTGACTGAAGGCAATGAGGGGCGCTGGGGGCTCGTGCAGCGGTTCGGCGTCGGTCCGATTCTGGCAATTACGCCGTTCAATTTTCCGTTGAACCTGGTGGCGCACAAGGTTGCGCCGGCCATTGCCGCGGGCTGTCCGGTGTTGGTGAAACCCGCGCCGCAGACCCCGTTTACCGCATTGGCGCTAGGTGAGGTGATCCTGAAGGCCGGGTGGCCTGAGGAAGCGCTGGCCGTGCTTACACTGGCCGATGCTGACACCGCATGGCTCGCGGAAAAGGAAGATCGCATCAAGCTGGTCAGTTTTACCGGTTCAGCCAAAGTGGGCTGGGAGCTAAAAGCGCACTCGGGCCGCAAGCGCGTTTTGCTTGAGCTTGGCGGGAACGCAGCGCTAGTGGTCCATAGCGATTGGAAAAATCTCGACGATGCAGCTTTGCGTACCGCGCATGGAGCGTTCGGTTTTGCGGGCCAGTCGTGCGTGAGCGTGCAGCGCGTGTTTGTGGAGCGAAGCATCTTTCAGACCTTCGTTTGGAAGGTGGTAGACGTCGCGGAAAAAATGGTCATCGGCGATCCGTCGAATGAAGCCACAGAAGTAGGGCCCATGATCCGCCAGAGCGATGCGGAGCGCGTGGAGGCCTGGGTAAAGGAAGCCTTGGAAGGCGGGGCCAAACTTGTCGCCGGTGGCGATCGCAAGGGATCAACAATCACACCGGTCATTCTGACGGCAACCAAGTCTGGGATGAAAGTTCGCGACGAGGAGATCTTTGGCCCGGTCCTGCTCATCGAGCCTTATGACGACTTCGAGGATGCGCTGGCCCAGGTAAATCATTCGAAGTACGGATTGCAGGCAGGCCTGCTCACGCGCGACTCCGGCCGCATCCTCGCCGCGTATCGCGAGCTGGAGGTGGGTGCGCTGATCGTGGGCGACACGCCAAACTGGCGCCTCGATCCCATGCCTTACGGCGGGGTCAAGGAGTCGGGCCTCGGTCGCGAGGGTCTCCGCTGGGCCATTGAAGAAATGACCGAGCCGCGCATGCTGGTGATGGCGTCAATGGGATAACGTATCTAGGCCACCGCTCGATCAAGCGGCGGTATCGCCTCTGCAAGACCAGCCACGAATGGCTATTTCTTCTGTTTGGCCTTGGCTCGCACTGCGGCCCAGCGTTTGCGCTGCGCATCGGCGATCCGCTTCCGCGCATCGGCACTTAGAACACGCTTCTTACGGGGTTTCGCTTTGGAGGCCGACTTCACTGCTTTGCGTCCGGAAGCTGCCGCGGCGGTCCCGATGTTAGCCAGCAATGCACGCGCCTGCTTCAGCCTTGAAATTTCTGAGTCTATTTGAGCAAGAATATTTTCAATCGCCATATTGTCAGAATAACTCAAGAAATTCGCATCTGCATAGGTTCATGCAAGAGTTTTTTCAGGCAGTTACGTGGGTTATTGGATCGATCGACGTCTCGTTGAACTGACTTACAACCATGGAACGGCCAAATGACCTTTGGCTCCAGACATCCTGATGGCTCGAAACCAAGTTAAGTTGCACCCCTGGCCAAAGAAAGATTGGATACACAGTCGCAGCACACGCGCCAAAAATAACTCGGCGGGCCAGGCTGTGAGCCCATCCCGCCGAGTTACTGACCCATGCCTGCAATACCGGTCCTCAAACAACGCACTTAGGCGCCTAGATACATGACATGCACATAGGTGCCGAGCCGCACGTTGTAGGCAATGTACCAGCCGGGTGTGTCCGGATCCTGGTAGATGATGATCTCATCCGAGTTCCAAAGCCAATCGGCGCAGTACGCCAGATCGGCCTGAGCGACCGACCAGTACCAGCCGTTAAACCAGAACCGGGAAGGCCCGCCGCCGGCGATTCGCCATTGGTGAGAGGGTCCGAAACCGCCTGTGAACTGGCCGTGTTGCCATGGATGGGCTAAATGGTAACGAGGATCGTTGCGCCCAGTATCATGCCCCACCCACGTATTCCCGTCTACATGCGGAGCGTTGGGATGGCCCGGCTTATCGGAGTAGTTAGGGTGGCTAGTAGGGGCTTGCGGCGTGCCATGATACGGCGCGGGACCGTGCGCCGGAGGAGCCTGATGGCTGCCTGACCCCGGATGGCTCGAATGACCGCCATTCGCTGGCGGAGCTTGATGACCGCCCGACGCTGGCGAGCTTTGATGGCCCCCGTTCGAGGGGGAGGACTGATGGCCATTGTCCTGCGCGATGACCGGCACCGCGAATACGAGCAAGGCTGCAAACGCAATGGTTATGGATTTCATTGATTCCTCCTGATGACTGATGACCGTTTGGGATTCCGAATCGCGCTACAGGCTTGATTCGGTGGTCATAAACAACACCGTGGTGACGCACCGGCATTCTTGCACACGCCGCCATCGCCCGGCACGTGAATTTTTTGGTGCCGGAACTGCGCCGCCATGGGCGGCATTGTCAAGAGGGAGATGCCGATCTAGGCCGTAACTGCCACCGGCGCACGCCTCCATGCATAGAGCGGGAACAGGTTAGCTAACTCAGCCACCTCGCCGCGAATGCGCTCTAAGGCAGCATCGTCGTTGCGCTGGTCCAGAGCCTTGGCAATCCACGCCGCAATGGTGCGCATCTCCTGCTCCTTCATGCCGCGCGTGGTAAGAGCGGGCGTGCCCACGCGGATGCCTGAGGGCTTGAGCGGCGGATTCGTATCCCAGGGAATGGAATTTTTGTTGACCGTAATGCCGGCCTTGCCCAGCGCGAGCTCAGCCTCGGAGCCGAGAATGCCCTTTTCGAAGACATCGACCAGCAGAAGGTGGTTGTCAGTGCCCCCAGATACCAACCGAAACCCTGATGCGCGGAGCGCCTCGCCAAGAACCTTTGCGTTGGAGACGATTTGCGCAGCGTAGTCGCGAAAGTCCGGACGCAGAGCCTCGGCAAGCGCAACCGCCTTCGCTGCCACAATGTGCATCAGCGGCCCGCCTTGCTGGCCGGGGAAAACAGATTTATCGACGGCCGTTGCAAGATCCTGGTTGCAGATGATCAGCCCGGCGCGTGGACCGCGCAAAGTTTTGTGGGTGGTGGTCGTTGTGATCTGCGTGTGAGGAACCGGCGAAGGATGCACGCCGCCAGCGACGAGCCCGGCAATGTGCGCCATGTCGAAGATGTAAATCGCGCCCACTTTGTCGGCGATTGCGCGCATGCGCGCAAAATCCCACAGGCGCGGATACGCGCTTGCGCCGCCGATAATGACCTTCGGCTTCTCCTGGGTGGCAACCGCCTCCATCTCGTCGTAGTCGATCGTCTCAGTGTCCTTGCGAACGTGATAGAAGGTTGTGCGATAAAGCTTGCCGCTGAAGCTAAGCCGGTGTCCGTGCGTCAGGTGGCCGCCATGCGAAAGATCGAGGCCGAGAATCGTGTCGCCGGGCTGCAGAACCGCTGCGTACGCCGAAGCGTTGGCCTGCGAGCCGGAGTGCGGCTGCACATTAATGTGCTCGCCGCCAAAGAGCTGGCGCGCGCGATCGCGTGCCAGGTTCTCAACGACGTCGGCATACTCGCAACCGCCGTAGTAGCGGCGCCCTGGGTAGCCCTCCGCGTATTTATTCGTGAAGATCGAGCCAGCCGCCTCCAGCACTGCTTCAGAAACGAAGTTCTCGCTGGCGATCATCTCCAGCCCCTCGTGCTGGCGGAGAGTTTCATGGTCAAGGGCGGCGGCGACCTCGGGGTCGACCTGGGCGAGGGAGAGAGACATGCGGTCCGTCATATTAAGAATTTTAGCCTGTTCTCCCCTGAGTAAACAGCCCAGACAACTTCCCCGGCAGTACAAATCTCGTACACTGAATTCGACGTGACCCTTCTTCGCCGATCGAGGACCCAATGAAAAGCCGAGGCAGGCAATCCGCTTGGTTCCCTTTCACCTTGATCTTCGCTTGCGCATTTGCGCCGCTCGCTGCAAGGTCGCAGGATGCGAGCCCGCCTGCCCCGCCGGTCAGTATCGACGCGGGCCTGCTGGCCAAAGCGACCTCCGGCGATCCGGCCGCACAAGTGCAAGTGGGTGAGCAGTATGCGCATGCCGGCGCCACCGAGCACTACAAATCTGTCGCCGCTCAGGATTATCAGCAGGCCGCCGCATGGTACCTGAAGGCGGCCAACCAGAAGTCCGTTGACGGAGAACTCCATCTGGCGGCGCTCTATCGCGACGGCGGAAACGGTTTCGACCGCGACATGGAGCAGGCCGCGGCGTGGTACCTGAAGGCAGCCAATCAAGGGGACGTCTTCGCCCAGGGAACGCTCGGAGTTCTGTATTCGATGGGCCAAGGCGTTGCGCGCGACGATGGTGAAGCCTACTTCTGGCTGGATATCGCAGCCTCGTCAAAGGGCCCGAACCAGGAAAAATACGCGGCAACCCGGCAGATGATCGGCGAACGAATCACCGCCGATGAACTGGCCAACGTCCAGGATCGCGTGGCAGCATGGAAGGCCGCGCACCCTCAGCTCAATTCCTCGAAGTAATTCCTCCGCGCTGCCTTAAACCGGCAATCGTAAGCGCTTGCAGCTCTCGGCGATTGCAAGCCACTGTGAACTTCGAACTGTGAGCTCAGAACTGCCTAACACGCGGGATGCGACCCGGTATCCTGATTGCATGATGGGAACGCGCATTCTGCGACTTGCTTTTTGGCTGTTTCTCGCAGCGGCCATTTCGACGCTGCCCAGTCGGGCACAAACGAGAGGCGAAGTAACCATCTCGCCGGCTGCCGTCGTTGGGGGCTCGCCGGAGTTGATCTGCGTACATTTGCCTTCGGGCGCCGCATCGGATGGCGAGCGGCCCGAGGGTACTTGGCTGGGCCAGAACCTTCAGTTTTTTCGCGGACGCGATGGAGACGCCTGGTATGCGCTGGCCGGAGTCGACGTTCAGGCGCAGACCGGCTCCTCCACTCTGCAAATCTCGGCTCGCACAGCGGCGGGCGCACCGACTGATCTAAGCCGCTCGGTTGAGATTCTTCCCGCGCACTACCGGACAGAAACCATCGATGTCGCGCCGAAGTTTGTTGAGCCGGGTCCTGACGAGATGACTCGAATCAAGGCCGAGCGCGCGCTGAAGGATAAAGTCTTCGAGTCGAGCGCAGCTGAGCCACTGTGGTCGAACGATTTTCGCGCGCCGGTTCATGCCGCTCAAACAGACAGCTTCGGCACGCGGCGCACCTTCAATGGAAAGCTGGCCAGCATTCATGAGGGCATGGACTTTCGCGCGGCACAAGGAACGCCGGTGCGTGCCGGCAACAGCGGCATCGTGGTCTTGGCACAGCCGCTTTATTACGAAGGCAACTGCGTGGTCATCGATCATGGCCTCGGCCTGTTCACCATCTCGATGCATCTCAGCCGCATCGACGTACACGAAGGCGAGCATGTAATGACAGGCCAGCTTCTCGGGCTGAGCGGCGCCACGGGCCGCGTCACCGGTCCGCATCTGCACTGGGCGGTGCGCTGGCAGAATGCATATCTCGATCCCGCAAAAATGCTTCACCTGGATCTCCGTGAAGTTCACTGACTCGTAAATCCACTCGTGGCTCAGTTTGAAGGGAACGGGCTTCAGCTTGTACATCGGAACTCCAAATTAGTCGCGCGCCTTAACCCTTGCGGGACCCTTCCTTAATCTGACCCACTATCTAATTCGCCATCGGCTTGACACCGCACCGACAAGGGTCTGTACTGTTGCGCATGCAAACATTCCAGGCCGCGCTCCTTTCTGTCGTTCTGTCTGCGGCATTCGCCGCCCCTGCTGCGGCGCAGGTCCCGACAAAGCCTGGCACGACCGTTACCCGAGCACCGGCGGTCGCCTCGATCCGAATGTTGGTCAAGGAAATGTCGATCGATGTGCCCGACGCTTATCCCAATGGCCTTGATGTGCTCGAAGTGCGAATGGAACTGCCGGGACGTCATCCGTTGGCGGTACTGACCCACGGCACATCAAACAAGCCTGATGACCGCGCTCATGAAACTCCCTGGGCCCAGCTTTTTCAGGCGGAGTGGTTAGCCGAGTACGGATACGTCGCCATCGTGGTGGTGCGCAGGGGCTACGGGCACTCCGGGGGGCAGCAGGATTCAACCAACGGCGGTTGCGGCCGGAACGGGAGCTTCGAGCAAACAGGCGAAGCAAGTGCCGACGATCTGCGCGCAGTGATTGATTTTGCACGGGGCCTGCCAGAAGTGGATGCGAACATGATCATAAGCGTTGGCGTATCCACCGGAGGATTTGCGCAGGTAGCGCTCTCCGCCAACCCTCCCAAGGGTTTAAAGGCCGCAATAAGCTTTGCAGGAGGGAGAGGCGGCGACGGTCGGAAACATAATTGCAATCTCAGCGGCATGGTTGATGCATTTCGCGACTTTGGCGTGGAAGCGCATTTGCACGGAAACCTTCCCATGCTGTGGATCTACGCTGAAAATGATCATTGGTTTCCGCCTGCGATGGCGCGGCAGTTCGATGCTGCCTATAAGGATGGCGGCGGCACGGACAAGCTTGTGATCGCTCCTCCCTATGGGGACGATGGGCACTATCTTTATAGCCACCTCGCTGCCTGGTGCGATACGGTAAGCGCGTTCCTGAAGGCCCAGAATCTGTTGCCCCTGGGCGATACTGTGCTGCCATTGCCTGCGCCGCCCGATGTGCCCATGCCCCGCATGCTTACGGAAGCGAACAAAGATGCTTGGAAGAGCTTTTTGCTTGCTCCGCCTTATAAAGCACTGGCCGTGAATGCAATTGGCGAGACATTTCTGTTTACGGCTGGCTTCAATCAAGCGCTTGCAGATGATGGAGCACTCGATCGGTGCCGGAAGGCCCCGTTCTCGAACAATAACTGCAAGATTATTGCCAGGATGCCGGTTCCGAAGTAACTCCTGACACAATTCCTCAGGAGCCGCACATTACCGCAGTTGTACTTCCTCATCCAGGAGGTTCGCTGTTCCCGGTGCCGCCGCCTTTTCCTCTCGCAGCGCTTTGAATGCGCGATACACGAACCACCCCATGTACCATCCGTCGATGAATTTGTAGGGCGTTTCGCCGGTCGTGTAGTGGCCGCAGGGCAGAACGCGCACTTCGTAGTTCAAGCCGGAACTGCGCGCGACTTCAACCACTTTGAGTGAGTACTCCAGCGGAAACGTAAGGTCGTACTTTGCGTAGACCAGCAATACGCGTTTTTGCGGGCCGCCAGCTTCGGGGCTGGCAAACTTCGTGTAGTAACTGATCGGGCTGACAGGAGCCCATAGAGCGCGCAGGCGATCCTGCGTAAGCCCCGCCGCTTCTACTCCCGCGCGGATATGGCGCGTGCTTTGCCCAGCCCACACCACGTCTCCAAAAGCTGTCGATGCGTGATTGAAGGCATTCACCCTCAGCCGCGCATCGTGGGCGCTGGCCAGGAATCCGTAGCACGAGCCGAGGCTTGTGCCCAGCACGCCGAAATGCTCATAGCCTTGCTCCTCGAGCCAGTCAATGCAGCAGCGGATATCGACTACCGCCTGGCGGCAGGCGGAAATCGTACGGCCAACATTGGCGCTCACTGCGTAGTCCGAGCGCTCCAGCTCTGTGGGCCGGCGAATATCGTGATACGGCTTGGAGAGGCGCAGCGCCGACACGCCCATGCGATTGAAGAGCGTGCACAGCGAGTTATGGCTGAACCCGTCGGCGTTCCACTGCGGCATCACGATGATGGCCTGCTTGGGGCGCGCGGGATCTTTGTGCGCGGGCGCCGGAAACCACCGCGCGTTCACCAGATCGTTCTCCGGATACGGCGTGCGCTCCGGCGAGGTAAACCGCAGATATTGCGCCTTGGGCAGCTTGCCGTCGATGGCTTGCTGCTTTAGCTCCGCGTCCTTGGCAAGCGTTTCAGGACGCACGTTGGTGGGGAACAATTCCGGATGGCGTTCTTCGAGACGAAAATCTGTTGGCCGCTCGTAGCCAAAGAAGATGTCGCTGTGGCTGATGAGCAGCTCGTTAATCCGGAGCATTGCGGCTTCAGCAGCCGCGGGCTTGCGAACGATATCGGGATCGGGAACGGCGGCGCCAAAGCCGTGTGTCTCAAGAAACGGAGCAACCCACTCGAAGCCCCACTCCAATGGACGCACCACGCGGTTTTCGTCGCGCGTGCTTAGCCGCGTCTCCCACGCGTACATCTTGCGTGCATACCAGCCAGTCAGCATGAATATAGTTCAATTTTATCAGCGTGAAGCGAGGCAGGTCCCGGCCGCAGGCAAGTGCCTGTCTCCGACGCTCGCATCGAAGAATAGAGGTCATCGTGAGCGAGTTTTGGCGCTGCGCTTACGCCTCTACTTTTCGCGCGGTCTTCCTCAACGTAAGATACTCGGCGGTAAACCAACCGATGCTGAGCAGCAGAATGAGGGCAATGATGGTCTGCGATATGGCGCAATACAGGCACCAGACACCAAGCCCATATTGCTCGATCATGGAAAGACGAAAGGCGAAGAGAAACCCCAGAAAAGCTGCAAGGAATGTGGCGAAGCGCAGGCGTGCAAGGCCGAGCAGACCGAGCACCAGGTATCCGGCAATCCCAACAGCCGCTACCGGAACCTTGGCAATCACTGCGAAGGAGCTGTGATTGACAATGCCGCAATCCCAACGCTCGTTAATGTCGCACGGCGCGGTGCCCGTGGAGTAGTGAACCTGGAGCGCCAGCGCGGAGACGACAACGCCGGCCACGGCGAGAATCAAAATGACATATCGCATATTTGGGTAGAGAAGCGGTCTTTTTCTTGCTTCATCCCGATTCTAGCCGACGGAGCCCAGGGATTCTGCGCCGATTGGTTTCCGGCCCACACTGTACGATGAAGCCATGAATCAGGTCGTGGGCAGAGGCGCGCCGGGCAACGACGAAGGGACTTGGCAGCACGCGATGCGAATCGCCTTCTTCGGTGGAAGTTTTGATCCTCCGCATCTTGGCCATCTGGCCATTGCGCGTGCCGCTCGCGATGCCTTCCATCTGAATACCGTTTTGTTTGCACCGGTCGGCGCACAGCCGCTCAAGCCCGAGGGATCTGCGGCCACCTTTGAAGACCGTCTGGCGATGACCCGGCTGGCCATCGAGGGCGAGCCCGGATTTGCGGTTTCGCTTGCCGATGCACCGAAAGACGCCGGCAAAATCTCGGAGCCGAATTACACCCTTGAAACACTCGATGGCCTGCGCGCGGAATTCAAGCCGGAAACAGCGCTTTACTGCCTGATGGGCGCAGACTCCTTCTTCGGACTGCGCCACTGGCATCGCGCTGCGGAGATTCCCTTCGCGGCATCGCTCATCGTAGCCTCGCGGCCCGGTCAGCTGCTTGATGGATTAAGGGAGGCGCTGCCAAAGGGCCTTTCGCTTGAACCCTTGCCTGCCGGCGATCGAAGGTCGGCAGGAACGGAGGTCCGCGCCTTCCATGTTGTGAATCCCGCCGGAGAACGCGCGCCGTTTTATCTGTTGCCCGACTTGGATGTGGAGATCAGTGCGACAGAAATTCGAGAAGCGATTCGTAAGGCCACCTTCAGGAACGTGCCTGGAGCGTCGAAAATCGCGCCCGCCGATTCCGCCACGATCCAGACAATGCTCCCGGCCGCCGTTGCGGAGTACATCCGCAAACACGGCCTCTACCGCTAAATGCGCGGTCGCGCTGATCTTCCCTAGTTCACCAGCCAAGAATCACGGTTTATCGAGCTTGCCCCTGCCGAATCGACAAGCTACCATGAGCTTGGAGTTGCCCAACATCGAATGAATACATCGCCGGCGCAGAAACAAACGCGCATCCCATCGCAAACACGAATTTTGGTGCAAGCCGCTGCTGCGGTTTGTGAAGAAAAGAAGGGCCACGACACGCGCATTCTCGAGCTTGACCCTGTCGACTCTGGCCTCTCAGATTTTTTTCTCGTCACCTCAGCCACCAACCAGCGGCAGGCCGTCACCATTGCCGACGAGATCGAGCTGCGCCTGAAACATAATTTCGGCGCCTATCCGAACTCCGTGGAAGGCCGCCGCAACGGTGAGTGGATCCTGCTCGACTACGTGGATTTTGTGATTCACGTGTTTCTCTCGGAGAAGCGCGCCTTCTATGACATTGAACGGCTGCGGAAACCCGCGCGACCGCTGACGCCGGCCGAGTTCGACACCGAGCTGACGACTGTCCTCAAGGAAAAGACGCGGGCGGTGCGCGGAAAAAAGACCCCAAAGGCCGTCGCGAAGAAGCCAGCCACTGCAAAGAAGACGCGACCGGCAAAGGCCCGAAAGTCCCCAGCCCCGAAAACCCGCGCCCGGAAGCCCGTTGCCAAACCAAAAGCCCGGAAAACGCGCTAGTCGCCGCGTCGAATTATCGTTCATCAACACAGAGGGCGTCCGCCGTAGCGGACGCCCTCTGTGTTCCTGCTTGTGCGTAAAGCGTTAGAAGGTAATTTTCAGAGCGAACTGGCCGAATCGCCGCTCGTCATGGTTGCCGTTAGAAGCCAGTGTTCCCAGGCCGCCCTTCTCCTCTGGCACCGTCAACGGCGTGGATTCTGCACCACCCGTGTAATACAGTCCGGTGGTGTTCACGTAGTAGTTGTGATGGTTCAGGAAGTCAAAACCCTCAACCCGAAACTGCACGCCAACTCGCTCGGTGATCGGAAATTCCTTCTCGAGTGCAGCATCGGCATTCCATGCTCCCGGTCCTCGGAAGGCGTTACGGTGTGTCATGGTGTCAGGGAACGGTCCCAGGTCCGAGATGCCAAGCGTCGGATTCAACGAGTGGTCGAACGCGGGCGCCGGTATCGTCAGGGCGTTGAAGTCGTTCGGGCCAACCGCTTTTGGCGACTGGACCTTGAATTGCGGCGTGGTGGCCGGAATCAACCGTGGGATGGTGTAGCCAACGGCAACCGTGGTCTCGTCGAAGACGGAGAATGGCGCGCCGGTGCGAGCCGTGAAGATGCCGGAGAGCGACCAGCCTCCAAGGATTTCACGCTGTAATTGGCTGCCATGGCCCTGCCGGTACCAGGGCAGGTTCCAGATTGGCGAGAGCGCTATGCGATGACGGAGATCGTAATCCGCGTTGCCCCAGTCGATCATCGGATTTGTGAGATCGGTATAGCCGAGCGAGCCGATGTAGCCGGAACCGCCCTGCAAGCTGTCACCGAAGGTTGAGCTCAGGTCATCGAGCGTGTGCGACCAGGTGTAGTTGAGAGCCAGGTCAAGCCCGGAGTTGCGCAGGTTCTGGGTCTGGAGCCCG
>Ga0335085_10004222_pt1 | contig 24029 bp, 18 predicted proteins | sample Lox_Sample_45_FD_206712 | JGI IMG/M metagenome (GOLD analysis project Ga0335085, IMG submission 206712) | Soil microbial communities from Loxahatchee National Wildlife Refuge, Florida, United States - Lox_Sample_4.5 | ecosystem: Environmental > Terrestrial > Soil > Wetlands | place: USA...
TCACCGCGCACCGCTCGGGTGGGCCAGACGGCGCACCCCAGAGGGCCACCATCACTTACGTGAAGCGAGACGGCCAGTGGAAAGCGGTTGCGGAGGTGCTTGCGAGTGTGCCTCCGGCAAAATGAGCCCGCTCCGTTTCATTGTGCCGGCGTAACAGTTAGGATGAACCGCCGATAAGTGGTCAGCTTCGGAGTACCCTCGTCGGTTACTTCCAGAATGATGTGGGCGGTTCCATTGCCGGAGCAGGGGCGGCCGAGCGGCAGCCATTGAGGACGGCAAGCAGCCGTCGCCTTGACCGTGGCCTTCGCGGTGTTGGCGCCGGCAATCTCGACGGCCGCGGCATTGAGACCGGTCGCGCCGGCTTCCGCATAGTGGAACCAGTGATAGTGGAGATGCTGCCCGTCGGGATCATGCGACGCGCCGGCATCCAGTGTAATAGGCTTGCCAACCTCGGCGTTCATCTCGATGGGGGCAGTGCCCGACTGGCCATTGACTTCCACCAGCGGCGCATGGTTCGCATGGGCAAAGTCCGAGACGGTCCACGCCATGCGAGCGGCGAAATCATTTTGATAGGCCTCGCGCCATCGCCAGATCGTCGCCTGGTCCGAAGTATACTCACGGCCATCCACGCCGCGCACGGTGTCTTGCGAAGTGATGCGCGAGAACAGATCGCCGCCCTGCGTCCAGATGGGATGCGTCTCCCCTCGCGGCTGACGATACACATAACGGCCGCCCCAGCCGCCCCAATCCGGACGGCGGTAGGCGTTCAGGCCGTTGTCGAGAAGCCCCAGGAACGAGGGCGTATCGCCCTCCATAATGAACAGGAATTTCGGATAAAGTTTGCCGAGTGGTCCCTTGCTTCGGATGTGGACGTCCAGCCATTCATTCGTGACTGTCGATCCGTCGGCGCCTTGGCAATTGCGATAATAGACATCGCCGCTGATGCCGGTCCACGTGCCGTAATAATACTCGTCGCCCGCTTGTGTCGAAGGCTGCACAACGTAGAAAAGGTCGGGGAACTCGCGGCGAATCCAGGCGCCGGCGTCGTCCTGATCCGATATGGAATACACCCGCAGGCGGGAGATCATTTGGCGCAGCTCTTCCGCAGTCTCGGTTGCTCGCGCATCCATCAGGGCCTGCGCCAGAGTATTCGCTCCGCCCCAGACAGAGATCCATAAAGGGCGGGGGTCGTTGCGCCCGGCGGCCCGCAAGAGCGCCTGGGCGCCTTCGGAGGACTTTCCCGGGCCGGTGGAGTTCATGCCGTAGCCGGGCTGCCCGGAATAGACCAGGTCGCTCAAGTGTGCTGCTTCCGGCCAACCGCCGGCGTGCCGCAGCAGATTGGGCCGGACCTCGCCGTAAGCCTTGATGAGCGCGCGCATCGTCTCCGGATGCACTGTCTGCTTCTGCCAAACCGAGGTCGATGCCACCAGCCCTTCGATATCGACTTGATTTGAATACACCAGCAGGCGGATCAGGGACATCTGGTCATCTGGCTCGTTGCCGATATCGCTGATGACAATGACCCGCGGATGGCCAGCGAAATGGTCTGCCGGCGGCTGCGCCCATACGCACGCCGCAAGTGACAACCCAAGGAGGATGGCTCTGCACTTCATGCCGCGACGAATGTTAGCACGTTGCTCGTCGCCGTGCGGCGGGGCCGGAACACGGCTGAACAACCGCTGATCAACCACGCTCGATACGCGTGCACGCACTTATGCGTGATCCACTCCAATTCCTCGAGGGTATCCGTCGAGGCAGCGCGGATTCATCCCCATTTTTTCTCAGGACTGGCACACTCGGAAACTATCGGCGGGTGCGGTTTGGAGGTGAAAGGGACACTGCCCGGATCCCTGGGGCGAAGTGGCCGACGTCTTTGCCAACCGGCTCCTCCACCCCGCAGTTGAGCTGATCCACATCGTGGGCGAAAAATGGGCCGTCGAAAACTTACTCGTTTCGCCTTCTGGCCGGACGGTCGCCCGGAGAAAGGTCGATCCGGGTTGAAACCGCCCGACTTCTCTTCACATTCTTGTGCAAATTCCCCGAGTCGTGCGGCGCGGCAATCCTGCAAGGACGTCTGAACTTCTTGCCATTCTCCGCGTCTTCGCTACCGGTCCACCCCTGCCGAAATTCCCCTGCCTGCGCTAACCTTTCTCTATCCGCGGAGGTCTAAAAGTCGATGCGCGCTCTAGCTTTCCTCGAACAGGCGGCCCAGGACGTCCGCTACGCCTGCCGCACCATGGCGGCCAATCCGCTCTTCACCGCGACGGCTGCCCTGTCGCTCGCCTTGGGCATCGGCGCTAACACCGCCATCTACAGTTTCATGGACGCGGTGCTGCTGCGTACACTGCCGGTGACGCACCCCGAGCAACTGGTGGTTGCCGAGTGGCACTCGAGCGGGCGCTCCCCGGTGGTGCGTTCGGTGAACGGCACGATGCGGCGCTACGGCTCTAAGGGGTCGCTCAGCCCCAACTTCCCCTACGCCGCCTACGACCTGTTCCGTTCGAACCAGCGCGTCTTCTCCACATTCTTCGCCTACACCTACTCACGTCCGTTCAATTTGGTGATCGGCGGACAGGCTGAAACAGTCCGCGGCTCGTTTGTTTCGGGCAATTTCGCCTCCGGACTCGGTGTGCCGCCCGCTGCCGGCCGTATGCTCGACCCGAACGATGACGTTCCCGGCGCGCCTCCCAACCTGGTCCTGAGCTATGCCTACTGGCAGCGGCGCTTCGGCGGAAACCCGTCGGCCATCGGCCAATCGATCCTGGTCAGCGGACAGCCGTACACGATTGTCGGCGTAGCCGCGCCCGGCTTCTTCGGCGTCGATCCCGGCGCCAGTCCCAGTTTCTACCTGGCGATGCACAAGCTGCCCTCTTTCATGCTGCGCCCCGACGAGGAAGAGCGCCGCCGCTTCCTCGACAACAACTTCTACTGGATCGAGATGATGGGCCGCCTGCGGCCCGGCGTCACGCTGGCGCAGGCGCAGGCCGTGCTTGGCGCGCAGTTCCGCGCCTTCGCCGCAAGCACCGCCGCCAAGCCCGAGGACGCCAAAATCCTGCCCGAACTCGCGCTCGAGGAAGGCGGCTCCGGACTGGACTCGCTGCGCCGCCAGTACTCCAAGCCGCTCTTCATCCTGATGACGATGGTCGGGCTGATTCTAGCCATCGCCTGCGCCAACCTGGCCAACCTGCTGCTGGCCCGCTCCTCGGCACGGCGCCGCGAAATGGCCGTGCGCCTCAGCCTGGGCGCCGGACGCGCGCGCATCCTGCGCCAGATGCTCACCGAGAGCGTGTGCCTCTCCGTCCTCGGCGGCGTCCTCGGACTCGCCGTCGGCTACTCGGGCGTGCAGTTCATCACCTGGCTCCTCGCCAATGGACGCGAGGATTTCACCTTGCGCGCTTCTCTCAACTGGCCCGTGCTGGGCTTCACCTTCGCGCTATCGCTGCTCGCCGGCATGCTCTTCGGACTTGCGCCGGCTGTCCAGGCCACCCGCACCGACCACGCCACCGCGCTCAAAGAAAGCCGCGCTGGCCAGCCTCGCGGACACCGCATCCTGCGCATCCGGCTAGGCCACCTGTTGGTAGCGGGCCAGATGGCGGTGTCACTGCTGCTCATCATCGGCGCCGGACTCTTTGTGCGCACACTGACGAATCTGCACTCCGTCGAGCTCGGCTTCAACCGCGAGAATCTGCTGCTGTTCAGCCTCAACGGCCGCCAGGCCGGATACAAGGACGCCGCGCTCGCGCGCTTCTATGCCGGCCTTCTGGATCGCATGCGCGAAATTCCCGGCGTGCGCTCGGCCACGCTCTCCGACTTTCCGCTGGTGGCGCAGTACATGGACAACAACAGCATCTCGATCCCCGGCCGCTCCCCCAAGGCTGCCGATCCCTATGCCTGCCTCCTGCGCATCGATCCGGCCTTCCTCGACACCATGCAGATCCCGGTCCTCTCCGGCCGCAACCTGCAGCAGGGCGATCTCGCCTCGCCCCAGGTCGCTGTCGTCAACCAGAAGTTCGCCTCGGCCTACTTCGATGGCCAGAACCCGGTCGGCCGCCAGTTCTCGTTCGGCAAGAGTCAGCCCATGTACCAGATCGTCGGCATGGCGCGCGCCGCGCATTACAACTCGATCCAGGAAGATATTCCGCCGGTGATCTATCTGCCGTACACCGACGAAGTGGCCAACCTGCAAGGCATGTTCTTCGAACTGCGCACGGTGGGCAATCCGATGGCTGCGCTCAGCGCCGTGCGCCGCATCGTGCACGACGCCAGTCACGATGTTTCCATCACCGACATCTCCACCGAAGAGCAGATGATCGACCGCACCATCGCCGACCAGCGCACTTTCGCCAACCTGGGCACCTGCTTCGCGCTACTGGCGCTGCTGATCGCCAGCGTCGGCCTGTACGGCGCGATGGCGTACGCGGTCGCGCGCCGTACCAATGAAATCGGCATTCGCATGGCGCTCGGCGCGCAACGGCCGCGGATCATCTGGATGGTGCTGCGCGAAGTAATGGCCATCGCGGCGGCCGGACTGCTCGTCGGATTCGGCGCTGCCCGCCTCACCACCAAGTTCGTCGAGTCGTACCTCTTCGGCATCAAGCACAACGACCCGCTGGCGCTAGCCGGCGCCATCGCCATCCTGCTTGCCGCCGCGGTGACCGCCGGGTACCTGCCCGCGTGGCGCGCCTCGCGGATCGATCCGGCCGAGGCCCTGCGCAACGAATAGGCCCGTGAGTTTACATCCAACGCCCCCAGCCGCGCCTCCCCGAAGGTCGCGCTCCGTGATAGCATAGGTCCAAATTTCACCTGGAGGGAACGTGAACCCGCAAAACCTTACCCGGCTTGTGGCCGGCCTCTTCGTCTCCGCGACCCTGGCGCTCTGCGCTTCGACTGCCAACCTCCAACCCGGCAAGGCGGACCTCAAGTCGGCGGGCCCGCTGGCCTTTGGACCGGACAACATTCTGTTCGTCGGCGATACGCCCGGCGCCGCCATCTGGGCGCTGGATGTGCAGGATAAGGGCGCCGCCCGCTCCGGCGGCAACATCGAAATCAAGGGAGTGAACGAGAAGATCGCCGCCCTGCTGGGCACTGCGCCAGACCAGATCCTCATCAACGACACCGCCGTCCACCCGGTTTCGAAGAACATTTACATTTCCGTTTCACGCGGCCGCGGCCCCGATGCCGTCCCGGTAATTCTGCGCGTGGATGCCGCAGGCAAGATCTCCGAAGTGCCGCTCGATAACGTGGCGCACTCCTCGGTAAAGTTCGTGGACGCCCCCGCGCCTGCCGCCAATGGTCGCCAGGTGGAAACCATCACCGCCATTGCTTATGTCGATGGCAACGTGATCGTGGCGGGCCTCTCCAACGAAGAGTTCTCCTCTTCCCTGCGCTCGATCCCGTTCCCGTTCACCACCGCAGGCAAAGGCGCGGGCATCCAGATCTATCACGGCTCGCACGGCCGATTTGAAACCGCCGCGCCGGTCCGCACCTTCATTCCTTACGAGATTAACCACCAGAAGGAGATCCTGGCGGCCTACACCTGCACGCCTCTGGTGAAGATTCCGGTATCGCAGTTGAAGCCCGGCGCGAAGGTCGAAGGCACCACCATCGCCGAATTGGGCAACCGCAACCGGCCCATCGACATGTTGGTGTACGAGAAGGGCGGCAAGCACTTCATCCTGATGGCCAACAGCAGCCGCGGCGTGATGAAGATCACCGCCGAGCACCTGGACAGCTACAAGCCCATCACCGCGCAGACCGAAATCACCGGCGTCCCCTACGAAACCATCGCCGACCTGAAGGACGTGCAGCACCTCAAGAAGTTCGACAACGGCACCGCACTTCTGCTGCAAGGCACCGGCAGCGCCATGGACCTGCGCACCGTCGCTCTTCCGTAACCACGCATGCGGCGGATTGCGCTGGCCGCGCTGCTGATGTCTTTGGCGGCCGCGGCTGCCGACATCTCCATTCAGGCTTCGGGCGGCGCCTTCCAGGTCACTGGCTGGAAGGCGTCCGCCGAGCCGGCCTCCGGGTGGAGTTCCGTATTTGCCGTGTACGCCGGTGAGGGCGATGTACCGCCCGTGCTCGGTTCTTACACCGTCGAAGGCGGTGTGCTGACGTTCCGTCCTCGCTGGCCGCTCTCGCCCGGCATGCACGTGCGGGTCGTGCTGCGTGCTCCCGATGCACCGCAGGTCGAAGCCGCGTTCGATATTCCGAAAGCCGCGGCCGCCGCCACCACGCGCGTCGAGCACGTCTATCCTTCTACGGACCAACTACCTTCGAACGCGCTGAAGTTGTACATCTACTTCTCCGCCCCGATGCGCCGCGGCGAAGCCTGGCAGCACATCCGCCTGCTGGATGAATCCGGCGCCGCGGTCGAGTTGCCGTTTCTCGAAATCGACCAGGAGCTCTGGGACCCCACCAACTCGCGACTCACCGTGCTGTTCGATCCCGGCCGCATCAAGCGCGGCCTGCTGCCGCTGCGCGAATCCGGGCCCAACATTGAAGAGGGCAAGCGCTACCGCCTGGTCCTCTCGCGCGACTGGCTGGATGCCAACGGCCAGCCGCTCGCGGCCGATTTCACCAAGGATTTTTCCGTAGCGCCGGCGGTCCGCGATCCCATCGACACGGCACAGTGGCGCATCCACGCGCCGCGCGCCGGAACCGCCGATGCGCTCACCATCGAATTTCCGCGGCCGCTCGATTACGCCCTGTTGCAGCACTCCATCAGCGTCGAAGGAATGAAAGGCAAGGTCGCGGTCGCGCCCGGCGAAACCGCCTGGAGATTCACCCCCGATGCGCCGTGGCGCGCCGGAGCCTATCGCCTGGTCGTCAACACGTCGCTCGAAGACCTGGCCGGCAACTCGGTGGGCCGGGCCTTCGACGTGGACACGTTCAACAAGGTGACCACCCACATCACCACCGAGACCGTCTCACTTCCGTTTCGCGTCGGTGATCATTAGCGCATAGGCCGCCCAGCCCGCCGTCGAGACGCGCTCCGCATAACTGGTGAATCCCGATGGCCGCGTGGTCTCCGGCCACGATCCGTCATTCAGTTGAAACTTCTCCAGAAAACCGCGCCCGCGGACGATGGCTGCGTCGACTCGTGGCGATGACGGCAGACCGGCCAACGCCAGCAGTACCAGCGCTGTATCGAACCCCTCCGCCGGAGCATGCGGCTGCGGACCCCATCCGCCATCGCTGGTCTGTGCGGCCAGCAACGGCTCCAGATGACGCGGCGCCGTGGCCGGCAGCGCCAGCAGGATCGCGGCGCGATCCGGCACGTTGGCCGGTTGCGCCGCGTTCAACCAGCCATTGGCCCGCGCGACGGCATCGGCGAAGCGCCGCGAGTCGGCAGTCTCGAGCGTCCGCCGCCCCATGTACGTCGCCAGCGTTGCGCCCCACGTGGCCGGCGCACCGGCGACTCCGCCCGTATCGATGGGCCATGATCCGCTCCCGTCCTGGTCCGCCGCGATCGCCTCGGCCGCCAGGCGGAGCGCCTGCGGGTCGCGCGTATAGCCCGTGCGCGACGCCTCCGCCAGCGCTGCGGTGAATTGCAATCGCGCCAGCCGCTGATCGCTAAAGGCCGGATTGCCGCGGTTGTGCTCCCATCCGGCCGGATGGCGCAACCACCGCACCGTATCGTCCAATGCGCGCGGCGCGATCGCATACCCGCGCGATGCGGCCAGAAAAAGCGCCCGAGCCGCATCCCCGTTATTGTGGCAGGAGAAGCAGTGATTCTCTACCGGCCATCGCGGTGTCTCGACTGCCAGCCACGCCACCGCACGCTGCACCGCTTCGGCGCCAGAAGCCGGCGCAGCCATCAGCATCGCCGAGCAAATCGCCGTCAGCCGCATCACGCCTTCTCCGCCGCCGGCTTGATCCGCGCGACCAGCGCTGCCAGGATCCACAACGAAACCGCGCAATCCGCGCACAGCATCCATTCGCAGAATGCCAGGCTCGTCCAGATGGTGCGGTTATCGAGAACGTCCGGACCGAAATAGAGATACAGCAGGAACAGCACGGCCGCGCCATTCAGCGCACCGAACCCCATCGTCAAATGCCGCCATCCCCGGCTGAGGTCACGAGCCGCTCCCGCCGCCACGCGCAAAAGGATCAGCGATCCTGCGCAGATCCCCGTGAACGCAGCGTACGCTAACTGAATATGCACCGCCGTATAACCTTGGGTGAACGGCGCCAGCACTCCAATCGCGGTAGCCGCCGCCAGCCCCACGCCGAACACCACCGCACCGGCAACCGACCACTTTCGCCCGAACGGACGCAGCCGCGCGAAGCACACCACCCCGGCGGGCGCAAGCATCAGACCGCACAATGCCGTTCCGGCCGCGGCTGCCGCGTATCCCCGCGGATTCTCGTACGACGATTGTATATCGGAGATGATGGCCGCCTTGGGGTCAAACGGGCGGCCTTTGAAAAATATGACCGAAGACGCCAGCAGCCCCGCAAAGAAAGCCGCGCAGCCCGCCGTAAGCCAAATACCCAGCGCCCGTCGTGCGAACGTTTCATGAAAAAACATTCAGCGTCATTTTACGCGGATTTACCAGTCCTACAAATGGCATTTACGTGACCCCTATACAGTCGTAGTTGAGGTAGCACCAACATGAAGAAAAACCTGATTCGCTTTGGAACGGCGGCGGCGCTGGCTGCCGGACTCGCGGTTGCGCAAAGTTCGTCCACTCAGAGCACCAATCCGCAGGATACGACGACTCCGCAATCGCAGTCGAATACCCAGCAATCGACTTCTCCGCAATCCAATACGTCGAACTTGCCTTCGTCTGGCGCGCAGTCGAACACCCCTGCCAGACGTGGCGCGATGGTCCACAAGAACTGGGGGCCTGAGTTCCGTCAACGGATGGCGCAACAGTTGAACCTGACTCCGGCGCAGCGCGAACATGCCAACGCGATCTTCCGCGAAGAGCGCGAGCAGTCCCGGCCGATTCGTCAGGAACTGATGCGGAATCGCGAGGCCATGGCGCAAGCTGTGAAGACCAACGATGCCGCCAAAATCCGCGATCTTTCCGCGGAGCGCGGCCGCCTGGTGGGACGGCTGACGACCATCCGGTCGGAAGCCAACGCCCGATTCTATTCGCGCCTGAACGCGGAGCAACGCTCGAAGGTAGACCAAATGCATCGCCGGTTCGAACAGCGCCGTCAGCAGATGCGGACCAACCCCCGAACCAATGGTTAATTAACGCTGCTACTTTTCCCGCAGCGCCGTTCCTGCACCGGACGGCGTTGCGGGATTTTTTTACTCCTCTCGCAGCGCCACGATCGGATCGATTCGCGTGGCCCTGCGCGCAGGCACGATGGTGGCGGCGAATGCCGCCGCCGCGAGAATCAAAGTTACTGCCGCGAAAGTAAGTCCGTCCTGAGGACTTACTCCGAAGAGTAATTTCCCCATTACCCGAGTAAGTGCCGCCGCGCCGATTAATCCCCCCGCAATCCCCACCGCAGCCAGCGCCACCCCCTGACGCATCACCAGCCCCACAATATCCCCAGCCTGCGCGCCCAACGCCACGCGCACGCCGAGGTCATGGGTGCTCTGCGAAACCAGGTACGACATCACACCGTAAGTACCCACCGCGGCCAGCAGCAGCGCGAAAGCTGCGAAGGCGCCCAGCATGCTGCCGGCAAAGCGCTGCCGCGCCAGCGAGCCGTACAAACGATCCTCCATGGTGCGGATCCCGTACACCGCCGCGGTCGGATCGACCGCCTGAATCTCCCGCACCACTGCCGCCGAAAGCTGTGCCGGATCTCCTGCGGTCCGCACCACCAGGAAGTTGCCGGTTTCGGCGTCCTGCTCCTCCGAAAAATACACCGCGATTTTGCCGTCGGTATCGAGTCCGTACTGCTTCACCACTCCCACTACACCCACAATCGTGATCGGCTTCTTGGGATCGAACCACAGGTGCTTGCCGATCGGATCGTCGTGCGGCCAGAAACGTTGCGCGAAACTCTCCTCGATGATCGCCACGGGCGGCTGCTCGGGCGCATCGTGCTCGGAAAAGAAGCGCCCGCGGATCAGCGGAATCTTCATCGTGCGGAAGTAATCCGCGGTGGCAGCCCGCATATCCACCTGCAGTTCCTGCCCCGGCGGCGGCGTATAGCCCTCCACGTTGATGCCGCCCCAGCCGATCGAGCCGGCCAGCGGAAGCCCGTCCACCAACCCGTCCGATTCCACTCCCGGCAAGCGCCCGATGCGGCTCAGGATCTCGCGGTTAAACGCCAGCCGGACCTTACTGTTATTGTTGCCGCTGTACTTCGGACCAGTCGCCGCTACCTGCATACTGAGCACGTGCCCGGCATCGAACCCTGGCGGCACCTGCTGCAAACGCAGGAAACTGCGGATCAGCAGCCCCGCGCCGATCAGCAGCATCAGCGAAAGCGCCAGTTCCGAGACCACCAACAGGCCGCGCAACCGGTGCCGCGAAACGCCCAGCCCGGCATCGTCCTGTCCGCTGCGCCCGCCCGCTTTCAGCGACGTGTTCAGATCCACCTTCACCGCGCGCCACACCGGCGCAAGGCCGAAGAGAATCCCAGTGAACAGCGAAATGCCAAAGGTAAACGCCAGTACCGTCGCGTCGATGCCGATGTCTTCCAGGCGCGGGATGTTGCCCGGGTTCATGGTCCGCACCGCCACCAGGCTCAACTCCGCGATGCCCATGCCCACAGCGCCTCCCGCCATCGCCAGCAGCAGGCTTTCGGTGAGCATCTGCCGCGCAATCCGCTGCCAACCCGCGCCCAGCGCCGTCCGGATGGCGACTTCCTTCTGGCGCCCGGCCGCCCGCGTCAGCAGCAGATTGGCCACGTTCGCGCAGGCGATCAACAGCACCAGCCCCACCGACCCCAGCAGCACCAGCAGCGCCCGACGGACATCGCCCACCACCTGGTCCTGTAATCCCACGATGTGCATTCCGTACGTGCGGTCGCGCTTGTCCTTGACGCGAATGCGGTCGGCGATCACGTCGATGTCGGCTTGCGCCTGCTGCACCGAAACGCCCGGCTTCAACCGCACCAGGATGTTGTAGTTCTCGTCCCCACGGCGGTTCACCGCATCGGCGCCTAAGGGCAGCGGCAGGAAAATGTCCATCTTGTCCATGGGCCCTTCCGACGGCATCACCTCGGAGTTGAGCATGAAGCCGCGGTCGAGCACCCCCGCCACCGTGAACGGCTTGCCGTTCAGCGTGATGCTCTTGCCCACAATCCCCGGATCGGAATTGAACAGCCGCTGCCACACCTGGTCGCTGAGGATCGCCACCGCCGGCGGACCCGGCTTGTCTTCCTCCGGCAGCAGCAGGCGGCCCAGTTTCGGATGCGCGCCGAGCATCCGCAGCAGGCTGGATTGCCCGGACATCGCCCCCACGCGCTCCGGCCGCTCCCGCCCGGTCAGCGTATACGTGCGGCTTTGCGCCAGCGCCATCGCTTCGAAGGAATGATTCTCGTTCTGCAGGTCGATGTATTGCCCCGGCGAAGGCCAGTCGCGCAGAATGCCGATCCCCGGCGAATGCAGCCATACCGATGCCAGCCGCTCGGGATGCGGATAGGGCAGAGGACGCAGCAGCAGCGCATCCACCACGCTGAAGATAGCCGAATTCGCCCCGATCCCGATGCCCAGCGACGCCACGATCACCAGCGTCAGCCCGGCGTTCTTGCGCAGCGTCCGCGCGCCGTACCGAATATCCTGCAGCCAGGTTTGCATTGCATCCCTCCTCAAAGACGTGCAGGCACTCCTGCCTGCCGCGTCGAGACTCTTCCCGACGCTCGTCCTGCCTCGGGCTTCTGCCGTCAGAGACCTTCCCGGCAGGGATCTGACACACAGACTCTTACCCTGTTATTACGTTTCAGAAGCTCTCTTGGACCGAAATCTGCCGATTTTTTAGTGTACGGTCGCCGAAGCGCTCTGCGAAGTCCCCGCGCTATTGGTCAGCGTCACCGCTACCGACGCGACCGCCTGCCCGGTCCCCGACACTGTGAACGGCTGCGTGAACGTAAACTGGCTGCCATACTGCGCCGACGTCGCGCTGCCGTACCACGCGCTGAACAGCGAACTCAGCGGCACGGTCACGGTGCTGGTTTGCAGGTTCACCCCGCTTGCCGCCGTGAAGGTAAACGTCCCCTGCGTCATGTCGCGCGTATTCGAATACCCCACGATGGTTACCGTGAACCCGCCGGTCGTCGCCGCGGCCGACACGCTGGTGATCACCGGAGGCGCCGCCGAGATCTTTGTCGTGGTCGTCGGAGGCGGTGTCGGCGTCACGTTCTGACCGGCCGCGGTCATCTGCGCCGTGATCGTGATCGTCCCCGCCACAGTGCCCGTCTGTACGCCGACTGTGCTCGCGCCCGCCGTTTGTCCCGCCGGCACCGTGATCGTCGCGGTCCGCCCACCGGTCGAGAATTGCACCGAAGGATCATCGCCACCGGATGCGGGCGAGAACGTCAGCGTCAGAGTCACCGTTACGGGCACCGGATAGGCACTCCCCAGGTTCACCGACACCGTCGATTGGCTTCCTGAGGTTGCCGTCGATCCCAGCCCCGTCAGCGTCAGCGGCGGCGCCGAAGGCAGCGCGATGGTCCACGCCAGGCTGGCATTCGCAGCATTGCCCGCGCTGTCCATCACGGTTGCCGCGACCGTGTAACTGCCGGGCGTCGTCGGCGTGCCACTCAGTGCACCGCCCGCCGAGATAGTCACGCCCGGCGGCAGACCGGTAGCAGTCCAGGAATAGGGCGGCACGCCACCCGTCGCCGCCAGCGTTGCCGATACTGCCGTCCCCACCGTGCCGCTACCCAGCGACGTCGTCGTGATCGTCAGCGCGGGCGCATTGACCGTCAGCGCCAGGCTCGCAGTCGCCTTGGATCCCTGCGAATCCGTCACCGTTACTCCGGCCGTATAGCTGCCCGCTGTCGTCGGTGTCCCACTGATCGCTCCCGAAGCCGACGCCGACAATCCCGGCGGCAGACCCGTCGCCGTCCACGAGTAAGGCGGTACACCGCCCGATGCCGCCAACGATGCGCTGTACGAGGTGCCCACTGTTGCCGTCCCCAGCGACGCCGTCGTCACCGTCAGCCCCGAGGCGATCGTCACCGAATAGCTCTGCGACGCCTTGGTCCCCGCCGAGTCGGTCACCGTCACCGACACGCTGAACGTGCCCGCCGTAGTCGGCGTCCCACTGATCACGCCCGCCGCGGTGATGCTCAACCCCGCCGGCAGTCCACTCGCCGTCCAGGTGTACGGCGGCACGCCGCCCGTCGCTGCGAGCGATGCGCTGTACGCCGAACCTACGGTCCCATTGCCCAGGCTCGCCGTGGTGATCTTCAGGATCGCCGCCGTCACGTGGATCGTGAACGATTGGCTGCCTCTGCTGCCGGCACTGTCCGTAGCCGTCACCGTGAAGGTGAACGTGCCGGTCGCGGTTACCGTCCCCGACAGCACGCCATTGCTGAACGTGGTCCCTGGGGGCAGCGACCCGCTCGCGCTGAACGTGTACGGGGGCACGCCGCCCGTGGCCCCAAACTTCACGTTCAAGCTCGCTCCGACCGTCGTGTCGCTCACCGATCCGGTCACCGTAATCGGCGCCGGCGCGATCGTCACGGTGAAGCCTTGGGACACCGTAGCGTTGTTGTTATCCGTCACCGTGGCCGTGAAGCTGAATTTGCCGGCCGTAGTCGGAGTACCGCTCAGCGCGCCCACCGGTCCGCCTGAAAACGCCAGCCCCGGCGGCGGATTGCCGCTGAAAGTGAAGTTATAAGGCTGCGACCCGCCATTGGCATAGATAGTCGCGCCATAGCCGACGCCTACGGTTCCCTGCGGCAGTGTGGCAGTGACAATCGACAGCGGAACGGACGGCGTGGTGACGGTAGTGGAATACTGCGCCGACGCGGTCTGCCCGCTTGCATCCGTCACCGTGATGGTGCCGGTGAAACTGCCCGCCGTGTTCCAGATGCCCGAGATAACACCGGTCGCGGGGTTCAGCGTCAACGAGCCCGGCAGCCCGGTGATCGAGAAACTGTAAGGCGGCAGCCCGCCTGTCGCCTGCAGCGTGAAAGAATACGCCACCCCCGTCAGCGAGCCTGGAATGCTGGTGGTCAGCAGCCGGAGCTTCGAAAGAATCGTGAAGGTGGCGGGCGCCGATACGGCCCCAAACGGATTCTGCACCGTGACGTTCACCGGCCCGGCATTGGTAATCAGGCTGGCCGGCACGACCGTACTCAACGTCGTGGAATTGACGAACGAGGTGGAGATCCCGGTGTTGCCGAACACCACCGTGGCGCCGCTCTGAAAGTTCGACCCGCTGACCGTCATATTGAATTGCGGACCGCCCACCACCACCGACGAGGGCGAGAGGCCCGTGATCACCGGAACCACCGGCGAGGTCACCAGCAGGTTGTACGGGGCCGTGAGCGTGTTATTCCAGGCGTCCTGGAAGTTCACCGTGAAGCTGTAATTGCCCGGCACGGTCGGCGTGCCGGCGAGGAGTCTTCCACCTGATAAAGTCAGGCCGGGCGGCAATGTCGAACCTTCTGCTAAATTGGCCACGATCGGGCCCGTCCCACCGTTCACCAGGGTCGGCGAATACGACACCCCCACAACCGCATTCGGCAGCGTGGGGCCTGTCGAAGCGAGCGGCGGCGCAATCAGGAAGGGCGCTGGATTCGAAGTGACCGGCGGCAAGCTCGACTCGCTGTTGATCTGCTCCGTCACCGTGACGTTCACCTGGCCGGCCTGCGCCGCCGTGCTGAACAGCGAACTGGGCACGCTCACGACGAGTTGCGTCGGCGTGACACTCAGGATATTGTTGCCGCTCAGCGTCGTGGACGTGTTGGTCACGGTGTTGGTCCACGTCACCGTGTGGTTGGCGTCGGTATTGAAGTTGCCGTTGATGTACAGCTTGAACGCGCTGATGTTGGTCCCGGCTGTGATGCTGTTGCCGAGAGTCGCAGTGTTGGACGAAAGCGGCGACGATTGCAGCGGCGGCGTGATGGTGGGAGTTCCGGTGGACTGGGTGGAGATCGCGAACGGAACCGCCGCCGAGGACACGCTGGGGCTGCCGTTGTTGACCACCGTCACGTTTACGTTTCCCGCATTGGCCACCAGCGACGCGGGCACCGAGGCCGTCAGGCTGCCCGAATTGACGAACGTGGTGGTGAGCGGCGTTCCCGCGAAAACGACCTGCGAGTTGCTCACGAAATTCGCCCCGTTCACCGTCAGGGTGAAGGCACTCGACCCGGCCACCACCGAGGAAGGCGAGACGTTGGAGATCGAGGGTGCCAGCACTGTAAGCGTGACCGGTACTGTCAGAGGGCTGTTCGAGGCATTCGGCGAGGTGATCGTCACGCTGCCGGAATACTGCCCGGCCTGTAGACCGGCCGAGTTGGCCGTCAGCGCGATGCTGCCGCTGTTGGCGGTCGAGGGCGCTGAGATCACCGTCAGCCATCCGGTCGATGACGCCGAAACCGAAATGGGAATATTCTGGCTCGAGGACACCGCGATGGTGCCGCCGACGCTTCCGGTCGCCGGCACATTCAGCGGCAGTGGGTTCGGGGTGGCCTGCAAGGTGGGCGCTGCCGAGATGGTGAGACTCCAGGGAACCGCCACCGATTGCGGGTTGGTCGGGAGCGATTGCGGCACCGTCACGGTCACGGTGCCGCCATAGGTGCCGGGTGACAGCCCATTGGCCACCTGCGAACTGAACGTGATCGACACCGGCACCGGCGTGGTCGTGCCCGTCGAAGTGAACGGCTGGCTGCCATTGATCACCAGCAGATTCGCGGGCGTATTGCCGTTGCGCGCGGTCTGCGTGACGGTGAACGTCGCGGGCGTGGCCGGTGCGCCGGACGCGGGCGACGCGGTAGTCACGTTCAGAATCTGGGTGCCCGGTGTGCTGGTCTGCTGGGTGTAGGTTCCGAAGCTGAAGGAGCCGCCTGAAAGCGCCGGGCCGCCGGTGACCGTGAGGTTGGGCTCGGCATCGACCGTCAGGGTGGCGGGAATGTTGATCGTGCTTTGCCCCGAGGATGGCGTCCCGATCGTCACCGTGGCGGTGGACGTGTATTGACCGGGTGCCAACGCGTTGGCGGTGGAACTGACGCCCAGATTAAAGCTGCTGCTGCCCGTGGCGCCCTGGGCCGCGTCTGTCGTGAGCCAGTTGCCACCGGTTGGGCCCGGCGTGATCGTCACGCTGTACGGCTGGCCCGACGGCGAACTCTGCGGAGCCACGTGGCACGTCCCCGCGTTCACCGGATAATTTGCCACGATGGTGTACGCGACGCTCGAACTGCCGCAGACGGCCTGCGCGCGCGCCGACCCGCAAAGCAGCGCCAACCCTATCGCTGCGAAAAAGAGGCGTCCAAATGGCCGCCCGAGATCCCCGACCCCTAACCCAAGCACGTCCACCCATTATTTGTCACAGGCCGCCCGCTTGCATAGGCGCGATTCGCTGCCTATGGTGCCTTTTCGCACCGACCCGTTGTGGAAATGCACTACACTGAAGGCCGGAGCGCATCAGCGGATGAATCGGGTTCCCGCCAAAGAGGTGTCGTTCTCCCCGGAGCTGGGCTTGTACTTGCGCGGCGACGAGCCATTTTCCGGCGTGACTTTTACAGCCTTCCCCGGCGGGGAGCTCCGGAGCGAAGTGGAGTATCGCGAAGGAATGCTTTGGGGACGCAGCCGTTCCTGGCACACGAACGGGCAACTTCTCTCGGAAGCCGAATTCGCCCAGGATGTGATCCATGGGATCTCGGGCGAGTGGTCGCCTGAAGGCGTCCTGCTTTCGGAGATCGTAGCCGAATACGGCATCGTGCTGGAGCGCCGCGAATGGAACGATGCGGGACTTGCGGCAAATGTACGGGCCGCTTACCGCAGAGTGACGATGATGGCGCCCCAGCCGCCCGCTTCGCCTGGAGCGTCGCGGAAACCGGCTACGAAGTTCCGTGCCCCCAGAATCCGCCGCACGGTCTCGCGCTGCACGCCGATGCCGCGTCCGTGAATGACCCGCAGCGCTTTGAATCGCAGCCGCCGGCCCTCCAACAGATATTCCTCCACCGCGGCGCCACGTCGTACGGTGGCACGCCGTGCAGGTGGAAGACACCCGTGATCGGAATAGCGACCGCGTCCTTCGCCCGGTTCCATGTCGAATGCGCTCGCTCAGCGCAAAGTGACGATGGTGGCGCCCCAGCCGCCCGCTTCGCCTGGAGCGTCGCGGAAATCGGCTACGAAGTCCGTGCGCGCCAGGATCCGCCGCACGGTCTCGCGCTGCACGCCGATGCCGCGTCCGTGAATGATCCGCAGCGCTTTGAATCCCAGCCGGCGGGCCTCCAACAGATATTCCTCCACCACGGGCGCCACGTCGCGCGGCGGCACGCTGTGCAGGTCGAATACGTCGGTGATCGGAATAGCGACGGGTTCTTCGTCCGGTTCCATGTTGAAAAAAGCCGCCCTAAAAATCAAAAAGCCCGGTCAGCCGAAGCCGACCGGGCGATTCCCCTTCTCGTCAGCGCACCTGACGTTAAGCGACTTGCTGTGAACGGTACTGGCTCACGATCGCTTCCATCTGATCCTTTACCCGGAGTTTCAACTTCTTCAGGCGGGTCTCTTCCATCTGCTCCTCATACGTTAAATGAGGCAGAGACTCCAGACTGTCGAGCTTATGCGCGTATTCCGCGTGCTGGCCCGCCAGCTTGCGAAACTCATCGTTCGTTGACATCAGATGCGCTTTCAACTCTTCCTGTGCGTTCCGTTCCATATTGGGCAATTCCTCCCAGTGAGGTTGCCGCGCCGAGTCGGTTGGTTCGGAAGGGCTCGGTGGGTAATCTCGTCGATGTGATTTGAAGGACGGCATCACCGTCTATCCGCCACCTTAACATGAATGAAACTTCATGACAATAGCCGCTTCAGGGGGGTACTGATAGTAGTTTCTGCGTAGGCTAACTCGTTGAAATCCAATAGACTTATAGAACTCGATGGCGGTCCGGTTGGACTCCCGAACCTCGAGAAAAACGCTCCCCGGCGCTTCATTAAGGAAACCTAGGAGAAGTGCATGTCCGATTCCGCGCCGCCGATCGGCCGCGGCCACTGCCAGGTTCAACAACTCCCGCTCGCCGGGCGCTACCGTGCGCCCGACCAGAAACCCGGCGACCCGGCCCTCCAGTTCGGCGACCCGGAAGTCGAAGCCGGGATACTCGTCGGGGTTCCAGCCGGCGGCTTCCGGACTGTCCGCCTGGATGGCCGCCACCCGCGCCAGGTCGCGCGCTGCGCCGCGGCGGATCAGGAGCTGAAGACTCATTTTTTCGGCCTTCCAAGAATGTTACTTTGAGTCGGCGTGGATCTGGGAAGGCAATTCAGTTTATCCTGACCCAGCAAGGCAAGACCGAAAGCGAGCTGGGCAAGGCCTTCACCATGCTCCATCAGCTTGCTTCTGCTCGGGTACGCGCGAATGAGAACCTGGAGAGTCTGGCTGCCAATCTGCGGGAATCGGCCGCTCAGCAGGCGACCACCCAGCAGGCCTTTCGTGAGGTCGCGGTCCAGCAGGCGATCACCAGAAATTGCAAGGGCTGATCGATGCGCTGAACCAGAACGCAACGGCCGTAACTAAACTAGACCAGCCCGATCGCAAGTATTAAACCTTTCCACCCTGTCTCACCGCGTGCATAATGTTACATCATGCACGCGCTGCTCCCCCTGCTGTTCTTCCTCGCGCAGCCCTTCTGGGAAACCAAGCCGCCGGAGAAATGGACCGATCTCGAAATCGACACGCTGCTGCGTAACAGTCCCTGGGCCCAGACCACCGGACCGTCGCCGGACATGCTGGTCTACCTGGCCAGTGCGCCGCCGATCGAAGACGCCGAGCAGGAACTGCGGCTGCGCAAGAAAGATCCGCTGCCGGAGCCCGATCCCGACTACGCGGCCTACATCACCGAAAATCGCGAGAAGGCCATCGTGCTGGGCATCGCTTACCCGGCACGCGCCGAACTGGGCAGTGCCGCGGAGACCCACAGCCTGGAAGAGGAGAGCGTTATGATCGTGGGGCGCAAGAGCTACAAAATCATCGGCTACTTTCCGCCCCTGCGCTCCGACCCGGTGCTGCGCCTGGTGTTTCCGCGCGAAGTGCAGACCACCGACAAAACGGTCGTGTTCCGCCTTTACCTGGCCGGCATCAGCTTCCCCGAGCGCGAAGTGCAGTTCCGCGTGAAAGACCTGATGTACCACGGCAAGCTGGCGATGTAAGGCCGGTCTTCGGCCGGTAGGCCCCCCGGTGTGAATCCTTCCTTACTGCTGGCATCAGGGCTTGACACCCATGCATGCGTAACACATATACTATATGTGCCGCGCATAGGAATGCGGGCGCGCGAGGTGCAGAAATGGGTACAGACCGGGACCGCGGAGTCGATCGGTATCTGCCGTTGCGGCGGGTGGAGTTTCACATCCTGCTCAGCCTGGTGGACGGCGAACGGCACGGATACGGAATTATTCGCGACATCGAAGCGAGGGGCGAATCGGCCGTGCCGGATGTCGGTACGATGTACCGTGCGCTGGCGCGCATGGCGGAGGCCGGGCTGATCGAAAGCGCCGAACGGAAACCGGCCACGGATAGCGGCGACGAGCGTCGCAATTACTATCGCATCACCAGCCTCGGAACCCGCGTGGCCCGGGCGGAGGCTCGCCGGATGCGTGAACTGGTGCAGGCGGCGCGCGCCGGAGGCCTCCTGCCGAAGGAGGCCAAGTGATGCAATCGCGCATTCTGTATCTTTCCGAATGCTGGTTCCGCCTGTTACAGCATCTCTATCCGCCGGAGTTCCGCCAGGACATGGGGGAGGCAGTGATTGAGACCTACACCGACCGCGCCTCCGACACGCTGAAGAGAAGCGGCCGCGGACAGGTTGTGGCCTTGTGGTTCCGCGCTCTGGTCGACTCCATTTTGAGTGGATTCGCCGAACGACTGCGGCCGGCGGCGGGCCGCCATGCCAACTGGGGTCGCGATATCGAAATGGTCCGGCGGCGCCTGGTGCGCTCCCCCCTATTCGCCCTCACCGCGATTGGCACGCTGACGATCGGGCTGGGCATGTTCGCGGTGGTGTACACGGCGGTGCAGAAAATCCTGCTCGATCCGATGCCGTACAAACATCCCGAGGAACTGTATTACGTGTGGCGCGACTACCGGCCAATCAACGATATCACTCGCGGCACACTCTCCGGAGCCGATATCCTCGAGTTACAGAAACCGGGCCGGCAGATCGTGGGAGCGGTGGGGCTGAAGCCGTTCCTGGGCGGAATTTTTTCGCTCCGGGAAGGCGCCGACCCAATGGAAATCGCTGCCACGTGGACGACGCCGAACCTGTTCGACGTACTCGGCGTGTCACCCGCCATCGGCCGCGGTTTCTCGGCTGGCGAGATGGGTCCCGGACGGAACCAGGTGATCGTACTGTCGCACGATCTGTGGAAGCGGCTTGGCGCCGACCCCGGACTGGTGGGCAGGGACGTGCGCCTGCAGGGACGGCCCTTTCGTGTGATTGGCGTGATGCCCGCGGATTTCAGTTTCGTGCGCAACGAGGCTGCTGCCCCACCGCAACGCGTCGATGCGTACATCCCGCTGGAATTCCATCTCCAGGACCCGAATCTGCGCAACAACGGTTACGCCGTGATCGTCCGCGCGCGCCGCGGGACCTCGCCCGCAGCCGTGGCGGCTGAGATTGGAGCCGTGGGCCGAACCCTTTACGTTCGCGATTCTCAGGGCCGCAGCGTGAAACTCTACACGGTTGGTTTGAAAGACGACGTGATTTCACGGATTCGACCCGCGTTGGTGGTGTTGGGCGCGGCCGGCATCCTGCTGCTTCTGATGCTGATGGTGAACCTCGCCTCGGTGCTGCTTTCGCGGGCCGCCGCGCGCGAGCACGAGGTGGCCGTTTCGCGAGCCTTGGGCGCCAATACAATCGCCATCACACGTTCGACGCTGATGGAAGCCGGCATCTTGGGATTCCTCGGCGGGATACTGGGCGCACTGGCGGCGATCTGGGGCACCTCGGCGCTAATTGCCCTAGCGCCGCTCGACCTGCCGCGGCGGGACGCGATGTCGCTGGACTGGCGCATTGCCGCGGTCGTGATCTCGGCCGGTACGCTGCTCGGTTTGCTGGCTGCGGCGCCACCGGCAATATGGGCGGCACGGACTTCCCTGGCGTCGTTGCTGGCCGGCAGTGCCGTGCGCGGGGGCGGCGGACACGGCCGCTTGCGGCGCGCCATGGTGGTGGTGCAGGTGGGGTTCTCGCTGGTGTTGTTGAGTAGCGGCGCACTGGTGATGCGCAGCTTTCAGCGTTTGCTGCGCGCCGATCCGGGATTCCGGCCGGAGGGCGTGTTGACCTTCCGGGTGAGAACGCCACCCGAGTTTTTTCCCAAGCTCAGCGATGCTCTTCAATTCCAGGACCGGCTGCAGAAAGCGCTGGCCGCAATTCCGGGTGTAACGGGCGCCAGCGCCGGGCGGTGCTGCCGCTCACCGGGATCGCGGCGCAGACGATGATCACCATGCCTGGGGCACCCGGCAATACCGGGGATGCGCAGCGCGACCAGGTGCTGGGCGATCTGGTGCCGGTGCGGCCGAACTACGTCGAGGTGATGGGCATGCGGCTGATCGCCGGCCGCACGTTCACCGAGGCCCGGCCAAGCGGCCTTCCGGAAGTCATGATCGATACTTCACTCGCCCGGCGTTTCTTTCCCGACGGCAATGCCGTGGGCGCGCCGATGAAGCTGGGGAGTGACTCCTACACGATCATCGGCGTGATGGGGCAGGCGCGCATGTACGGCGTCCACGTGGACGGGCGGCCGCAGGTTCTGATTCGCTCCGAGGATCTGGGCATCCGCCCGCTTTATTTCGTCGTGCGGACCACCCGCGATCCTCAATCTTTGTTCGCCGAGGCGCGCGCGGCGGTGGCCCGCGTCGACCCGCGGGTTCCGGCCGGCGAGGAGCGAACCATGGAAGATATCGTGGACGCGTTGCTCAGTCCTCAATCGATGGGCGCGACCATGATTGGCGCTTTTGCGGCCGGTGCGCTGCTATTGGCGGCGATGGGATTATACGGCGTGGTGTCGGGGTCGGTGACGCGACGGCACCATGAACTGGCAGTGAGATTCGCACTCGGTGCTGACCATAGCCGCGTGTTGCGGCTGGTGCTGAAGGAGGGCGCGCTGCTGGTGCTGGCGGGAGTGGCCGCCGGCGCGCCGGGCATCTACTTCGCCCACGGATTGCTCCGCGGGTTGTTGATGGGGGTCTCGCCCACCGATCCGCTGACACTGCTGGGAGCGGCGGCCGGTCTGCTGGCCGTGACGATGGCGGCATGCTATGTGCCCGCGCGGAGAGTTCTGAAGATCGAGCCGGCGGAGTTGCTGCGCCAGGGATGAGGACGTGGCGCAAGCCCTCCTGCTTACCGCGCCGAGACGACTCATCTCGGCTCTTGGCCTGGTGGGCGGCGACAGTAAGTGCTGAGGCTAATCCGCCGCATGGCCGGCGGGCTCGGCGGCAGCGCCGCGCATGCGCCGGCGCAAGGCCCCCAGCCGCAGCCGCAGGCGGTCCAGGTACAGATACACAACCGGAGTTGTGTAAAGCGTCAGCAACTGGCTGAGCGTCAGGCCGCCGACGATCGCGATGCCCAGCGGGCGGCGCAACTCCGAGCCGGGACCTGTGCCGAGCGCCAGCGGCAATCCGCCGAACAGTGCGGCCATGGTCGTCATGGTGATGGGACGGAAGCGCAGCACGCAGGCCTGGAAGATCGATTGCTCGGGTGTCTTGTTCTCTTTGCGCTCGGCCTCCACCGCGAAGTCGATCATCATGATGGCGTTCTTCTTTACGATGCCGATCAGCAGGATGATGCCGATCAGCGCAATGACGCTGAGGTCGGTCTTGGTGATCATGAGGGCCAGCAGCGCGCCGACGCCGGCCGAAGGGAGCGTCGAGAGAATCGTAATCGGGTGAATCAGGCTCTCGTACAGCATGCCAAGCACGATGTATACGGTGACCAGCGCAGCGGCGATGAGCACGGGTTCATTGGCCAGCGAATCGCGGAAGGCCTGCGCAGTGCCGGAGAAGCTGCCGTGGATAGTGGCCGGCATCCCGAGCTCGGCTTGGATTTGCAGGATCTGCTCGACGGCCGTGCCCAACGCCATGCCCGGCGCGAGATTGAACGAAATCGTCACCGACGGAAACTGTCCCGAATGATTCACCGCCAGCGGGCTGGTGTTGGGCTCATAGTGCGTGAAGGCGCTCAGCGGCACCTGCCCCTGCGTGCCTTTGACGTACAGGTATTTCAGCCCATCGGGATTCTGCCAGAACACCGGGTCTACTTCCATCACCACGTGATACTGGTTGATCTGCGTGTACATGGTGGAGACCTGGCGCTGGCCGAAGGCGTCGTAGAGCGTGTTGTCGATAGCCTGCGCGGAGATGCCCATGCGCGACGCGGTGGGCCGGTCGATGACCAGCGACGCCTGCAGGCCCTTGTCCTGCTGGTCGCTGGTGAGGTCCACCACACCCGGCACCTTGCGCATGGCGGCCAGCATGCGGGGCGCCCACAGCGCCAGGTCGTTCAAATTGTCGCCTTGCAAGGTGTACTGGTATTGCGCCGCGCTGCCGCGTCCGCCGATGCGCAGGTCCTGCACGGATTGCAAGAACAGCGTCGAACCGGGAATATGCGAAGCCGGCCCGCGGCGGATGCGCGCGATGACTTCATCGCTCGTCAGCAGGCGGTCCTTTTCACGCAGGGTGACGAACATGCGGGCCGTGTTCAGGGTGTTGCCGCCGCCCATGCCGCCGCCCATCGAGCCGATCACAATGGACACGTCCGGATCGTCGCGCACCGTGCGGATGAACGGGCCGAAGCGGTCGTCCATCGATTGAAACGAAGTCTGCTGATCCGCCAGGATGGTGCCGGTGAGACGGCCGGTGTCCTGCTGCGGGAAAAAGCCTTTAGGCACGATGGCGTACAGATAGACCGTCAGCGCGATGGTGCCGAGCGTGACCATCAGGGTAAAGGGCTGG
>Ga0335085_10004224_pt1 | contig 24018 bp, 17 predicted proteins | sample Lox_Sample_45_FD_206712 | JGI IMG/M metagenome (GOLD analysis project Ga0335085, IMG submission 206712) | Soil microbial communities from Loxahatchee National Wildlife Refuge, Florida, United States - Lox_Sample_4.5 | ecosystem: Environmental > Terrestrial > Soil > Wetlands | place: USA...
GCCGAGTCCCTTCCGGACCGCTCCCCCTGTGCGACGAGACCCAAAGGCAAGGAGGAGTCCGTGGTGGCTGTGAACCTCGAGAAGCTGCGTCCGCACTTTCGCGGCGAACTGATCGCCCCGGGCGACGTCGGCTACGACGCCGCCCGCAAGGTCTACAACGCGATGATCGACAAGCGCCCGGCCTTGATCGCCCGGTGTACCGACGCCGCCGACGTCATCGCCGCCGTGAACTTCGCCCGCGAAAGCGGACTGACCCTGGCGGTCCGCGGCGGCGGCCACAACGCGGCCGGCCTGGGCGTCTGGGACGACGCTCTGGTCATCGACTTGACCGCCCTGCGCTTCGTTCACGTCGATCCCAAGAGGGCGGAGGTGCGCGTCGGCGGAGGCTGCACCTGGGGCGAGGTGGACCATGCCACTTATCCCTTCGGGCTCGCGGTCCCGGCGGGCTTCATCTCCACCACCGGAGTCGCGGGGCTGACCCTCGGCGGCGGCCTGGGCTACTTCACCCGCAAGTATGGACTGACCATCGACAACCTCCTCTCCGCCGACCTGGTGCTGGCCGACGGCCGCTTCGTCACCGCCAGCGCCAAGCAGAACCCCGACCTTTTCTGGGCGCTGCGGGGAGGCGGGGGAAATTTCGGGGTCGTGACCTCGTTCCTCTTCCGCGCCCGCCCCATCCACACCGTCATTGCCGGCCCCACGCTGTGGGAGCTGGAGAAGGCGCCTGAGATCCTGCAGTGGTACCGCGAATTCATCCTGAGGGCTCCGGAGGATCTCAGCGGCTTCTTCGCTTTCCTGGTGGTGCCGCCGGCGCCGCCGTTTCCCGAAGAACTGCACGGCAAGAAGATGTGCGGAGTGGTGTGGTGCTACCTGGGGCCGCCCGCCAAAGCGGAGAAAGTCTTCGCTCCGATCCGCCGCGCACACCCGGCCGCGCTCGATCTGGTCGGCCCCATGCCCTTCCCGATGCTGACGAGCATGTTCGATGCGCTCTATCCCCCGGGGCTGCAGTGGTACTGGAAGGCCGACTTCGTCCGCCAACTCCCGGATGAAGCCATCCGCGAGCATGTCAGGTTCGGGAAGATGATCCCGACCATGTGGTCGACCATGCACCTGTACCCCATCAACGGGGCCACTCGCCGCGTACGCAAGGATGCCACCGCCTGGGCGTACCGGGACGCGAACTGGGCGGAGGTGATCGTGGGCGTGGACCCCGATCCCGCGAACAAGCAGCGCATCGTCTCCTGGGCGAGAAGCTACTGGGAGGCGCTCCATCCCTACTCCGCCGGCGGGGCCTACGTGAATTTCATGATGGAGGAAGGGGAGGACCGGGTGAGAGCGACCTACGGCGGCAATTACGCGCGCCTGGCCAGGATCAAGGCAAAGTACGATCCGGAAAACCTGTTCCACATCAACCAGAACATCAAGCCCGCTGCGCGCGCGGGAAAGAAGCGCTGAGGCGGGCCTCCGCCTTTCTGGCCGCTAGGGCTGGCTGGGGCCGCCCGAAGTGCCGGCAGCGGCCCGCCCGGGTGTGGCGTAGTAGCCGCTGCGCGTGCGCACTTCCAGCTTGCTGAAGCCGTGCGCCTTGGCCGTGACTTTCACCGTGCGGAAGCCGCCGTCGCCCTGCGGCTTGGCGGGCTTGTAGCCGATGGTGTACTGGTTGCGGATGTCGCGGGCGATCTCGCGGGTGATGGCGTCCACCTGGGAGAGGTTCTTGGGAAAATAGGCGATGCCGCCGGTCTCCTCGGCCAGCCGCTGCAACGCGCGCTTGGCGCGGCGCGGGTGGTCCTCGCCCAGCAGCCCGATGGTGTACACGGTGGGGCTGTTCATCTCCTGCAGGCGGCGGATGGTCTGTTCCAGGTTGTTGCGGCTGGCGTTGTCCTCGCCGTCGGTCACTACCAGCAGCACCTTCTTATCGAGCTTCCCGCTGTTGAGCTGATCGGCGGAGGCGATGACGGCGTCGTAAAGAGCGGTGCCGCCGCGCGAGTCGATGTTTTCCAGCGCCTCTTGCAGCTTGGGAATGCTGCTGGTGAAGTCCTGGTCGAGCCAGTACTCATCGCTGAAGTTCACCACGAAGACCTCGTCCTGGGGATTGCTGGCGCGCACCAGGTTGAGGGCGGCCTGGTTGACGGCGGAGCGCTTCTCGCGCATGGAGCCGGAGTCGTCGATGACGATGCCTACGTCCACCGGGATGTCCTCGTGACGGAAGGAGGTGATGCGCTGCTCCTGGCCGTCCTCGAAGACGGCGAAGGCGTCGCGGTCCAGGGTGGTGACCAGGTGCTGGTGGTCGTCCACCACGGTGGCGTGCAGCACCACTTCGTCCACGTTCTTGCGGAAGACGAAGACGCCGTTCTCCTTGTCGGCGGCGGGCGCCTGGGCGGGAGCGGAGGCCGCCGGCGGCTGGGCGGGAGGAGACTGCGGGTCTTGCGCCCCCAGGGTCAACACCAGGCCGACGAGCAGGAGTCCCAGAAGCAGTCTATTGCGAAGGCGCATAGTACCCTGTTTTGGCATACACATGGAGCGGCGGCAGGCCCTTGGGTGGAAGCAACCTCACCTTGATCTTGTGCCACTTGCCGTCCTTGGGGGCGCTGGCGGGGCGGTAGCCGATCACGTACTGGTTGCGCAGCTCGATGCCGATCTTGCTGGCCACGTCCTCCAGCTCGTTGGCGTCATAGATGCGGAACAGTCGCCCCCCGGTCTCGCTGGTGATCTGGTCCAGCAGCACGGGACCGTATTTCTCCTCCGGGGTGGGCGGATTGGGTTCGAAGATGCCGATGGCGTAGATCTGGACGTCGGCCTCGCGCACCACATCGCGGATCTCGCTGTCGGTGTAGCGGCTGCGGTTGTCGCCGCCGTCGGAGATGATGAGCAGGGCCTTGCGGCTGTTGCGGGCCTCGCGCATCTTGTCGATCCCCAGGTAGATGGCGTCCAGCAGCGCCGTGGCTCCCTTGGGGATGGTGTACAGCATCCTGCCCTGGATGGCGTCGATGGACTTGGTGAAGTCCGAGACCATCTCCGGCCGGTCGGAGAACGTGATCATGAAAAACTCATCCTGCGGGTTGGCGGTCTTGAAGAACTCGATGACCGCCTGCTTGGCCTTGTCGATCTTGTCGGTCATGCTGCCGCTGTGATCGAAGATCACGCCCAGAGAGATGGGAGCGTCTTCGCAGGAGAAATGGCGGATCTGCTGCTGCTGCTTGCCGTCCCAGACCTCGAAGTTGTCTTTCTCCAGCCCGGTGACCAAGCGGTTCATGGGATCGGTGACGGTGACCGGAACCAGCACCAGATCGACATCCACCTTGACGGGCTTGGTGTGCGTGCGCAGCGCCGGGTTCATGCCCGGAACGGCGTTGGCCGGAGTGGTGTTGCGGGGCACCACGTGAACGTCGCTGGTGGAGTCCTGCGCCCGGGCCGGCGCCAGCAGCAGCAGGAGGATCATGCTTGCGGCCCACCCTTGCATCAGCCGCCGCATCCGGCAGGAAACCGCCTCTCGCGAGCAGGACCCGCGCCCGTCACCACTCTTGCGGGCCATAGGGGAACCTCGTGTGCTGCGCATCTTACCACAGACTGCAAGCGCGAAAATATCGCGCCATCCAGGTTTTTTGGACATCTCCCCGCCAGGCCGGCCGGCCCGGGGGGGCTCCTGCTTCGTGGCCGAATGCGGGGTTCTCGGCGGAATTGCTACAATTCCATGAGCCCCGATCCCATGGCGGAAGTCTTCCCTTTTTCGGCGCTGCGCTACGATCCCGCCCAGGTCGAGCCCGCCCAAGTCCTCACCCAGCCTTACGACAAGATCACTCCGGACATGCAGGAGCGCTACTACGCCTCCAGCCCCTACAACCTGGTGCGCATCATCCTGGGCAGGAGCGAGCCCGGCGACGACGGGAGCGACAACGTCTACACCCGCGCCGCCGCCAGCTTCGCGGCCTGGCGCGAGAGGGGGATCCTGCTCCCCGACCCTGCCCCCGGCTTCTACGCCTACTCGCAACAGTTTGTGGCGCCCGGGGAGGGCGGGGAGACGCAGGAGCGCCGCGGATTCATCGGCCTGGGGCGCATCGAGGAGTATTCCGCGGGCGTGGTCTTCCGGCACGAGCGGACGCTCTCCCGGCCCAAGGCCGACCGGCTGGAGTTGCTGCGTGCCACCCACGCCCACTTCGGGCAGATCTTCATGCTCTACTGTGACCCCCAGCGAACGCTCGACCCTCTGCTGTCGCCGTCCCGCCCGCCCGCAGTCGAGGTGCGCGACGAGTACGGGGTGCTTCACCGCCTGTGGAGCATCTCGGAGCCGGCCGCCGTCACCGCCATCCGGGCGGGGCTGCGCGGCCGCCCCCTGGTCATCGCCGACGGCCACCATCGCTACGAGACCGCGCTCGACTACCGCAACGAGCGGCGTGCCCGGGCCGGCCGGACCGATCCCGACGCGCCCTACGAGCGCGTGATGATGACCTTGGTGAACACGCACGACGGCGGGATCCTCATCCTGCCCACCCACCGCGTGCTCTCGGGTTTGCCGGATTTCCGCGCGGACGCCGGGAGCCTCGCGGCCGGCGGCTTCTTCGCGGTGCGCGACCTGGGGGCGCAGTTCGATCCCGCCCGGCCGGCTGCTCTGCTTCCCGCCACGCCGCCGGGCGAGACCGCGTTGCTGGCGGTGACCGCCGAGCGCGCCTTCCTGTTGCTCGCCGGCCCCGGCGCCTCTCACCCGGCGCTGCAAGGTCTCTCCCCGCGGCAGGCCGGGCTCGACGTGGTGCGCTTGCACAAGGTCCTGCTGGAAGCGGGGCTGGGCATCGGCGAAGCGGCGGTGCGCGACCAGCAGCACATCGCCTACCGGCGCGACGCGCGGGAGGCGGTAGAGCGCGTCCGCAGCGGCGGCGCCAACGTCGCCTTCCTCATGAATGCCGTGGGCGTGGACCAGGTGACCTCGCTGGCCCTGGCCGGCGAGGTCCTGCCGCAGAAGTCCACCGATTTCTATCCTAAGCTGCTCAGCGGGCTGACCATCTATGCGCTGGAATAGGAATCTCGCAGCCTGGCGCTCTCCCCTGCGGCGAGTGGGGCTGCTGCTGGCCGTGCTGGCCACGGTGGCCGGGAGGGGTCCGGCGGCCGAGGAGCGCCACCTCCACATCTTCGCCGCCAACGCCCGCTACCAGGTCGCCATCACCGAGCGCGAAGGCAAGGAGTACATCAGTCTGACCGATCTGCTGCAGCCCCTGGGCCAGTTCAGCGGGCGCGTGGACGGTCACAAGTTCAAGTACCGCTTCCGCGGCGTCGAGGGCGAAGTGCAGGACGGCAAGACCCAGGCGCGCGCGGGCAAGCTCAAGGCCGAACTCCCCGCTCCGGCGGTGCTGGAAGGCGAGAGTGCCCTCATTCCCCTGGCCGCGGCTCCCAGCCTGCTGGCGCACTTCCTCGGCACCCATGTGAACTACCACCCTGCCAGCCGCCGCTTGATGGTCGGCGTCGCTGACGTCAGCTTCACCGCCGAACTCCGCAAGGGCGAGTCTCCTGCCCTGGTCCTGAGTTTCTCTGCTCCCGTGAATCCCACCATCAGCACAGGAGCCGGGGCGCTGCGCATGGTCTTCACCCGCGAGCCCGTGGTCTCCTGGGCGGAGAAGTTCAACTTCAACGACCGCCTGATCCCCTCGGCAGTGTACAGCGAGTCCGCAGGGGCGGCGGTGTTGACCGTGCATGGGACCGCGCCCCTGCTGGCCACCTTCAGCAACAGCGGACGCACGATCACCATCGCCGCAGCCCCGGGGGCGGCGCCGCCTACGGTGGCGGTGGCTCCCACACCCGTGCTGCCGCTGGAGGTTCCCGCACCCGCACCGGCGCCGGCCCCACAGCCTTCGCTGCCGGTGGGCGGCTACCGCCCGCGTTTCCTGGTGGTGATCGATCCCAGCCACGGCGGCCTTGACCGCGGCGCCTCACTCTCTCCCCAACTGGCCGAGAAGGATGTCACCCTGGCCTTGGGCCGCCGCCTGCGCACGGAATTGCAGAACCGCGGCTTCAACACGGTGTTGCTGCGCGACGGCGATGTCACCCTCAGCCCCGAACAGCGTGCCGAAGCCGCCAACGGGGTGCGCGCCGCCGTCTACATCTCCCTGCACGCCGACGTGCTGGGCACCGGGGTGCGCGTTTACACTTGCTTGCTGCCGCCGGCGACCAGCCACCCCGGCGCCTTCCTGCCCTGGGAGAGCGCCCAGGCGGGCTACCTGGGATCCAGCCGTACTCTGGCCAACAGTATCCTGGAGGAGATCGCCAAAAAGCAGATCAGCGTGGCCATGCAGCCGGCCCCGGTCGCCCCCCTCAACAACATCGCCGCCGCGGCGGTGGCGGTGGAGGTCGCGCCCGCCCGCCCGGACGTGAATTCCCTCACCCAGGCCGCCTACCAGCAGGCGGTGGTGACCGCCATCGCCAGCGCGCTGGCGCAGGCGCGTCCGCAACTGGAGGGCGCTCGATGATCCCCCGCCACTTGCTCATCGCGCTGGCGCTGCTGCTGGCCGCCGTCTTCGGCCTCGGTTTCTACGTGCTCCATCTCAAGAGCCGTGCGGAGGAGAGCCGCGCCGCCGACTCCCGCCCGGTGGCGCCTCCTGTCTCCGGCAACAAGGCGCACGTGACCTTGTTTCTCGCCGACGACGCGGCCGGGGTGCTGCGGCGCCGTGACGCCGAGGTCACGCTGCCCACCGAGCCCAGCCTGCGCGCCCGCGAGCTGCTGCGCGCCCTCGTGGCCGAATACCAGCAGAAGAACTCCGCTCACCCGCTGCCCGCGGGCGCCGACGTCAGCGACGTGTACCTGGTCAACGGCAACCTGGCGGTGGTGGACCTGAACGCCGACTTCGCCGACCGCCACCGCTCCGGCATCCTGGTCGAGTCGCTGACCGTGACCTCCCTGGTGCAGACGCTGGCCGCCAATTTGCCCGCCATCACGCAAGTGAAGTTCCTGGTCGACGGCAAGGAGCGCGCCACCCTGGCGGGGCACGCCGACCTCAGTTCGCGGTACGATGTCGGCGCGGTCCGGCAACTGGTGACGGGCCTGCAACCGTGAGCGCGCGCCACACCTCCATCGGCGTCTTCGATTCCGGCTTCGGCGGGCTGACCGTCCTGCGCGAGCTGCTGCGTCTGGTCCCCGGCGCCGACTACACCTACTTCGGCGACGCCGCCCGCCTGCCCTACGGCTCCAAGTCCCCGGAGACCGTGGCCCGCTATTCCAGCGCCGCCGCCCGCCGCCTGGAAGATGGCGGGGCCGAACTGCTGGTCATCGCCTGCAATACCGCCACCGCGCTGGCGCTGCCCGCCATCGCCGCCGCCGTGAAGGTACCGGTTGTGGGCGTGGTCGAGCCCGGCGCGGAGGCGGCCGCCTCCGCCACCAAGCGCAACAACGTCGTGGTCATCGCCACCGAAGCCACCGTCCACAGCCACGCCTACAAGACCGCGCTCGAGAGCCGGGGCGTGCGCGTGCGCGAAAAGGCGTGTCCGCTGTTCGTTCCCCTGGTGGAAGAAGGCTGGCTCGACCACCCCGTTACACAGACCGTCGCCCACGTCTATCTGGACGAGTTCTTCCACGACTACGAGAGCGGGCCCGACGTGCTGGTGCTAGGCTGCACGCACTACCCGCTCATCAAGCACATCCTGCGCAGCGTGGCGCCGTGGCGCATCACCCTCGTGGATTCGGCCGAGGCCACCGCTCGCGCCGTGGCCCAGCGTCTCCAGGTCGAGCCCCTGCCCCCCGCCTCCAAAGGCGAAGAGCGCCGCCAGGCCCCGCGCCTGCAGTGCTTTACCACCGATTCCGTCGAGAAGTTCCGCCGCCTGGGCGAGCTGTTCCTCAGCTATCCCATCGAGCGCGTGGAGCACGCCCAGTTGGAGCCGTGACATAGACTTCCCCCCTCGATTCATTTAGGGTTAAAGAGAATCCCGAGCAATCGCAGCTGACACCTGGGAACCGGGAACTGACAACTGCTCCTATGATCTACCGCTCCGACAATCGCTCTCCCGAGCAGATGCGCCCGGTGAACATCGTGCCCGGCTACATCTCTACCGCCGAAGGCTCCGCGCTCATCGAGGTCGGCAACACGCGCGTGATCTGCACCGCCTCGGTGGAGGAGACCGTGCCCGCGTTTCTGCGCAACTCGGGCAAGGGCTGGATCACCGGCGAGTACGGCATGCTGCCGCGCTCCACCCTGACCCGCACCCCGCGCGACTCCGTCAAGGGCCGCCCCAGCGGGCGCGCCCACGAGATCCAGCGTTTGATCGGGCGGGCGCTGCGCGCGGTCACCGACCTGGCCCGCCTGGGCGAGCGCACCATCTGGATCGACTGCGACGTCATCCAGGCCGACGGCGGCACCCGCACCGCCTCCATCACCGGGGCCTTCGTCGCTCTGGGCCTGGCGCTGGAGAAGTTGGTCGAAGCCGGCACCCTGACCTCCGCCCCGGTGCGCGACTACGTGGCCGCCACCAGCGTGGGCGTCGTGGACGGCGAGGTCATGCTCGACCTTTGCTACGAGGAGGACGCCCGCGCCGAGGTGGACCTGAACTTCGTCATGACCGGCGGCAAGAAGATCGTGGAGGTGCAGGCCACCGCCGAGCAGCGTCCCTTCGACGAGGCCCAGCTCCGCAAGATGATGGACCTGGCCAAGAAGGGCATCGAGTCCCTCGTCGCCAAGCAGCAGGCCCTGCTGGGGGCACTGCTGTTGCGACAGTAGCTAAAGGCTGGTAGTTGGTAGTTAGGAGTTAGGAGTTAGCGCCTCCTGCCCGGCCGTGGCTCGTAACTCCTAACTACTAACTCCTGATGACTGACCCCTGACTCCTGACGCCTTGTTCCGTGCTGGCGTCTGACGTCTGAGGTCTGACGTCTGGGTTTACAATTGTTCCCGCCATCATCGTAAGGAGGACTTATGAAGCTCACCCCGGGAAAGCTGAAGGGCTTGAAGGCGGTATCGGACGAGCGCGGCGTGATCGGCGCCGCCGCCATGGACCAGCGCGGCTCGCTCAAGAAGGCCCTGGCCAAGGAAAAGGGCGCCGACATCTCCGACGCCATGCTGGAAGAGTTCAAGTCGCTGGTCACCGAGGTCTTGACCCCGCACGCCTCGGCCATCCTGCTCGACCCGGAGTGGGGGCTGCCCGCCTCCAAGCGCCGCGCCAAGAACGCCGGCCTGCTGCTCGCCTACGAGAAGACCGGCTACGACAAGACCGGCCCCGGCCGCCTGCCCGACCTGCTCCCCAACTGGTCGGCGCGCCGCCTCAAGGAAGCCGGCGCCGACTGCGTCAAGATCCTGCTCTACTACACCCCCTTCGATCCCAAGAGCGTCAACGACGTCAAGCACGCCTGGGTGGAGCGCATCGGCGACGAGTGCCGCGCCAACGATATCCCCTACTTCCTCGAGTTCGTCACCTACGAGGAGGGCGCCGACGAGAAGGGCCTGGAGTACGCGAAGAAGAAACCGCAGGCCGTGATCGGCTCGATGCAGGAGTTCACCAAGGAGCGCTATGGCGTGGACGTGCTCAAGGTCGAGGTGCCCGTCAACCTGAAGTTCGTCGAGGGCGCCAAGGCCTGCGGCGGCGAGAAGGCCTACTCCAAGGCCGAGGCCATGAAGTACTTCAAGGAAGCCGCTGCGGTCACCAGCAAGCCCTTCATCTACCTTTCCGCCGGCGTCTCCAACGCCGAGTTCACCGAGGCGCTGGAAATGGCCGCCGAGGCGGGGGTGAAGTTCAACGGCGTACTCTGCGGCCGCGCCACCTGGAAGGACGGCATCCCCGTCTACGGCAAGCAGGGCGCCGCCGCCTTCCGCCAGTGGCTCGAGAACGAGGGCGTAAAGAACATTGAGAACGTCAACCAGCGGCTCAAGAAGGCCTCGTCCTGGTTCCCCATCTACGAGGCCGAACCCGCCATGGCGGGACGCTAGCTTCCGCGGATGTCATCCCGAGCGTAGCGAGGGATCTGCAGTTCCGGCGGGCCTCGGGCCCGCCTTCCTTTTCACCGCCGAGTTCGCCGAGAAATTACTGAACTGTCATCCTTCGCGAGGCGAAGCCGAGCGGAGGATCCGACGAGATCGCTCGCGCAACCGGGCCGGTGGTGTAGGCAGCCGCGCCAGATCCTCCCGCCTCCCTTTGGTCGGCGGAAGGATGACACCTTCAGGAAGATGGGATCCAAATCACCCGATCACCCGTCCGCCCGATGCCCCTTACTCCCACTCGATCGTCCCCGGGGGCTTCGAGGTCACGTCGTACACCACCCGGTTGATGCCCTTCACCTCGTTCACGATGCGGCTGGAGATGCGCTTCAGCACCTCCCAGGGCAGTTCGGCCACGTCGGCGGTCATGGCGTCCTCGCTCAGCACGGCGCGGATGGCGCAGGTGTAGGCATAGGTGCGCGCGTCGCCCATCACTCCCACCGACATCACCGGCAGCAGCACCGCGAACGACTGCCACAGCTTCTGGTAGAGGCCCGCCGCCTTGATCTCCGAGACCACGATGTCGTCGGCCTCCTGCAAGAGCGCGATGCGCTCGGGCGTGACCTCGCCCAGGATGCGCACCGCCAAGCCCGGCCCGGGGAAGGGCTGGCGCTGCAGGATCTCCTCCGGCATGCCCAGGTCGCGCCCGATGCGCCGCACCTCGTCCTTGAACAATTCCTTGAGCGGCTCGATGAGCTTGAGCTTCATCTTCTCCGGCAGCCCGCCCACGTTGTGGTGCGTCTTGATCACCTGCGAGGGCCCGCGCACCGAGCGTGACTCGATCACGTCGGGATAGAGCGTGCCCTGCACCAGCCACTCCACCTTTCCGACTTTCTGTTCGATCTTGTGCGCTTCTTCGTCGAAGACGGCGATGAACTCGGCGCCGATGATCTTGCGCTTCTTCTCCGGGTCGGTGACGCCGGCGAGCTTGCTGAGGAAGCGCGCGCTGGCGTCCACCGCCTCCAAGTTCAGGCCCAACTTGCCGCGCAGGTTGTCCTGCACCTTCTGGAACTCATTCTTGCGCAGCACGCCGTTGTTGACGAAGACGCAGGTCAGCCGCTCGCCCAGCGCGTGCGCCACCAGCGTGGCCGCCACCGCCGAGTCCACTCCGCCGGAGAGCGCGCAGATGGCGCGCCCCTCGCCCACCTGCTGCTGGACCTGGGCGATGGTCGACTCGATGAAGTGCTGCGGGGTCCACTCCGGCCGCGCCCCGCAGATGTCGAGCACGAAGTTCCGCAGGATGTCGGTGCCGCGCTGGGTGTGGTGCACCTCGGGATGGAACTGCACCGCGTACATCTTCTTCTCGGGACTCTCGATGGCTGCGATGGCGTTAGCCGTGCGCGCCGTCTGGTGGAAGCCCGGGGGCAATTGGCGCACATTGTCGCCGTGCGACATCCACACCGGGAGCGAGCGCGGCAGGTCGCGGAAGAGCCGCGAGCCGTCGAGGAGCTCCACCTCGGCGTGGCCGTACTCGCGCTTGCTGGCGGCTTCCACCTTGCCGCCCAGCAGGTGGGCCATGAGTTGCTGTCCGTAGCAGATGCCAAGCACCGGGACGCCCAGCGCGAAGACTCCCTGGTCGGTGGTGGGCGCGTCCTGGTCATAGACCGAGGAGGGCCCGCCCGAGAGCACGATGCCCGCAGGCGCGTAGCTGCGGATCTCGTCCAGGGACGAGGTGCAGGGCAGCACCACCGAGAAGACCTTTTGTTCGCGGATGCGGCGCGCGATGAGCTGGGAATACTGCGCGCCAAAATCGAGGACGACGATGGATTGGTGTTCCACGTATTACTGTCTCAAAATCTCCCGCCCAACGCAAGAAGCTCGCAGCCCTCAGGACGAGCCGCCGGGATGGGCGGACTCCGCCGCGGCCGGGGCGGACTCCGCTTGAGGGCTGACGGCTGACCGCTGAAGGCCGTCCCGCTCCGCGATCTCGATGTACGCCGCCATCCGCGCCACATAGCAGAAATCGGCGATCACGAAGTACACCAGCGTGAGCAACACGATGATGGCCACCACCACCCACCCTGGGACCTCGCCGGTCAGGTACAGGGGCGGGATGGAGACCACGGTGAGCACGCCCATGAAGAACAGCCTCAGGAAGCTGTTCAGCAGGCCGACTCCCCAGAATTCGCGGCGGTGACGGCGCACCAGCGCCCAGGCCTCGGCCAGCGCGCCGAAGGCGTCCCGGCGGTCGCGCACCACCAGCGCCGGCGACAGCGAGAGGTACCAGTTCACCGAGCCCCAGGCCAAGGCCACCAACGCTACGAGACCCAGGAAGACCAAGCCGAAGGCCAGGAGGTGCGTGGCCGCCTCCTGGGGAGTAGGGTTCTCACCCGGCGCGGTTATGTGAGCGGCCAGCACGGCCGCGCCCATGTACCCCAGGATGGCGGCCAGCGCCGCGGCCGCGCGCAGGAAATGCACTCCCAGCAGCGTCCGCATCGGCGGTTTGGCGGCCTGCGGCAGCAGGGCCTTGAGCACGGCGGCGCTGCCCAGCGAGGCGGTGACGACCCACATCAGCGCGATGGCGGGCACGGCCACGGCGGCCAGGCGCGCCAGGATCGCGGCCGACCCTTCCAGCATGCGGTTGATGGCGTCGGCCACCAACACCGGCACGTTGCTCCTCAGCTCCACCAGGTCGGCGTTGGTGACGGTGATGCTCTGCAGGTAGGCGCGGGCGCAGACCGCCAGCACCGCCGTCGAAGCCAGTCCCCAGCTCCAGCGCCAGGCGACCTCGGCCAGCACCAGGGCGGGCTGGCGCCACACGGTCCGGAAACCAACGCGGCTGGGAGAAGAAGTGGCCATGCCGGGGTTAGGATACCGAGAATCCGGCGGAAAGCGAACCGGGAAAACGCAGGTCTTCCGCCCGCCGCAAGACTTCGCTTGCCTCCCGCCCGTTCCTCTGATGAGATTCCAGAACACACGTGCGCCGCAACCTGGTCCTCATCTATCTCGCGACCTTCCTGCGCTCGCTGGGCGTGGGGCTACTGAGCGTGCTGCTGGGCGTGTACCTGGCGCGCATCGGCTTCTCTGCCACCAAGGTGGGCGTCACCGTGGCCTACGGCCTGGCGGGCGGCATCCTCGCCACCCTGCTGGTCACCTACCGCGCCGACCGCCTGGGCCGCCGCCGCACTCTCATCGTGCTGGCGCTGCTCTCCGCCGTGGGAGGCCTGGGTCTTGCCTTCCTCAAGACGGTGCCCGAGATCTTCGCCATCGCCTTCCTGGGGATGGTGAACGGGACGGGCAGCGACCGCGGACCTGCCTACGCCCTGGAGCAGGCGACCGTCTCCAGCACCGTTCTCAATGAGCGCCGCACCTCCGCGCTGGCCTGGTACAGCCTGCTGCTCGATACCGGCCACGCCCTGGGCGCGCTCGCCGGAGGCCTGCCGATCCTGCTCGCCCATCGCCTGGGGATGGACCTGGCTGCCGCCTACCGCATCACCTTCCTCGCTTACCTGGCGCTCCATGCGCTGTGCGCGCCGCTCTACTTGCTGCTCTCGCGCGAGGCCGAGGTCACTGCCGCACCTGCGGCCGCTCCGGCTGCACAGACCGTCACACCGGAGACGAAGAGGGTGGTAGGCCGGCTGGCGCGCCTGTTCGCGCTCGATGCCCTGGGCGGCGGCTTCCTCATCGACGCCCTGGTCTCCTACTGGTTCTTCCGCCGCTTCGGGCTCTCGGAGGCGGAACTGGGCGTGCTCTTCTTCATCGTGCACATCCTGAACGCGCTCAGCTACCTGGTTGCGGCGCGGCTGGCCCGCCGCATCGGCCTGCTCAAGACCATGGTCTTCACCCACATTCCCTCGAGCCTCTTCCTGATCGCGGTGCCCTTCGCGCCCACGGCCGGCTGGGCCATGGGGCTCTTCCTGGCGCGCGAGGCGCTGGTGGAGATGGACGTGCCCACGCGCCAGTCCTACGTGATGGCGGTGGTCGAGCCCCAGGAGCGCACCTACGCCAGCGGTATCACCAACCTGACCCGCAACCTGGCCTGGGCGGTGGGCTCCTCCTTCGCCGGCGTGGTCATGCAGTACCTGGCCCTGGCCGCGCCCCTGGTCCTGGGCGGCAGCATGAAGATCCTCTACGACGGGCTGCTCTACCGCGCCTTCCGCCATCTCAAGCCGCCGGAAGAGAGGTCGGCGTAAAGCTCGACCCAAGCTATAATCGCCTGACGTCATGGCACTCTCACCCGGGACCAAGCTAGGGCCCTACGAAATCCTCTCCGCGGCCGGCGCGGGCGGTATGGGAGAAGTCTACCGCGCGCGCGACACCCGCCTGGAGCGCACCGTCGCCATCAAGGTCCTGCCCGAGCAGTTCTCGAAAAACGCCGACCTGAGGCAGCGTTTCGAGCGCGAGGCGAAAGCCATCTCCTCGCTGAACCATCCCAACATCTGCACCCTCCACGACGTCGGCCACCAGGACGGCACCGACTTTCTGGTGATGGAATACCTGGAAGGGGAGTCGCTGGCGGCGCGGCTCATGCGCGGCCCGCTGCCGGTCGAGCAGGTGCTGAAGACGGGCACGGAGATCGCCGAGGCCCTGGAGAAGGCGCACCGCCAGGGCATCGTGCACCGCGACCTGAAGCCGGGGAACATCATGCTCACGAAGTCTGGCGCCAAGCTCCTGGACTTCGGCCTGGCCAAGCCTCAGGGCGCAATGGCAGCAGCTTCGGGCATGACCGGAGCCATCACCCAGACCAGCCCGGTCAGCCCCATCACCCAGCAGGGCCACATCGTCGGCACCTTCCAGTACATGTCGCCGGAGCAGGTGGAGGGCAAGGAGGCGGATGCGCGCTCGGACATCTTCGCGCTGGGGGCGGTGCTCTACGAGATGGCGACGGGCAAGCGCGCCTTCGAGGGCAAGAGCGCGATCTCCGTGGCTTCGGCCATTCTCGAAAAAGAGCCGGAGCCGATCTCCAAGACCCAGCCCCTGACCCCGCCGGCGCTGGAGCACGTGGTCGAGACCTGCCTGGCCAAGGACCCGGAGGAGCGCTTCCAGACGGCGCACGACGTCAAGCTGCAGTTGAAGTGGATCGCCGAAGGCGGCTCTTCGGCGGTGGGCATCGCCCCGCCCGTAGCCGCGCGGCGGCGGCTCTCGCAGCGCGCCGCCTGGGGGGTGGCCGCGGTGGCGGTCGTGGCTGCGGTCCTGCTGGCCGTAGGGTTTGTCCTGCGCGCTCCCCGGCCCGCCGCCGTGCTGCGCGCCAGCCTCGATCTTCTTCCTGGCACTCGCTTGGACAACCAGAACTCCTCCCTCGCCTTCTCCCCCGACGGACACAAGCTGGTTTTTGCCGCCCAGAGCGACGGCAAGCAGCAACTCTGGTTGCGCTCCATGGACAGCCTGACCGCGCAGCCCCTGGCCGGCACCGAGGACGCCACCTATCCCTTCTGGTCGCCGGATGGCCGCTCCATCGGCTTCTTCGCCGAGCACAAGCTGAAGAAGATCGACGCCTCCAACGGCACCGTCCAGACCATCTGCGACGCTCCTGACGGCCGCGGCGCCACCTGGAGCCAGCGCGGCGTGATCGTCTTTGCCCCTAACCCCTTTGGCGGGCTCTTCCTCGTCCCCGCTTCGGGAGGCGACCCGGCGCCGCTCACCACCACCCCGCAGCAGGACATGTCGCACCGCTTGCCTCACTTCCTCCCCGACGGCCGCCACCTGCTCTACTTTTCGGGCCGCGCCACCACGGGCAAGGACAGCGCCATCATGAGCTTCGACCTCGACACCCGTACCAGCGCGCTCGTCGCCCACCAAAGCAGCGAAGGCTTTTATGTTCCCCCTGGCTACCTGATCTTCGTGCGCGAGCACAACCTCATGGCCCAGCCCTTCGATGCCGGCAAGCTGCGGACCACCGGAGACCCCACCCCCATCGCCGAGCATGTGGCCTTCAACGCCCTCCGCTGGACCGGCGCCTATGCCGTCTCCAGTACCGGCCCGCTGCTCTACGAGAGCGGTGGGGCGGTGGCGCGCAGCCAACTGACCTGGTTCGACCTGGACGGGAAAAAAGTGGGGACCGTGGGCGAGCCCGCGCGCCTGCAGAACGTCTACCTAACGCCGGGGGGAAAGCGGGCCCTGGTCGAGGTTGCCGACGGCGCCGGCAATGTCAACCTCTGGATGTATGACCTGGCCCGGGGCACCGCCTCGCGCTTCACCTTCGGCACCGGCAGCTTCGGGCAGCCGGTCTGGTCTCCGGACGGCCGCCAGGTGGTCTACCTCGACGACGCCGGCCAGCTCTACCTGAAGGACACCAGCGGTAGCGCCGAAGCGCGGCGCCTGACCAACGATCGCACCTATCGCGTGCCCACCGCCTGGTCGCCCGACGGCAAGCTCCTCGCCTTCATGACCCAGACCACCAGCGGATGGGACATCTGGATGATGTCCATGGAGGGCGACCACAAGGCCTATCCCTTCCTGGCCAGCCCGGCCAACGATTTGAGCGGCACCTTTTCGCCCGACGGGAAGTGGTTCTCCTATTTTTCCGATGAGTCTGGACGGATGGAGATGTACGTGGTGCCGTTCCCCGCGCCGGGCGCCAAGCGGCAGATCTCCACCGGCGGCGCCAATGTGGGCGGCTGGCTCAACTCCCACCAGATGACCTACGTCACCTTGGACCGCAAGCTGGTGCTCGTGGACGTGACCAGCAAGGGGCAAGAGTTGGAGGTCGGCGAGCCCCACGTCATGTTCGGCGGCAAGCCCCAGCCCGTGCTCCCCGATCCCAACAATGGCTTTCAGACCACCGGCTACTTCTCGCCCGACGGCAAGCGCCTCCTGCTGGCTGTCCCCATAGAATCGGGCGCTTCCTCCGCCCTCACTCTGGTCACGAACTGGACTGCCGACCTGAAGAAATAGGGTTTCCGGCTGTCATCCCTCCGCCGACCGAAGGGAGGCCGGAGGATCTGGCGATGCGGTGGGCGTCACCGGACCGGTTGTGCCGGCGATATCGTCAGATCCTCCGCTCGGCTTCGCCTCGCGAAGGATGACACCCCTGAGAGGAATCCGCGTTCATCCGCGTGCATCCGCGGCGAAAGTCTTACTTCACCACGATGTTGACCAGCTTGCCCGGCACCACGATGGCCTTCACCACCTGCTTGCCGTCGAGCGACGCCCGCACCTTTTCGTCGGCCAGCGCGCGCTCCCGCACCTCTTCCTCCGGGGCGCCGGCCGCCACCAGCAGCCGGCTGCGCAGCTTGCCGTTCACCTGGATGACGATCTCGATCTCTTCTTCCTTGGCTAGCTCGGGATCGTAGCTGGGCCAGGGTTGCCGCAGCAGGCTCTGCTTCTCTCCGATGCGCTCCCACATCTCGTGCGCCAGGTAGGGCGCGAAGGGTGCCAGCAGCAGCGCCAGGGTGCGCTGCACCTCGCCCACCAGCGCCACCGGGAAGCCGTCCTGGCCCGCCTGCTCATCCACCGCGTAGAGTGCGTTGACCAGCTCCATGATGGCGGCGATCGAGGTGTTGAAGTGCCAGCGGCTCTCGAAGTCGTCGCTCACCCGCTTGATGGTCTGGTGCAGCTTGCGCTGCACCGCCCGCGCCTCCGCCGGAAGCTCGGCCGGCACCGCCGCCCGCCACTGCGGATGCCCGGGCTGGGCGTGCCGCGCCACCCAGCGGAAGGCCCGGCTGAGGAAGCGCGCGATGCCCTCCACTCCGGCGTCCTGCCAGTCCAGCTCGCGGTCGGGCGGCCCGGCGAACAGCGTGTAGAGGCGCGTCGCGTCGGCCCCGTATCTCTCCACCATGTCGTCGGGAGCGACCACGTTGCCCGCGCTCTTCGACATCTTGGCCCCGCCCTTGATCACCATCCCTTGGGTGAACAGGCGCTGGGCAGGCTCCGAGTTCTCGACCAGCCCCATGTCGCGCATGACCTTGGTCCAGAAGCGCGAGTAGATGAGGTGCAGGATGGCGTGCTCCACCCCGCCGATGTACTGGTCGATGGGGAACCAGTAGGCGACGGCGCGGCTGTCGAAGGGCGCCTTCTGCTCCCGCGGGCTGGTGTAGCGGTAGAAGTACCAGGACGAGTCCACGAAGGTGTCCATGGTGTCGGTCTCGCGGCGGGCCGCGCCTCCGCACTTGGGGCACTTCACGTCGACGAACTCGGGCACGCGCGAAAGCGGCGACCCCCCGGAGAGCGTGATGTCCACCTTCTCCGGCAGCAGCACCGGCAGGTCTTTCTCCGGGACCGGCACCATGCCGCAACCGCCGCAGTAGATCATCGGAATGGGCGTCCCCCAGTAGCGCTGCCGCGAGACCCCCCAATCCTTCAAGCGATAGATGATGGTTGCCTTGCCAAAGCCTTCTTCTTCTGCGTCTTCCGCCATGATCTGCTGCGCGTCCCGGCAGGAGAGCCCGTCGTAGGCGCCGGAGTTCATCAGCAGGCTGTCTTCGAAGGTGAAGGGCAGCAGGTGGTGGTGATCTTCGTGGCCGGGCTCGGGCTTCTCCCCCACCTTCCAGGGCATGATCACCACCGGCGTGGGCAGCTTGTACTTCTTGGCAAACTCGAAGTCGCGCTCGTCGTGCGCGGGCACGCTCATGATGGCGCCCGTGCCGTAGTCCATGAGGACGTAATTCGCCACCCACACCGGCAGTTTGGCCTGGTTGAACGGGTTGACGGCATAGCGCCCGGTGAAGACGCCGTGCTTCTCCACCGCAGCCACGTCCCCGGCCTCGCGCGCCTTCCGTTGCTCGCTCTGCAACTCTTCGACCTTGGCGCGCAGGTGATGGTCGTCGCGCACCAGGTTGGCCACCAGGGGATGCTCGGGAGCAAGCTGGAGGGAGCTGGCGCCGAAGATGGTGTCGATGCGGGTGGTGAAGACGGTGATGGTGGCGCCCGCGGGTCCAGCCTCGCCCTCCAGCTTGAAGTCCACGCTGGCGCCCTGGCTGCGCCCGATCCAGTTGCGCTGCATCACCCGGACTTTGTCCGGCCAGTTCTCCAGCTTCTCCAGGCCTTCGAGCAGCTCCTCGGCATAGTCGGTGATGCGCAGGAACCATTGCTCCAATTCGCGCTGCTCCACCCGCGTCTCCTCGTGGCGCCAGCAGCAGCCCGCGACCACCTGCTCGTTAGCCAGCACGGTGGCGCACTCCGGACACCAGTTCACCCGGCTCTTCTTGCGGTACACCAGCCCGCGCTCGTAGAACTTCAGGAAGAACCACTGGTTCCAGCGGTAATACTCGGGCAGGCAGGTGGTGGTCTCGGTGGCCCAGTCGTAGGCGAAGCCCAGCCGCTTCATCTGCCGCTTCATGTTGGCGATGTTGTGGAGCGTCCACTCCCGCGGCGGGGTGTTGTTCTTGATGGCGGCGTTCTCCGCCGGCAGGCCGAACGAGTCCCAGCCCATGGGATGCAGCACGTTGTGCCCTCGCATCCACATGTGGCGGGCCAGCGCGTCGCCGATGGCGTAGTTGCGCACGTGCCCCATGTGCAGCGCCCCTGAGGGATAGGGCAGCATCTCCAGCACGTAGTACTTCCTGCGCTTGGAGTCCGGGCCCTCGGCGCGGTAGAGTTCGGGATCGCGGTCCCAGCGCGCCTGCCACTTCTGCTCGATGACCTGGGGCTGGTAGCGCTCCTCGCGCTCTTCCGCCGGGCGGGGCGCGGCCGGCGCCTCCTTGGGAGGCGCCGCGCTCATCTTCGGCTTGTTGTCGTCCGGCATGCAGATTCGCTGCTCTAGCGGTGCTTTGATTTTACACGGGTGGGAACAGAGGAGGCCAAGCAGCTAGCGGTTTGACGCGCCATACCTGTGAACAGCAGCCTTAAGCCAGCGCCAGGTGACTGCGGTGCCCGCACAGGACCAGAAGAAGAGCACCGCGAACACGATGAGATCCCCTCCGAAGAAAGTGATGTGCTCGTCGAGGAAGAAAGCTACGACGAAGACAAGCAATGCAAGGGGACTCACAGCCACCAGGATCGTCCCATATGCTTGAAGCATCCTTTCAAGCCGCGTGGGCCTTGGTGGTCCGCCATCAGCCAGTATCCTGTCGAGCCAGCGGCCTATCAGAAACCACGCAATCCCGGAACCCAGGACCAAGCCCAATCTCGACGGCAATCCCGTTCCGCCGATGGTGTTCAGCGGAGTCAGGACCAATGCGAGCGGAAGCCCGGGCGCAGCTACCGCGGCCAGGAGTAGCTCCGTTCGCGACAACTGAGGACCAGGATCACTGAAGAAGACGGGTTCATCCCAGCTGGCGACATCGGTCGACAGCTTGCCGGAGCCTTCCCACTTGCCCGTGGTGGCTCCCCACTTCAGCAAGGCTTCGTCGGACGCTGCCCGTGCCTCCTTCAGACGCCTTTCTGCTTGTACCTGCAAAATGCACGCCCCGACAAGGCAAACGGCGATTATCGGGAGCAAACGGCAAAAGGCTATCCGCTTCATACTACCTACTGACACCGCCGGATCTCCGGCTGCGCCGCTTCTGGGGCCGACGTCCTGCCGGCTTCCCTTCTTCCACCAGCGCCTTCAGGGTCTCGACGTTGCGCCGGTCGTCGCCGGGCTCGTCGATGGGCGTCTCCGCGATGAACGCCGCCTGCTCCAGCCGCGGGTCGTTGAGCAGCCGCCAGAACGGCGGGATACCGATGGTGCCCTCGCCGATGTGCTGGTGCCGGTCGAGCTTGGAGCCGCGCTCCGCTTTGGCGTCGTTGCAGTGCCAGACGGGCACGTTGGCCAAGCCCACGGTCGCGTCAAGCTGGCGCAGCGTCTCTTCCATGCCTTCCCGGCTGACCAGGTCGTAGCCGGCCACGTGGGTGTGGCAGGTATCGATGCAGGCGGCCACCGGCGCCGCCGGCCGCAGCACCTGCACCAGTTCCGCGATCTGCTCGAACGATCCGCCCAGCGAGAACTCCGCCCCAGCCGTGTTTTCCATCAGGATGGCCAGCCGGCCGGCCGCCAGGTCCAGCCCTTCCACCGCCTGCGCGATGCCCTCGGCCACGCGCCGCAGCCCCTCCTCCCGCGCGCCTCCGCGGAACGACCCGGGATGCAGCACCAGGTACTCCGCTCCCAGGGCCAGCGCCCGCACCACCTCCCCGCGGAAGGCCTCGATCGAGCGCTGGCGGAAGACCGGGTTCATCCCCGCCAGGTTGACCAGGTAGTTGGTGTGGATCACCAGCGGCTTCAGGTCGTGCAAGGCGCGCAGCCGCCGCATCTCCTGACACTGGTGCTCGAACAGCTCATAGGGCTGCCACTGCCGCGGGCTGGAGGAGAAGATCTGGAAGGCGTTGCAGCCCAGCCGCCAGGCGCGCTCCGCCGCCATCTCCACGCCCCCAGCGATGGAGGTGTGGATGCCGATGCGCCGCGCCGTCAGCTTGGGCGCGTGCTTGGGCGGCGGCAGCTTCAGGATGTCCTGCTCGTCGGCCATTCCCCGGGGCATGGCCTGGGATTCTAGCAGTCCGTCAGGAACCCGGCCCGGCGCGTAGGTGCCGGGCTCGACGCCGGTGGCACGGCCGATGCGGCTGTGCCAAGTCCCGCCGTGCGGGAGGCCGGAACCCAGCCCCGGCACGTAAGTGCCGGGACTGGCGTCCAAACCAGATTTCGAGCCCCGTCAGGAGCGCACAGGTTCTCCCAGCCGTGCCTTCCCCGCCACCCAAATAGCCGAAACCCTTAGCCGGGGAGTAAACTCTATATTTCGCCAAGGAGCTGCACGTCATGCTGATCGTGATGTCGGCCAACGCCACCGAAGAGCAGGTGCGCGCGGTCTGCGAAAAGATCGAGTCGCTGGGCTACCGGGCGCACGCTATCCCGGGAGCGCAGCGCACCGCCATCGGCATCACCGGCAACCAGGGCGAGGTCGAGCCCGGCAGCCTGGAGGAGATGCCCGGGGTCGGCGAGGTCATCCGCGTCACCAAGCCCTACAAGCTGGTCAGCCGCGACATCAAGCAGGACAACACCCTCATCCGCTTCCCCGGCTCCGACGCCACCATCGGCGGCCCCGAGCTGGCCGTCATCGCCGGACCTTGCGCGGTGGAAAGCCGCGAGCAGTGCTTCGCCGTGGCCGAGCGCGTGCGCCGCGCCGGCGCCCAGTTCTTCCGTGGCGGCGCCTACAAGCCCCGCACCTCCCCTTACTCCTTCCAGGGACTGGGCGAGGAGGGCCTGCGCATCCTGGCTGAGGTGCGCGAGCGCTTCGACATGCGCATCGTCACCGAGGCCGTGGACCACGAGTCCATCGAGCTGGTGGAGGAGTACGCCGACGTCATCCAGATCGGCGCCCGCAACATGCAGAACTTCTCCCTGCTCAAGCGCGCCGGCCGCTCCAAGAAGCCGGTGCTCCTGAAGCGCGGCATGTCGGCCACCCTGGAAGAGTTCTTGATGGCGGCTGAGTACATCATGAGCGAGGGCAACTATCAGGTCGCCCTGTGCGAGCGCGGGGTGCGCACCTTCGCCGACCACACCCGCAACACCCTGGACCTGAGCGTGGTGCCGGCGGTGCAGCGGCTCAGCCATCTGCCCATCCTGGTGGACCCCAGCCATGGCACCGGCAAGCGCAACAAGGTGCTGCCGCTCTCGCGCGCGGCGGTGGCGGTAGGTTGCGATGGCCTGCTGGTCGAGGTCCACAACCAGCCGGACCGCGCCCTCTCCGATGGCATGCAGTCCATCTATCCCGAGCAGTTCGAGCAGTTGATGGCGGAGGTGCGGCAGATCGCCGCGGTGGTGCGCCGCAGCGTCCCCGAGGGGGTCCGCCAGCCCGCCTCCGCCCGCTGACCTTGAAGCCTATTTCCTTTCCCCGCGCGCTGGCGGCAGGACTGCTCCTGCTGGGGCTCGCGGGCTGCCGCCGCGAGGCCCTGCCCAACTACCCGCCCGCCTTCCACGAGTACGCCTACGTCAGCAACGGCAAGAGCGACAGCGTCAGCGTGATCGATGTGCTGCACTTCAAGCTGGTGACCAACATTCCCGTGGGACACGATCCCACCGGCGTGGCCGTCAATCCCGCGAAGAACGAGGTGTACGTCGTCAACTCCGGCTCCGACAACGTCAGCGTGCTCGACGCCGAGCGCAACCAGGTGACGGCGGTGATCGGCGTGCATCACCTGCCCTACTTCATCTCCGTCTCCGCGGACGGCAGGCGCGCCTACGTGGCCAATGCCGGCTCGGCCAACGTCTCGGTGCTCGATCTCGAGCATCACAAGCTGCTGGTCACGCTGGGCGTGGGCGCCGCTCCCGGCCTGGCCCGGGTCTCGCCCGATGGGCGCACGGTGGTGGTTTCCAACCGCGGCGGCGACTCCGTGTCCCTCATCGACGCGGACAAGCTGGCGGTGCGCGCCACTCTGCCCGCCTGCTCGCAACCCGAGGACATCGTCATCCTGCCCGACTCCAGCAAGGCCTTCGTCTCCTGCTCCGGCTCCAATCAGGTGGCCGCCATCGACCTGAAGTCCGACCGGCTTCTGGCCCTTCTCGACGTGGGCCAGACCCCCGTGGATCTGGCTCTCAAGCCCGACGGCGGCGAGCTGCTGGTCAGCAACTTTGCCGCCGACAGCATCTCCATCCTCGAGACCGGCCCCAACGAAGCGGAGAGCAGCCACCTGATCGGCCGGCAGCCCGTGCGCGGCCTGGTGAATGCCGGCAACTCGCTGCTCTACGTGAGTAACTTCGGCTCCGACTCGGTCGGCGTCTTCGGCATCGACAACCGCAAGCTGCTGGCCACGGTGCGCGTGGGCAGCCGCCCCGACGCCCTGGCCCTCACCACCGACCAGGGCGCGTTGCTGGTCGCCGATACCGCCTCCGGCGATGTGGCGGTGGTCTTCGTGGACGAGCGCAACTCCCAGTTCACGCTGTTCACCATGATCCCGGTGGGCCTCGCGCCCAATCAGATCGCCGTCAAGAGCTTCATGGCCACGCGCCCGCCCGCGCAGTAGCGCCGCCCTCTCGCCGGCTGTAGCGCCGCCGCCCCGGCGGCTGTCGGCGCAGCCTGCCCCGAGCGGAGCCGAGGGGGCTCGCCCGCGCCAGCCCCGAAGGGGCGTTTGACAGCAGCCCAGGACGACGCGCGCCCTGCGCGCGGAGTCCTGGGTAGGCCGCCGAGGGAATTCCGAGTCCCGGAGGGACGACTGAACCATTGTCAAGAAGATAGAAAGGGCACGGCCCCGGCCGTGCCCTTTCCTAATAGATTCGCGTCCATCCGCGTCCATC
>Ga0335085_10004225_pt1 | contig 24017 bp, 19 predicted proteins | sample Lox_Sample_45_FD_206712 | JGI IMG/M metagenome (GOLD analysis project Ga0335085, IMG submission 206712) | Soil microbial communities from Loxahatchee National Wildlife Refuge, Florida, United States - Lox_Sample_4.5 | ecosystem: Environmental > Terrestrial > Soil > Wetlands | place: USA...
TCCCCGAGGCGCAGCACGCGCACCTCCTTGTCGTACTTCTCGCCAAAGAGCGCGATCGCGCCCTCGCCAACCGCCGCGTCGTAGTCCATGACGCGAATCTCCCCCGCCAGGTTGGCGCGGATCTGCGCATTCACCAGCCGCTCGATCTCCTTGAGCTCCTCGGGCGTCACCGCCTGGTAGTGCGCGAAGTCGAAGCGCAGCCGGTCCGGCGCCACCAGTGAGCCTTTCTGCTGCACGTGCGTCCCGAGCACCTGGCGGAGCGCCGCGTGCAGCAGGTGGGTCGCCGTGTGGTTGAGCACGGTGGCCTGACGTCGTTTGGCATCCACCCGCGCCTCGAGCGTGTCGCCCACGCGAATGGTCCCCTCAGTGAGCTGCCCAAGGTGCGCAATCGCCGCCCCGCGCTTCTGCGTATCCGCAACCGCGAAGCGCACACCCGCACCGATCAGCTCTCCTGCATCTCCTACCTGTCCGCCCGACTCCGCGTAGAACGGGGTGCGGTCGAGCACTACCTCGCCCTTGTCGCCCTCGGCGAGCGCTTCGACGTTGGCCCCGTCCTTCAGGAGCACGGCCACTTGACCGCTCCCGCTGAGCTCCTCGTAGCCCCGGAACACGGTGCGCACATCGACCTTGGCACCGGCGCTCGAATCGGCGCCGAACTTGCTCGATTCGCGCGATTGCTGCCGCTGCGCCTCCATCGCCGCCTCGAAGCCCGCCTGATCGATTACCAGGCCGCGCTCGCGCGCCACGTCCGCGGTGAGGTCTGCCGGGAAGCCGTACGTGTCGTACAGCTTGAACACCGTCTCCCCGTCGATCACCTTCGCGCCGTGAAGGCCCCGGATCGCGCCCTCGAGCAGCACCATGCCGTTCGCGAGGGTCTCGGCAAAGCGCTCCTCCTCCTGGCGCAGCACGCGCTCGGTAACCGCGCGGCGCGAGACGAGCTCCGGGTAGGCGGTACCCATCTCCTGCGCGAGCACCGGGACCAGCTTGTAGAAGAACGGATCGTGGATGCCGAGCTTGTAGCCGTGGCGGATCGCGCGGCGGATGATCCGGCGCAGCACGTAGCCGCGCCCTTCGTTCGATGGCAGCACGCCGTCGACGATCAGGAAGGCACTCGCCCGGATGTGATCGGCAATCACCCGCAGCGAGCTCGAGCTGAGCACCGAGGTTCCGGCGAGCTTACCCGCGGCGCGGATCAGGTTCTTGAAGAGGTCGATGTCGTAGTTGGAATGCACGCCCTGCATCACCGCGGCGATGCGCTCGAGTCCCATGCCGGTGTCGACCGAGGGCTTCGGTAGCGGCGTGAGCTTGCCGTCGGCACCGCGGTCGTACTGCATGAACACCAGGTTCCAGATCTCGACGTAGCGATCGCCCTCCTCGTCCGGGGAGCCCGGTGGGCCGCCGGCAACCTCCGGACCGTGATCGTAGAAGATCTCACTGCACGGTCCGCAGGGCCCGGTATCGCCCATCGCCCAGAAGTTGGACTTCTCGCCGAGGCGGGCAAAGCGACGCGGGCTCACCCCCACCTCCTTCAGCCAGATGTCCGCGGCCTCGTCGTCGTCGGTGTAGACCGTGCACCACAGGCGCGCCGGGTCGAGCCCCAGATTGAAGATCAGGAAGTCCCAGGCGAAGCGGATCGCCTCGCGCTTGAAATAGTCCCCGAAGGAGAAGTTGCCGAGCATCTCGAAGAACGTATGGTGGCGGGCTGTATAGCCGACGTTCTCGAGATCGTTGTGCTTGCCGCCGGCGCGCACGCAGCGCTGGCTGCTCGCGGCACGCAGATAGTCGCGCGTCTCGCGTCCCAGAAACACGTCCTTGAACTGCACCATGCCGGCGTTGGTGAACAGCAGCGTCGGGTCGTTCGCGGGCACGAGCGAGCTCGAAGGCACGACCGCGTGGGCATGGACGCGGAAAAACTCGAGGAACGCGGAGCGCACGTCCGCCGCGCTCATGTAGGTGGGTTTGCCCAAGGTCCTTCAGTCCGTATCGGGATCGGCGCCGGTTGCCGCCCGGATATGATCAGCTGAAAAGCCACGATACTGCAAAAAGCGTGCTTGCCGCGCCTTCTCGCGCCACGTAGCCGGAGAGGTCCTGCCGAAGCGGCGCACGCGGGCTGCAGCGGCCTGCGCCCGCCAGTCAGGACCCGCCGCGAGCGCCGCCTCGATGAGCTCCGGAGTCAGCCCGCGGGCGCGCAGGTCCGCGGCGATGCGCACCGGGCCGCGGCCCCGGCCGGCCTGGTATGCAACATAGTTGTGCGCGTAGCGCTCGTCGTTGAGCGCGCCCTCGGAGACAAGCGCCGTGAGGGCCTCGGCAGTGGCTTGCGGCGCAAATCCCCGCGAATCGAGACGCTCGCGCAGCTCGCCGCTCGGCAGGTCCCGCCGTGCGAGGAGCGCGACCGCGGCGGCCCGGGCCGCCGCGGGGTCTGCGGCGCGCTCGGGGCTCTCGTCGGAGCGGCGTCTGGAACGGGCTACTCGTCGATTGGGCATCGATTCAAGTATAGTTCGCGGCCTGCGGACTCTTTGAGGACCCGCCTCTCATCACATGAGGACTTAGAGGGCATCATGCGCATCGCTGTTGGATTACTGGCCTGCCTCGGCGCGGGCGCCCTGACTTCCGCCCTGGCCGACCCGTCGACGGAAACCGCTCCCGCAGCAACGGCTGGCCCGGCCACGACCGCCGCCCCGGCTGCCCCGGCTGCGGCAACGCCCGCGCCGGCCACCGAAACGTCGGCCGCGACCCAAGTCATCAGCGCCAAGGCGGAGCTCGATCGGGACACCGCGCACTTCGTCGCCGAGGGCTACAAGCCCGAGATGCGTAACGGCGAGCAGATCTATTGCAAGAAGGAAACCGTCCTCGGCTCGCGCGTAAACGGGCAGAAGCGCTGCGGTACGCTCGAGCAGCTCAAGCTCGGCGAGCTAGGCGCCAAAGAGAACGTATCCGACATACAGCGCCGGCAGACAGGCACCTCGACGCACTGAGAACTCGGGGCGGCGCGCTCAGGCCGTGTTCGCGGCCTGCTCGGCGTTACGCTGGCGCGGCGGCAGCAGGCGCGCGCGGATCTGATCCTCGATCTCGCGCGCCGCTTCCCGATTCGACTGCAGGTAGGCGCGCGCGTTGTCCTTGCCCTGGCCGATGCGGTTGCCCTTGTAGGCGTACCAGGCACCGGATTTCTCGATGATGCCGAGCGAGCTGCCGAGCTCGATGATCTCGCCCTCGCGTGAGATCCCTAAGCCGTACATGATCTCGAACTCCGCCTCGCGGAACGGCGGCGCCACCTTGTTCTTCACCACCTTGACGCGCGTCATGTTGCCGGTGACTTCCTCGCCGTTCTTGATGGCGCCGATGCGGCGGATGTCGAGGCGCACCGAGGCGTAGAACTTGAGCGCATTGCCGCCGGTGGTGGTCTCGGGGTTGCCGAACATCACGCCGATCTTCATGCGGATCTGGTTGATGAACACCACGATGGTGTTGGAGCGCTTGATGTTGCCGGTGAGCTTGCGCAACGCCTGCGACATGAGGCGCGCCTGCAGCCCTACCTGCATCTCCCCCATCTCGCCCTCGATCTCCGCCTTCGGCGTGAGCGCCGCCACCGAGTCGATGACCACGATGTCGACCGCGTTCGAGCGCACCAGCATGTCGGTGATCTCGAGCGCCTGCTCGCCGGTATCGGGCTGTGACACCAGCAGGTCGCTGATGTTGACGCCGAGCTTCTCGGCGTAGCTCGGATCGAGCGCATGCTCGGCGTCGACGAACGCGGCCGTGCCGCCGGCACGCTGCACCTCGGCGATCACCTGCAGGGTGAGCGTCGTCTTGCCGGAGGCCTCCGGGCCGAAGACCTCCACCACACGCCCGCGCGGCAGGCCGCCGATCCCGAGCGCGATGTCGAGCCCCAGCGAGCCCGTCGAGACAGTCTCGATGTCGTAGGTGGCCGCGGCATCGCCCAGGCGCATCACCGAGCCCTTGCCGAACTGCTTCTCGATCTGACCGAGCGCGGCGGCGAGCGCCTTCTTGCGGTTCTCTTCCATCGGCGGATTTCCCCGGATTGCTGTCACGGTGAGCGACATTTCGGGAAGCAATTATCCCACAAAGATTTGCCGCGCGGTGCGCGGACGCAGTGCCCTTTGCAATCTATGTGCGCATTTTTTCCGCTCCACCCAGTACGTACGATTCGACGACACTGTATACGGGCCCCTCAGCAAGCGTGCGGCTCTCGATGAGGGCGAACGCGTCGAAGCTCCACGAGACTTCGGGCAGCGCGCACGAGCGCGGCGCCCGTGCAACTTTGCGCGCCACGGTCACATGCGCGCGGAAGGGCTTGAGATCCGGGCTAAAACCGTTCCCGGCGGTCTCGCGAGTGAGAGTCCTCGCGAGCGCGGCGACGCCCGTCTCCGGCGAACCGGCAGCCGCCGCCTCGCCAACCACGGTGAGGAGCTGCGGTTTAGCCCAATGCTCGAAGCCCTCCAGGGAGACGACGATAGGCAGTCCGCTGCGCGGAAAGGCGGCTGCGATGCGCCGACCGATCGTACTCAATTCCTCGATGCGGGCCTCCGGCACGCTGCCGAGGAACGTGAGCGTGATGTGCAGGTTGGAGCCGAGTACAGGGCGCCCGCCGCAGTGACGCACGGTCCTGGCCGTCGCATGCTTGAGAGCCGCACGCTGCAGGTCATCGGGCCACAGGGCAAAGAACACGCGCCGGGTAGGCGTCTCGCTCAAGGCGCGCCGGCCCACAGATCGAGCCGCAGCAGCAGCTCGAGCGCATCCTGCACGGAGCGCCGGCGGACCGCGGCGCGGTCACCCGGAAAGTGTCGCAGCTCTGCGATGACCTCGATCCCACCCCCGTGGCGCGCGGCAGCGCACAGCCATACGGTGCCGACCGGCTTCGACGGTGTGCCCCCATCGGGGCCGGCGATTCCCGTGACCGCGAGCGCCACGCTCACCCCTGGGACCCGCAACGCGCCGGCCGCCATTTCCCGGGCGGTCTGCTCGCTCACGGCGCCGAACTGGGCGAGCGTCGCTCCGGCGACGCCCAGGTCGCGCATCTTGGCGGCATCCGAATAGGTGACATAGCCGCACTCGAACCACTGCGAGCTGCCGGGGACATCGGTGAGCGCCTTCGCGATCCACCCGGCCGTGCACGACTCGGCCGTGGCGAGGCGCCGCCCTGCCGCATGGAGAACGGCCCCCGCGCGAGCGGCCAGCGCGTAGAGCTCCGGGTCGGTCGTCATCACCGGTGAGGCTACGCGTAAACCCTCTGGGTCGTCGACCTCACCTGACTTCAGGTAGCCTTCGCTCTGCATGAACGCCGAGCCCCTCTCACAACACACGCCGATGATGCAGCAGTACCTGCGCATCAAGGCCGAGCATCCCGACACCCTGCTCTTCTACCGGATGGGGGACTTCTACGAGCTCTTCTACGATGACGCGCGCCGTGCAGCCGCCCTGCTCGACATCACCCTCACGGCGCGGGGCTCCTCGGCCGGCCAGCCGATCCCGATGGCGGGTGTGCCTTTCCATGCGGTCGACAGCTACCTCGCCCGGCTGGTGCGCAAAGGCGAGAGCGTCGCGATCTGCGAGCAGCGGGGTGAGCCCGGCTCATCCCGCGGCCCGATGGAGCGCGAGGTGGTGCGCATCGTCACGCCCGGAACCGTCACCGACGCAGCCCTGCTCGAGGAGCGGCACGACACGCTCGCGGCGGCTCTGGTCCGCGACGGCGAGCGCTTCGGACTGGCGTGGCTCGAGCTCGCTGCCGGGCGCTTCACGGTGCTCGAAAGCCGGGGCAACGGGGCACTCGCCGCCGAGCTCGAGCGCCTGAAGCCCGCGGAGCTCCTGGTCGAGGAAGGGGTCGCGGCCGAGCCCGCCCCGGCCGGCGCGGTGCTGCGCACTCGCCCGCCGTGGCATTTCGAGCTCGCGAGCGCCTCGCGCCTCCTCACCGACCAGCTCGGAACGCTCGACCTCAAGGGCTTCGGGGCCGACGAGCTGCCGCTCGCCATCCGCGCGGCCGGCGCCCTGCTGCAGTACGTGCGCGACACGCAGCGCTCGGCGCTGCCGCACGTGCGCGCCCTCACGGTCGAGGAGCGTGGAGACGCGCTCACCCTCGATGCCACCACGCGGCGCAACCTCGAGCTCGACTCGAGTCTCACCGGCAACGAGGAGGCGACGCTGCTCGCGGTCATCGACAGCTGTGTCACCGCGATGGGCTCGCGGCAGCTGCGGCGCTGGCTGAACCGCCCGCTTACCGATCAGCCGCTGCTGCGCGCGCGGTACCAGGCACTCGGTGCACTGATCGATGCGCGGCGCTTCGGGCAACTGCGCGAGCAGCTCGCCGGGGTGGGCGATATCGAGCGGATCCTCGCCCGCGTTGCGCTGCACTCGGCACGGCCACGGGACCTCACGCAGCTGCGCCGCTCGCTCGAGGTGCTGCCGGCGCTGCGCGGTGTGCTCGCCCCGATCGACTCGCCGCTCCTTGCGGCCCTCAACGCGCGCATCCTGGAGCATCGGGACGAGCTGGCACTGCTTGCCGCAGCCATCGCGGCCGAGCCCGCTGCCCTGGTTCGCGACGGCGATGTGATCGCGGCCGGCTACGACCCGGAGCTCGACGAGTTGCGCCGCATCGCGACCCATACCGACGAATTCCTCCTCGATCTCGAGCGGCGTGAGCGCGAGCGCACCGGGCTTGCGGGCCTCAAGCTCGGTTACAACCGCGTGCAGGGTTTCTTCATCGAGGTCTCGCGGCGGGACGCCGAGCGCGTCCCGAAGGACTATATCCGCCGCCAGACCGTCCGCTCGGCCGAGCGCTTCATCACCGCCGAGCTCAAGAGCTTCGAGGACCGCGTGCTCGGCGCGCGCGACCGGGCGCTCGCGCGCGAGCGCGAGCTGTACGAGGCAGTGCTGACGCGGCTCATCGACGCCCTCGCTCCGCTGCAGCGGAGCGCCGGCGCTCTCGCCGAAGTCGATGCGCTCGCGGCCCTGGCCGAGCGCGCCGCAGCGCTCGAATGGACCGCGCCCGCTTTGGTCGCCGAGTCGCGGCTCACGATCGAGGCCGGGCGCCACCCGGTGGTCGAGCGCTTCACGGATGCCCCGTTTGTGCCCAACGATCTCAAGCTCGACGCGGCGCGCCGCATGCTGATCATTACCGGGCCGAACATGGGCGGTAAATCGACGTACATGCGTCAGGCGGCTCTCATCGTGGTGCTCGCGCACATGGGAAGCTACGTGCCGGCCGACCGCCTCGTGGCCGGGCCGATCGATCGCGTCTTCACCCGCATAGGCGCCGCCGACGATCTCGCCGGCGGCCGCTCGACCTTCATGGTGGAGATGACCGAGGCGGCCAACATTCTCAACAACGCCACGGCGCGCAGCCTGATACTCCTCGATGAGATCGGGCGCGGTACCAGCACCTTCGACGGGCTGTCGCTCGCCTGGGCGATGGCGCGCGACATCGCCACGCGAGTGCGCGCCTTCACGCTGTTCGCCACACACTACTTCGAGCTCACCACCCTCGCCCTCGAGGTGGAGGGTTGCGCCAACGTGCACCTGGACGCGACCGAGCACGATGACACGATCGTGTTCCTGCACGCCGTCAGGGAGGGACCGGCCAACCGCAGCTACGGGCTGCAGGTGGCGCAGCTCGCGGGCGTGCCGCTCAAGGTGATTACCGAGGCGCGCCGCTACCTCGAGGCACTCGAGGCGGAGCGGGACCGCAGCCGCAGCGCGGGCGGCGACCCGCACGCCGCGCAAGCGGAGCTGCCGCTTTCGCAGGCTCCCCACGACGAACTGCGTACAGCACTCGCAGCCGTCGACCCGGACGAGCTCACTCCGCGGGCGGCGTTGGACGAGCTCTACCGCCTGCGCCGGCTGCTGTAGTTAAATCGGCCGAAATCGCAGGAAGCGATTTCGGCGGACATCACTCCGGTTGCCGCCGGCAAAAAACGTCGTTTTTGCCGGCTGCGTTGCGGAGAGCTACCGCAGGGAGAAGCGGCCCTGCGTAAGAAACACGCCCGTCTCATGAGCCACGGGCGCCGACACCAGCATCCCGAGGTGACTCACCGGCAGCACGATGTGATCGGTGGCACCCGGTAGCCGCGTCTCGCTCACGGCGACGGTACCGTCGTTCTCCTCGTCGAAATGAGCGAAGAGCTGCCCGAGGCCGAGCGGCTGGTTGCCCGCCACGACACCGAGTGCCCGCGCATGCGTCCAGCGTCTTTCCTGCGGCGCGAATAGCTCCTCTGCCACCGTGGGCCCCATGAGAGCCGCGAGCGGACCGAAGGCACCGGCGCGCGCCGCGGCGCGGCTGGCGACGCACGGTACGCCGAGAAACACCGCCCGGCCCGGGGGCTGCTCGGGAAAGCGCTCGAGCAGCCGGTAGATCACCAGCCCCCCGAGGCTGTGTCCGACGAAATGCACCTCGGGAGCTGCGAGCTCGCGCACGAACGCTGCGAGCCGCGCGGTGATGTCGCTCATCGACTCCGACGCGCCGAAGTAGCGGAACCAATGGAGCTCGAGCGCGAACTCCTGTGCGAGGTGGTGCTTGAGGACGAGCGACTCCTCGCCCGGGAGCCACAAGCCATGCACGTAGACGACCTGCGCGATGAGCGACTCCTGGGAAGCGCGCGCGCGAGCCGCGCCTCAGGTGGCCGGGGGCGGCAGGCGAACCCGCACGTGAAGCTCGCGCAACTGCGCCTCGCTCACCTCGGTCGGGGCGTCGGTGAGCGGATCCGCGGCGGTCTGCGTCTTGGGGAATGCGATCACCTCACGGATGCTGTCGGCGCCCGCCATCAGCATGGCGAGCCGATCGACCCCGAAGGCGATGCCCCCGTGCGGCGGTGCACCGAGCTTCAGCGCATCGAGCAGAAAGCCGAACTTCTTCTGCGCCTCGTCGGCGGTGATGCCGAGGAGCTCGAACACGGTCCACTGCATCTCTCGGGCGTGGATGCGCACCGAGCCGCCGCCGACCTCGGAACCGTTCAACACCATGTCGTAGGCGTTGGCGAGCGCCGCCGCCGGCGCGGCCCGCAGCGCCGCGGGGTCGGGGTTCTTCGGAGACGTGAACGGGTGGTGCATGGCCACCCAGCGCCTGGCCTCCCCGTCCCACTCGAACATGGGGAAGTCGAACACCCAGAGCGGACGCCATCCAGCTTCGACCCGCTTCAGATCATGACCGAGCTTGAGGCGCAGCGCCCCGAGCGCATCGTTCACGACCGCCGCGCGATCGGCACCGAAGAACACCACGTCGTTGTCGGCCGCCTGGGTGCGCTCGAGGATCCCGGCGAGCGCGGCGTCGCTCAGGAACTTGATGATCGGCGACTGCAGGCCCTCACGCCCGCGCGCGCGCTCGTTCACCTTGATGTAGGCGAGCCCCTTGGCGCCGTAGCGGGCGACGAACGCCGTGCACTCATCGATCGCCGAGCGCGGCAGTGCACCGCCCCCCGGCACGCGCAGCGCCGCCACGCGTCCCTGGGGGTCGTTCGCGGGACCTGCGAACACCTTGAAGTCGCACTCCCTGACGAGGTCGGCGACATCGGTGAGCTCGAGAGGGATGCGCAGGTCCGGCTTGTCGGAGCCGTAGCGGCGCATCGCCTCCGCGTAGCTCATGCGCGGGAACGGCTCCGGCAGCGCCACATCGAGCACTTCGCGGAAGAAGTGCCGCACCAGCCCCTCCATCATCGTCATGATCTCGTCCTGCGAGAGGAACGAGGTCTCGATGTCGAGCTGCGTGAACTCGGGCTGACGGTCGGCGCGCAGATCCTCGTCGCGGAAGCAGCGCGCGATCTGGTAGTAGCGGTCGAAGCCCGCGATCATCAGCAGCTGCTTGAAGATCTGCGGCGACTGCGGCAACGCGAAGAACTTGCCCGGGTGCGTGCGGCTCGGCACCAGATAGTCGCGTGCTCCCTCGGGGGTCGCCTTGGTGAGCATCGGCGTCTCGATGTCGACGAAACCGTGTGAATCGAGATAGGAGCGCATCGAGCGCGTCAGGCGGTGACGCAACCGCAGCCGCTGGCTCATGACCTCGCGACGCAGGTCGAGGTAGCGGTAGCGCAGCCGCACCTCCTCGCCCACCTGCTCGTCGAGCTGAAACGGCAGGGGCTCGGAGCGATTGAGGAGCTCGAGCCTCGAGGCGATGAGCTCGACCTTCCCGGAGGCGAGGTTTGCATTCACGGTGCCGGCCGGGCGCTCGCGCACCGTGCCGGTACAGCTCACCACATACTCGTTGCGCAGCCTCTCGGCCTCCGCGAACACCTGCGCGGCTTCCGGGTGGAACACGATCTGCAGCAATCCCTCGCGGTCGCGCAGGTCGACGAAGATGACCCCGCCATGGTCGCGGCGGCGGTGCACCCAGCCGGCAACCCTGACCTCGCGGCCGAGGAGCTGCTCGTTCACCTGTCCACAGTAATGTGAGCGCATGAGGCGCGCGATGTTACGGACGCGCTTCTGTCCCCGCAACCGACGGCGAGCCCGGCATTTCCAGTACCGCGGCCCCCGTCACCTCCCCGCCCCGCAGCCGCTCGAGCGCCCGGTTCGCGTCCGCCAGAGCAAAGCGCTCCACCTGCGCTCGAAGCTTCAGCCGCCCGGCGAGCTCCATGAACTCCGCCCCATCGCGCCGCGTGAGATTCGCCACCGAGGAAACCTGCCGCTCCCCCCAGAGCAGCCGGTAAGGAAAGGACGGGACATCGCTCATGTGGATCCCGGCGCACACCACGCGGCCGCCGGGCCGCACGGCGGCCAGCGCCTGCGGGATGAGCGCGCCGACGGGTGCGAACAGGATCGCCGCGTCCAGGGGCTCCGGCGCGCGCTCATCCGATCCGCCGGCCCACACGGCCCCAAGGTCGATCGCAAAGCGCTGTGCCGAACGGTCGCCGGGTCGTGTGAAGGCGAAGACGCGCCGGTCCTCGCAGCGCGCCACCTGGGCGAGCAGGTGCGCCGCCGCCCCGAAGCCGTACAGTCCGAGGCGGGTCGCCTCGCCCGCGGCGCGGTAGGCGCGATAGCCGATGAGGCCGGCGCAGAGCAGCGGGGCGAGCTCGGCGGCCGGCCCGCTCGGGAGTGGCAGGCAGTAGCGCGCATCCGCCAGCATCTGCTCTGCGTAGCCGCCGTCGCGCGTGTAGCCGGTGAAGCTCGCGGCAAGGCACAGGTTCTCGTGACCCGCGCGGCAGTAGGGGCAGACCCCACAGGTGTGGGCGAGCCAGGGGACGCCCACCCGGTCGCCGGCGCGGAAACGCTCCACCGCCGGGCCGGCCTCGACCACGGTCCCCACGACCTCGTGGCCGAGGGTCAGCGGGCAATGAATATCGGGCAGCTCGCCGTCCAGCACATGCAGGTCCGTGCGGCACACGCCGCAGGCCTCGGCGGCTATGAGGATCTCGTTCTCGCGCGGCGCTGGCAGCTCGAGCTCGGTGGGCTCGAGCGGCGCGCCGCGCGCCACCATGCGCATGGCCTTCACGGCGCTTCAGGCCGCGGGCTTGGCCAGCTGTGACTTGGCGACCGGATGGGGCGGCACCACGACACCGCAGGTGATGATCATCTTGAGCGCGGCGTCCACCGACATGTCGAGCTCGCGCACCATGCGCCGCGGCACCACGATGAGCCACCCCGCGGTGGCATTGAGGGCCGAGGAGACATACACCGCCACATGATTCTCGCCGGTCTTCTGACTGATCTCCGGAACATCCTCGGCGGTGAGGAAACCGATGCTCCACGCGCCCTCGCGCGGATACTCCACCATGACGACCTTGCGGAAGGAGTTCGATTGCGAGAAGACGCTCTCGGCGAAGCTCTTCACCCCGCCGTACACGCTGCGCACCACGGGAATGCGGTTGAGGAGCTCCTCGCCCCACACCACCAGGCGGCGGCCGATCAGATTGGTCACGAGGAGCCCGGTGAGCAGCAGCACGATGAGCGCCAGCAGGAGCCCCGCGCCTGGGATCGAGAAGCCGAGCCACGCCTCGGGCCGGTAGGACGACGGCAGCAGCAGCAGCGTCCGGTCCATGAGGTGCAGCATGAAGTTCACCACCCAGATGGTGACGAGGATCGGCAGCCACACCAGGACGCCCGCGACCAGATAGCGCCGCAGGGCCCACTTTCTCGGAGCGCCTTCCGCCTTCCGGGCGCTGCCTTCCGTCGGTGGCATCGCTCTCCTCCCCGCGCGGCGCGCTAACGCCTCGGCCGCCGCGCGCTCTTGCGCCGTACCCTCTTGGTCGAGCCCCGTGCTGCCCCGGCGGACTTCGTCTCGGCCGGCTTAGGTGTGGCCGCCTTGGGCTCGGCCTTGGTGTCCTTGGTCTCGGTCTTGCCGTCCTTTGGCTCAGGCTTGCTGTCGGCGCTCGCCTCCTCTTTATCCGCGCCGAGGAGGTTGCGCTTCTCCTCCTTGTCGGACTTGAAGTCGGTCTCGTACCAGCCGCCGCCCTTGAGGCGAAACACCGGCGCCGACACCAGTTTCTTGAGTTTCCGCTTGCCGCACGACGGGCACTTGGTGAGCGGGGGGTCGGCGATCTTCTGCATCACCTCGGTGTAGAACTTACAGGCCTGACACTCGTACTCGTAGAAGGGCATGGTTAGGTTGTCGGAACGGCAGGGATTGATTGACGGAGATTATAACGGACGTACGCACGCGTCCTGCGTACTTAGGGCCGCGCCTCAGGCACGTGCCGCTCTGCGCTCCTCGACTTTGCCGAACGTCAGCTGCCCGTCCCGGGCGCCGATGCGGATGCGGTCCCCGGGCTGGAACTCGCCCTCGAGGATGCGCTGCGCGAGGGGGTTCTCGATCTGCTGCTGGATGGCGCGCTTCAGGGGCCGCGCGCCGTAGACCGGGTCGAAGCCGGCCTCACCGAGCAGGTCCCGCGCCGCGTCATCGAGTGACAGGTCCATGTTGCGCTCGATGAGCCGCTTGCGCAGGTACGCGAGCTGGATGTCGACGATCGCGCGGATCTGCTTCGTGCCGAGCGGATGGAACACCACGATGTCGTCGATGCGGTTGATGAACTCCGGGCGGAAGCTCTGCTGCACGACCTCCATGACCGCGCTCTTCATCCTGGCGTAGTTCTTCTCGCCGGCGAATTCCTGGATCTGCTGCGAGCCGAGGTTGGACGTCATGATGATGACCGTGTTGCGAAAATCCACGGTGCGCCCCTGCCCGTCCGTCAGGCGCCCGTCGTCGAGCACCTGCAGCAGCACGTTGAACACGTCCGGGTGCGCCTTCTCGACCTCATCGAGCAGGATCACCGAATAGGGACGGCGGCGGACCGCCTCGGTGAGATAGCCACCCTCCTCGTAGCCTACGTAGCCCGGGGGCGCGCCGATCAGGCGCGCCACCGAGTGCTTCTCCATGAACTCCGACATGTCGACGCGCACCATGGCCTCTTCGGTGTCGAAGAGGAACTCTGCCAGCGCCTTGCAGAGCTCGGTCTTGCCGACGCCGGTGGGGCCTAAGAAGAGGAACGAGCCGTTCGGGCGGCGCGGGTCGGAAAGCCCCGCGCGCGAGCGGCGGATGGCGTCCGACACGATCTTGAGCGCCTCGTCCTGGCCGACCACGCGCTTGGCTAACGCCGCCTCCATGTGCAGGAGCTTCTCCTTCTCCCCCTGCAGCATCTTGGACACGGGGATACCGGTCCACTTGGAGACCACTTCCGCGATCTCCTCCTCGGTGACCTTGTCGCGCACCAGGGTCGGCGCCTTGTCCTCGGCCGCCTGCGCGGCGGCAAGGCGCTTCTCGAGCTCGGGGATCTTGCCGTACTGCAGCTCCGCCATTCGCCCGAGATCGCCGGCACGCCGCGCGGCATCGAGCTCCAGGCGCACCCGGTCGAGGTCGGCGCGGATCTCCGCCGTGCCCTGGACCGCCGCCTTCTCGGACTTCCACACCTCCTCGAGGTCGGCATACTCCTTGCCGAGCGCCTGCAGGTTTTCCTCGAGCGTCGCCAGGCGCTTGCGGGTGGCCTCGTCCTTCTCCTTCTTCAGCGCCTCCCGCTCGATCTTGAGCTGGATGATGCGCCGCTCGAGCTTGTCGAGCGCCTCGGGCTTGGAGTCGATCTCCATGCGGATGCGCGAGGCGGCCTCGTCGATGAGGTCGATCGCCTTGTCGGGGAGCTGGCGGTCGGTGATGTAGCGATGCGAGAGGGTCGCCGCCGCGACGATCGCCGGGTCGGTGATCTCGACCTTGTGGTGCACCTCGTAGCGCTCCTGGAGCCCCCGCAGGATCGCGATCGTGTCCTCGACCGAGGGCTCATCCACCAGCACCTTCTGGAAACGCCGCTCGAGAGCGGCATCCTTCTCGATGTACTTGCGGTACTCATCGAGCGTCGTCGCGCCGACGCAGTGCAGCTCGCCGCGGGCGAGCGCGGGCTTCAACATGTTGCCCGCGTCCATGGCGCCTTCGGCCTTGCCGGCCCCGACCATGGTGTGCAGCTCGTCGACGAACAGAATGACCTGGCCTTCCTGTTTGGCGAGGTCGTTGAGTACGCCTTTCAGGCGCTCCTCGAACTCGCCGCGGAATTTCGCGCCGGCAATGAGCGAGCCCATGTCGAGAGCGAGAATCCGCTTCGACTTTAGCCCCTCGGGCACCTCGCCGTTGACGATGCGCTGCGCGAGCCCCTCGACGATCGCGGTCTTGCCGACCCCGGGCTCGCCGATCAGTACCGGATTGTTCTTGGTGCGGCGCTGCAGGACCTGGATCGTGCGGCGGATCTCGTCGTCGCGGCCGATGACCGGGTCGAGCTTGCCGGAGGAAGCGCGGCCGGTGAGATCGATCGTGTACTTCTCGAGCGCCTGACGGCCCTCCTCGGCGTTGGCGTCCTGCACCTTCTCGCCGCCCCGCACTTCCTCGATCGCCTTCTCGATCGCGCCGCGCACCATGCCGGCTTCCTTGAAGACGCGCGCCAACGCCCGGTCCTCGAAGCCCGCGAGCACGAACAGCTCGCTCGCGATGAACTGGTCACCGCGCTGCTGCGCGAGCTTATCGGTGACGTTGAGGATGCGGTTGAGGTCGTTCGAGACGTGGACCTCGCCCAGGGCGCCCTCGACCTTCGGCAGCCCGTCGAGGAGCGCGAGCAGCCCCGAGCGCAGCTTGTTGACGTCGGCGCCCGCTTTCAGAAGGAGCGGCCGCACCCCACCCCCCGAGCTGTCGAGCATGGCCAGTAAGACGTGCGCGGGCTCGATGAACTGGTGATCGCGCCCGAGCGCGAGCGACTGTGCGTCGGCCAGCGCCTGCTGGAACCGGCTGGTGAGCTTTTCCATCCGCATCGGGATCTGCCCTGGAAAGGGTTTAGGGTGCTTCGGTTTGTGGGGACAAACCGCAGTCCGTTCAAGGGGCTGCGCTGCCCGATCAGTAGCGAGTGCGCCTTGCCCCTGGAGGGAAGGATAGCGCACGGGGCTGGCGCCCGCTTCCGGGTCGCGGCTACACGGCGATGGCGGTTCCGAGCCCGCTCAGCTGCCGGCGGGCAGGTCCTTCAGGCTGCGCAGCGGGCCGATGAATTTCTCGTAGTTGCGCCAGCGCTCGACCGAGCTGCGGTACATCCTCTGGCGCACCTGCCAGACACTTGCGGTGTTGACGGCCCGGACCGTCGTCTCAAAGGAAAGACAGCGCTCATCCCACGGCAGCCCGACGAACTCCAGGATCCGACGCGTCCACCCTTCCTGGTCCGCCGTGAGCTCCGCATATGGAACCTCGAGGAGCGTCCTGGATGGCAACACCTCGCGCCAGTGCGCCATGAGTCGTCGATGGTGCTGGTAGTAGTGGGCGAGGTCCGCCAGGTCCATCGCATAGTTCAGCGACGGCGGGAACTGCTGGAAATAGCAGGAGAGACAGGTGTCGATCGGATCGCGCTGCAGGTAAAGAATGCGGGCGTTCGGGAATACGCTGTGCACGAGCCCCAGGTAGTCGGAATTGACCGGCGCCTTGTCGACGACGCGCTGCGCGTCAGAAGAGTGCCCGGTCAGAACCTGCAGGTAGTCGGCCGCCAGTTTTCCGCGCAGTGACTCGTTGAGCGGCGCCTGGCGAACGGCCGCCTCATGCTTGCGCACCGCGACCGTCCAGAAGTTCAACTCCCCCGCCCCGTGCGCCGCCGGGTGCGAGGCGATGATCTGCTCGACGAGGGAGGTGCCCGAGCGCGGCATGCCGACGACAAACACCGGCCGCGCGGAATCGGAAGCGCCGGCGGCTGGAGCGCCGGCAAGCGCCTCCGGCGTGTAGACCCGCGTGAGATCATCGACGAAGCGGACCCGCTCGTCCCGGTCGTACGGCTCGGCGCGCAGCTTGTGCAGCTCGTTGGCACGCTGATAGCTGCGGAACGCTTGCGGATAGTTCCCGACGTCATCGTAGTACTTCCCGATCGCGAAGCGCAGCGTCGCCTCGTCGAGCGAGGCGAGACCCCCGCTCGCGATCTCCTCGGCGCGCTTGATCCAGTCCGAGTCGGCCGGCGTCATCTTGCGCAGCCACGCAAGGGCTGCCCAGGCATAAGACGCTCCGGGCTCGACCTCGAGCGCCCGCCGATGGGCAACCTCCGCTTCGGCGAAGCGCCCCTCGAGGCTCTCGATCTGCCCGAGGCCGACCAGCGCCTGCGTGTTGCGCGGAGCGAGCCGCAACGCTTTCTCGTAGGAGTCCCTGGCTTCGCGCAACCGCCCGAGCAGCACGCAGGTCATGCCGAGACTGATGCGCGCCTCGAGATACGCCGGCTTGAGCTTCAAAGCGCGCCGCAACGGCATCTCGGATTCGTTGAACCGGCCGGTCGACTGCAGAACGCCTGCCAGATTGAAATGCGCCTCCGGGTACCCGGCCCTGAGGCCGATCGCGCGCCGCAGCTCGGCCTCGGCCTCGCCGTATCGCGCGAGCTGCGCGAGAGCCGCGCCGAGGCCATTGCGCGCCACGGCATCGCGCGGATCGAGATTGACCAGCTGCTGATAGGCCGCGCGCGCCTCAACAATTGCGCCCCTGCGGTACAGCTCACTGGCAGCGGCGTGCTGAGCCTGGGCGTCGCGGACGGTGCGGCGCGCGCTCGATCCGCGCTCGGAGGCCGCAGCGCCGGCGGCAGACCCCATGAGCCGCATCACGAGCGCCTGAGTCAACTCATCGACCAGAGCCTGTTCGACCCCTTTCTCGAGTAGCCGCCACTTGAAGGAGTTGGCTAGCTTCGCTCTCTTGAAGACGTTCAGTTTCAGCGGTCGTGCGGCCTGATCGACCCGCTGCAGGAATTTCTGCAGGAATTTCTGCAGCTCGGGCTCCTGCCCGGTTTGTCCGGCACGGGCGCGCGGAAGCTTCGAGGCCGACTGCAAATAGAAGTCATCGGCCAGCGTCGCGCCGGCCGCAGTCGCTTCGCGGGCGTCCAACCAGTTGAACAGCATGGCGTCCTCGTACCTCGTGCGCGGAATTACGTCAAATCTACCCGTTCGGGGCGTCCCGATTCGCGAACCCAATCGCAAAATCCAGCCGCGGGGGGCGCCCTTATTCGCCCACCAGCCGCTCGGCGAGGGCGATCAGGGCGACCCCGAGGCCGATCAGGACGACCTGGATGACGCCGGTTCGCAGGTCGGCGCGCCGATGGAGCCCCGGTATCAGTCCCGCGACCGCGATATAGAGAAAGCCGGCGGACGCAATCGCGAGCGCGTAGGGCAGCGCGCCGAGGGCCCGGCTCAGGCCGAGGTAGGCAGCCAATGCTCCCCCGATCGATGCGATCCCGGTGGCGAGATTCAACAGGAATGCGCGCGAGCGCGAGAACCCGGCGTGCACGAGGAGGGCGAAGTCTCCCACCCGATGCGGGATCTCGTGGGCCGCGACCGCGAGCGTCGTCACCACCCCGAGTGGCACGCTGGTGAGAAAGGCGGCAGCGATCAGTACGCCGTCGAGCGCGTTATGGAGGCTGTCCCCGACGAGCACCAGGACCCCCGAGGCGTGATCGCGTCCGTGGGAGTGGCCCGCGTGGGAGTGTCCGCCGTGCGCCTCCCCCTCCTCGGTGTGCCACCACAGCACAACCTTCTCGATGAGGAAGAACACGCCGAGACCCGTGAGCAGCGTGACGCCGATCGCGTGGGCGCCCGCGGGGCCGGCACGTGCTATCGCCTCGGGGAGCAGCGCGAGCAGAGCCGCACCGAGCAGCGCGCCGGTCGCAAAGCTTACGAAGTGCGGCACTAGCCGCACCGCACGCGGTTCGGGAATCCACAGGAACACCACGGCGAACGCCGCGCTCGCGATTCCGCCGAGCGCCGAGAACAGCACGATCCACGCGAGCAGCGGCATCGTTTCAGCGCCGGGCGGTCATTCCAGCCAGATGAGGGCCGCCATGCGGCCGCAGCGGCCGTCGCGGCGGAAGGAAAAGAAGCGCGCGGGGTCGGCATAGGTGCAGCACGTACCGCCCGAGACCTCGGTGATGCCGAGCGCGGCGAGGCGCTGCCGCGCGAGAGCCGCGAGATCGCACTGCCAGCGGCCGCGCTCGTTTGGCACGAACGCGCAGGCGGCGCCGGGCTCCGCGTCGAGGAACGCCGCGCGCACCTCGCCACCGACCTCGAAATGCCGCACCGAGATGGCCGGTCCCAGCCAGGCAATGAGTTTCCCGCGTGCACAATCGAGCTTCGCGACGGCGGCCTCCAGAACCCCCGCCACAAGGCCGCGCCATCCCGCGTGCGCGACCCCCACCACGGAGGCATCCCGCGCCGCAAAGAAAACCGGCAGGCAGTCGGCGACCAGTACGGCGCACACCCGACCCGCCCGGCGCGTGAGCACGGCATCGGCCGGCGCACGCGCCTCGCCCGCGGCGTCGAGATCTGCGACCCGCGTGCCGTGCACCTGCTCGAGCCAGGCGGGCTCGGCGGGAAGCTCGAGCTGCGCGCACACGCGGCGCCGATTCTCGGCGACGGCGGCCGGATCGTCGCCCACGTGAGCGCCGAGGTTGAGCGAGTCATAGGGAGCGACACTGACCCCGCCACCACGCAGCGTGAAGGCGGCACGCACGCCCCGCGGCGCGGGCCACTCAGGCACGAGCACCTGAGACTCAGTCGCCGCCGCAGTGCCTCTCACGCTGCGTCCCGCTCGAGCGCCGCGACCAGGCCGGTGAAATCCGCCGGCGGCGGCGCCTGCCACTCCATTCGCCGGCCGTTCACTGGATGAATCAGCGCGAGACGTTCGGCATGCAGCGCCTGGCGGTGGAAGCCGCTCAGCACGGCGGCGAGTGCCGGAGTGCACCCCGCCGGGAGGCGCCTTCGCCCGCCGTAGAGCGGGTCGCCGACGACCGGAAAGCCGATGTGCGCGAGGTGTACCCGGATCTGGTGCGTACGGCCGGTCTCGAGCTCGACGCGCACCAGCGTGTGGGCGCGGAAGCGCTCGAGTACGCGGTAGTGCGTCACCGCGGGACGGCCGTCGCGGCGCACCGCCATCTTGAGCCGCTGCGTGCGGTGCCGGCCGATCGGCTCATCGACCGTACCGCCCCCCGTCATGACCCCGGTGCACACCGCCAGATATTGGCGGGAGATCTCGCGCGCCGCGAGCGCCGCGACCAGCGCGGTATGCGCCTCGGGCGTGCGCGCGACCACCAGGAGTCCGGACGTCTCCTTGTCGAGGCGGTGGACCAGTCCCGCACGCGGCACCAGGGCGAGCTTCGGATCGAGCCCGAGCAGAGCATTCTGCAGCGTGTGGCGCGGATTGCCGGCGCCCGGGTGCACGACCATTCCCGCGGGCTTGTCGATCACCAGCAGCGCGCGGTCCCTGAAGACGACGGTGAGCGGCAGCCGCTCCGCCCCCACCTCGCCGAGGGGGGCAAGCCGCGCGTGGATCCGCACCCGCTCCCCGCCCGCCACCCGGTCCTTGCCCCGCAGAGAGCGCCCCACGGCGCCCGCCGCGCCTGACTCGATCCAGGCCTGCAGCTGCGCCCGCGAGTACTGCGGCAGCGCGCGAGCCAGCGCCTGGTCGAACCTCAAGCCCGCGGCCTCGGGCGGCAGCTCGAGCTCATGGGAGCGGAACTCGCCGGGTTCGGCCGTGGTCGGAAGGCCACCCGGGAGATTCGTTATACTTGGTGGATTAGCTCGGCGCGAAGCCAAAGAAAGGTCCCTTCCAGATGCTCTTGTCCGGTCCGGTGCGCGGCGCTGCCGTCGCGTTGTGCGCGGTGTTGCTCGGAGTCTGCGGCTGCTCCTCCCACCGCGAGAAGGCTCTGCAGAAGCAGACGCCGGAGCAGCTGTTCAAGACCGCTAAGAAGGACCTCGCCAACAACGACTTCAACGGCGCCATCAAGGCCTACGAGTCCCTGACCGCGCGCTTCCCGTTCACCGACGAGGCGCGCCAGGCGCGCATCGATCTGATCTACGCATATTACCGCGCCGGCGAGGGCGAGTCGGCCACCGACGCCGCCGATGCCTTTATCCGCGAGAACCCGACCCACCCGCGCGTCGACTACGCCTATTACATGAAGGGTCTGGTCGACTTCGAGAAGGTACCGAACGCCCTCGAGAAATTGTTCCACGCCGACATGACGCAGCGTCCGCCGACCAACGCGCGCAAGGCCTTCGCCTCCTTCAAGATCGTGGTCGAGCAGTACCCCAAGAGCGAGTACGCGCACGACGCGCTGCAGCGCATGGTGTACCTGCGTGACCGGCTCGCGAGCTACGAGGTGCACGTGGCCCGCTATTACCTCAAGCGCGGCGCCTACGTGGCGGCCGCGCAGCGCGCCAGGGGTGCAGTCGAGCAGTACGACGGCGCCCCGGCGGTGAAAGACGCGCTCGCCATCCTGATCGAGTGCTACGACAAGCTCGGGCTCGAGCCGCTCGCGGGGCAGTCGCGCGACGTCTACGCCGCCAACTTCTCCGCGGGCGTCCAGCACTCCGAGGCGGTCGCCAAGAGCTCCTGGTGGAAGTTCTGGTGAGGGCGCGTCAGCGCCGGTAGCCGTTGGTGATCGGATAGCGCCAGTCGCGGCCGAAGGCGCGGCGGCTCACCCGCACGCCGGGGGGCGCCTGGCGACGCTTGTACTCGTTGCGCTTCACGAGGTCGAGCACCCGCGCCACGGTCGCGCGGTCGAAGCCGCGCGCCTCGATCTCATCGACCGACAGATCCTCCTCGATGAACGCCTCGAGGATCGGATCCAGAACCTCGTAGGGCGGCAACGAGTCGGAGTCCCTCTGACCCGGGCGCAGCTCCGCCGAGGGCGCCCGGTCGATGACGCGCTGCGGAATCACCCGCGAGAGCGAGTTGCGATAGCCCGCCAGGCGATATACCAGCCCCTTGCTGCAGTCCTTGATGGGCGCAAAGCCCCCCGCCATGTCGCCGTAGAGCGTCGCATAGCCGACCGCCATCTCGCTCTTGTTGCCGGTCGTCAGCAGCATCCTGCCGGTCTTGTTGGAGATGCCCATGAGCAGCAGCATGCGGCAGCGGGACTGGATGTTTTCCTCGGTGGCATCGGGCTCGCGGCCGGCGAACTCCCCCTCAAGCGTCGCGAGCGTGCTCTCGAACATCGCCTCGATGGGCAGCACGCTGTAGCGCACCCCGAGGATGCGGACCTGCTCGGCCGCATCCTCGAGGCTCATCGATGAGGTGTAGCGCGAGGGCATCATGACGGCCTGCACGCGCTCCGCGCCCAGCGCATCGACCGCGATGGCGAGCGTCAGGGCCGAGTCGACCCCGCCCGAGAGCCCCATCACCACTCCCGGAAACCCGTGCTTGCCCACGTAGTCGCGCACCCCGAGGGTGAGTGCACGGTAGACGCTCGCCTCATCGCTGAGCTCGGGCGAAACGTCCGCCGGGGATGGCACCGCCTTGCCGCGCGTGTCGCGCTCGAAGCGCACGAGGTAGCTGCCCTCCTCGAAGGGTGGCGCGCGCTGCACCACCTGACCCTCGGCGTTCATGACGAACGAGTTGCCATCGAAAACCAGCTCGTCCTGCCCGCCGACGAGATTCACGTAGGCGAGCGGCAGGCCCACCTCCTCGACGCGCGCCCGGGCGATGTCCTCGCGCTCGCGCTGCTTGTGGATCTCGTAGGGCGAGGCGTTGATCACGGCGAGCAGCTGCGCCCCGGCGGCGCGCGCCAGTTGCGCTGACTCCCGCTCCCAGATGTCCTCGCACACCAGCAGTCCGACCTTGAAGCCCTTGAGCTCGGCGACGGTCGGCTGGGCGCCGGGGCGGAAATAGCGCTTCTCGTCGAACACCTTGTAGTTGGGCAGCTCGGCCTTGCGATGAATGGCAAGGGTTTCGCCCCCGGCGATGAGCGCCGCCGAGTTGTAAATCCCGGCGCGGGTGTATTCCGGAAACCCGACGAGCACCGCGGCCTCGCCCGCCTCGGCACACACGCGTGCGAGTCCCGCCTCGACCTGGCGGCGGAAGCCGCGGTGAAACAGCAGGTCCTCGGGCGGATAACCGCTCAAGGCGAGCTCTGGAAACATCACTAGGTCGGCACCGAGCTCGGCGCGGGCGCGGCGCGCGGCGGTCACCATCCGCGCGGCGTTGCCCTGCACGTCGCCGACCAGGAGGTTGGTCTGCGCGAGCGCGATGCCGAGGCTGTCGCTCATGGCGGTACCGCGCCCTCAGCGCCGCCGGCTGCCTCCGGGGCGCCGGGCCGCGGGCCGAGTGCGCGCCCGCGAGGCGGTGCCGGCACCGGACTTGCGGCGCGGTGCCGCCGCTCGTGCCTTGGTACGCGGGCTGCGCGGCGCGGGGGTCGCACGTGGGGCGCTCACACTCCTCGCCGCCCGGCGATGCCTGAGGAGCTCCGCCATCGTGGAGCCGAGCTCGGCGGGAGACTTCACGGTGCGCACGCCGGCGGCCTCGAGCGCCGCGTACTTATGGGCCGCGGTGCCATGGCCCCCGGCGACGATCGCACCCGCGTGTCCCATGCGCTTGCCGGGCGGCGCCGTGACGCCGGCGATGTAGGCGACGACCGGCTTGCTGACGTACCGGCGGATGTATTGCGCCGCCGCTTCCTCGCCGCTGCCACCGATCTCACCGACGAGAATGATGCCCTCGGTGTGCGGGTCGCGCTCGAACAGATCGAGCACGTCGATGAAGCTCATGCCGCTCACCGGGTCGCCTCCGATCCCGACGCAGCTCGACTGCCCGAGTCCGGCGCGCGTCGTCTGAAAGACGGCCTCGTAGGTCAGTGTACCGGAGCGTGACACGATCCCGACGACGCCCTTCTTGTGGATGAAGCCCGGCATGATGCCGATCTTGCATTCCTCGGGAGTGATGACCCCGGGGCAGTTCGGTCCGACGAGCCGCGTGGCGGAGCCCGCCAGCATCGCCTTCACGCTCACCATGTCCTTCACCGGGACGCCTTCGGTGATGCACACCACCAGCTCGATGCCGGCGTCCACCGATTCGAGGATGGAATCGGCCGCGCCGGCCGCGGGCACGTAGATGACGCTGGCCGTCGCGCCCGTCGCCCGCACCGCATCGCGCACGGTATCGAACACCGGCAGCCCGAGATGACTCTGGCCGCCGCGTCCAGGGGTCACCCCGCCGACCACCCGCGTGCCGTAGGCGATCGCCTGCTCGGAATGGAAGGTCCCCTGTTTGCCGGTGAAGCCCTGGCAGATGACCCGGGTACGACGATTGACCAGGATGCTCATGCCTTACCCTTGCCCTTCGCGAGTGCGACCACCTTGCGGGCCGCGTCGGTGAGATCCTCTGCCGGTGTGATCGCGAGTCCGCTCTGCGCGAGCATGCCGCGCGCGGCCTCCGCATTGGTGCCCTCGAGCCGGGCGACGACTGGCACCCTCACCCCGACTTTTCTCACCGCCTTGATCACGCCCTCGGCGATCAGATCGCAGCGGACGATGCCGCCGAAGATGTTGACCAGCACCGCCCGCACCCGCGGGTTGGAGAGAATCAGCTCGAAGGCGGCCGTGACCCGCTCGGCGGTGGCACCGCCGCCCACGTCGAGAAAGTTCGCCGGAGCCCCGCCATGCAGCTTGATGAGATCCATGGTCGCCATCGCGAGCCCCGCGCCGTTCACCATGCAGGCGATGTCGCCATCGAGGGAGACGTAGTTGAGATCGTGCTCGCTGGCCCGCCGCTCCATCGGGTCTTCCTGGCTCGCATCGCGCAGCTTCGCGAGCTCCGGGTGGCGGAAGAGCGC